>Ga0315291_10000073_pt1 | contig 105851 bp, 70 predicted proteins | sample YL17G12_20_MG_FD_203070 | JGI IMG/M metagenome (GOLD analysis project Ga0315291, IMG submission 203070) | Sediment microbial communities from Yellowstone Lake, YNP, Wyoming, USA - YL17G12_20 | ecosystem: Environmental > Aquatic > Freshwater > Lake > Sediment | place: USA: Wyoming | collected... | reverse complement strand
TGCAAAATCGGGCGCTGGCTTTCGATGTCAAGATCGAATCCACGGATACGATTACAGAGCGTCACCGCCGAAGCACCACATTCCTGCGCGGTGATACATTGATGCACAACCTCGGGGCCTGGCGCAAGCTTGACCAAGACAGGAATCTTCACCCCCTTCACAACACCTTCGATTGCTGCAACAAATGTCGATTCAAAACCGAGGCTTCCCGGTCGATGGGGCGAGGAAATGTCGAGCTCGATCGCATCTGCGCCACTCTGTTCGACCTTGATGGCCATCTGCACCCAATCCTTCGCCTCGTCGGCAAAGATGCTGCCGATGATCGGAATCGTTGCGTGCTCTTTGCACGCTTTGATGAAGTTCCAATAATCGTTGAGCGTTCCGCTGTACCCTTGCTCATACGAATAGAGGCTAAACATCTTCGAGCGACCGGCAATCTGTTTGTCCCAGTCAAGCAGCTTGTACCGAGGCCTCGGCCAGTAGCGCATATGCTCGTATTTATCCGAGCAGGCGGTCTTCAAGACGATCGCGCCCGCCTTCTGTTCTTCCGCAAGGCGAATTTGGTTGACATCGTGACTTGCCGGCCCTGACGCGACCATCACGGGGCTTTGAAGGGTGAAGCCAACAAATGAAGTAGTAAGCGACATAGTCACTTTCTTGTGCGTTGAGATGATCGGAAGTGAACACCTTCACCCAACTTGAACTTCCCTGGAATCGTCACGGGTAGCTTCCCCGTGATCTCGATTGAGCCAATCAACGCCTTCCCAACGGCTTGTTCGGATTGCCTTAACCCGGTATAGGCCGCCAGAACAACGTCTGTTGTCGGGAGTTCCCCTAACACATATGGATCGCCGAATGCAATGGTGATGACTGGTTTTCTCATTCTCGCGACTTTGGAGAAAAATTGCTGCAACTGCTTCGAAAAGCCCAGTTGACCTTTCCATGATCCAACGGAGAGATACACGCTGACAACAACGACATCGGCCTGGCTGGACGACTTCATCACTCGCTCGATTGCCTCCCCGCACGACTCATTCCAGAGGCGCGAGAGCGAGACCGATTTGAGTTGCGATTCGAGAACCTCCTTGAGGGCATCTCCCGTTTGAAGGATTGGCTCGTCCGTTACGACGACGATCTGCACACGCGTCTTTTTCGAAAGGGGTAAGAGTCCACCCTTGTTTCGTAAGAGGGTGATCGAGTTGTTAAACATTGAATCTGCAACCGATTCGGACTCCGGCGCCGCCACCTCACTTGAGACCTTCTCCACATCAACAAGGCGTTGCCGATCTAACCCGACCCATGCCTTCGCAGCGAGAATTCTCCGCACCGATTCATCGATGCGAGCCTCGCTGATGCGACCCGACTTGATCGCACGAAGGACACCGTCGTACGCCTGGGCAAAGTTTTCCGGGACCAGAAGAACATCGATCCCCGCGAGGATGGCAAGCACGGCAGCCTCGTCCGGACTATAGTGATCCGTCACTCCCTGCATCGTCATGCCATCAGTGATCACGAGCCCTTGAAAGCCGAGTCTCCCTCGCAGCAACCCTGTGATGATCGCTGGTGAGAGCGTAGCAGGACGCTTCACGGAATCGAGCCTTGGCAAGGCAATGTGCGCTGTCATAATCGCCTTCGCGCCGGCAGCGATTCCGGCTTTGAACGGAACAAGCTCGACAGAATCCAGGCGTGCCTGATCAAATGGCAGGACTGGAAGTTTCATGTGGGTATCGTCTTCAGTGTCACCGTGGCCGGGAAAATGCTTGAGCGTTGCCATCATGTTCCCTTCCTGCAGGCCGCGGACGCAGGCCTCCACCATCCTTGCCACGAGCGCGGGATCCTCTCCAAATGAGCGCGTGTTGATAATCGGGTTCTTCGGATTATTGTTCACATCCACGACGGGGGAGTTTGTCCAGTGGATGCCGACCGCGCGCGATTCCCGTGCTGTAATTCGGCCAAGCTCGTACGCAAATTGAGGGTTGCCGGTTGCACCGATCGCCATCAACGAAGGAAACACTGTTCCCCCTCCCGCGACGTAACGAGGCAGCTCCGGTCCCCTGCCTCGCATCCAGCGATACGGATGATTGTACCAAAGACCGGCCTCAAGATCAGCGTTGATGAGCAGCGGTGTCTTTGATTCCCGCTGGAGTTCATTGGTCATGAGAGCAATATCGGTGACAGTTCCGCCGGCAATCACAAAGCCACCGACTCGGTACTTGCGGACGATCTCCCTGGCGAGAAGGAAGTTGGGGCTTTCTTTGTGGGAATAGACCGCTACCAGATCGGCAACGAAGAGCTGACCCACTTTTTCCTCCAGCGTTAGCGAGGAGAGTGTTGACTCAACCCAGTTCACATTTTGTGAATAAGCACTCATTGTAAGTAATGAGAGAAGAAGAATGACAAGTATGTATCTTGAATCTGATTTCAAGCTTCATCAAATTGATTTGTGACCCCGCCCTGGTCCTCCCCTGTAAGGGGAGGGATTCATTCGTCCCATCTCCTCCTTTTCGTGCCCCCCATGTTGTCAATCGGGATTAGGAGAGGAAAACGGTGAGGTTCAGTTACCCGAATTTCTCCTCCCGGAGCTTGTACTTCCGCACCTTGCGTTCGTCCAGCCTGTAGCAATTCCCGATGCCCTGCGGAATGTCAATCATACCATTCCGCACTTCAATGAACGGATCGATAACATCGTCAACGAACCAGCGCTGCGATGATTCAACATCCGTCGGAAACTTGAAGTTGCTGAGCGTGGCAAGATGAATCGTTTGAGCACCTCCAATGCCAAGCTCAGGCATTGTTCCCGCCCAAACGGGAATATTTGCTTCCTTGCAGAGGTCATGGATCTGTACTGCATTCCTCAAGCCACCAACGCGTTGAATTTTGATGTTCACGATCCCGCAGCTTTTCATCTCGATTGCCTTGTGGACTGCAACCACATCCTTCGCACTTTCGTCAAGGCAAACAGGGGTCTTGATCATCCCCTGAAGTTTCGCGTGTCCCTCCAGATCATCCTTCGCCAAGGGCTGCTCTATCATCATCAACTCAAAATCATCAAGTGCCTGTAAGTAAGTGAGGTCTTTCTGGCTATAGGCACAGTTTGCGTCGACCATGAGCGGGATTCGGCCAAATTCACCGCGTACAGCGAGCAGCGGCTCGATGTCCCACCCAGGCTGGATCTTGATCTTGACCCTCTTGTAACCCTCCGCGAGATAGCGCTCAATGGTGGAAAGCAATTTCACAATCGTCGGATAAATCCCAACAGCAAGCCCGGACTCGACTTGTGTTTTCTCCCCGCCGAGCGCCTGACAAAGCGGCATCTTGCACCGGAGCGCATCAAGATCCCAGAACGCAGTCTCGATGCCGGCTTTCGCGAAGAAGTTTCCGGGAACTTCGTTGATAATCGTGTTGACCTCTTTAACGGAATTGGGGTTCTTTCGGAGTACCCGCGGTATAAGTTCCTGTACCAGACAATCCCACGCCGATTCTGGAGTCTCTTCGGAATAGAAACTTCCAGACATCGGCGATGACTCACCATGCCCAACTACTCCTTCGCTGTGAACCCCTACGAGGATCCCGTCCTTCTCGCTTACCTCTCCGTTGCTGATCTTAAATGGCTCAACCAACGGGATGTGAACATGCGTCAGTGTGATGCGATCGATCTTCATCGGTTAAGGACTGAATTCCTCAACTCACCAACTTTCTCGATGCGGCAGACAATAGTGTCGCCATGTTTGATCGGCCCAATTCCCTGCGGAGTTCCCGTCGAGATGATATCACCCGGCTCGAGCGTGATGTATTTTGAAATGAACTCAATTTGTGCAGGGATACTAAACACCATGTCGCGCGTGTTTGCTTTCTGGCGAACCTTCCCATTCACCCGACACTCGAGATTCAGACGAACGGGTGAGCCAATTTCATCAGCCGTCACAATCCATGGTCCAAGTGGCGTGAACGTGTCGAAGCTCTTCGACCGAAACCACGGATGCTTGTCCTCGATATCTTTGGACTGAAGGTCCCGAGCCGTGACATCATTGGCAACCGTATAACCAGCAATATGAGCGAGCGCGTCCCTTTTCTTGACCTCAGTTGCACGACGGCCAATCACCACTGCAAGCTCAACCTCGTGATCCATTCGTCCTAATCCGCGAGGCAACAGAATCGGCTCATCCGGCCCGATCACCGACGAGCCTGCTTTCGCGAAAATAATCGGCTCCTTTGGGACGGCGAGGCGTCCTTCCTTCGCGTGGAGCGCATAATTTAACCCCAGAGCAACGATTTTTGGAGGCCGCAAAATGGGTGCCTTGAGAACGGCCTCCTTGCTGATGATGTACTGATGCACGAGTTTGTGCTGTTGAAGAAATTGAAGCACGACTTTGAACTCGCGCGGATCGAACCTTCCCTCCTCGAGAAGCTGAAGGATCGTCGTTGTTGGCTCAACGACGACTCGTTGTGTGATCGATGTATACGCAGCCTCAGCATCGGAATAGTTAATCCATCGACCGTTGAGCTGCACACCAACGCAGAAGCCCTGCGAATCCTCAAATTGTGCGACTTTCATTGTCCCTCTTTCAATAACCTCAGATGTTCTTTGACGTTTCAACGTTGATCGTTTCTTTGAAATACACTCCAACGGGGTGTTGATCCGCCAGTACTTGGTCGGGATACGCGAGCACCCGCTTCCGTCGCTCTGGATCGTTCTTTGTCAATTCATCGATCCAGTGAATGCCATAGAGAACATGGTTGACCTCGTCGGCAAGAAGAAAACCACGAGCTGTTGCGATCTGGTGTCCCCGGTTGCTTTCGCCTTCGCAATCCAGTCGCGGAGGTGTTTGCAGCTCTCGCTCTCAAACGTCATGTTGGAGAGCGCGAGGCGCTCCAGTGGGTCGGGGCGGTTGACGTCCTGCTCCCAGCCGAAGCAGCTTGTCAGAAACATGCCAACGTGGCCCCCGAGCTCTTCCAGCCGGCGTTGAACGATCTCTGCATGGCGTGCCTCATCCCATGCCTGCCGAGCCATATCCATTTTCATCTGCCAAGGTATTTCGGGGAAATCCGCGAGGATGCGCTCGACAGTGATAAACTCGCTATTCATCAGGTCGTGGAGCAAGTGCAGTTTCCCCTCCGTCGTGTCAAATGACCAGTTCTTCTCGGTGAATTCCTCCGGCTTCTCAATGATGTTCCAGCGTGAATCCCGGGCGGGCAGCTTGCTGTACGGGTGCGTTTTTGTGAACGCATAGGTTCCCGGTTTTTTCCCTTCACCCAAAACTCCCCCTGCTTTCTGAAGGTCTGCCTCTAGCTCCTTCTGCCAAGCCCCCGCTTCATCGCCGCGGCGTGACGTCGCAATGAGCCGGTCTATCACTTTGTCAGCCCACTCCACATGATCGTGCTCTTCGTCGGCAATATGCCGCAGGATATACGCGGTGGGCTCATCCGCAGGGAGTTCAAGGTGGTCGAGGTGGTGGCGATACACTCTGACGAGCTCAGGCTTGAGGACACGATACAATGCAACCCTCCGCAGCAGCTCGTCTTGCGTCGCCCAGATCTTTTCAAGCAACTTCACGAATTCGTCGCTCGGTGGAATAGAATGGAAATGTTGGGAACGGCCTTTCAGCTCGGGGATGCGCTTCCCAAGGAGATCGGCATGAACAGAGTCCTGAAACATCTGACGGCCATAGCCAATCTTGATCTCTGGGTCCACCATCGTGTACGCCCAGCTCCCCATCAATTCCATCAACTGGATTTCAGTATACCGGTACCGACCCAGCAGATCGAGGTTGCGCTGCACAGTGAACGTCTTCGCCATACGTGTCTGTATTCCTCCTACTTACTTAAGCCGTAGCTCCCTCCCATGGTGGAACGGAGCTCCGTTCCTTTTCGTCACGCCGGGAGCTCGATTGTCCCCGAGCCCTCGTCTGAAATCACACCTTTGTCCAACCCTTCTTCTCTACCGACCTGTAGATTGACTCCATTAAATGATGAAGTTTGAGCCCATCGTGGAAGTTCGGTGACGGCATCCTGTCGTTCACAATGGAATCAAGAAAGTTGTAGAGAGCGGCAATGTGTGATCGAACCCAGCCCATCGTGAACTTCGGTGCCGGCATGATTGCCGGGGGTGGATATTTCTGGACCGTGCTGATGCTCTTGAAGCCCTGCACCCCTTTCGGCTCGCGTGCGTTGAAAGCTAAGAGGTTATTCGGTTGCATGAGATTGAACGCCAGCGCACCGTTTTGACCATGAACCTCAAAGCGCATCTCGTCTTCCGCTCCCGTCGCTACTCTGGACATTTCTGCAATCCCAATCCCTCCATTCTTAAACCTCAGCACCACCGTGATGGCGTCTTCGACTTCCACCTTGCCCATCTTTTTCGGATCGTCCGGCAGCGGCCGTTCCTTGAAGAATGTCTCCATCGTTGCCGAGACCTCATCAACGTCTCCGACGAGATAGTGCATGATGTCAAGAATGTGGGGCCCGAGGTCGACGAGCACGCCTCCTCCGATCATCTCCTTGAGCAAGCGCCACTCGCGCGGGCGCTTGGGGTCAATGTACCCCGAGTGCAGATAGAACCCGCGAAAATGGAACACGCGCCCCACAAAGTCCGCGTTGATAAGCTCCTTCGCCTTCATGATTGCCGGGATGAACCGATACTCGGCTGTAATCTGGTGCTTCAGCCCTGATCGATCTGCGACGACGACAACTTCCTTTGCTTCAGCCTCATTGAAGGCCAGCGGCTTCTCGCAATACACATGCTTGCCATTGTTCAGCGCGGCAATGACTTCCTCCTTGTGCATCTTGTTTGGCGTGCAGACGTTCACAACGTCGATGTCCTTGCGCGTAACGAGCTCACGGTAATCGGTCGTATACGATTCAAACCCGGCTTGTTCGACGCCCTTTTTGGCAAGGGACTCCTTCGTATCACAAACACATTTGAGCGTAATCTTGCACGGGTTGCCGTCATAATACAGCGGGATGGAGCGATAGGCATACGAATGAATGCGCCCCATCTGTCCGAAGCCGATCATGCCGATTCGAATTTCTTTTGGCATAGCTTGTTTCCTTTTAGAGCAATGGCGACGTTCTATTTGAGAGCTTCAAGCGCTCTTGCGACGCTCTGTTTCTCGTGCACAATCGCGGCAAGCGCACGAAGGATCTTCGCCGGAATCGCATGCTGCCACACGTTGCGGCCAAAGACAATGCCCCTCGCCCCACAATCCATTGCATCCTTCACCATCTGCAGCATTTCCTGATCGGAGTCCATCTTTGGTCCTCCCCGCACCAAAATCGGCGCCGAGGCAATGCCGACAAGCTCCTCGAATTGTTGCCTGGACTCGGGAAAATCGGCCTTGATCAGATCTGCGCCAATCTCCGATGCCATGCGGATGATGAGTTTCATAATCTCAAAATCCCGCACGACGCTGGCACCTTTCTGGATTGCGAGCGGCTCAACGATGAACGGTACCCCGTACCCACGCGCTTCAGCTGCTATCGTTGCTAACGTCTGTAAGTTATCCGCCTCCTGCGCGTCCGTATCATATCCGGCAAAGAGGAATGTTACCACAGCGTCACCTCCAAGCTGCACGGCGTCTTTCACGGAAGCGACATACGTGTAGTACCCTTCCTTTGGGGGAGGCTTCTTACGCCAGATATTCGTTGCGTCGAGGCGAACAACAATGCCCGGCTTATTCTTGCCATAGAATTTATGGAGATTGGCGCGCGTGATGCCCGGCGTCATTTGAATCGCATCCGGTTGACCCGGCAGGAGCGTGTCAATTGCTTTACCTGCATTCTCTATACCGGGAAGCGGACCTATAAACAGCCCGTGATCAATCGCAACAACAATCCCGTTGCCTGATTCAGGATTCAAGATCCTGCTGGTGCGAAGTTGATTACCTGGGAGAGTAGACATGTGACAATTTCCAATCTACGATTGACAATTGATTATTGACGATTACGCGCTGCAAGGAAGTTCTGCTGCCGAGCAGCCCTTACAACATTGAGCGATCAGAATTTCAGCTTGATTGTCACGATCTGATATGGCTTCGCGGTGACCCGCAGCTCGTGACCACCGTTGATATCCAGGGATTCGATGTTCTCTTCGTTGAGCTTTGTGAGATGAGCCTCCTGAACTGTCCGTTGAAAATGGATCGTCCCCTCTGTTTCCAACGCCACGGGATTACAAAGCCTCAAGATCACACCGTTGCGATCATCTGCTTCCTTCAGCGCACTCAGGAGAAGATGATCGGGATGTATGGAAAGAAACGAAGTCGCAAGGTTGTTCTGGTCGTTCTTCCGCTTGATGACATGGGGCGGCACGGTACACTCCTCAACCTCCTTCAAGATCGATGACCATGTTTCTGCTTCAGACGGAGCATGAGGATACAGCGAGTATTCAAAGGTATGGGTGCCGGGGCATTGCGCTTCGGGTGTTTCATTCCACCAGCCAGCCGCTCCCCCCGGTCGCGTGATCAAGTTTCTTCCAGAGAGTTTGCCAACACACCGTAAGAGAGTCAGGGCGAGCGTGCCCCGGTCATCCAGTTTGAGCTCATACTCTGGCAGTCCTTTGACGATCAGCGTGAACCCCTTCCTCGCATCCCGAATCGTCACGAACCGCTGCATTGGTGCAACTCTCGCCGGGTGCTCGAAGGGAAACTGCGACACATCGTAGTCTCGGTGCTCCCGTTCAACAACAGCGAACGGTGTTTCAGCCAGCGATCTGCTCGTGTCAACCCCTGTAGCAAAGAGAACGCGAAGCCGGTGATCGCTGATGGTGTTGTGCACCGTTGTCTTGACATCAAGTCTCTGCGATCTCGATGTCAGTGAGAGAACTGTTGTAATCAGCAACTCCTTTTTTTCTGATGAACGCCTCTTTTCATCAGCTGAAGCAGATTGTGGGAGCTGTATTCGATGCTCGATCTTCAGTGCCGCCCTCAGAGGTCCTTGCTCGAGGAGACACGTTCTCGCTGGAAATTGATGCGAATAAAACCATTCATCCTTCTCTGGATAGGAGTACGTATACTCATCACCTACGTCCCCGGAATCCTCGAAGAGATTCATCGGTTGATAGAGCGTCTCTGTGGCCTTATGAACAATCCTTACCATGCCGTCCGCCTGCGTTTCAACTCGCAGGAAGTCATTTTCAATGAAAAACTCGCCGCTGCGGACGAGCGAGCTGTAATGAGGAAAAGCCTCTGCTGCAACAACCTTCAGACCCTTCCAGCCGAGCGGCGGAACATCGTCAGCCGCAACAAGGATGGAGAAGCGATCGACAAGCGTCTGATGAGGATAATCGTGCTTGGAATAAGTGAGGCCGAAAGCTTCCTCACGATTGAGAAACTGATAGGGAACGTCATTGCCCCGGGCGTCAAGCAATTTGAAGCCCTTGATGGGCAGAGCTTTGCCAGCTACTTTGACCTCCGGGTTCAATCCCACAACGACATCCTGCAGATAGAATTCGATGTTCGTCTCAAGAACGTCGCTTCGAACGAATGGTGATGGATTGAATACGAACACATATCGCTCATCTTTATGAGCCGCTTCATCATACGGCAGCAGCTGGGCAAAGCATTCTGCCTTTACATGCTCACCGATCTGCTTTGCCTTCTTGTACCGCACAACCATTTCCTGATGCACCTCATCCACGCTTGTGCCGCAAATAGCATCGTGATCTTGATTCTGAATCACGTACTTCCAGGCCTGTTCGATCTGCGGCGTCTTGCTCCGCATACCTTGAAGCAACGCAAGGACGTTCAACGGCTCAAGGTGGCGCTCGAGCATCGTCTGGCATTCCGCGTTGAACTGCTTCAGGTACATTCGACTGGAGAACACTCCTCCCAACACGGCAAACGCATGACGATATCCAAATCGTGTCTCGCCACGGAGCTGAGGTAGGTTCTCTCCACCCTTCATCTCTTTCTTGAGAGCGTCAAAGTAATCCACAAAATTGCTGTGGACAATCTCCGCATCATGGTGCTTCCGCAAAACCTCGATAGCCGTCGTGACGGCTCCGTCGGGCCAATGATGATCGCCACCATTGAAGAACAGCCGCTGTAATGAAGTAGCGCGGGCATCAAGTTCCCTTCGGATGCGCTCAAACTTCTGTAGTATGATCTGCTCGTCCTCGGTGCCAAAGTATCCTGCGCTATATCCGTCCTTTGGCAGATGATGCATCAATACGCGCGTCCCATCGGGACTCACCCACCAGTATTCGGATAACTCCTGGCCTCGCTCACCGCCGAAGCCGCGATAGATCATGGCGGTGTCAATGTCAAATCCCCGAAGGATTTGCGGCATCTGCGCAATGTGGCCGAATTGATCAGGCATGTAACCCACCTTCATCACGCCACCGAGCGGCGCGCCCAAGCGGAAACCGAACAAGAGATTCCGGATGTGCGACTCGCCGCTCGAGAGAAACTCGTCATTCAGAATGTACCACGGCCCGATGAACAGCTTTTTCGCTTCCACGAGCTCCCGGATACGTTGCGCGCGGTCCGGACGAATTTCGAGGTAATCCATCAGAGCTGCCATTTGGCCGTCGAGCGTGTAGGACTTGAATTCAGGATTCCGCTCGAACAGTTCAAGCAGATCGTCGACCATATCGACGAGCATGGCTCGAAAACGGTCAAAAGGAAAATACCATTCCCGATCCCAGTGTGAATGCGAGACGATGTGATAGGTTGGCTTCATATCTTTCAAGAACCTTGCCCTGGATCCTTTTCCCTAGGCGAGCGAGGCCCGGGGTAAGGGCAGATACTACACATACTCTTCAAACGCCTGGATAGCTGTTGATGCGCCAACGGCGGTTACACAACCTGCGGCAACCGCATTTGCTACACGCGCAGCCTTGAATGCGTCAAGACCGCGAATGGTGGCAGCAATAAAGCCGGCGACAAATGCATCTCCAGCCCCGGTCGCGTCAACCACTTGCCTGACCCGCTTCGCCTGAATATATTCCGAGCGCTCATGCGTCGCGATGAAGCATCCTTTCGATCCAAGCTTGACACCCACAACGTGCGGGGCGCCCGCAGCGAGCAGATGCCGCGCAATCGCTTCCGGTGTCCTGCGACCTGTGATCAACATCGCCTCTTCATGGCTGGGAATGAAGTAGTCGACGTAGGGAAGAAATCCTTTCAGCATTCTTGACGTGACACGCGGCGCCGCTGCAGTATCAAGGAGAATCTTGAGCGTCGTCTTTGTCTTCAGCGTCTGAAACAATCTCTTGAACTCTCGCTCGGTCTCCGGAAGCAACCCGAGGTAACCAATCGCAAGCATACTTGCCTTGCGGAGCAAGGGGAGATGACGTAGCACATCGTCGGCGCGAAAGTGTTTCATGCACCCGCGTGTGTGGAGGAACGTCCGCTCACCGTCCTTATCGACACTCACCATGGTTGCTGAGGTCTGCGCTTTGGCATCCACGATGACCCCTTTTGTGACAATGCCAAAGGCCCGGTAGTGTTGAGTCACGAACCGGCCAAGCGCATCGCTGCCGACCCGCGTGATGACCCCGACTTTGAAGCCCAGCTTTGCCAGATCGATACCAACGTTCGAGACATTCCCGCCGGTTGTCAGCGTGATGGAATCGATCAATTTGAGTGCACCCCGCTTCGGCAGGTTTCTCAGGTCTACCGGACGTCCGATGATATCCGCCACCGCCAAACCCGCGACAACGACGTCGAGATATTGGGGATGATTCATATACTTCAAAGTCACAATGACGCTCTGAACTACTCCGTGATTTTGAGCTTTTTGAAATCAAGGATCCGTTTCTGATTCTTGTACGTGAGCGTGAGCATCTGACTCCCAACATCCGCATTCAGAAATGGTCCTTCAAACAGCTTTGTTCTGGACAGGTCAATCGATTTTCGATTGAGGCTACGCTTCTCAGGAAACGCAAATTCCATCTTGTCTCCATTGAGCGTCGTGTACTGCGCAGAGACCGCCCCTAGTTTCAGCGATGACTTCGGAATGTGCTTCCGCAGCGCCTCTCGAAACTTGTCAAATGAGCCGATCTCGTCCTTGGAGCGAACCTCGATCACATACCCATTCTGCAGGTTATGGCTCCGGAGCCGCCAGTTGCCCGTTTCTTTGATCCGCTCAAGCTGCGGCCGGCCAACGTCGCTGAGCGTGTTTGCGGGGGTCTCAAATTCCTCTTTCCATTCGTACCCCTGGAGCGGATACCAGCCGACGTACGTGTCTCCGGCCTTGCAGACGATCCACCCCGACTGATCAACGATTCGTTCTTCAAGATTTCTGGGAAAGAATCCATCGATGTGCTCGGTGGTTGTCCCGGGCGCGATATCATAGAGCACGATCAGCGTGTTCCTGTGTTGAAATGTTCTCTCGTACAGAGAGCTGCCCGTCCATTTGTCTGGATTGTTGTACGTGCCCTTCGATGCCACGACATCGGCAATGAGCGTTTTCACCTCTTCTGGAAAGAACATGCCCACCTCCAGGCCTGACCAGTAGGGATGTAAACCAAAAATCGTTGTGTACGGCCTCCCATATGTGTAGCGCACGCCCCACGTGTGTTGTTGAATCGGCTGGAGGATACCGCCGTGCAGCGAACCCAGGCCGTAATCCTTCGTGACATACGAATACTTGTAGACAGGAGGATTCTTCTCCGCACCGAAGCGGATGACGTTGCGCACGCGCTTACGTTCTTTATGGATGTAACTCTTGGTCCGATCTATCGCGATCTTGTAGATGATCTCGGGTAACTGGTAGTTTGAAAGAGCCGGGAGGACGATCCAGCCGGAATTCGTCGGCTCTCCTGTGCCAAAGTAAAGATAAGCAAACGCAGAGGCGGCGGAGAGCAGCGGTTTGTAGACTGCGGGCTGGTAAATGCGACTGAAGCCCCCGATGTATTGACCATCCAAATGCTCCACGGCAAAATCGGCGAAAATGTAATCTGCCATCATTCTCCCGCGTTGCTTCATCTCTGGATCGTGAGCGAACTGAGAGAGGAGGATCATCGGCATGGCGTATTCGGGGAAGTAGTCGGGCGAGTCGAATTCCCCCTGGCCAATCGTCGTCGTGATTCGCATCCAGTGAATGAGGTACTCCTTTGCCTCCTCGCGGTTTTCATCGGAACTCTTCCCGTTGTACCATTCTGATCCCGACAGATTGGGCCATTGCTCGGCCGCAAGGAAAAGAGCCGAGTAGTACATACACCAGTGGTTTTCGGTATCACCCCGGTACGGGGCGTACGTTTTCCACGCATGTCGAACAACTCCATCTGTCGCTGCAGACATTTTCTCCCTGCCGTGGAGGTAGGTGCCGATGACGGGGATCATCCAGAACATATCGCCTCGTGGCTCCTTGAGCAGAGCGACAAACATACTATCCGCCTGAGCGATATTCTTATTGAGCGCATACCGTGCGGCAATCTGATAGTATCCCACCGCTTGCGAAGTGTCGTAAACCGACGTGACGAAAGCCGCGCGCTTTTCATTCTCCTTGAGATAAATCTCTCGGTCAAGCATCTGAGCAGAGGCAGAAGGGAGCATGAACAGAAGGAGCGGTAGTAGCAATCCTGGAAACTTCATCGTCGACATTCCTCGTTCAGAATAGTTGAACCGTGATTGTCCAAACCTGAGAGCCGCTCAGTCCGGCGTTTCGCCACGTGGCACCTGCGTCATCCGATCGAAAGACGCCGCCCCACTGTGTGGCCACGAACACCCGATCGCTGTTCGTCGGGTCAACGGCAAGAGAGTGCACATTGAGATTTGTCAGGCCTGTGTTGGTTCGCTTCCAGCTCACTCCGCCGTCGGTTGACTTGTAGACTCCTGTCACATATCCCCCAGCATACAAGGTCTGCGGGTTCTTCGGATCAAATGCGATGGTATAAAACGTCGCATGATCCAACCCGGCTTCGCTTTTTTCCCAGTATCTTCCACCGTTGCGAGTCACGTAGATGCCGTAATCATCCGTGCCTGCTACAAGAATGTCGGCGTTGGTCGGATGCTGGGCGACAACTCGGACTCCGCCAACGCTTAACCCCGTGCGCGTCCAGGTGTCGGCGCCATTCTCACTTCGATAGACGCCGTCTTCTGTCGAGCAGTAGAGGATGTTTGAATGAGTACGATCGATGATAATGGACGACGAGAACTTCTGGACCAATCCGTTGTTCTTTTCCTTCCACGTTGTGCCACCGTCACCGCTCTTGTATACCCCGTAAGGAGTTGTACAGAACATGATTTCTGGATTCCGGCGATCGATGGTTACGCAGAGGACTTCTGTTATTTGCCAGCCCGTCGTGATTTTCCATGTTGCTCCACCATCGGTTGATCTATGGACGCCATTCCCCGATGCAATGCAGATCAGCTGACCACGTGAAGGCGCGTGGACCGCGACGCCGAACGCGCGAATGTTAGTTGGACCAACGTGTTGCCAGGTTGTATCGCCTGAGGATCGTTGGCAAAAGATCCCGGTTTTGGGATTCGCTGCGCCTACGACGAAGAGCTTGGTTGAGACAACCGACGCATAGACTGTAGAGTGCTGGGCAAATAATCCGCTTGTCGCCCAGATGGAAAAAAAAGTGACTGCAAGAAAGAAACCAGGAGTGTTCATGAGCTTGTGACCTCACCCTAGCCCTCTCCTATTAGGAGAGGGAAGGATTCAACAAAAAACGTGGTTCAGGGATAGAGTTCTATCTGCTTGACGTGTGCGCCATTCAAACCAGCGCTTTTCCAGGACCTTCCCCCATCAAGCGACTCATACACCCCTTGCCCACTTGTGCCAACAATGAGGTGCCGAGAGTCTTCAGGATGAACGAAGATCGAGAAGATCGCCTCAACTTCCGGAGCTGCCCAAATAAGCAACCACGTCACTCCGGCATCCTCGCTTTTCCACAGGCCGGTCTTATATCCACCGGCATAGAGTGTTTGTCCCTCCCGCGAAGACCGGAGTGCATAGAACGCTGTCTGAGGCATCCCACGACCTGCTTTCCAGGTTTTCCCACCGTCAACACTCACTCGCACACCATCGTTGTCCGTTCCGACAAGAAGCACAGAAGGATTAATGGGGTGTTGGAGTACCGTGAGAATCCCCGGCACACCAACGCCAAGAGCAACCCATTGCTCTCCACAATCTCGTGATCGATAGAGATCATCCTCTGCTGCCGCGTAGATCGTTCGACGGTCTCTCCAGTCGATGATAACTCGCTGCACGAACCACTTCTTCATCCCCTTGATTTTTTTCTCCCAGCGATTACCTCTGTCCGTCGACCTGAAAACACCAAACGGAGTCGCCACATACAGGACGCTTGAATCAATCGGGTCCAGCGCAACCGAGAGGATTTCCTCGGTCTGCCAGCCTGTTAGGACACGCCAAGATTCTCCTCCATCTGTCGAACGATGCAGTCCGTTGCCTCCAGCAATGTAGTACCATCGCGTCAGACCATGCTGCCACAACCCGATGCTGAAGGTGAACAAATTTGGATGATAGATGTTTCGCCACGTCGTGTCATCGACCTCTCGTCTGAAGAGGCCGATATTGCTCGAGGCGCCAACGGAAACGTGCCCGCGATTCAGGAACACGGCCGCATAGTAGCTCGGTTGATCCTTCTTCTGCCCTTTTGCGTCCTGGCCACCCGATGAAAGCCAGTCCCCTACCAGAACCGACAAGAAGAGCAAAATCGTCGTGATCGTGACTGACATCATTCCTTGACCGTCACCGTGTTGAAATCGAGCACTCTCACTCTGTCCCTGTAGGTCATTTTTACTACCCCGCTCCCTCTGTCGCTCTGCAAGAACGGCCCGTTGAAGAATCTGTAGTCCGTGAGCTTCACCGGTTTGCCGTTCAATACCCTCTCCCTGTTGAATGTAAACTTCATACGATCGCCTGACCTCGTCCTGTACTGCACGGTCAGGTTTTTGTCAAACCCTTGGAACTCAGGTTTCCCTCTTGTTACTCGCTGTTTGAACTGCTCAAACGATCCATCTTCGTCCGATGACCCGACTTCAAGAACGACACCGTTCTTGAGTTCCTTGCTGCGCCATCGCCAATTCACATCCTCCTCAATCCACTGGTAAGGCTTCAGAGGATAGAACGCCACATATGTTGGGCCCGCGCGACAGAAAATCCAGCCGGACGCGTCCTCAATTCGCTCGTCGAGATTCTTTGGAAAGAATCCGTCGATGTGCGGGTGCATTGCACCCTTGACGATATCATAGAGGACGATGATGGTATTCTTGTGCTGAAATGTCTGCTCGTACGGAGAACTCGAGTTCCATTTCTTGGGATTGGTGTACACTTTGTGGTAACGATCGACCTCGTCGGCGAGGAACTTCTGTTCTTCGGGGAAGAACATCGCCAGCTCTTTGCCGGAATAGAATGGATGAAGAGTGAAGATTGTATTGTTGGGCTTATCCGAAACATACGTTACATCCCACGTGTGTTGTTGGATTGGTTGAAGAATTCCGCCGTGGAGCGAACCGAGCGCATAGTGGGGCGTCATATACATGTACTTATAGACAGGCGAGTTTTTCTCCAAACCGAAACGTATCACATTGCGAACTCGCTTGGTCTCCGTGTGCACATACGGCTTGCTCCTATCCGTCGCAATCTGATATATGATATCGGGAAGACGATATGAGCTCATCGCCCCGATCACTGTTTCCCACCCCCCACGATGGCGGGGCCGAAATCGAGTCTCCTGCCAAAGTTCCAGTTTCGGCTCACCAAAATACAGCCACGCCCAGAGCGCCGCCGGTGCAGCGAGGGGATTGATGACATCCTCCGGATAATCCCGACTATGGCCTCCACAGTAGTTTCCCTTCAGGTGCTCCACGGCAAAATCGGCGAAGAGCAGATCAGCCATCATCTGAGCTTTTTTCCTCATCACCGGATCCCTCGCAAACTCATAGAGCGTCAGGACCGGAGTGATAAACGTGATGAAGTAGGTAGGGGAATCAAACTCCCCTTGTCCAATTGTGGAACTAACCTTGATCCACTGATTCAACCACCCTTCCGCTTCCATGAAGTTCTCTTCAGAGCTTTTCCCATTGAACCATTGCGAGCGACCCTCATTCGGCCACGTCTGCGCTGCCAGATAGATTCCCGTGTAATACATGACCCAATGATTCTCCGTGTCACCACGGTACATCGTACGTTCCCGAAACGCCCGGCGGATTTTACAGTTCAGCGAATCCGGCAATTGATCATGCAGCGTCAGATAGCAACCGATTGCGGCGTAGGAGTAAAACATCCCACCGATGCTCTCGTCGGTTGTTAGTGAATCCAGCATCTGAAGGGCAAACTCTTTGTCTTTGCCAGCAACGAATTTCGCCGTCACCGTGAAGAATCCCCTGTCTCGCTCGCCGCTGACAACATCGATCAGCCGCAGGCGGCGCTGTTCAAACGAGGGCTGGCCCCGGCTCACACCGAACAGCGCGGCGAAAAGAATCAAGCACACTATGGCTGGAAAGCGCTTCATCGCACTGACAAGCCCCATACTTGACCTTCTTCCTGGCTGTTGAAATTCCAATGATCGCCTCCATCTGTGCTTCTGAAGAGTCCTCCGTTGAGGGTACCAGCAAGAATAATTCGCGGATTCGCTGGCAGCACCACGAGTGAGTGAACGACCACATTGTTCAACCCCTTGCTGCACTGTTTCCACGTCTTTCCGTCATCGAGGGACCGATAGACTCCACCGCCGTGTGTCCCAGCATAGACGATCCCAGAAACTGCAGGGTCAAAGGTTATGATGTAAACTGTTAGATGTTTCATGCCGCCATGGGCGGACTGCCATGTCTTCCCTTCGTCGCGTGAAACAGCTACGCCGTCATTTTCTGTCCCGGCCCAAAATGTCTTAGCACGATGAGGGTCCTGCACGACCGTTCGAATGCCCCTTGCTTTCGCTCCAACGGGCGACCACCGATTACCCCCATCCGTACTTCGGTAGATTCCTTCCTCCGTGCCAGCAAACAGCAGTGAGCCGTTCGTTCGATCGATGACAATATCCGACGTGAATGCTTTCCGAAACCCCAGGTTCTTCTCCTGCCACGATTCACCGCTGTCCGTTGTCTTGAAAATTCCATATGCCGTTGCGGCGTAGACCGTGCCAGGATTCCTTTGGTCAGCTTTGACTCTCAACACTTCCGTGATTTCCCAACCGGTGGTAATCCTCCATGTTGCACCGCCGTCGGTCGAACGGAGCACTCCGTTTCCGCAGGCTGACCAAATAGCTCCGTCCAGAGCTGACTCTACATAGAAGGCACGGGTGTATTCCCATCCCTTGTGTTGCCAGGTTGAGCCAGCATCTCTGCTGACAAAGATACCAACCGTCGGGTTTTCTAATGCCCCGATACGATGTCTGCGCGAATTTAGCACCGACATGTAAACGGTCTCCTGCTGCGCAGAGAGAGGGACAATCAAGATCAGGTTGATCAATAGAAGGAAAAGAATCGAGATTGGATTTTGAAGTGGCCTTCGCACAGTTTGTGTAACCCCCTGCGTTCTAGAAAGCAGAATGCGTTCCCATTGCAGAAGGTGACAGAGCACCGGGCAGGCTTTCCCCTTTTTCATAAGGAGGGAAAGGGGGAGTGATTGTTTCTGAAAAATTCTCATAGCAGCAGCTTCATAGGGCAACATCGATTCCCCGCTTCAGTTCTGCAGATGAAAGCTTCCCAAACGACTTGGTATTGATCAATACGTGGTAGCTGGACCTCTCGAGCTTGTCGAATTTCACTCTGATTGATCTCGGGTGAGATACGTTGTCCAAGACCTTAACAGCAATTGACGCATCCTTTACTTTGACAGACGGAATCCTGCACCCGTCAATCCCGACTCCCCATTGGTCCTTCACATTGACGTACGCATCGCCGTACTGCTGCGTAATAAGGTGGACGGACACGACCGAACTCCCCGTTCCCCAGTGAATGCCCGTGACACCCGCCGGCTGATCGAACGCTGAGTGGGCGTAGTTTTCCGCTGTTCTCGGCGAGGTCGGCGACTCGAAAAGCGAAAACATCGCTCGGAGCGCCGCTACCCCGCGCTCAAAGTATTCCCTCTCGCCCGTCATTTCATAGTACTTCATCAGCGTCACGGCAAAATATCCTTGGCGCGAGTCACTCCATTCTGCGTCTGTGTTCTGCACACCGAAGCCGCCAAATAATTCGCACGAAAGCCATCGGGGACTCCACACCTGTTGATAGAGGCAGAGGTAATCGATGATCTCGACTCCCTTCTCTTTGTACCGCGAGTTACCAGTCAATACATACAGCTCGGCGCACGCCTCTGCCGCTTGGTGCATGGAAAGGGTGTTTTGAGGATACTGCTGGGTGTACGAATCAAAAAATCCAAGAGGCTTCCGTGAGCAAGAGAAAAACGTTTCAAAGTCGAACCACTTCCGCTCGGGAAGAATGTGTTCAAAGATGTACTTCATGCACCGCTCGGCCGCATCAAGGTATTTCGCTTCTCTCGTCCGCCTGTAGAATTCGGCGAGGAATAACCCGGCACCTGCGGTCTCTGCATTTTCATCGCGGAGCTCCACTGCCGGCTCAAGCGTCTGCGGATGGAACCACGAGGGAACAATACCGCTTGGCCGCTGCTTCAATAGAAGAAAATCAGCGAAAGCCCGTGTGAAATGCAGAATGTCGTCCCGCCGCTCGGGCGCCAGATCGCTCCATTGCAGCAACCAGTGGCACGTCCACGCGTTATGGAACATCGGCAGATACTCGCCGTTGGAAATACCGCCCCATGCGTGATCGGCAACCCAATGTCCACCCGTGCTATCCAGATAGAAAATCGACGGCGCAATGCCACCCTGCTGCGGCGCAAGAAGTGCAAGGTTCAGGACACGCTTTGCCTGCTGTATCAGGCTCTGATCACCAACATTGCGGCCGTGCATGTACATTCCGTACGCAGTTCGGAGGGAGTTGAACCAGACATTGAACCAACTGTCATTGTCCGCCGCTTGGTGCAGCTTATTGCTCCACGCCAGACGTCCCTGGCGCAGCAGTGTGATCGGCTGTCCTTCGTACTCAGCGTCGAGAGCAATCTGCGGCAGGAATTCGTACCACGCCTTATGGATGTAGCTGGAAAATGGCTCTGCCTGCGGGCCCTTTGATTGCTGGATGTTGTTGGCACCGGATTGACTCCAGTGATATCTCACAACATCTCGGTATCCCATCTGTGGAGGTGCATCGGCTCGGAGAAAAAGGAGAAAACCATACGACACCGTTGTGTCACGCAGCGTCGGCTCGAGGGAATCGGGAGCAACGTAGTACAAGTGTGTATTCCGCAGCTTGTAGGGCTCAGGATACCAGTTTTCCAGCCCGAAGGAGAAGAATGGTTTGTCAGCTGTTTCGACCTGCAGATCACCAACGGTCTTCATCGCTCTCACCTTTCTGTCGAACGTGCGGACATCCGGCACGAGCGCGGCGAAGTATGCGCCTTTCTGCAACATCAGCGCAGGCGACCGAAAGGTGTGATCGGCAATCACGTGCTCACGCTCCGGCCGCAGCTGAGGCGTGAAGATGAAGTCGAGCGGCTTATACTCCGCATGCTTCTTTCCTTGGGGTGTAAAAGAATATGTGGATAGGAGATGCCCAAGCCGTGCGGTGCCTTTGATCCGGCACGAAACTACAATCCGCACAAAGCGTCCGTCCTGTCGGAGACCAATTGTTTTCGAGATCGTTGAGTAACCGGAAGCCGCACTGAGCTTCAGAACCTGCTCAGCCCTTGACCTTTTCACTACGGTAGCTTCTTGAAAACTGATCGTAACATCTTGCTTGTCCTGACGAAGAGCCGGTTCGAGCCTCAGCGTACTGCCGCTTGTCAGCAGCAAATGCCAGGTTGAGCCTTTCCTGACGTAATACAATTCCGAATAGCCCTCATCGACGCGCTCAACCACAAGCTTGATGTGCCCGTTACTCACCTCAAGCCGCTGTGCGCCCTCTCCTCTAGCTGTTGCAGATGGCAAGAGTGCCGTGGCAATCAGCAGAAGACTATATCGCGCAGCACACCTCATGCGTGGTTAGATCTTTACCCTTCTGATGATCTTCCGCATGTTCAGTCCGAACATTTTCTTCTTCTCCCCGAAGGTGCAGTGCGAATATGCCATCCATCCGAACTGCGGAATGGGATCGCGCATGGGTTGGTCGGTGCCAAAGAGAACGCGGTCCGCTCCCACGTGCTTTACCATGAACTCGATGACTCGGTACGTGACCGCAGTGAGCGTGATCTCCAGGTAAACGTTCGGATTCTTCTGAGCTATCTCAATCCCCAGTCGAGCATCGTGGAACGACGCACCACAATGCGCGATGATGAAGGCAATGTTGGGATACTTCGGAGCGATGTCGTTCATCTCTGCAACAACATTCGGCGACGGGTGGATCAGCGCATAGGCGCGTATCCGATTGCCATACTCGAACCACGGAGCCCAGAGTTTATCGTTATATGGAATGTTCGTGCGCGGATAGTAGGGTTTCATCCCCCCCATTTTGTGTTGACGATGCACGATCCGGCACTCCTTCTTCCAATCCTTGACATACTGTGGCTGCAGGGTCGCATACCCGTGATAGAACCGCGGATACCGCTTCATCGCATCCCACACGATGGTGTTTCCCTCCTCATAATCGGTCCAGACTGCAAGAAAACCGCTAATGCACATTGCATTGATGCCCATGAGTTTTGCACGCTCAACCATGCTCTTCGCATCCCCATGCGGCAGATGAATGAATCCAACGCCTTCCGCTTTATCGTGTGTAATGTGTGCATGCGAGTCGATGACGAGAGTGGTCTTTAACGGTTTCCCTTCTTTCGCAAGGGCTAAAATCGGATCCGCGGGTTTCCTTTCTCGATAAGTCTGGGGAAGCTGTTCAAGCTTCGCAAGCCGTGCAATGTTGCCGGCTGCGATCTTCTGCTTGTCTGCTTCGCTCAATGTACAGTAGTCAACGAATGCCTTCGCAGCCCCGGGTGACTTCTCCAGAGCCCCGGTCCCGAACAGTATTCGATCGGCACCAAACCATCCCACGAATACCTCCATTGCCCGGTTGCCTTGATGATTGGAGAGCTCAAGATGGAGATTCTTGTGTTTCATCATCAGCAGATAGGTGAATCGTGTCGACTCCCAGCGTGATGCCTGAAGCAGAACTCTCAGGTTCGGAAAACTCGTCAAGATGGCATCGAGATCTGCGATAAGAACTTGATTGCTCGGCTCCAGGATGTCAGGGTTATAGAGATGCCCGCCTTCGACCATCAGGAGAATCTCGTTTCGTTCCAGCTCCCGGAGCAGATCGCCGCAGAAGTCAACTGTAAATGGATACCGGTGCGCGCGAGGGTACATTTTTGCAGCGCGGATTCCGTTGTCGAGCATTTCTCTGACAAGATCCTTTGGCTTCCTCATCTCTCCCGTGTGATGCGGCATGACCGCCCATATACCGTAGAGGCGTGAGCTCTTCTTGAGCTCGTGCAGCAACATGCGATTGCCGTATGTTGGATCGTATTCCTTCGCCACCGAGTGTGCGACGAATGCCCCGTGAATACCACACCACTCCATTTCATCGAGCAGATCCTCGGTCGTGCAGCGCGCCTCGACATCCTTCGGCCCGCGCTTGCCGATCATCGCATAGGAATCGATGTAGATTCGGTTGTTCATATCGATTGACTCTGATATATGAAGCGCAAAGACGCCAAGAGCAAAGACAGTTCCACTTCTACCACTTGGCGTTCTTAGCGCCTTGGCGGTTTATTTGTTGTCATAGCTACCAGTAGAACGGCTTGATAGTGTTGCGTTCTTTCGGCTCCAGCTCAAGAGCTCGCTTCAGAGCAATGCGAGCCTTGTCGATCGTCTTGTCGATATCAGATGGCTTGTGTGAATAGCAGATGAACCAGCGAAGAACAACGAAGACCCCCTCTTTAAACAGCTCACGGAACCAGAGATATTCGAGTCGCTCGTTGTAATCAGGGTCGGGGGTGTTGAACTTCAGGAACGGAGCCGGAGGCAGCCCGGCCGCATAGGCGTCAAGCCCAAGCTCCTTTGCGATGGCATTGAAGCCATCCATCAATCGCCGACCCATGGCATTGATGTGTCCGTGTACTTTTTCCCGCCTCATGATCCTCAGCGTGGCAATGGCTGCAGCGATGGAAAGTGTTTCCCCGGCGTACGTCGTTGTCATCCTGAAGGTGTTCAGTATTTCCATATACTGTCGTTTGCCAAGGTAGCTTGATATCGGATAGCCATTAGCCATGGCCTTCGCGTAGCTCGCCAGATCGGCATCAACGCCGAACAATTCTTGTGCGCTACCAAGCGCCAAACGAAAACCGGTCCACACCTCATCCAGCACCAGGAGGATCCCGTACTCACGCGTCAATTTCCTTAAGTGTTTGATATAGGTGCCGCTGATGTCCTCATTCATATCATAAGGAATGGAGACAACGCACGCGATCCGCTCGTTATACTGGCGAATCAGCTGCTCCGCGACTTCGCAGTTCCCCCAAGGAATGACTTTGACATACTCCTTCAGGATCTCCGGCACGCCGTTCTTCGGGCTTTCATCGACGGCAAACCAGTCAGGGTATCCGTGATAGCCACTTGTCAGGATCATGTCCCGCTGCGTGAACGCTCGGGCAATGCGAACATTGCAGAGGTTTGCATCTTCGCCGGTCTTCATAAATCGGACCATCTCCGCATTGGGAACAACTTCGTGAAGTTGTTGTGCGAGCTCGAGCTCCAGCGGGCTGGCCATGCTGAAAAGAACACCCTTCTTCATTTGCTCACGCACAGCGTCGTCGACCTCGTCATAACAGTAGCCAAGCGTCACGGGTCCAAGCGCAAGGCGAAAGTCGATGTACTCCTTCCCCTCCATGTCCCAGATGCGGCACCCCTTGCCGCGGTCGATGAACTTCGGCATTGCGCCTTCAAATTGGGGATAAGGGCGCTTAGCATTCGTCTGTGTGCCCCACGGAATAAGCTTCAGCGCCTCTTCGAAGTGTTTATCTGAGGGTCTCATAGGTTTTGTGTTTGACCTTTCTCCTTCATCTCCGCTCGAGCCAGAGCCTACCCTTCTCGCCTAAGACGATATGTCCCTTCCCCTCACAGGGGAAGGCGAGGATGGGATCATCACAATTAGATTATTGCTATCCTCGGCAATTCCTCTGCTACATCGACCTTTACCGTCTTCGTCTGCCCGTTGTGGCTCACTTTCACAATCCAGAATGAATCGTCGACAGTGTGTGAGACTGTTCCGTGGTCTTTCCCAGCCTGCTGGGCTGTGCACACCGTTAGAATCCGATGGTCAAGCGCGTCGCTCACCTCCGCTTCAGCAAAGGGGTAGATCCCAACGTCCTGAGGAACAGCGTGAACACCAGATCTCACAGCGAGTGTATTCGAAGCAATGAGCAATGCCCGGAGTGATGCGCGCGGACGACGGATAACAAAATTGGCCTCCCCCATCTCGGCTTTCCCCTGACCATCCTCATTGTAGATCTGAAAGCGGAGCTGGACTTTCGACTTTGCCGATTTGAGGCGAATTCTGTCAAACAGCAGCAAGATGTCGGGTTTCAGGAACACCACCGTGCGTCGGACAAGATCAACATCAGGATTGACCAGCCGATACGCTTCTGTTGCGTCGCTCGTAACGACAAGATGGCGTTCCGAGGGTTTGTACTGCACCACCTTTGCCTCAGCCCACGATGCGTTCGTTCCTTCGTGCCCATCGTGATATTGATGCCCCCGCCCGTTGATCAGAACGGCCGTATGCGCTTCCGTCTTTCTTAGCACCCAGTGTGGCAAGGTGTACGAATAAGCCGCCTTGAACGGATCGTGCAAGAGCCGTTCACCGTACGCCTTGAAGATGACGCTGTTCCGATCAGCGTGCTCGTGGTTGCCCGGTCCGCCGCTGCGCAGGGCGGCAACCGCATCTTGTTCATCCCATCCCGTGCGTGAGACAACCCAGTCGTTCGCAAAGCGGACGTCGTACAGCTCAGACCCGGGCCTTTTGGCGGCCACGGATGAATCGAACCACACCAAACCATATTGCGTCTTCACTTCACCGATCGATGTTGCGACAAACTGAGCGACCGGATCCCGCTGCCTCCGGGCAACCCACGCCGCAACGGAAACATCGCCAACGGTGCTTGCGTCACCGAAATTTACGCAGTCATCATGCTTCCCGGCTGTCGGCATCGACATTTGAAGTCCGTAGCGAACCGTGCCTGGATAGTTGATCAGGCCGCGTTCGTCGATGCCGAGTGTCCGATAGAGCACCTCGAGAAAAAGCGTGAGATGCAGCGCTGTGTACCCCCAGTAGCTTACCCCTTCGTCATAGCTCCCATCTGATCCAAACATTGGAGCGAACGCTTTCGCACTCTGCAGAGCGAGGTTCAGCCAGCGCTGTGCCTCTGGATGCTTGTCGTACAGCAGGCAAGCAGCAATTCCAAGACCCGCGATGGGAATGACTTTGAGATTGGTCGAATTCAGAATGAAGGGCCAGCGGCTCAAATCGAATCGGAACTTGTAATCGCTCTCCGGGTCGAACCCCCACCCTCGCACGCGATCGGGATATTTCATGCCGTACAACGTCCGATAGCACGGCGGAGCTCCTTTTTCGGCAATTTGATTCTCGATCTCCCGTCGCACGTCGTCGCCGAGAGCACCGTCGAGCCATTCGCAGGCGAAGGCCATTGCGATCGTCGTCTCCGGTGCTCGCTGCAGACCAATCGTATGCTCGCCCCCTTCAAGAAAGTAGTCCCATTTCTTGTACTCCAGAAGACGATCGATGGCGAGCTTCGCAACCTCGAGCTGCCGTGCTTCTCCTGTGAGAGCATAGACAAACGACGTTCGTTCGAGGATTTGTCTCGCCTTCAGCAGATCCGCGACGTGATTGTTCAGCCGAAGTTCATCGCGCAAGAATCTCCTATCCGCTTCAAGGTCGGCATGGCTTATGGAGTTCCAGTATGGTGCGAACCGCGGGTGTTGTGTAGCCTCTCGTATGCGCGCGAGATCGCTCTCATCAAAGAGAAGTCTCCGCCGCAGCTTTGACGCTGACCGCTCTTGCTGCTTCCACGGAAGGAGTTGGCCGGGACCGAGAGCAAGGGCCGCCGTTGCCAGTGTTGCCGTATTAAGGAATTTTCGACGGGTGGATTTCATGTCTTCAGCCGTGCAAAATGTCCTTCACCTCAACAACTGAATCTGATTGCACTGATCGTGTCATTGCTTCGATAACTGCGAGCGCATTCAAGCCTTCCATCCCGCCGGTCTCTGGTCTTGTACCCTTGAGCACGCATTCACCGAACTCGCTCATTTGAAGGATGAAGCTTTGCAACCCCTCGGAGCTGAAGTCCTCCTCCTGAACCTCTTTGAGCTCTCCGTTTTGGAGAAGTTCGAGACGCAGCTGCACGGGAGAGCAATGAAGGGTCCCCTCGGTGCCGTAGATCCGCAAGAAATAGGCATCAGCAGAGACATAGGAGGAGGTGAGGGAGACAGAAATTCCGGACGCCAGCTGAAGAAGGGCGGCTGCTGAATCACGGATGCCATCGGGCATCGCGACATTCGCCGCAAAGCAACTGACGCGGGAAATTGGCCCAAGCAAGTACGCAACCGTATCAACGAAGTGAATGCCCAGTTGTGTCATCGGCAGGAGGATGGACCTGGATGGGTCTGCCTTCCATGCTGGTAAACCAGGCTGGATGCCGGCGGGCCGTGAGAGGTTCGCCTCCACGGCCGCAACCTTACCGATGCGCTGCTGCTCCAGCAATTCCTTTGCGCGACGAAACACTCCGCGCCTCCGGGTATTGTGCCCAACCATCAATGTCAAACCGGCGCGTTCGGCCAAGTCGATCATCTCCTTTGCTTCAGCGACAGTGTTGGCAATCGGTTTTTCGACAAAGACATGTTTGCCGGCGCTGAATGCCTTGCGGGCCTGTTCAGCGTGCAGATGGTTTGGCGTCACGAGCAAAACGGCATCGATCGATGGATCGGACACCAGCTCATCAAAGCTTGTGGCCGCGCGTGCTCCAAATTCAGCAGCGACCGCCTGATTTGCAGCCCTGTTGATGTCGAAACAGGAGATCAATTGAAGATTGCTGGCGTCGCGTGTTGCATTCACGATGGTCCTGCCGTGATTCGCAATACCGGCCTGTCCCACTCTCACTCTTTCTGTATTCATTGTAGATTGTACTCTTGTGCAAAGTGAGTGATCGCATCAATGCCTTCCAGAATGCCGATCTGAAGAACGAAGACTCTCTCTTCACCGGGGTCGAGAAATTGCAGCGTACCCCGTTCCCGTTCTTTTGCTCGTCCCTGAACCCAGCAGTTCGCAGGCTCCATGCCGAGCACGTATGTTCCTTCCCCCATCATTTTCCACTCAATAAACCGAGACAGCTCCCTCTGACGGTACCGTACAAACAGTCCCAGTTTTACCCTCTTGTTGGACAAGAGGGCCGTCACCATGCCATCGTGATCCGCCTTCAGATCGTGGAAGTAGACTTGCTCTTTGAAGTCGGAGACAGGGGCTATCATCTTTGTCGCTGTCTGGAGATCCTTCGCCGCATCTGCATCCCGAGGCATCGTCGAGCTTACGTTGAGCAGTAATTCGGCGCCGTCATCAACCAGCGGCCAGCCGGGATTGACGTGATACAACAGCATCAGCGGCGATCGCCGACTCCCCTCGTTGCCAACAGTGTCTCGAAATGTGATGATGGACTCGCCCAACTCCACTTCAATCGTTCGGTTGAGAACAAGGTCATCACCGAAGAGGGTGCTCTCACGGACACCGCCGCTGACCGTGAAGACACACCGATCATCGATCCACCGAGTTGACGTTTTTACATCCGTTGCAGGCGTGTTCGAAAGCCGGCCGTGCAGTCCGAGCTCCTCCCCCTCATCAACACACGGTCCACCAAGATAGGTGAGCCCGCAGCCCGTCATAAGCCCACCGGGAAACGAGCGTGCCCAGCCAAGTCCTCGCGAGTCGTAATACCGAGGGTGCACATCCCCATTGGGAGAGCGCCAGGCCAGGGGAATCCCTTTGTACTCCGCCATGGAAATATCCATTCCTCGATCCAGCGAGATCTGAAACCGGAGTCCGGATCCAGTCCGGACGTCAGCAATGCGCAGACCCGCTTCACTCCCCTCCTGCAATTCCATCATCCGCACACCAGCAACCTGCAGAAGATGCCCGATACGTTTCTGTATCTCCTCGCGACTGTAGTTCTGGCCAAAGAGTAGTGGCATAGCCTTTTACGTGAAACGATTACTCTTGTCTGTGAAACACTCCTCGGGCAAGAATTTCTTCCATGCGTCGAGATGACACTTCGCCCTCCGCGTCAAATGTACATCTCGAGTGAGATCTCTTTCCTGGGCAAAGGAAGCGTCACCGAACCATCCACGATGCGAAATTGTCTTCCATCGACGTATGCAGCCGGAGTCTTTTCTGCGCGCCTGAGCTTCAAACGGACATCATGTCCGCGGACAACAACCTTCGCGCTCACTTCTTTCAACCCACTGAGCAATCGGGGACGGATGATGAGGTTCTTCGGCCCCGGTCGAACACCGAGCAAATGATGGACAACAAGCATGACAATTTCTGCCCACGTCCAGATAACGATACCGAGTGGGGGAAGTGGTGGCACGGGTCGATCAGTGTAGCACTCGAACCACGCACCTGCTTTTCCACCTGTTACCTGAAGGAGCCAGTTGAGAGCCCGCCATACTTTTTCATCATTGCCGGCTTCAAGGTAGGCGCGCGCAAGAAACAGTGTCGCAAACGGCCACGGCCCTGGAGAATCGGGTTCCGACGTCACATTGTAGCGAGCATACCCTCCCATCGTCCAGCGTTGATTCCACAGGTACTCCATCGACTCTAGCGTCTTGAGCCCAATCGTGCTCTTCGGATCCAGAATGCCAAGCATAATCGGTAGAACACTCGCTGCATCAGGATCGATATAAGACACTGATTCGACATTCAGAGGCACGCCGGGGGGCATTGCCTGTCGATTGGGAGGCTCGAACGTCCTTTGAACCTCACCGTTGGCCAGACGACGCTTGATGAGTCTGCCATCATCGACAAAAGAGAATTTTGGATGATGGAAAAATGAGTCATTCATCAAACGCGATGCCTCGCTCCACCGACGGGCTGCAGCAGGCTCCTTCATATGAGCCGCCATCTCCGCCACCATCTCCAAGCCCACGATGTTCCACACCTGATAAGCGAGTTCATATCCCTCTTTTACGCCGAAAGAAGGATCACGCTCCCAGAACTCACGTGAGTTTTTCAGAAGCCCGGTGACATGATCCCGAAATTCCGGCCTCAGCACATAGTCGGCCACGGCTTTGACCTTGGGCCAGAATCCTCTGATGATGGAGTCGTCACCAGTCCATACCCAGTGCATCCACAGCGCATAGATCAATTCACCATTTTGATCCAACTCGATTGTCTCCACGGGCCGGTGCCGACTTGCATCAATGGCTCGCCCTTCATCGTCAACAGAACGCTCGAGGATTCTGCGGAGCAATGCTTCGGCAGCATCTGTTTGACCGCTCATGACGCTCCCAACAGCAACCATGCTGCTATCCCGCACCCACTCAAAGTTGTACTGCCAGATCCCGGCATCCATCTTTCCAGATCGAGCGACCGAAGCTCGAAGACCGGTTTTAGAGCAATTGAAAATGTGGTTCAGTCCGTCATGGTCTGCCGACAGGGTGGCACGATTGCTCCAGTAGCGCTTTGTTTCCTCCAACATCCTGGGGAGCCCTTTTTTCTCGAACTGCTTCCGTGGCAGGTTCAAGGTCATGATGATGGTGATTGACTTTTTATCGCCTGCGGGAATGTCGCCAAACCGGATGCTCAGATGACGGTCGCCAACAGTGGACTCGTTCAATGAGAAGAGCTCCATCGCTTGATAGCCGGTCGCGGTCAAGGTCATCCGTTTTCGATCAACGTGATACTCATCGAAATACATGAGATTGGGATAGAGCAGGATGGTTCCGCTGGCCTGAACCGTTCTCGCCCCTTTATTGTGAATTGTCACTGTGCGGATCAGAGCGGAATCATTGATAGGACACATCAGCTCCTCCCGAATCGAGCAACCGTCTGTTTCCCACTCTATGATGATCGTCGGGGTGTTTCCCGGATACTCCCAACGCACGATTGATTTGTCATACTCAGGAATGTATCCCTTACCATCGATCACCGCCGTCAGTCTGGTATTCTGCAGACCCCGCTCGGGATGAAACAGATACGTGCTCATCTTCCGCGCAAAGTGCTCCGATGACATGAATAGCAGGCCGCAGTGCGTTCCATTTTCCGGCTTCGGTGAAACTTGTACGGCAGCCAGGATCTGCCCGTTGCCAAGGCAGTAATATTCCACTCCCGGACTGTTGGTTCGGAAATCATGATGGACCTTCTGTTCTTGGGTGATAACCGGCTGTTGGTCCAAGCCAAGCGACGGTCGAAGCGTCGCTGCGACCGCCCCAGTTCCGACGGTTTTCAAGAACTCACGGCGTACAAGACTCATGCCGATGCCTCCTGGCGGTTCTGTATCTCGCTCAGATACTTCTTCAGCGTGATGACGTTCTGCTTTGACTTCTCGACCAACGGCAGACAGTGGGTTTCGATCGTGACATGATTCACGATTCGATCACGTACCAGAGCCCCCAGTTGACCCATCCAGTCGATAGCTCCTTCGCCAACCGGAACGCATTGAATCAGCGCCCCCTGCTTCGTGTCTTTGACGTGGACATTGGCGATGTACTTCTTGATCGCTCGATATCCATCGGGGAAGGGGAGCTCGTCTGTGCCGTGCCCGTTGCAGGGATCCCAGTTCGCCCGCAGCGTGGGTGAGCCGACTGCCTCAATCAGCTGAGCCGTATTAGCGCCTGAATCGCACCAGAACCCGGGCTCGTTCTCGACGGCAAGCACAGTATTCTGCCTCGACGCCTGTTCCGCCGCCCGTCGCATCCAATCAACCGCCTTCCAGAAGTTGTTTGCTGGCTCGCCTTGCTCCCGCTTGAAGCCGAAGACAATAACCAGCGGTGCACCAAATTCCTTTGCCAGCGAGATGCTCCGAGGCAAGACGTCCGCCAGCTCATCTTCCAGCTGTGAACTTTGAGAGAGCGGATGTTTGAAGATTCCTGGCGACAGCGCGGAGATACGAACCCCGCCTTGTTTCACAAGGGACTTGACATCCTCAAGTTCAACGTTCTCTACGTTCGGAATGCGGCCTGTTTTCAGGACTCGAAGCTCGAAGATTGAGACTCCCCATTCTGCCCCGTAGCGCACAGCCTCGCGGAAGTCGGGGGAAATCTCATCGCTTACGATTCCAAGGGAGATATTGTGCATATGGTCAAGTTGCAGAGGGGGAGAATGTTCGCTGTGTCGTTTGACGCGCGATGTGCCACGCGAGGCAGCCTAGCATCGGCGCGTGCTTCTCCTTGTCATAACGCGCTAACTGGTGTACCCAATTCGTTTAGAGATGACTGCAGCTTCGTTTTTCAGCACCTGGATGAGAGCATCAACGCGCTTCTTGTCCTTGTTGCTGCGGTCTGATGGAATGGCGGTCATGAGCGACACCACGACCTTACCAGTGTGATCCCTGATTGGCACGGCAATGGCGCACAACTCCTCCTTATATTCTGCGTCAACGACAGCGTAGCCGAGCTGCCGGACCTCCGCCAGCCGTCTCTTGAGCTTGGCAGGTGTCGTCATTGTCTTGGGCGTGAACCGTTTGAGACCATGATGGTCAATCATCTTCTCAACCTCGTCCGGCGCCATGTCTGCTGCAAGAACAAGGCCTGTCGCGGTACAATGGAATGGCGAGCGATAACCTAGCCGCGTCACCATCTTCCAGGTCTCCGGCGTATCAACGTGGTCAACCAAAATAACCTCATCGTGATCGAGTAATGCCAGGTAGAAGCTTTCCCGCGTCTCGTGGGCAAGTTTCACGAGATGGGGGTGCGCGATCGTCTTCAAATCGATTCGTGCGAGTGCAGCGTTACCCCATTCGAGAAGCTTCATACCAAGCGTGAACAATCTCCGCTCAGGATCCTCAACAACGACGGAGTTTTCATGCAGCGTGTGCAGGATTCGAAACATGGTGCTTTTCGGAACTTGTGTCTCCAGCGCCAGTTGGGCAAGCGACATGCCACGTGGCGAAGCTGAGAGCAGCTCAAGAACCTTGACTGCACGATCGATGGCGGGAACGGTGTAATTCAGTGCCATAGCGGTGCTATTTTGCTAATTGAATAGTGTTTAATTAAAGCGCAAATCAGTATAAGGGAATTCTCAAGGTTTGTCAAGGAAACACAGCGGGAAAGGCGCGAGAACAGCCGAGAAGAACCACGTTGTCGCGACTATGAGATTCCCCCTTTTGAAAAAAGGCATCGGGTGCACGTCTAAACGGAGCTGGGATCAACTTCAACCAGTGTGTACGGTCCCTTCGGGATCACAGCAATGGAAGCTGTCGGCCCAAATCTTTTCAGGCCACGATCAAGGGCTTCCGTAACGCTCGTTGCAGACTTGACAAACAGTCTTGCCTTCTGATCGTCGTGGATGCCATGAGAGACGAGAACGACATCGGCATGCTGTGTAGCTTTCACGCACTCCTGGAGCTGCCACTGGTCAATTTCCACGGGGTGATGGTGAATCCACTCATCAAAGTCGCGATCGGAGCGAAACCGAGTGGCCATCGCGGCAAACGCCTCGCTTCCTAATCCTTCAGCACATTCCGCGGCAAGGACCAGCATGCCCCCCTTCTTGACGACCGGCAGCGCTGCTGTCATGCCTTTGATCGACTGATAATAGGTCAGATCCAGAGGAAACCCGGCGCTTGTGGTGACAACAATGTCGGCGGGTTCCCGGACGGTCGCGCGGACAAACGTCCGAACAGCGTGCACGCCTGCCGCGTGCGCGGCCCGCGGCTCACCAGAGAAAATGCCGGTAATGTTTCTCTCCGCATCCAACGAGACATCGACAATAAAGTCATGCCCCACCATTCGGGCAATCTCCAAAAGCTCGTGATGGAGCGGATTGCTGTCGATTGATCCTTCACGGCACAACGGATCATCCAGAAACGCCGGGCTGTGGAGCCTCTTGATCGTCTCCTCCCCCGCGCATCCAGGGGCTACCATTTTCCTCCCGCCAGAGAATCCAGCCATGAGATGCGGCTCGATGAAGCCCACAGTGAGCTTGAGGCCCGCCTCCACGTACCGTCTGTCAACATAAACGGGCGTGTTCTTCGTCGTGGTGCCGAGATACGATTGTTCTTCACGAACGCTCGCGTGATGATCAACGACGTTGCAGTGACCAAGAATGTCTGCTCCGAGAATCAAATCCAATTCCTCCGGTGTGCTCGGCCGGTGGAGGCCGGTTGCAATCAGAATGGTGATGTTCTCTTTCTTCACGCCGTTCTGCTCAAGAATCCGGAGCACGGGCGGCAGCAGCTGCTTGTTCGGTGCCGGCCTCGTGACGTCACACACAGCAATGCAGACCGTTTTTGCCTGCTGGGCGAGCATGCCCAGCGGCGGAGAGCCAATCGGACTCTGGAGCGACTGCTCGATGATTCCTTCCGGGTGATTGAGCGGGGGTACTGTGCCGATGGTAAGGACTTTCGCGAGATTCCTTTCGGGCACCTCTACATCCAAACCATTCTTCCCGTACGCGAGGCGAATTCTCATGATGGTTCGTTCACCTTTTGAGCAAATTGCTCCGCACTGCGGATTTCCGATTTCTTGCCAAAATACCACATTGCCGCACCGAAGAAAACCATGATGGTGATCATCACCCCCAAGATAGGCGCGCCACCCTCGTGGATATCGGTCAGGAAGATCAGGCTCATCAGCAATCCCATCACAATCGTTGTGCCGCCAACAAGAGGGAATGTCGAGATCTGCTTCCTGCCGGCGCCGAACACCTCTTTCGCCACATCAACAGCCGTGTCGATCTTCTTGAAGAATTCCGCAACAACCTTACGCTGCTCATCGGTCTCCGAGGAGAAGAGCTTCGAGAAACCAAAGAGACTGAGGCCAAGAATAACGGCGCTGAGGTAGGCAAGATTTAACTGCCACTGTGGGTTCAAGCTCAGCGGATTGTCTACGATGGTATTCGCGAAAAGCACCGCCGTCAAGACCATTACCGCCCCGCAAATGAGCCCTAACAGCGCTTTTCTCGTCCTGAAAAGCTGTGCCGTCCAGAAGGAGGCTGCAAAAATACCGAACGACATGATGAACTCAAGATAGACCTGAGGGCCCATATCCCATCCGCAGATGTAGCGGGCTGTAAAGCCTACGATGAGTCCCCACACAATGGATGCGACGGCACCCCACTTTGGAACCCGCCGGAAGATGAGGCCGAACGCCGTTGGCACTACAACAGGGATGTTGAGCAACGTAAAGAACGCCTGCATCAGATTGAAAATCCCAAATTGACTGTTCACGAAGACCACTGCCATGATCGTGACAAAGACTCCCAGTCCAACCGAAAACAGTCTACCAACCTTTAGGAGTCCCACATCCGTTGTCCCGGGTCGTATCCAACCCTGATAGATGTCCCGAGAGAGAATGGAGGAAACCATGTTATAGACTGAGCTCAGCGTGCTCATCGTCGCGGCGAGCATCGCTGCGAGGAAAACACCGATGAGCCCGTTGGGAAGGAGCTTCAGACACAGGGCGATGAACACGAGATCCTGAGGATTCTTCCCCACGTACGGTTTGAAGAAATCGACTTGTGCGAGATCGGGCCAGATTACCTTCGCTACCAGGGGAGGAACGCCAAAGACGAACGGGACCGTTAGGAAGAGCGCGCCGGCGAGCTTTCCGACACGCTTTGCATCCTTCTCGTCCTTCACGCTGTAGAACCGCTGCGCCGCGCCCGCGGCCGTGCCGAGATACATAATGATGAAAATGGATACGAGCCAGTGCTCGGTATAGTGCACTCCATTATAGAGATGGTCGAATGACAACGGTGGAAGTGCGTCGATAAGGTTCGCTGGGCCGCCAACAAGGCCTAACGCCAAGGGCAAAACAATGAATGTAATGCTGAGCAGGATTACTCCCTGCACCACATCGGTGATCGACACCGCCCATATCCCACCCATGAAGGTATACAGCAAAATGACGATCCCGGTCACCAACGTCACCATCGTAATATCTAACCCCATCACCGGCGCGAGCAGCTTGCACGTTGCGGCGAGCTGAACGCCAGCCGAGAGAGTGAAATTTGTAGCGATAACGACGCTGAGAAACTGTTGAGTTGTGAAGTTGAATCGCGTGTACGTGTACTCCACCGGGGAAATTGAACGAGTCCGCCGCCATTTTGCTGCAGTCAATTGTGAACCGAAATAATACGAGACAGACCAGGTCGCGAAATACAGGATCGCGAACCACCCTGTTGCATAGGCGAATCCTGCCGCACCCGTGAACGTCCACGCACTGAAGTTCGCCATGTAGAGCGTCATCCCGGAGACCCACCACGGTATCATGCTCCCGCCGGCAAAGTACTCTTTCCCGCTCTTGTTGATCTTCATAAAATACAGGCCAATACCAAGCATGAAGAGGAAGTACGCTGCAACAACCAGGAAATCATAGATATTGACCGCCTTCATCGAGTGTCGTCCTCTTGTTCTTGAATTCCCATCAGGATACTATCCGGTTGTGTCGGCCACTTACTTGTCGGTCGCTGCCTGGCGGGCTTCTTGACCTCGGATTTCTGATTTCTTACCGAAGTAGACCATAGCGATCCCAAAGATGATCATGAAGGAAATGAGCGCACCAACGATCGCCTGTTCTTGCCGCTGGAGAGGCGTCAAGAAAATGAGGCTGAGCAATGCTCCCATGACGATCATTGTGCCGCCCACAAGCGGAAAAGCTGAAATCTGTTTCTTTCCTGCACCGAAAACCTCTTTGTCGACATCGACCGGTGTATCGAGCTTCTTGAAGAAGTCGACCACCACCCTTCGGTCCTCTTCACTATCCAGAGTGAACATCTTGGCAAATCCAAACAGGCTCGCGCCAAAAACAAGAGCACAGAGCCACGCGAGGGAAATGATAAGGCTTGTCGCTTCACCAACGATGGTTTGAGTAAAGAGTACACCCACCGCTATTGTAACGATGACGCTAAAGAGAATCAGCAGTGGCTTCCTTGTTTTGAATAAATTTCCTGTCCAGTACGAGGTAGAAAAAATGCCGAATGTCATCAAGAAGGAAAGGTAGACTTGCGGTCCGATATCCCAGCCGAGCAAGTAACGGCCTACAACCCCTGCCAGGAGACCCCACGTGATGCCGGCAACTGCCGACCATTTCGGGACACGCCGGAAGATCAGTCCGAAGCACAGGGGCACCGTAACGGGGATGTTGAAGAGCGTGAAGAACGCTTGCATCATATTGAATATCCCAAACTGGCTATTGATGAAGATCAGCGCGAGCGTCGTCACAATGAGACCGATTGCCACCGAGGCCGTGCGCCCGACCTTCAGAAGCTCCTCATCTTTTGTGCTCGGCCGGAAGAGTCCTTGGTACATATCGCGTGCAAAGATCGAGGACACCATGTTGTACACATAGCTCAGAGTGCTCATCGTCGCGGCAAGCATCGCCGCAATGAACACGCCGATAAGTCCGTTCGGCAGGAATTTCACACAGAGGGCCAGATACACGAGATCTTGCGGATTGCTGCCCAAATACGGTTTGAAGAAGTCAACCTGCGAGAGGTCAGGCCAGAGGACGCGGGCAACGAGCGGCGGAATGCCGAACGTGAGAGGTCCCGCAAGCCCCAAGACGGCAGCAAACCAGGCCACGCGAATTGCCGATTTTTCATCTTTGACGGAATAGAAACGCTGCCCCGAGCCGGCAGCAAATCCGATCGTCGAAATCAACAGAATCGAAAGCAGCCAGTGCTGATCGTAATGAACGCCGTTATAAACATGATCGAACGAGAGCGGAGGCAGCGAGGCGAAGAGATTCTTCACCCCGCCAACAAGGGATAGACTCATCGGCGCGACGATGAACGTTGTACCGAGCAAGATGACACCCTGTACGACATCGGTGATGGAGACAGCCCAGATTCCACCGAGAAACGTGTAGAGGAGAATCACGGCCCCCGTAAGAAGCGTCACCGTGTTCATGTCCAGATTGAGGACCGGTGAGAGCAGTTTTGATGTTGCGGCAAGTTGCACTCCGGCGGAGAGGGTAAAGTTGATGGAGATGACCCAGCTCAGGAATTGTTGTGTTGAGGTATTGTAGCGGCTGTGCGTGTACTCAACCGGAGAGATTGATCGTGTTCGGCGCCATCGCTTTGCCGTCAAGAATGAACCGAGGAAATACGCGACCGATCCAATTGAGAACCAGATGAGCATGAACGTTCCGGTGCTGTATGTGAACCCCGCGGCTCCGGAAAATGTCCACGCGGTGAAATTCGCCATGTAGAGCGTCATGCCCGATGCCCACCACGGGATCATATTCCCACCGGCAAAGTACTCCTTTGCGCCCTTGTTGAAACGCATGAAGTAGAGCCCGATCCCAAGCATGAAGAGGAAGTACGATCCGACAACCACGTAATCAAAGATATTGACCGATTTCATTTGTCTTCCATGGAATACTTCAACGCCTGCTCACTTGCCGGGAAAAAACCCCGCCGTCTCTGGCGGAGCTCCGTCCCTATTGATGACCACACGATTCAGTTTCCGATCGCCGCAAGGTGCATGATCGCTTCTTGACTTGTCTCCGCGCGCCCAAGATGGCCGACAATTTTCCCATCCCTCATCACGTAGATCCGATCTGCAAGCTTTAGAACCTCTGGCAGCTCGGAAGAAATCAGCAGGACTGCCACCCCTGTTTTCACTAGCTCAAAGATCAGATTGTGGATCTCCGCCTTCGCTCCAACATCAATCCCACGAGTCGGCTCATCCAGCACCAAGATCGTTGGCTTCAGCCAAAGCCACTTTGCCAGAACAACTTTTTGTTGATTGCCACCGCTCAAGGTCGAGACTTCTGCATTCTCAGACGAAGACTTGATCGCCAGTTGCTTCGAGCTCCCTCTCGCGAGATCAGTTTCTGAGCCCCCTCTGATGAAACCGAAACTCGAGAGCAGCTTCAACCCGGTCAGCGAGATGTTGTGCTTAATCGACTGCGTCGAGATCAGACCCTCCCCCTTGCGATCTTCCGGCACCAGCGCCATACCGTACTGAATAGCCTCCTGCGGGCTGCGGATGCTCACCGGCTTCCCTTCAACAAGAACCTCGCCGGCATCAGCCCGGCTGAGGCCAAAGATCGCCTTCGCCACCTCACTTCGACCGGATCCAACGAGACCTGCCAGTGCGACAATTTCACCGCGTTTCACGACAAACGAGATATCCTGGACGCGAACAGATGCCCGCGTCACCGTCAATCCCTTCACCTCCAAGCGCACATCAGCCGCAGCCTGAGAACCAGCGCCGACGCCGGATTCCTTGATCTCTCGCCCGACCATCATACTAATGATCTCTCGCTCGTTCGTTTTCTCGACTTCCACGGTGCCGACGTACTTCCCATCGCGAAGCACCGTGGCACGATGACAGAGCTCGAAGATTTCCGTGAGCCGGTGAGAAACGTAGATGATCGTCAGGCCGCTCTTGTTAAGCTTCTTCAGCAGGTCGAACAGGATTTCAGTTTCATGGCCGGTGATCGCGGCGGTAGGTTCATCGAGGATGAGAATCCTTGTTGAGAACGCTATTGCTCGCGCAATTTGAACGAGCTGCACTTCGGCGGGACTCAGATTGATCAGCAACTCTGTGGGCGAAATCTTGAGGTCAAGGCGCGCGAGTATTTGCTCAGTCTGTGAATTCAGGTAGCCGAAGTCCACAAACCCAATTCTTGTTGTTCGCTCACGTCCCAGAAACACATTTTCAGCCACCGTCATATGTGGAACGAGGTACGGCTCCTGGTACACCGTACTGATCCCCTCCCGCTGGGCATCCACAGATGTTCGAAACGTCTTCTCCGCCCCTGCCAGTAACAAGGTGCCGGCATCCTTCTGGAGCACACCGGAAAGAATACGCATCAGTGTCGACTTGCCCGCTCCGTTCTCTCCCACAACGGCGTGAATGTCCCTTTCACGAACGGAAAAAGTCACGTCCTCGAGAGCAACGGTGCCGCCAAAGTGTTTCGTGATATTTTGAAATCGAATGATTTCAGGCATAGCGGCGTTCTTTTTACAGGCTTCGCGACGAAGCGGGAAGTCTCGGCTGGCACGGTCCACCGCCAAGGTCCCAGAGTTTACCAAGCCTTACGCATGCTCCGCGCCAAAAATCTTCTTGAGCGGCTCAAGCCACGCTTGGTACGCCTCGAAATAGTCGTCTTTATCCCGCTCAGGTTCAACGGTTCTAATACGTTCGAGACCCTTGAAAGCATCTTTGACCGACGGAATCAGACCGGCTCCTACCGCGGCTGCTCGTGCTGCCCCTTGTGCACCATCCGTGTTATAGAGTTCGATCGAAACACCCGCAATGGAAGCGAGGGTTGAACAAAACACCGGACTCAAGAACATGTTGGCCGACCCGGCTCTCAAGACGTGCGGCTTGATTTCGAGTGACTGCATAATATCTAAACCGTACTTGAAGGCAAACGCGATACCCTCTTGAACCGCGCGCAGGATTTCCGGCCTGGAGTGGACATTGAAATTCAGACGCCACACAGACGCGCCGATGTCCCGGTCGCGAAACATCCGTTCAGCCCCGTTGCCAAACGGCAGCACCGTCAAACCTCGCGAGCCGACCGGAACGGTTGAAGCAAGCTGGTTCATCGCATCATACGTCAGCGCTGCATCGCCGACAAGTTTTCTGATCCAGCTGTTCGAAATCCCGGTTCCATTAATGCAGAGGAGAATGCCAATGCGCGGCGCGTTGTCGCTATGATTGACGTGAGCGAAAGCATTGATGCGCGATTGAGGATCGCAGTTCAGTGAGCCGCTCACTGCATAGACAACCCCTGATGTTCCCGCCGTTGCAGCAATCTCTCCGGGGTCCAGCACCTTCAGCGAGAAGGCGTTGTTGGGCTGATCTCCTGCTCGGTACGATATCGGGATTCCGGCCTTGAGTCCAAGCTCCTGTGCCGTTCGTTCCGCGAGATACCCTTGCAGCCCCATTGATGGAACGATGTCTGCAATGAGATCTTGCCGCAACTCGTAGTAGCTTAGCACTCCATCGGCAAGCGTGTGCGAGCGGAAGTTCCAGAGGATTCCTTCAGAGAGCCCCGAAACGGTTGTCTTGAACTCGCCGGTGAGTCTCAGCGCAATGTAGTCGCCGGGAAGGAGCGCTTTGAAAGCCTTATCATAAATCGCCGGTTCCTTTTCTTTGACCCAGCGGAGTTTTGATGCGGTAAAATTGCCAGGTGAGTTCAGTAATTCGGAAAGGCAGACTTTTTCACCGATCTCCGAAAAAGCCTTCCTGCCGATCTCTGTGGCGCGACTGTCGCACCAGATAATGGATGGGCGCAGCGAGGAGCCGTTCCTGTCCACCAGAACGAGGCCATGCATCTGGTATGAGATGCCGATGGCGCGGATGTCTTGTAGAGAGATCGCTGCTTGTGACGCAGCGAGCTTTGTCGCATTCTTCACGGCATCCCACCAGATCTCGGGTTCCTGCTCTGCCCATCCCCGCACTGGCGAGAGGATTGCCATTTCCCGATCAGGATAGGACGACGTGGCGATCAGATTGCCTCGTTCCACGTCGACAATCGCTGCTTTCACAAATGAGCTACCAATATCATAGCCGATGGTGTACATTGCTGAGAACTCCTAGTTGAGAATTCTGACTTCTTCGCTCACATTCTCCAATAGAAGGCAGACTCGAGCCTGGTTATCCCTTCCATGCCGTCCTTACGGCCTCCAGCACTCGCTCGACTTCCTCAAATGTATTGTAGATATGTGTCGAGAGCCGAAGGGCGTTCACCCCTCCCTCACTGACCCCTCTCGTGCGAAGGTTATAGGAATTGAGGTGATTCTGCAATCCGAGGTACGGAAGTTTCTCATGCTTGAACGTGATCAAAGCGCTCCGCTCATTGTCGTTGGCTGGTGAAAGGACTTTGACATAGGGAATCTGCTGCAGCCCGTTGAACAGCCGCGTCGAGAGCGCTTGATCTCGTTTCCACACGTTGTCCATGCCGATTTTTTGAAGAAACTTGATGGCCGCGCCCAACCCCACACGCAACGGTATGCTCACGGTTCCATATTCATATCGCTGGGCAGTTGGATGAAATGTGAGCGTTCCCGCGGCGAGATCAAACCCGTTGTCAGAATATGCACCGACGAATTTCGCCTGGACTACGTCGAGCATCTCTTTTCTCACATACAGCAGCCCCGTCTCCTTGGGGCCGAGTAGCCACTTATGCCCGCTTGTCGCATACGCATCGCATCCAAGCTCGTGCAGGTCTAACACCAGCATTCCTGCTGTCTGGGCTCCGTCAACAAACAACCAGATCCCCTTGCTTTTCGCCAGCGCCGAAATCTGCTTAACCGGTAGGATTTGACCTGTTGTCGTCGTGGCGTGGGGAATGCTGATCAGCCTGGTCCTTTTCGTGATCATCTTCTCAATGCGGTCGATGTTGACCTGCGCCGAGTCGGCCGAAGGCTCAAAGAGCTTGATCACAACGCCTTCCCGCCTCAGTAAAGCCAGCCACGGCACGGAATTACCAACGTGCTCGTGCGTCGTCGCAATGATTTCGTCACCCCGCTTCAGCGGCAACCCATTGCACACGATGTTGATCCCTTCCGTCGCATTGCGTGTGAACGCAATCTCCTCAGGATTGCAACCCAGAAGCTGACCCGCTGCAGTTTTTATTTCTTTCCAGATCTCCTCACTGTGGCCTGTCTCCGAGACCCTCTCCAGCTCATCCATTTTCGCCTTCACCGCATCGATCACAACGTCGGGCGAGGCGCCAAGCCCTCCGGTATTCAGATAGGCACGCTCGTCCGTGAGCGGAAACTGGAAGCGGACGAACCTCCAGAATTGTTCATCGTCCGGATTGATCATTGGCCAAATGTCAAGCGAGCGAGTCAAAGCTGCATTCTTGGTGCTGAACCCGTGCAAGCTCGCGACAGCAAGGGTACCAAAGACTGTCTTGAAGAAGTCATCTCGTCTCATTTCTCATCCTGCTATGCTGAAATCAATCGTGAGTGTTCCCCGTTTGGGATAGGGGATAATGAGAGAACCGTTCTGGATTGCAGTTTCCTTCCCGTTGACCGTCGCGGTGCTCTTGTCCTTCGACCGTCGAATATGGATCGTCACTTTTGTCCCTCGCACAGTATGGGTCGAGCGGATTTTATCAAGTCCCGTTATCAGCCGCGGACGAACAAGCAACCTGTCCAGCTCCGGCCTTAGTCCAATAATCTGATGAACATAGAGCGCCATAATTTCATACCAGATCCACCCAACGATACCGACCGGCGGAGCTGGAGGCGTGATGCTCGGACCATAGCGCTCGAACCACGAGCCCGATTTCCCTCCCGGGAGATTCGAGATCCAGTTGAGGACTCGCCACACTTTGTCATCATTACCTGCTTCGGCGTGTCCACGGGCTACCATAACAGAAGCCAGCGGCCACGGCGCGGGAGGATCGGGTTCGCTGTACGTATTGTAGCGGGGATAGCCACCCCCGTCCCACCTCTGACTCCAGAGGGTATCAACCCACTCCAGCGTCTTGAGCGAAAGTTCGCTTCGTGGATCGATCATTCCATAGATAATCGGGAAAACCTCGACCGTATCCGGATCCATCATCGGGCTTTGTTCTAGAGCAAGTGGTGAGCCGGGAGGCATCGTACGTCGATCGGGTGGAATGCAGTACTTCTGCCACTGCCCATCTCGCTTTCGTCGCTTGATGAAGTGTCCGTCCTCGACCATCTTGAAGGTGGGATCGCAGAGGAACGATCCTTTCATCTCGCTCGCCACCTGTCGCCATTTGCGCGCGGTTGCTTGTTCACCGAGCGCTCGTGCCATCTCCGCCCCTTTTTCCAATCCGGAAATGACCCAGAATTGGTACGCCATCTCATAGCCATCTTCGATGCCGAACGAATCGCTCCGTTCCCAGAATTCTCTCTTGTTCCGCACCATCTTTGCCTGCTTATCGAAGAAGACCTCCTTGAAGGGAAATTCCGCGCAGAGTTTGATCTTGTCCCAGTACTTCTTCACTAAGGCGAAATCGCCCGTCCAGCACAAGTATTCCCAGACACTGTAGACGAGGCTGCCATTCTGATTGAGTTCGGTATAATCGTACCCGAACCAACGGCTCGACTCGATTGTACGGCCGTCGTGGCCGATTGCGGTCGCCAGGTTTCGTTCAACCAGAAGGCGTGCTTCATCGACGAACCCCGAGCGCAAAAACCCGATGGCCGCCCACATGTGGTCGATCACCCACTCCATGTTGTACTGCCAGACACCTGCGTCCATACGACCGTTATTCCCCAGCACCGCACGCAAACCTGCCTTCGATACGCTCCAGAGATCATCGACCATCTTATTGCCGCTCTCGAGCGTACTCTTCTCACTCCAATATGCAACGCTTTGATTCCAAAGCGTCAAGAAGGTTTTCATTTTGAAAATCTTCTCGCCGTCATTCAATGCATAAACATACGTCGCCTGCTTTGAACTGCCGGGCGCGATGTCTCCAACATCAACACGTACATCATAGCGACCTGAAACGGTTGCATTCTTCCCCAGGGCAAAGAGTTTCATCCTCGCCAAGCCGCGGGCAAAAGCAGCGCGTTTGCTCTCGTCGGTGAAGATTTGATCGAAGAGCCCAAAGTTCGCGTACAGAGAAAGGCTGAGCCCAACACGCCACTGCTTGCTCGACAGATTTCTCACCGTCGCGCGCCTGAAGAGAATCGATCCCTCGCTCGGCGCAAAGAACTCTTCCTCAACCTCACACTCTCCAGCCATCCAGAGTAGTGAGACGATGGGGATGCCCTCAACATGCGTCCACTGAATCGACTTGAAATTCTCCGGCGTTACGGAGAATCCCCTTACACCATGGTACATGCCTGCCTGGGCATTACGCTGGCCCCCGCTTTCGTCCAACGTCACACCGAGACGGGTGTTCGTGAACCCACGCTCGGGGTGGTAGAGATATGTACTCCATTTTCTGCTGAACAGTCCCGGATTCATTATGGTAAATCCGAGAAATGTTGCACGCGTGTCTTTTGGGCTGTGCTGCACAACGCCAGTGATTTCACCGTTGCCGAAGAAGAAATATTCAACGCCGGGTAAGTACGTGATGAAATCCGGATGCATCCGCTGCTCGACCTCTTGCTGCACCTGCATCGGGGGACGCTGAGCATCAGCAGCGTTGATCCCGGGAGGAACTTTTGTAAGATCCAGGTTGCCGCCGAGTAGCACGCCGTAGGCGGGAGCTTTGAGAAAATCCCTTCGTTTCATAGAATTTCCATTCTATCGCAATGTGAGAATCGAGCCACGAAGACGCCAAGATCGTCTCCTACCTCATTTTTCCTGCGTGCCCTTTATGACTTGGCGGCTTGTATGCAATCTGCACAACAGCCTTTTTCTTCAGGATAAAGCTCGTGTCAACGTATGAACTGCTTTCGACCTTCGTATCGGAGTGCTTGACCTTTTTCCCGTTGACGTCGACCTGTACGGTTTTCATTCCCCTGGGGAGCAGGAGATGCAGATTCACGCTAGCGTTTCCCTGCAGTTCAAGCTCAAAAGTTCTCTTTGCCTCATCGTGCGCGTACGAATACTCAAACGACGCGCCCGACGCTCCGTAGACGGTGCATACCTTCGCCTCATCTCGGCCTGCAGCCAACCATCGAGGCGATACGAGAACACGTTGGAACAACTTGTGTTTCTCGACGATCCCCGCCAAGCCCTCCACGAGCGCGTATACCATGGCTGACGAGCCCCACGCGTCGGTTGGCAAGGCATCCGGACTGGTGCTTGTTTCAACTGTCGCATGCTTGCCGTCCGGGAAATACCACAGAAACGTCTCGTTGTTACGCGTAAGTTCCTCGTATTTTAGCAATTGCTTGACGCCGTACTCTTCGAATCCGTGCTCGAGCGCAGCGCGGGCAAGCTCTCCACCGACGAGGGGCATGATCCCACCGTTGCAGTACGCACCACCAACAAGTTTCGGATCACCGTAGATTCCGTCGGGCATCGGCGGATCGATGCTGAACCACTCGGCGAACGCCTTCGTCGTCTGCGCTCGCTTCTGATATTCCTTGATAATGTTGGCCGCCATGGTGTGCGTCGACAGGCCACGATTGATGTCCATCGGATTGCTCAGGCTCAGCTGCTTGCTCTCATCGACCCCGTCGATCTTCACGGGAACAAGGTGAACGTGATGAGTATAGAAGCGACCGTTGAAGCAGACTTTGTTCGCCCGCTTGCGAAACGCTCGGGCGAACTTCTTCCAATACTGTGCGCGCTTTCTGTTGCCCAGATGCGCATAAAATTCTGACATCTGGTTGAACGCCGCGTAATACCCAGAGTTGTCGCCGTGCATGATGCCCCAGAAGGTGTGCTCGTTCAACTGGAAGTTCAACCAGGGATGCCGTCCTGCGGTGTAGTCAAAGTCCCACGTGTCGATGCTGTAGCCGCGCTTCACGAGCTTCGTTTTCTTGTCCCACCTCCACTCATCTGTCAACGTGTAATTCAACGCTTTCTCCATATTGAACAACAGGCTCTTCATCCACTTGTCATCGCCCGTTGCTTGCCACGCTAAGTAGACCGCGTTGATAAATCGAAATTCGACATCCGCCTCAACTGGTACTCGCACGTACTTGGCCCAGTTCTCCTTTTCGCACGGCACCTTCTCCGGCGTCATGGTGAAATAGTCGAAGATCCACCCCTTCGCCGTTTGTGTCTCCGCAAAGTGGTTGATCTCGCTCTTTATATCATGCTCCCAGTACTTGAACGCGCGCATCATGTCCGGGAAATCCCGGATCCAGAGACTTGGCGCGTCCGGAGTGCGATAGCCACGCACCTTCCTGCCAAACATGTTATATTCGACAACGTCATTGAGTAGAAAATTCTTGATGCGAGGATACAGTGCATCAAGCTGCGGGTGGCCGCACTGAATGGACGTCTCCTTCATTTCCGTATTTCTTTCTTCTTTTGTTTGAGAGCTGCGTTACCTGCCTGCTGAGTGTCAGTGCCCGCGCTGCGGCACCCCAAACGTCTCACTCGTCTTGCGGATAACCTCCAGCTTCGAAAGCTCGGTGCCCGGCACAACATTGAATCCATCTCCCAGAACGATGCCTCCATAAGAGTGGAGCGTTTCTAAAATCTTGATCGTCTCACACTCGACATCACCATGTGTTCCCTGATAGAGGGTCATCGGGTCCACGTTGCCGTGGAGAATCACTTTTCCTGCCAGCACGATCATTTCCTCAGGCGCGTTGCCCGATCCGTAACCAGTAAGCATGGTAATATGAAGATCGTTGAGCAGAGCCTCGTGGAGGTGAACGTTGCTCCCACAGAGGTGCATCATCCTCCCATCGTGCCGGTCGCAGCCAAACGCACCATACAAGTGCTGCCCAATTGGCACGCAGAATTGGCGGTATTGCTGCAGCGAAATCACCTGGGCAGAGTCGTCGGAATAATTCAGCCCATCTTGCATTGGCCTGCCGGAAATGCGCCGATACTCTTTCTCAACCTCAATATAACGATCCGTGATTTTCTCCAGGAATCTCTGACACTCGGCCGGTGCTTCGAGCAGCCAGTGATAGAAATAGGCTCCTGCCAAATCGACTGCCGACATGAAGGGACTATCGGCATTGATCCCCGTGGTCACGTGCACGGGGACATGATCGCCGTTGAGTGTAACATCAACATCCTGCACCAATCTCTTCATCTCCCAATACCATTCGAGCCTCTTCCCCCATAATGTCAAATGCCAGTCGGGTAGCTCATACTGCACCAACTCATCGATTGTGGAAATTCGCTGAACAGCCTGGGGGGTCTCATTCTCTTGCCAGTAGATTTCGCAGCCGCATCCGCTCGCGTTCGTGACATTCTGAAAATCGGGCGAAATGGTAATAAGTGGCTTAGTGAACCAATCATCCGGGATGTTTTCGATCCGCCACTTGACGTTCTCAAGCTGGTGAATGAGCTGGGTCTTGGGATCAGAAAAATACTCCGCAAATGTGATGTCTCGTTCCCGCAGAAGATATCGAGCCTCGATTCCCAAAAGCACCGGAACTCTGTCGAAGTACTCGAACCTGTAAACACTCTCCAGCCTCTTTCTGCTCTTCTCCATCTCACTTTCGGGATACCGTATGTTGACTCTATGGACCACAGCAGAAGCCCTATCTAGCAAACTTGAAACTCAGAACTCCAAACTGGGAACTCAAAACTAATTTTCCGGCATCCGCCACATATAGTTCGGATCAATATACGGCTCATCATCAACGTGCCGCTCCATCAATGCGATCTTCCGGTTGAGATGCTCACCAAAGTTCTCGCCATAGATATGCAACGATTCTCCAGCTTTCGAAACCGGCATCCAGTCGACTCTGCTTTTATTCCAAAGCGTCAGCAGGTTCTTTGCGTTTTCGAGTTCACTGGCCACCATGGCGCGGCACTTTGCTCGATAGCCGTCCTTCTCGGCTGATCTTCGCGCTTCCAGATAACCGTGCACCGATTCGACCCAGGCGACGGAATTCCTCATGGTCGTGTAATAACATCGGGCAGCCCATAACCGGTCGTGCAGGTCCCAAAACACCCGTCGCTGAGGAGCTGATGATGCCAGAGAATTCAACGCTGTTGATGCCTGGCTGATCGCTGAGTTCAACGGTGGGAGCACGCTCCGGTCGATCGCATTCTTTTTCTCCTCCGCTTCTTTCACCGTGAGGAAATTCCACAACATGTCATTGTTCATGTCGACGCGCGTCGGATTGTTGAACGTCGCAAGCAGAAAGCGCTCGTAGTATGCGCGCTCATTCTCGGGAATAGCCTCAATATTGGGAACAAAGGGACGAATCCACAATCGAAACCATGGAAACGCAAAAGTACTGAAGGGGATACCCGGGGGATATGATCGCACCGCGGCATCTGAAAGCTCCCAGAGCGCCGCGAGGCCCCGAGCGTGCTGCGATCCCACCCACCGCTGAGCCGTTTCATCGAGTACGGCGTCTAGTGTTTTCTCCGGCTCGCATTGCACCGCTCGAAGGACTTCGCCGTTGATGTCATAAGGGGCAAGTGACCGCGGAGTCGCACTAACAAGCACGCAGGCAACTCCAGCCGAAGCAGCCGCATGAAGTCGCTCGTAGACCAGCCTTGGGTACGGAACTCCAAGTATGTTGTTGTCGCCAAGATCAAGCTTATTGTGCACAAGCGCGCCCGCGTTCGCCAGCAGGTCGCGTTCCCCCTGGCTCTCTGCTCCTTCGAAAGACCCGAAGGCACCGGCGTCAATACCGTTTCCCAACTCTGGTGCAATGTACTTCCGCTCGGCGTAGAATGGTCCCAGATCGCAGATAACCCGGAAGTCCGGATTCACCTTTCGCGCTTCATCCTTCAGCAACCGATAATACGTTAAAACGTTGCCCGCTGCTTTTCGCGCGATTTCATCGTCGCTTTTCCATTCGCGAATCAGGTATGGCCCGCCGTTTCTGCCAGCGTAGAGTGACGTTGTGAATTCAAAACCGGCACCGCTATCATTCGTCCAGATATGAATGAACCCCAGCTGGGGAACTTCGGCAATGATGTTTCGCACCAACTCCCGGTGATGCTCTTGGACGACAGGATGGGCCATTGCGAGCGTGTAGCGGGGACGAAAGCTCTCGCGCGGATGATCAACACGAGCGCCACGCAGGAACGGATACTTCTCCCAGAACTTCTCCGGCATCGAGCGCGGGGCATTGACATGCAGTCCCGGAGTGAGTCCATGCTTCAGTGCCAGTGCTGCATTCGTCTTGAGGAACTCCAGGTTGGCCTTCAGATAGTCCTTCGGATAGAAGCCTTCGATCAGCCTGCTTGACACAAATTGATCAAGGTCGGGACTGTAGTCATAGAACCATGAGTACACGTCGCCCGGCGGCCCCGTTTCGAACGGCCGCTCAACCCCCAGCCCGTTGACGGAGAGATGGGTGAAGCCTTGCTCTGCAAGTTGGTGAACGTAGTCCTCCCCGTCGAAATGCCTTGCGTTCCGAAGGCTTCCGACAAAGAAGTCGCTCAGGTTCCGTAACCAAGAAAAAGTTGTGATGGTTTAGCTGTGTTCTAGTTTCAGGTTTCAGGTTTCAGGTTTCAAGTTCAACCTTCGTACTTCAACCCACGCCAAGCTCCTTGCGAACGATCTTCGTTCCTTCCACCATTGCTTTCAATTTCTCAAAGGCCCGATCGCGCGGCATAAACTTCATCCCGCAATCGGGAACGATGCACAGCTTCCCGGCGGGAATGTACTGCAACGCTTGCCGGATGCGCTTCGCCACGGTCTCCGGTGTCTCAACTCTCTCATCCTTCACATCAATCACACCGACGGCAACTTCTTTGTCGGTTATGTGCTGCTTGAACAACTCCAACCCCACGCCATCCGACACAGCGAACTCAAGACACAGCTGCTGGGCGTTCGTCTCAAGGATCGCGGGAAACAGCTCGGCATACTGCCCCTTGAAGAGTTTCTTCAATTGATAGTTGCCGTAGCAAACATGTACGGCAATCTTCGCCTTCACACCGTCAACGAGCCTGTTGAAAGCCTTCACCAGCCATGGCATGTCCTGCGGGAAGCCAACCCAGACTGGTTCATCAATTTGAATGAAGTCACACCCAGCCGCAACGAGGCCTTTCAGTTCCTTGTTGAGAACGTCCGCGAGATCGAAAATCAACTCTTTTTCATCCTTGTAGTACTCGTTCGTCGCACGCTTGGCAAGCATCTGCGGACCGGTGACACACACTTTCGTGCGGGCGGCGGCATGTTCCTTCAGAAACTTGAAGTGTCTATCCATGTTCAAGCTCTGCATCCACTTCACCCTGTCCACAATGATGGGATCGGCCATCTGAATGTTTGGATCAAGATTACCGATGGGATGCATTTGGGCATGCTCAAAGTCAAATCCGTGGATCCGCTTCGAGAAGAAGTAGACCATCGTTTCGCGACGAATCTCTCCGTCGGTGATGATGTCAACACCCGCGAGCTCCTGGTCCTTGATCGCCGCCTTGACAGCGTTGTCGTGCGCTTCATCGACCTGATCTGCCGTGAGGATTCGCTTTGCACCCAGCTGGCGTACATGCTCGAGCCACTGAGGAAATGAGTAGCTGCCGATGACGCTAGTTGGGAGAATGGGAAGAGCGTGTGGCGTCAATGGACAATCCTCTGTGGTTTTGTGATGTTTTCACGTGTGGTGTCATCGCGAGCGCTCTCGGTGAAGCAATCCCGTGAAGATTGATGGCCCGCTTGTGCGGGAGTTCAACTCCCGAACATCGCTGGAAGGGATTTTCCTCGGGAGCGGAGTTCCTTCGAACCAGTTGCATCTTCTCAATCGTTAATCGGAACTGCAGAAGAGACAACAGGAGAAAATACAAATGGGGTAATCACACCCGGGCGCACCCCCCTTAACACGGGGAGACCCTGAAGAGGAGATTACCCCATTCTTTTGCAGCCGAGGTCACGCCGACTGCGGTCGAGCAGTGACTTGGAAACTCGGCCCTTCGCCCTGCTCAAGGGACGCTTCGCTCAACGTGACTCAACGTCTTTATTTCACGCCAACGGTGAGCGTGATGCGATGCACCGAATCGAGCAAATCCATCGATGTCATTGCATAATCAAATCGGAGATCGTACCCGCTCAACTCAACACGGAGTCCACCGCCGACCGATAAACCCTCGATGGACTGCTTAATAGGAGCCCGCGTGCTCGTGCCATCATCCTCGGCCCCGGTATAGTTGAACTTCCAACCACCCCGCACGGAGAGAAACCCGGCAAATGTATACTCACCGCCAACGTAAAAGAGCTGGGGGCTATCCTGAGGCTTGACAGCGTCGACGGCGATGAGCAGTTCACCAATTTTGTCATTCTTCAGAGGCTTGAAAGAAGTGCCAACGCTGAAGGTAATTGGGATCGGTGATTCGACGTCATAGTACTTGATACCCGAACCTAAATTGCTCAGCCGAGCCGAGATCTTCCAGTCATAGATAAAGTTGCCGAGAGACCCGATCGTGTAGATTGACCCTAAGTCAACGGCTACCGCGCTTTTTGTCTGATCATCCAGCGTCTCACTGATGTACTTCACTGTCACGCCAAGCGAGAGCTGACTGGAGAAATCGCGGGCAAACGTTGCTTGAAGGGCAAGGTCTTGGTAATCATAGGTATCTGATGTGGCTTGATCGATCTGTTGCGATTGCAAGGCTGTCGGCGCCACATCACGATAGGCGGCGATACCGTTGACGCCAAACATGATTGCGCCCACACCGATTGTGCCGATATCCCCCAGCTTGTACGATATTCCGAACGCATTGTGGTTAAGGTCGGCAATCCATTTGTTATACGAGACCGTTCCTTGCATGCTGAAGTCCTGAAGGGCAACGCCCGCCGGGTTCCAGAACATTTGGCCAACATCCTCGGTGATCGAAGTGCTAGCGGAACCCAATCCTACATTGCGAGCCCCGACTCCAACCTTGAGGAAAGCGGCTGCGTTCAGACCGGCCTTTCGGACTTGCGCTGTCCCATCGAGAACGAGCACGAGGAGAGAGAGGACGATCAGTGCAGATCTGAATGATTTCATGGTTTTTTCCTCTTATACAAATTCGTTATGAAGTCATGGGTTGACAGTTCATTTTACCTATCTCATGATCGCCAAGTAATTGCGTTCCGTGCCTCCGGGATATTCTACTATATAGATATAGAGTCCGTTGGCCACTTCCATTCCATCCTTGGAGAATAGGTCCCAGAAAAATGTCCCGTTGGTCGCGTTCTGAATGGTCTGCTGGAACACGATCTGCCCGGCCACATCGAGAATGGTGATCTTTGAATTATCCGGTATGTTGTTGAAGGCAACCTTATGTTCAAGCCCAACGTCAAAGAGTGCGGTTCGCTTGTAGGGGTTGGGTTTCACAAAGATCTTCACTTGGCCCGAGACAATATCAGACGCTTTGGGCACATCGGGGGCAAGCACAAAGGCTGATCCAACAAGCTTTTGGGAGGCTATATCCTTCGGGAAGAAAGAATTCAGTGGGCTGTTCGCGAATGGATACGTTCCCATCCACAAGCCGCTGCGGCCGTTGACGTTCACCTTGTGTGATTCTATCCTCGTCGTGGTGGCACCGCCAGGACCGGTGAAGGTCCCCTCCTTGTAAGCGGAGATATAATACCAGTACGTGAAGCCTTGAAGCACATCATCATCCTTGTCTTCATACGCGTACTTGAACGCGCCGCTCGCGCTTGTATATTGCGATAGCTGTGCTTGCGGTATCACCTTCACAAGCCGATAGGGGCCCCACGAATCTGCCTGCATCAGAGTCTGTACTTCCGACACAGCGTCGAATTTCGGGTTGACGGGCTTCAGGAATTCTGATTTTGTTTCTCCCGCATCCATTTGTTCCTGGTACCGATCCAGACCACGCATTCCACCGTCAATCGTTTTAAACTTCGGGAATGGCTGGGCACGCCAGATCTTGTATCCCTTGAACAGCGGATCGGTCTCGGCACGCCCATCCCACCGAACCATCGTTTTCCCTGAAGGCGCGCCGCTCACCGAGATCACGGGCGCGGGTGGTGGTGTCGGCAGAACAGTCTCGCTATAACCTCCCGGCGCAGCACCCCACGCATTCTGGTATGCCCATCGAGCCGAATAGAGCGCACGTTGAACGCCTTCGAGCCTGTAACCTCCACCTTCGACCCACACAACGGTCATGGACTCGCCAACGTCAAGCGAGAATGGACCGACGGCATTCATGATGTCGCCACCGAAGGTATGCTCAAAGACGAATCCCTTCGTCCATGTGCCGTATCCGGTTGGATAGCTTGTTGTTGCATCGGCCTTCCCATTTTCCCACGGACCCTGGCTGAATGCGGCTACGCCGACTTCTTCAGAGTACAACTTCTTATCCCCATTCGGCCGCGTCGCTCCCGATGTCTTAGGCACGAATGTCAAAGGCTTTGCTGTATCACCGCCAGAGAAGAAGTTGGGATTAGGAGCGAAGACCTGCGATGCTGCGTTGTTGTCTTTCCCACCATTTTTATACCACGCCCCCATGAAGATTTTGTGTAACACTTCGGGGGTGCTTTGAGTTGGAGGAGCATCGCCGCCAAAACCGCTGATGCCGTTCCCCTGCATCACTGTGTGGTACCATCCTCTTTGCGCTCCGGTACCGATCGGGTGCGTGCCAAAGATTGTTGGTTTGTCAGCGTATGTAGGATTGCCGGGGGTTGTGCTGGAGGGGGGGTTCTGCTTGACTGCAATGAACGAGTTGAACGTCCAGACATCGGTATAGGATTTCAGGACTTGCGCGCCATTGACGCCCAAGTTGCTCTTACCCGCATCAACTGTTCTGTCTGGCTTGACACGGGTTGGGTCAACTCCAGGAAATGACACCACCATATCCCATGGAGCGCCGTCTGGGTCAAGATCGCCAACGTAGCCGGTATTTCGACCGACGTTGAAATCATTTCCGCGACCACCGGTGATGGTTAGATAGTACGAGACCATGGGCGTGCCGTTCCATCCCAAGCACAGCGCATTGATCTTGTTACCGGTCTTGTCTGCTACGCCATCCTTATTCAGATCAAGGATGCCCGTGTTGGTCAGCGTAATCTCCATGATGACGAAGTCATTGAGATTCGACCAGTTGACGGTGAATTGACGACAGACAATTTGCACATCTATGCCGAGGCTGGTCGGAAATCCTACTTCATAGATGGCTTGCGTTCGTTTATTTTCATCAACCCATTTCGTCAATCGTGTGTAGTTTCTGGTTGGACTATCCGCCCCTGGCACCTTTGACCCAAAGGTACCGAAGGCATAGTTGGCTTTGTTTGGACTGCTGTGGGGTGATGACGGAAAGAAGGTTGCATCGGGATTGTACTCAGCAATTCGCATATTGTGCGACCAGTATTGCCCATAGTTCCAGCCACCAGGCCACATTGTGGTGGGGACATTCCAAAGCCTGTCCTGGTTGCCCATATGTACGAAGGTGTGATTGTTGAGTGCATCAGCGCCGAGACTCTCACGCCACCATCGATTTGCCGTATAGGGTGTGAGGTTATCCGGCGTGAATCCATCCCAGTAATCACCAGCCACGAACACGCCTGTGCTGGCAGGTGCGGAGCCTTGTCGAGAATCGGTCTGACCATACATTGCCGAGGCAAGCAAGAGTATCAGACCAAAAACGACAAGTGCTTGTGTTAGGTTTCTGTAAACCATGATGTAATCTCCTTAGATTTGGCTGACACTTTGCACGTTAAAACTCAAAGTATGCCCCAAGATAGACTTGCCGAGGCATGTCATAGACGCTTGTGCCTTCCTCAAGAATCGCCCTGTTGTATTCTCCGGTCGGATCACCGGTGGTATAGAACTTCAGCTGGCTTGCTCCCGTGTATGTTGCATACGCAAGAATGTTCTCCTTATTGAAGACGTTCTTCACATCCATGAAAACGCCGATACGCTTGCCGCTGAAGACAAAGGCTTTCTCGAGTCGTACATCAACCATGCTGTTTGCCGGAGCAGTCTCGAGTCGACGGGCGGTTCGATTATCCACTGTTGGATTCGTATACAAGAAGCCGCTTGCGTAGGTCCCGACAACATTGAGGAGAACATCATACGGGAATTGTAGCGAGAGGGCGTATCCTAACCGATGTGTACGGTCGAAGCCGGTTCCAAGCACAGAAGCTCCACCGCCTACGTTGATAAGATACTGTTTGAAGTTCTTCGCATCACTGAATGGAAGTTGAGTAAATACGCTGTCCGCCGTGTTTCTGGCAAACGACGTCTTGTTCGGTGCGGGACCGCCTGCCGGTGCTTTAATAACACTCCACGCATAGTTCACGCGACCCGTCACCTTCACTATATCTTCAAAAGAGTGCTGACCCAGGTTGAGTGTCACCTCCACTCCTCGTGCATCGGCATACCCGGAATTGAAGGCCACGTTATACGTTGTCACAACCTGTCCGCTGAGTCCCGATAAGGTGTAAGCGTACCGTTGGAAGTTTTCCACTTCTCGAAAATATGCGTTTGCATTGAGGGAGATGCGCGGTAAGAATTCCCAGCTTGCGCCGAATTCATAGTTTGTCGACTTGTAGGGATCTTGGTTGACGCGCATCTGGTTCGGGAGCGACGGGTTGTTGACATTGTTATAGCCCGTGTAGATTTGAGAGAACGGCAGCGGCTGACTTGATCGGGAGAATGAGAAATACATCGTGGCATTCTCTGTGATCGGATGACTGACGCCAATGCGCGGCGAGAAAAACCACTTCATCTTTACCTTATCGCCTCGATATGTCACGAAGCCTGCTCTTGGACCGACGCTGAAGGATCCCGTCACGGGGTTGATGTAGGGTATGTAGAAGTTTGCAAACTCCGCGGCATCTACGTCGATACCGTCAACCCTTGCGCCTACATTCACGATAAGACCAGAGAATTCAATTCTGTCTTGCGCGTACGCCCCAAATTCCATCGGCTTCATATCGTACTGCTCAAGCAATACGCCAACCGCGGGATCGACGTCCGTTGGGGCGATAACTGTCGAGCGGCGGTCCTGGTTGACACTGTGGAGCCGAACCTGCGCGCCCGCACGCAACTGATGGTTGAGTGTGACTTGACTTGTGAAGTCCGCTTTCAGCGTCGTGACACTTGTTTGAAGGTTCTCATAATAATAGGTCGGGTTTGACAGTACTTGACCGTTGCCGACAACGTTGGTAATCGTTGGATCAATCCCTTGTGTATCGTCATTATTGTTGTTGAAGAATCTTCCAGAGCCGACGGCTCCAATGTAACGCCTGACCTTGGCCGTGTCAAAACCCAACACAAGAAAATCTGCCGAGCCCTTTGTTTGACTGTAGGTATCAGGGATCCCATCGCCATTGCTGTCGGTAAAGCTGTCGAGGAACCCAACGCGTCCAGACTTTTTGACGTGGCTTACTTGAACTTCATAGAAGGTTTCAGGTGTTAGAAAATGCGTAAACTTCGCGCTGGCTATCCCGGAATACCCATCGTTCACAGGAACGCCCTCAAGAAAATATCGTGACGCATCGTTGTATTGCCGGTTCTTCCAGCCGAAGAGTTGCCCCCGATCCTGAAGCACCCCCGTGAAGACAAGCTTCATGCTCTTCGTGAAATCGTAATTAGCCTTCAGCGTAAGATTTGCTTCACGCGAGAATTCATTTGGCATGAATCCATGCGTGTCAAAAAGCCTTCCTGTAAAGAAAAGGCCAAAGTCCTCGACCACTGATCCACCGAGCGAAACCTCAGCATCTATCGTTGGCGATTCGCCTATCTCATACTTACCCGGTGTCCAGATATAACGGGTTGCTTTCACGTTATTTGCTGCTGCAAGCGTCCGCTTGTTTGTTAGATACTTCGCTGTGTCGGAAGCGGGATAGAATTCGGGGCCGAAATAACCTGGTCCTTTGAGAAACCGATTAAAACTTCCACCGCCCATGCGGAAGAACGCCCGACCACTCCACGCCCCCCTGCCTTCACGCAGGCTTGCGTTGTAAAGGCCGGCTGTTGACGCAACGTATTCGGCATTTGCAGCGCCGGCAACGACATTGAGCTCGGACAAGCCGGAGCTGTTCAGATCGACCACCCTCCCCTTTGCCTCGTACGGCTTGGTCACGCGGTTATATCGCTGTGCGGGGCTGATGTCTCCCGTGCCAACATAGTCAGTATTCCCAAATTGATCTGTGATATCAACTCCGTCCAGGATGGTTTTGGTCTCTTGCAGCTGGCTGCCTCGAATGCGACCCTTAAAGACACTTGCGGTCGTGTTCAGTAACTCTTGAACCGAAAGGACAGGCATGTTGTTGTTCAGCTCGCCGCTTGCGACAACGGTTCTTGTTGAGGTGAGGGTTTTGTCAACAAGTTTGCGTTCAGCCTCTATGACGACTTCTTGCAGGCCAACGGCTTCAGCGCGCAAACTAATGTCGAGCGTTACCGTCTGATCAGAACTTACGCGCACGCCGCGCACAACGCCGCGAGCATACCCAACCGCCGAGGCGACGACATTGTAGGTGCCAGGAGGAACGGCTAGGATAAGGTAGACGCCTTTCTCATCGGCTGCGGCACCCATCATCGTCCCTTCAATGACAACGTTGGCACCGACGACCGGTTCACCACTGGAGGCGTCCTTGACAACCCCAGTGATCTTGCCATTTCCTGCAAACATCACTGCTGCTGGTAGGATCACCAAGGTGAGAACGAGGAGAACTGTGCACCAAGAGTATCTCATGATGTTGCTCCTTGGATGTAGAAATATTTCTGTGGATTAAGGAGTTGACAGGCGAAAAACAGAAGAGCGAGAAAGAGAAACGCCGCTCCTGTTCTGGTTTTGCTTGTAGAGGGAAAAGCGAGCACGTTGTAGCACTTTGTCTGTCCCAACACCTCCCTTCTGCTCTAAGCGGTTATCAGTGAGGGTGATCGAAACTCGAGTCGTCTACGACACAACGCTCAGTCATATGTCGAAACAGCGCTACACTGCAGCAAACACACTGGGGCCGCCTTGCACCAGCGCACAAGGCAGTTCTTACAGCACACAGCTGTACGAGGGAAAGCTGAGGTTTTATTACCGAAACCAAGTTTTATATGACCGAGTATAAAGGTTTTTGGAAGGAATGTCAAGAACAAACTCCGCCGTTTCAATGACAGAACATCAAGCGGCCGGACTCTGAAAACCAATTGCAGATTTCAGAAGTCCCCCTGCTTCCTACCCAGTGTCCAAGTGAAGCTTTTCCCTTAGAAAATTTCTTAATTAGCCAACATAGTATCCTCTCTACCTCGGGCGTAACAACAAGGTTCCTGGAGGGCACAGAAATCCCCAGGATCATTGAGGAAACAAATGCCCTGTGTTTCTCGTAAACCCATCAGACTATCTTCCTTTTCAATATGAGAAATTCTCACGGAGGTTCATCATGAAACAGCTCCTTCTCGCTCTCTCACTCCTGACAGCCTTCGTTCTCAGTTCGGTCACCGCACAAGAGAACGTGCTGGCTGAAATCCGAAATCTCGCGTTTCAGGACGTGAAGATGGACGGCTTTGTGCTGGACAAGGATCAGGAGGTCTCGATCACTGCTGTTGGTGCCGGTGATCGAACACGCGATCTGTACACAACCGCATGGATCTTGAGCAAGCAAACGCGCGAGGTCGCCTGGAAATTGAGGAACGCGAAGGAGCGCCACGTGAGCCGGGGGCTTGCCGAATACTCAGACCAGATTACCCTTCCAAAAGGGGAGTACGAGGTCTACTATGCCGCATTTCCAGATTGGTCGGAAAATATCGAGGGCTTTGGCGACTTTATGGAGTATCTCGCTGACCGGATTTTTCATCCTAGCAGGAGAAGGGGCGAGTACCGTGATCTCTCCATTACAATTCGAGGCACTGGAACGCATGTCGGCAAGGAAGGCGTGGAACAATGGCACGAGCAATTGCGGAAGGACGCTCTTGTTTCACTCAGCGGCTTATGGGACAACGACTACGTGCACCAGGGCTTCATTCTTGACAAACCGATGGAGCTCGCTCTCTATGCTGTCGGTGAAGCCAACGATGATGCAACATACGACTACGGATGGATTCTCGATACCAGGACGGGAGAGCGCGTTTGGCAGATGACCGACCGGAATACTCGCCACGCGGGAGGCGCGCGGAAGAACCGCATGATCTCCGAGACGATTTCACTCCCCGCTGGGAAGTACGTGGCATATTTCGTCACCGACGGCTCCCATTCGAACCGTGACTGGAATGCGCCCCCGCCGTACGATCCTCCGTTCTGGGGATTGACCATCAGACTCAAAGACGAGTCCTTGAGGAAGTATGCAAAGACATTCGACTACAAAGCAGCCGGTGATCAGAATCTCATTGTAGATCTGACTCGCCTTAGAGAGGATGAATTTCAGTCAAAAGCCATCACTCTCAACAAGGCCCTGGATGTGCGCATCACTGCAGTTGGCGAGGGCCGCGATGGAGAAATGTCCGATTATGGTTGGATCGTCGATGCGAAGACACGAAAGAAACTATGGACGATGGAGTACGGTGAAACCGAGCATGCCGGGGGAGATCAGAAAAACCGCATGGTCAACAAGGTGCTCCACCTGGACAGAGGAAGCTACATTGTCTACTTCGTCACCGACGGCTCGCACTCGTATCGCGATTGGAATGCTGCGCCTCCCTTCGATCCAGAGCATTGGGGAATCTCGCTCAACGCACTAAGCGAAGGATTCAACCCGAACGATGTGAGTGCATACGAAGAGCGTGAGGATAAATCGGTTCTGGCGCGTATTGTCGGCGTACGGGATGATGAGCGGAGGCGAGAATCCTTCATGCTCACGAAGAGGAGCGATGTCCACATTTACGCCCTTGGTGAAGGCCAGGATGGCGACATGGCCGATCATGCATGGATTGAGGATGCCAACACCGGGAAGGTCGTATGGGAAATGACTTATCGCACAACCGAGCACGCCGGTGGAGCACACAAGAATCGCCTTTTTGACAACACCATCGCTCTTCCCGCGGGAAAATATACTGTATTCTACGAAACGGATGGATCCCATGCATTCAACGACTGGAATGACGATCCTCCGGATGACCCCACCAGTTGGGGCGTCACGGTGTCTTTAATTGAGGAGACGCGACGCTAGAAGCCCGGTCGAAAAGCCAGTGGCTTAGACCTCACCGCCAAGACCGTCAAGAGAATCGAGTTGTTTTTCTTGGCGGTCTTTGTGCTTTGTTTTGACACGATCCCTTCGGGGATGATTCAAGATACTTTCCGACCGCTTTACGAGACGCGATCACTTACACACCGCGTGGATGGGACAGGCGAAATTCCCGCCGAGCACCACGCAACCGCCTTGCAGAAAACACAAAACCTGCTGCTGCCCGGACGACCGAAGACACGTTTGTGGGATGAAGGAGGAGCCCGCCCGACCATGTCGTTCGGGCGGGAAAACCCACCGTGTCGGAGATTGAGCCTGCTACGCGGGCAGCAACAGGTTTGTTCAATCCACTGAACGAATCGGTCAAATCTTATGCCATCTTCCCCGGCTGGGAAAACACAATCGAAAAGAGAGATTCCGATTACCAATTCAATCCTGCTTTACTAAGCAGAGGAGATCCCATTCTAATTGTGAGAGGCGAGAATAGGAAGAGCGTCACGGGGAGCGCGGCGGGAGCCTTCACTTTCGAAAGACAGGATTCCCGACAGCGAGTGCAAAAAAAATGCAGACAAAGATCATCCAGTCAAGAATGAGCTTTCCCTGCACGTGAATGCTTATAACAGGAAATTTCTGCTAGTTCAATTTCGCAATCTTCACAGCCTCAGGCAACAAACTGACCGCTTTCTGGAACTGTGGATCGACCTCCAACATCACCGGATACCAGCCGTCATTCCCCCAAAGGGCTCGCGCGATCTCTGCCTTGAGCCTCGCTTTGATGTATGCGACATCTTGCTGGAATTCCTTCTCTTCGACGCTCACACCCTTGGTCTTCGTGAACGTCTGGAAATTGTCCAGAATCTGGTCGGTAACGGCATATGATCGGACAAAACTCTTCCGATCGGCACTGAACGCTAACCGGAGTTTCTGCCCCTCGCCGTCGAGATAAGCTGTGATAAACTGATAGAACATATCGCGCCGGTAGAGATTCTCTGTCGACTTGCTCAGGCTTGGGGGCTTGACGATGTAGTCGGGGGTAATGCCGCCCCCGCCGTAGACCGCCCTGCCGCCATTGGTGTGGTAAACAAGGCCGAGCGAATCGGCCCTGGCTTTCGCATCCTTTCTGTGCTCGAGATTCTCCCCCTCCTGCTCCTCACGCTGAAACGCCTCAAGCTGATATTGCCCCTTGGCTTTCCCTTCGTACGATCGCTGAATCAGCCGTCCGCTCGGCGTATAGTAACGAGCGATCGTCATGCGAAGACCTGAGCCATCGTTAAAGGTCCACTGGCGCTGCACCAGGCCTTTTCCGAAACTCGTCTCGCCCACGATGAGTCCTCGATCCCAATCCTGGATCGCTCCAGCAACGATCTCGCTCGCACTCGCCGAGGCATTGCCAATCAGCACAATGAGTGGAAGTTTCTCGTAGGGATCACCGCTGTTCGCAACATAGGACTCTTCGAGCTCTGCCGAGCGAGCTTTTGTATACACGATCTTCTTTGGCTTATCCTTCGTCCCTCCGTCCAGAAAGAGGTCGGCCATGCGCACCGCTTCATCCAGGATCCCTCCTGGATTGTTCCGAAGATCAAGGATCAGCCGCTTCATGCCTTGTTCACGCAAGGACTGGAGCGCTCTCGTCAGCTCTTGGCCGGTCTTCATGCCGAACTTGTTCACGCTGACGTAGCCGACCTCCCCGTTCACCATCATCGCAATATCAATGCTGGTGATGGCGATCTCCGCGCGTGTAATCTCATACACAAGGAGCTCACCGACGCCAGGGCGGGCGATTGTCACTTTTACTTTTGTCCCCTTTGGTCCCCGTAGTCGCTGCGATGCCTGGTCTGCCGTGAAGCCGATGGCCGTCGTATCGTTGATCCTCACAATTCTATCATTGGAGAGGATGCCAAGCATTGTTGCCGGGCTGCCCCCCATGGGCTCAATGACGATGATCGTGTCATTGAGGGCGCGAATCATCAGACCAACGCCCTGATAATTCCCCTGCATATCTTCGGTCGCACGCTGAAGGATTCTCGGGGGAAAATAGACAGAGTGGGGATCAAGCTGCTCCAGCAGGCCGGTTATTGCCCCTTCGGTGAGCTTCCGGGTGTCAACCGTGTCAACATAGTACTTGTCGGCAAGGACAAGGATGTCCTTGAACTTGTTCAATTGCTCATAGATGTTGTCGGCGGAAACGAGCGCCTTCCCCTCAAAACCAACAATGACTCCTACCACCACCATCGCAACGACCGTCCACACAGAAAACGTCTTTTTCATTAAAGCACCTTCAAATGATAGAGAACTTCTAGCTCTTCCAACGGAGCTGAGGACCCGTTAGTTCCTCGGCGATGCGAAGCAGCTCAAGGACACCGGCTGGCTGTCAAACCATTGCATCTCAAGGTACGTAAAAAACACGAGAGAGAAAACCTGCTGTGACAAATTGCACGCGTTAAAAAAAAGGAAAAGCCATCCCAAAACCGCAGGGATGGCCTTTCCAGCAATGCAGGTGGTGCCTCTCAGCTCTCAGAAACCGAGCTTGATGGAGAAAATATTGTTCGCATCAAAGTACTTCACGGCCCGGTAGGCGTAGTCGATGCCGATCGTTACATCTCCAACCTCATACGTCAACCCGGCTCCTGCTGTGAATCCCTACAGGTAGCACTCCTCTGTGCCATGGCGTTTCCCTACCTACCTTGCTGCAGAATGCATGCCGAATGTGGTACAGCCCAACGGTTTCCGAAGCACATTCTTTTTCCCAACGCACTCAGCGGCTCTTTGGCAGAAGCATGAGGAGCTGCTGCTGAAGCAGCTCCCAGAACCGCCGGATATGCACCTCTTGCGTTCGTAAGTGACTCACGACCACACGAATTGTGTAACGATCCCCGAGCTTTGTGTGGGACACGAACGCCTCGCCCGTCCGGTTGACAGCGTGGAAGAGCTTCTCGTTCAGTTGATTCAAATCGCTCTCGCGATCCATCCCGGCCGGACGCGCGCGTAAGCACACGGTGCTCAACGGAACCGGAGCGAGCCGTTCAAAATCTCGATGATCGTCGACCCACCGCGCAAAAGTGTTTGCTATGCTGATGTGCTCGCGAATTCGGGCCGCCATTCCCTCCCATCCAAAATATCGCAAGACGAACCACAGTTTCAGCGCTCTGAACCTTCGCCCCAGCGGGATGCCGTAGTCCATGAAATTGATCGCCTTCTCATCGTAGCCCGTGCGAAGGTATTCAGGGACATAACTGAATGCCTGGCGTAAGATCTTTGGCTTGCGGGTGTACAGGACGCTGAGATCAACCGGCACGAACATCCACTTGTGCGGGTTGATGACAATGGAATCCGCCCGATCACAGCCGGCCAACACGTGCTGCATCTCCGGCACAAGTGCGGCTGCGCCGCCATGCGCAGCGTCAACGTGAAGCCATAGCTTCTCCCGCTCGCAAATGTCCACTATGGCCGGCACCGGATCGATGCTCGTGCATGACGTCGTCCCGACGGTCGCAACAACACAGAACGGTCGAATCCCCAGTTTCCGATCTTCCTTGATGGCTTCATCAAGCGCGTCCAGACGCATGCGAAATGCATCATCAACAGGTATCTTTCGGATTCCCTCCATCCCAAAACCAAGCGCAATGACTGCCTTGTCAACCGATGAGTGAGCGAGCTCCGACTGGTATACCCTGAGTCTTGGAAGGTCCACTCTCCCTGCCATGCCTCTCTCGCGAATATGCAGGTCGGCGAGAGCCTCCCGGGCCATGGTGATGCCGTGCAGCGTGCTGGTTGACGCCGTATCGTAAATGATCCCCCAAAATCCACTTGGCAGCCCGAGCATTTGTCGTAGCCAGTCCACCGTTACCTCCTCCAGCTCGGTGGCCGATGGACATGATTCCCAGACCATTCCGTTTGCGTTCAGCGCTGCGCTCAGCAGCTCGCCAAGGATCCCGGGAGCACTGCTCGATGAGTTGAAATACGCCAGAAATCGCGGGTGGTTCCAGTGAGTTGTGCCCGGCAGAACGATCCGGTCGAAATCAGAGAGAATCGCGTTCATCGGTTCCGCTGTCTGGGGCGGTTTCTGAGGGAGCATGCGTCGAATGTCACCCGGCTGAACGTTTGGCAACACCCGATACTGGTCAATGTCCCGGAGATAGTCCGCCACCCAGTCAATCATCTGGTGTCCATACTGCCGGAATTCTTCGGCTGGCATGTCACCCGTTTTCGCACCGGGGCGAGATAGGGTTGGTGTTTGATCCACGAGCAAGCCTTTCGGTTAATTCAGAGATACACGATCTGCCCGAAGATAAATGGAATTCTTCAATTGTTCATTGTCTTGTCTTCGGAGCCTTGGGCGGCAGCGGGCTCGCCACATCAAACACAACTTTCCATTGGCCCTTCGCATCTCGTTTCCAGACTCGAGCATAATAACCCTTCTCCAGCCGCGTAGCCTCGGAGATCTTTTCCCTCATTTCGTAACTGCCGTACGTGTAGCCGAGATCGGCAGATTGAGCGACATCAACCTTCATCGGCTCCCACGTCTGAGTGAATGTCTTCTTCGACAAATATGCGCGCACAGACTCTGCGCCGACGATAGGTTGCATGCCTTGCCGGTACAGGCGCGTGTGATTGTCTGAATGGTTGAGAAACCCCATGAGTACACCACGCTGTTGAACCGACTTGAGTAACTCACGTTCGGCGCCTATCAGCGTTTTTCGCTCATCCTCCGCGGTGACATTGGCTTCTGCGGATTTCCCCTGAATTGTTTGCGACGACTCAAGCGTTCTTGGTCCACGATACGGTTCAGGGTTTTGGATTCCGAGATCGAGAACCACCCGCCAATTTTCATCTAGCTGCTTCTTCCAGATGGAAAAGAAGTATCCATATTGCTCGGGCCGCCTTTCCGGACTATTGTCCGTCAACGTGTAGGGGCCGGTTGTGTATCCCAAGTCGCCTGCCTCTGAGACATTGGCGTATATGGGCTCCCAGTTGAGTGTCACCGCCTTTGGATTCTGCGGAAGCGGCACGTTCTTGACCGCCTCTTTGTAGACAACCGGATGAGGACGAAACACGATGCCATCATCCGCAAAGAACTTGAGGAACGCCTCGCGGACCCCCTTCTCGACGCTGGTCTTCGCAAACGCACGCTCCGCCTCGACAAGCGCTGCGAGGGAGAGATTCCCGGTCTTTGACTGTCCAAAGCTTGGCGTGGTAACCAACGCGACAGTGAGCATGAACAACGCAAGCAACCTCACGATTTCTCCTTTCTGACTATTAAAAGTGAGAGCCCGGAGTGCCAGCAGGCGGTGGATTTACCCTCCAGTATAGCAAAAAGCACGCGAAGATGCTCAGGGGCTTTTCTCTAAAGGTCGCGGGAAACCGAACACTGAATCTCAGACCTATGGCAGTACCCATCTTAGAAATGGAGAAACGCGGTGGAATGAACAGATGTGGGGACGGGTTGACAGAGCCGAGGGACACGAATCGATAGAGATTCAGCGCTGCAAACGGCAAGTTCTTGCCGCTGCGCTTTGCACCGCGGCTCTTGGCTTCTGAAGTGAGAAGGAGAACGCGTGGCAGGATTCTCGGAAAAAATATAGCCCGCCTTGCCACCCTCGTCTGGAAATGCAACCGACATGCACATTTGGGGAGAAGGAGGAGTCCGCCCGAACGCTGCAGGCGGGGAAGCCCAATGTGTCAATGGTCTGAGTGTTGCACCCTGGTCAATAGCGGGCTATACAACCTGCATAACTGTATTCGTATTTAAAAGAAGTCCAGCTCATCAGCGACGCTTCCCACAAACCTCTCACCCCATCATCGCTATGTCAGCATATTTCTTGATCGGTCTCCGCGCAATCGATTTGGGATAGACAGCTCGTCGTGCGGTACAGGGAGTTCAAACAGGAGGGTTGATGACCTCCTTCAAAGAGCCTTGCCCAGGAGCTCGGGGATATTGCTGCGATAACCGCGGCTCATGGTCAGCTGTGTTCCATCTCGCAGGATGACAACGTACTCGCCATGAAACCACGGCTGAAGCTCTTTGATCTTTTCGAGATTCACGAACGTTGAGCGGTGGATTCGCATGAACTGATTGGGATCGAGTTTCTTCTGAATCACCCCCATCGTCTCCCGGAGCAGGTGTGTATCCGTCCCCACATGTAACCGCACGTAATTGCCCGCCGCTTCAATCCAATCGATGTCATCCGTTTTGAGGAAGAACACGCGTCCGCCCGATTTCACCACGAGCCGGTTCGTATGTTTCCTGGCCGCCCGCATGCCTTCCAGTAACGAGAGCAACCGCTGACGGGAATCGCCCTGCTTCTCTTGCTCGATCTGGGTTCTTGCTCGGTGGAGGGCAAGCTGGAATCGATCCTTATCGAACGGCTTGAGGAGGTAATCCAGCGCAAGCACCTCGAACGCCTGCAGTGCGTATCGATCGTATGCCGTAACGAAGATCACGGCTGGGAGATGATTGTCGCCAAGCGCCTCCAACACGCCAAAGCCGTCCAACCCCGGCATTTGAATATCGAGAAAGACTAGGTCTGGAGACTTTGAACGAATTGCGCCAACAGCCTCGGATCCGTTCGTGCATTCGGCAAGCACTTCAACATCTGGTTCGCCCTTGAGCATCTCGCGGATCTTCTGGCGTCCCGGTAGTTCGTCGTCGACAATTATCGCACGCAGTCGTTTCGGTTCTGCCATCGTCGTGCCTCCTGCTCTTCCAGAGAATTGAGAAGGATTCTCTCTCGCCCCGTGTATTCAGATGATCGCTCAGATCCGTGGTAATTAGACTGCTCTCAAGAGGAAAAGGATGCGCTTCTTCAGCGTAAATACCGACATCATAATGAATGACGCAGCAAAACGGCAAAAGTTGCAGCCAGCTTGGTTGGAAATAAAAACCCGGCTGCATAATGCGCCAGCCGGGGGGTTATTCACGAGGCTTGATCTGCTCCCGCCTAGTCTTTCTTCTTCGGCCTCCAGTTTACATCGAGAGCTTCAGTCTCCGGAAACATTGAGAGGTTTGCGGCTTCGACCTTTGATCGATATGCCGCCACGTCTTCGGCAAACAGCTTGTTGAACTCTTTCAGTGCGCTCTCGAGAATTGCTTCGGCTTGCCGACGGTATGTCTCCTGCGTCAGCGTTACCGCATCCCAAGATGAGCTCAGCGACCGAAGAACATAACCCAATCGCGCTGAAGCGGTGTTCGGTCTGCGCGTGATGCCTTGAACACGGTCCGGTTCGTCCGCGAATTTGTCCACAACCGCCGTCAGCTTCTTTTTCAAATCCTCTGAGACTTTCTTCAGCACCTTTGCTGTATCGTCCTTTCGATCTTTGGCCTGCCCCAGGACGAAGTCGATCGCTTTTCGTGTCTTCTGGATTCGATCGACCGCTTCCGCCACGACTTCGATACGCTCTCCTACCTTGACAATCGTTTCATATTTCTGACGACGGACTTCGAGTGCAATGCTTGCCCGCGGATCGGGCAGCACATCATCCATCTGCGTTACCTCAAGTTTTCCAAGCTTAATCCTGACAGTGTACTTACCCGGAAGAACCTCTGGCCCCAGCGGTGCAAAGTCTTCGTCACGCGGTGGAGCAAAGCGCGGTTGTTTGAATGCATCCCTCCGTAAATTCCACGACACCCGGTTGATCCCCTTTTCCATGGGTCCGTCAAACTTCCGGATCACCTTCCCCGCGGCGTCCAGAACCTCGATCTTCGCCTTTTTCTTCTTGTCCTCCTTCCGGTCCTGCTGACCCGACTCTGCCTGTTCTTCCTTTGTCCCCTCTTCCGCTGAGTCCACCTTCGTCGTGTCTGCTTCTTCCTTTGACGGGTTCACGATGTATGTAATCAGCGCGCCGTAGGAACGATTGTCCCCTCTGAACATCGCATCCCCGGGGAAATGATAGCCATCCATTTGTTTGACTTGATGCTGGTAGGTTGCCGGGATGTCAAACATGTGAAGCTGTTTTTGGAGCACTTCTTTCGTGACAGATCGCAGCGGTCGAATATCGTCAAGAATGTACGCTGCTCTGCCGTGCGTCCCAATCACTAGATCGTGATCCCGCGGGTGAACCATCAGTGCCATTGCCGAAACGGTTGGGAACCCGTGTGTCCACTTCATCCAGTTTTTTCCATCGTCGATACTGATCCAGAGGCCGAATTCGGTCCCGAGATAGAGGAGGTCTTTCTTGGCGGGATCCTGCTCGATGACCAGTGCATATCCCCACAAGGATTTCGATCCCGACGTTGGGTCGTTCTTCGTCAAGCTCGTCCAGCTCTTACCGAAGTTGTCAGTCTTGTAGATGTACGTTTTCCAGTTACTCCGGCGATGATCGTCGAACACCACGTAAGCGGCGCCCGCGTCAAACTTCGAGGCTTCGATGTGAGGTACCCACGTGTTCTTTGGAACATCGGGAATCCGATCGACGACGTTCATCCACATTTTGCCGCCATCCTGAGTCACCTGGATATTGCCATCGTCGGTGCCGACCCAAATCACGCCCTGCTGCAATGGGCTCGGTGCGATTGTCATAATCGTTGTGAAGTTCTCCGCCCCGGTGACGTCCTTTGTCAAACCACCGCTTTCCACTTGCTTCTGCTTCGCCGGATCGTTGGTTGTGAGATCGGGACTAATGATCGTCCAGCTATCTCCCCGATCCGTACTCTTGTGGAGAAATTGGCTTCCGTAGTAGATCGTCTTCGAATCGAACGGATCGCTGGCGATACCTGCATTCCAATTGAACCGAAGCTCCACGCCATCGGGTCCCCACGGCCGGATGTCTTTTCGCTCTCCAGTTCTCCAGTTGAATCGAATCAGAAATCCCCCTTGCGACATCGCGTAGCCGTAGCTTGGGTCGGAAGGATCAACCAGCGTAGCAAATCCATCGCCGAAGCCGACTTCATTCCAATGCCAGTTTCGGATGCCTCCGTTTTCCCAGACATCGCTCGGACCGCGCCAGGAACCATTGTCCTGCATTCCGCCATAGACGTTGTACGGAATCTCCATATCGAGATTAATATGGTAGAATTGCGCGAGCGGGAGGTTTTCCACGAAGCGCCATGTCTTTCCGCGGTCGTAGCTGATCGCGACCCCGCCATCGTTGCCATCAATCAACAAACTTCCGTCAGATGGATGAATCCAAAGGGCGTGATGATCCGAATGCACACGTGAACCGGGAGTGATGTTGGTGAACGATTTCCCGCCATCAGTGCTCACGGTCAGGTTGGAGTGAAGGCTGTACACTCGATTTTCGTTTTGCGGATCGACGCGGATGTCAGCATAGTAGAAGGGGCGCGGGTTAACGTTGTGCGAATCGTTTACCATCTTCCAGGTTCTGCCGCCGTCCTCCGAGCGGTAGAGGGCATTCCTCTTGGCTTCGAGCAAGGCGTACACCACATCCGGATTGCTCCGGGCGATCGCGACACCGATGCGGCCGAGGTCGCTTTTCGGGAGACCGTCGTCCTCGCCGATTCGCTTCCAGTTCTCACCGCCGTCATAGGTGACATAGAGCCCGCTCCCCGGTCCACCTGATTTGAAGAACCATGGCCAGCGGCGGTACTCCCACATCGCGGCAAAGAGCTTGTTGGGATTTGAGGGGTCCATCACCAGATCCGCACAGCCGACTTTTTCATTCACATATAGTACTTTCTTCCATGTTTTTCCTCCATCTGACGTCTTGAAAACCCCCCGATCGGGATTCTCTCCCCACATTTGTCCCATGGCTGCAGCGTACGCTGTATTTGGATCGGTTGGATGCAACACTATTCTATGAATGCGTTCTGTGCGGTCGAGTCCCACAGAGCTCCACGTTGAGCCGCCATCAAGACTCTTGTATGCACCGTTGCCAACGCTTGCGCTGTTGCGCGGATTTCCTTCTCCTGTTCCAACCCAGACGATGGCAGGATTGGGCTGGAAGATCGCAACGGCCCCACCAGCAGCAACCGGCTGATCGTCAAATACGGGCTTCCAGGTTGTGCCGCCATTTGTTGTTTTCCAGACTCCTCCCGTTGCCGCTCCGACGAAAATGATACCGGGATTGGAGGCAACAGCATCGATGCCCCCGATCCGTCCGCTCATACCCGCAGGACCGATGCTGCGAGCTTTCATGCCGGAGAACAACGCGGTGTCAAGCTGGGCGGAAGCTGTTGTGAAACCAAGAAAAACGAGAAGGAGAGCGCACATAATCGAAAACATTGATGCGTTTTTCACGGGTCCTCCTTTAAAGAGAAAATGAGGATGTTATGCGATGAATGAAAAATCTTGCTCTCGCTGGGACAAAAAGGAAATGAAGTCTTGGCTCTTGAGAGACGAAATGGACAGAGGAAACGATTGGAACCTAGGCAAACCGCGAAGCTCTCTGACTTGCGCCAGGCAAAAGCTTATTCAATTCTCACTCGAAAAGCAAGAGCGGTCGGGGGGACGTTTGGGGGAACCGTGGGGTAGAAAACAACGGGGAGCCTTGCTCAGGCTCCCCGTTTTGACACAACAATTTGATACCAGTTATTGCTTCGGTCCGATGACGGGGCCATCACCAACGAGATATGGGGTAAACCGAGAACCATCGGGATGAGCGGAGAGCCTGGCTGCCACCGCCTGTGCGGTAACAAGCGCAATTGACGCGAGGTTCTGAGCTTTTGGCACAACGACAGCACTGTACGCGTATGAAGAATTTCCCGACTCATCGGTCGCCTTAAGAACAATAAGGTATACGCGGCCATACTTCTTGTCGCTGCGCTCTGCGCGGAGCCGGAGAGTCCCCACGCCGATATCAGCGGCATCGGGCGAGTGGTCGTCACCAGTCTGCGCGTCTACATCATCTTCATCACTATACACTTTCACAGTGATGGTGGGATCGGGGTCGCACGCGTCCTGCACCTTGATCTTCAAACCCACATTGACGAGGTTATGGTTGGGCGGCCAGAGCAAGTGGGTCGTGACAAAGCTGAAGAACAACGGAGCCTTCGTATCCCGCACAATCACCGTTCGGGTGGCTACCGTCGCGTTCCCAGAATGATCCGACACCGTATAGTTCACAGTATACGTCCCAAGGGCACCACCGTCGACGGGCCCTTCAATGGTCAGCGTGGGCGAGGGATCACACGCATCCGTTACAACCGCTCCCGGTTCGTTGTACGTTGCCGGACATTCGAGAACCATCGGGTTTGCACCCTTCAGCGTGATTGACGGCGGTGTCGTATCAACAACGTTGACCGTTCGCTCCACAAACGACGTATTATTGCTCGCGTCGGTCGCCGTATACCTTATGGTGTATGACCCAAGCGTATGCGCGTCAACACTACCGGTTATGACCAATGATGGTGAGGGATCGCATGCATCACTTGCGACTGCACCTAACTCCACGTATGGCGTTGGACACTCGAGCGTCATTGGGTTGGCGCCGTTCAGCGTGATTGTCGGTGGCGTGGTATCAACGATTCTGACCGTCCGGGTCGTGGTCGAAGTAAGCCCGTTGGCATCGGTAGCCGTGTACGTGATCGTGTACGTCCCGGGCATATGACTATTCACAGAGCCGGAGATCACGAGTGTTGGAGGTGGCTCACAATTATCGGTGACAACTGCGCCGGGTTCGTTGTACGCCGCCGGACATTCCAACGTAATCTCAGCGTCACCGCTTAGAGTGATTACGGGCGGCGTGGTGTCAACCATGTTCACCGTCCGGGTTACTGGTGCCGACGGATTACCGGCAGCATCGGTGGCCGCATACGTAAGGGTGTATGTCCCTACCTTATGAACATCGACCGATCCTGTGATCGAAGCACTCAGAGCGAGGTCACATTCGTCCGTGACGGTCGCGCCCTGCTCGTTGTAGGGCCCTGGACATTCAAGCGTTATTGAGCTAGGGCCGTTCAACGTGACTGTGGGAGCCGTTACGTCCAGGTTAACCGTGACAATGACTTCGTCTGTCGCCGTCCCCCCTTTTCCGTCGTCAACGGTAAGGGTAATGGTGTGCACTCCACCGCCAAGTGCCACGGTGGGGGTCGCTCCACTTGCCGTCCCAAAAGGACCCGTCCATGTGTATGTAAGCACATCGGCGGCATCAAGATCGCTCGAGCCCGTACCATCGAGATTGACAGCCGCTCCCGATGGCCCCACACAGTTAATCGTTTGATCGAGGCCAGCGTTCGCTACTGGAGGATGATTGGTAATGACCTGGACAATTGCGATGTCATCGAGATCGACAAAAAGTGGGCCGCCACGGGCGTCGATTTCAAAATCGAGCCTGACCGTTTGTCCCGCAAATGCTGTTACGTCAACGGTCTTTCTCTCGTAGAACGCCGTCGTAATGTTCCCACCATCGCCCGAGAATGGTGCAGGATTGATCGCAAAAGCTTTAAAGAGTATGCCATTTGCCAGGTACGGGTCGCTCGTTGCATCGCCGCCCGGGGCGATGCTCGCATCTCTGAACGAGACGATGATGTCCTGAAATTGATTAAACCACTTGGGAGTGCCGGCGTATCTGTTTTTCCATCGGATGTAGAACTCAAGCGTTAGAGTTCCAGTTGGCGGGAGTGTGATGGTCTGGTAGAGCCGATGGACTATCGCACCGACATTTTCAACCGCGCTTGCCCCGACGGCTCCGTCGGATCCGGGACGTGCGAGAGGCTCGGGGTGAAGCATGCCGAATGGATACATCGTAGTGTTAGTGCCAAATGGATCCACGGCTGCTACTATCCAAGCCCATTCCGGGTGTGGATCCCGGGTCGGCACCCTAAAGTCGAGCAAGCCGGGAGGAGTCACAAACGTCGTCCATCCGCTGAATCCATCCTCAAATCCTCCATTTGTGACAATCGGTGGATCTGCCAACGTCTTGCCCAGGCGACCCTTTTTCGCTGGAGGGGGATAGGTCTTAATGTACGGTTCGGCCGTTGCCCATTCGGCAATGTCCGACTCCGACCAGTAGCTGATCGGCGAAGCTTCGCCCTTCTTCTGGACTTGCTGGTCGCTGGTCACCGGTCCAACAGGAGTGGGCTCGTCTTTGCTGCATCCAGCAAGAGCCAGTAGCAACACGGCAAAGATAGACCACAGCGTCAATTTGTACATTGTTTCCTCCAGGGGATTGTGATGGGATCTCATTGATGGGCTGCTCACCATGAGTTCATAGTGGTTTGTTTTCGAACGAGCGTTCGAAGAGATCCCGTCAGCCGATGAGAAGTGCTGGACTATAATTAACAAAACCGCCGCTGAATGTCAATGGGAATCTTTGGAGTTTTGATACTCCTCACAGCAATTTCTCATCATGAGACAACACGCTTGCTCAAAATGGGGCGCGCCGCAAAAGGTATCAAGATGGGAATCTGCTCGCCGAAGGCAACAAGCCGATCAGCGAGCCATCGATATCGCAGCACATGCGAATAGATTCGGTTCACCCAAAGCCGACCGTGGGCAGGATGGGATCGCACATGAATGGGGGAATATCTCATGTTGAGAAGACGGAACGCGGTGGAGAGACCGTCCTCCAACGCGAGGAAGACTCCCTCACCCGTGAAGGGCTCAACCGTCCGATGTGCGTCACCTATTAAAAAAGCCGAGCGATGAAAAGAACGGGAGACCATGAGAGAGATCGGTGATGCAACGGCGATGTCTCCGAGTGGTTGGAGATTATCCAGCCTCTTGCCCACGCGCGCAATGCGGGAAAGCGTTTTGTTGAGGAAGCTCTGAAGATCTGTCTTCGCGAGCTGTGCAAGTTCTGGCGTCGTTACCATTGCCACGTTGGCGCGATGCTTGTCAACATTGACGACGCCTCCGTAGCCCGAGTCAAACAGAAACATCTCAAGAGTTGATTCGATGAGCGGCTGGTAATGTGTGTGCCACTGAATTCCGACGCGCCTCCATCCTCTACCCTTGCCTGCGCCTGCCGCCCTTCCTGCCAATGAACGACTGGCTAGCGTGCGGGCAACGAGTGAGTTTCTTCCATCGGCACCCACAAGGAATCCCGCACTGACGATAGATTGAGTCGCGCTCCGTGTGCCGCGTAGAACTACCTGCCATCCCTTGTCCCACCGAATGTCGGTGACGCGTGTTTCCTCCCGAACCGTTGCACCGCTGAGTCGTGCCTGTCGCAACAGCACAGAATCCAGCTCTTCTCGGGCTATCGAAAAGAACGGATAAAGCCGGTGATTGGAAACTGAGCCGGAGAGAGTCGACCCTTGCGAGTTGGTGACGCGAAAGGAATCGATGACATGGATCTGCTTCATGCGCAACTCATCAGCCACGCCAAGTGCTTCAAGCAGTTTCCAGCTTTTGGGATTGACGCAGTCTCCGCAGATCTTCTCGCGCGGGAACTTTGCTTTCTCCACAAGAAGGACGTTAACGCCGAACCTGGACAAGACCGTTGCACACGCGGAACCTGCCGGTCCCGCCCCAACGATGAGAACGTCAACTTCCTGGCTGGATGTCATGCGTTCACCCGAATTCTCACTCTTGATAACGACCGAAGACCAGCGCCGCGTTAATACCGCCGAAACCGAACGAATTTGAGAGAACGTAATCGACCCGGCCGGCACGACCTTGATTTGGCACGTAGTCGAGATCGCATTCCGGGTCTGCAATCTTAAGGTTGATTGTTGCGGGGATGAAGTCGCCGTCGAACATCATCGCGCAGATGGCTGCTTCAACCGCGCCGGAAGCGCCGAGAGCGTGTCCGTGCATCGATTTCGTACCGCTCACGGGTATCTTATATGCGTGCTCCCCAAAGACCTGTTTAATGGCAAACGTCTCTGTTTTGTCGTTGAGAACTGTTGAGCTCGCGTGCGCATTGATGTAGCCGACGTCTCCTGACTGAAGTTTCGCTTGTGACAGAGCGTCTGCCATCGCCCGCGCGGCGCACTCTCCCGTGGGCCGAGGAGCAATCATGTGGTGAGCGTCGTTGTTGCATGCATAGCCAAGGGCTTCGCAGTAGATATGCGCACTGCGCCGGAGCGCATGACCCAGCTCCTCCAGCACGAGAACCGCTGAGGCCTCCCCCATGACAAATCCGTCGCGTTGCTTATCGAACGGCCGACATGCTGTCGTCGGATCGGGATTCGTTGTCATCGCCCTGATGAGCGCGAATGCGCTGAAGGTCAGTTCATACAGCGGTGCTTCTGCGGAGGCGGCAATCATCGCGTCTGCATACCCGTCTTTGATATATCGGAATGCCTCACCAATCGCAATTGCTCCCGAGGTGCAGCTGTTGGAATTGGCGTTGCTTGGTCCCGTCAGCCCATAGCGAATAGCAATATTGCTCGAGCCTGCTCCTCCGAACACCATCAGGGCTAGGCTGGGGTCCACGGCGCGCAAGCCGTCCTTCAAATAGACCTCATGCTGTCGCTCGGCACCGGCAACACCGCCGAGCGCTGTCCCCATCGTCACACCCACGCGGCTGTTGGGCTTTTTCTCATCGTATGGAAGTCGGGCATCCCGTATGGCCATGTCTGCCGAAGCGAGGGCTAGTTGGGCAAACCGATCCATTCTCCGTGCGAGCTTGGCCTCAAAGTAGTCGAGCGGCTCAAACCCATCGATTTCGGCTGCGACCTTGCACTGTGTCTGCGATGTATCGAACCGCGTTATCGCTCGAACACCCGATTTCCCTGTTCGGATCCCCTCCCACAATCCTTCCTTTCCGCAACCAATCGGGGTAACCGCCCCAATCCCTGTCACCACAACCCTCCTACGCTCCATACTTCTTCTCCAGGTATGCTTTCATATGAGTCAGCGTGCGGTTCGCAACGTGGCTGACAAAGAACTTCCCGATGATCTTTTCTGCGATAAATGTCCCGATAATCGGGATGGTGGGCTTCAGATCGTGCCGGATGCGAACCTCAACCCCATCATGAGTTGCTGTGAACGTCCAGACGACCTCCATTCCTTTCGTGAATGCCTTGAAGTGGCGAAATCGCACCTGCATACGTTCGCGATCGATTTCCTGTACTGAAGTCCACTGAATGGGAATCCACCCTCGCATCGCCGCCATCTGCACGACGTTTTTTGTCGGTGATTTCTCGATGTACCAAACCCAGCGATAGTGAGGAAGAATTTTCGGCCATAGGGAAAGATCCGCTGCGATCTCGAAGATTTTCTCCAACGGGGCATACATCACTATCGAGTTTTCCGCGCGCATCAGTGTTCCCCAATGAGTAGCAAACGAAAGATCGGTTCTTTTTTAATCCTGAACTTCTTGATTCCCGCTTCAACCGCCATCTCGCGCAATTCCCTGGGCGTGAATCCACGCAGCACGGAAACGTAGGTGTCAAATAACGTCATCGGATTGCGCGTGGTGAGGTGTGTGTAGAGCTTTGCCGTCCACGCGGCAACCCAACTCCGGTTCAAGTCGTTGACGATAAATCCAACACGGCTCAAACGATTCATCTCCTTCAAAATGTGCACCGCGTCAGTGCGAGAGAAATGGTGTATCGCGAGTGAACACAGAACAATGTCATGGCTGCTGGCCGGGAAGTTGAGGTTCTGGATGTCGTGTTGCTCAACGACAATGTTTGGATAGCGACCCGTTCGCTCGCGCGCGATCTCCAGCATGATCGGGTTACTATCTACAGCTGTGATGTGAACCTTGCGGTTTAATTTCCGCGCGAGTTCCACCAGCTGAACTGGATGGTCTGCTGAGCCTGTCGCCAGATCGAGGATTCGAATCTCTCGCCCCTCATCGCTGCCATTCATGAACGGAAGAATGCTTTTGCGGACGGCTGAGAGCCCACCAAAGAGCCTGTTGATGATTCGAAGATTCTTCAAATCATCACGCAGCATCCTTGGATCGGCATCGGGACGATCCATCATCTCAAGGATGTTTGGATCAAATTGGCGCGGCGGGACAACCATGTTCACGTTGAAACAACCCACAGAACTCCCTGAAGGTTCCATTTCATCCGAAGATCACGCGGTTGCATTCCTCCCTATTCTTTCTATCTTTCCTGCACCAAAGGGCCTCGACCCTTTAAAGAAAGTACTTTTATGAAGATTCTCAAGCCTCCCCGTCTGCAAAAGGGCGATGTGATCGGTGTGATCTCACCCGCAAGCCCTCCCTCCGCCCAAGAGAAAATTGACAGGGGTGTTCAGTACCTTGAACGGCTCGGTTATCGCGTCAAAGTCGGACGCTCTGTGATGGCGCAGTATGGCTATCTTGCTGGGACCGACGAGCAGCGCGTGGCGGATCTCAACGACATGCTCCACGATCGTGAAGTCAAGGCTCTCTTTGCCATTCGTGGGGGGTATGGAACGCCTCGGTTACTTCATCTTGTCGACTACCGGGCCGTGCGGCAAAATCCTAAGATCGTTGTAGGGTACAGCGATCTGACCGCCCTTCAACTGGCGCTCTTCAAGAAGACCGGCCTCATAACGTTTTCCGGCCCGATGGTGGGTGTTGAGATGTGGGAGACTATTGATCCGTTCACCGAGGAACACTTCTGGAGAGTCCTTACATCCAAAGCTCGCATTGGGGCCCTGGCAAACTCGGAGGAGGAGATCGTTGCCTGTTATAATAGAGGGCGAGTGGCGGGCAGGCTCCTCGGTGGCACTCTTTCTCTTTTGATCTCCCTCATGGGGACGCCCTATTTCCCTGATCTCCGAGAAGCGCTCTTGGTTCTCGAGGACGTCGACGAGGCTCCTCACCGCGTCGACCGTATGTTCACTCAACTGTTTCATGCGGGCATTCTCAAGAGTATCTCTGGACTTGTGCTCGGGAAATTTACCGACTGCGTTCCGAGTGACCCCTCCAAGCCGCATTTAACAATCGAGCAGGTTCTGCAGGAAGCCGTCCTCAAACTCTCCTGTCCTATTCTGACAAACTTCCAGTACGGTCACATCCCGAAGAAGCTGACGTTGCCCATTGGTCTTCGTGCCCGTCTTGACACTCGGCGTGGAGTGTTGGAGGTCTTGGAGGCCGCGGTCAGTTGATTTCCATCGTGATTCGCGTCAAAAAGACCCTCTTTTTATTGACTATCCTTCAACTTCTCCTTACATTTTGACGCACTTTCAACGTCGAAGTGTAACTGTATCTTGATGAACATTGGTGTCTTTGCCTCCGGGCGAGGGTCGAACTTCCAGGCAATCCTCAACGCGATCCATCAAGGTAATCTCCCGGCACGCGTGACGCTCCTGCTCAGTAATAAATCCGATGCTGGCGCTCTTGAGATTGCTCGCTCCAACGGAATACCAACGACCCATCTCAGCCAAAAGCAATTCCCCGACGAGGAGTCGTTTGCAGCCAAGATGCTCGGCGTGTTGAGGGAGCACGATGTGCATCTCATTGCTCTTGCCGGTTATTTGAAGAAGATCCCGACGGCTGTTGTTCGGGCCTATCGCAATAAGATCCTCAACATTCATCCTGCCTTGCTCCCCCTGTTCGGGGGCACGGGGATGTACGGACACTATGTGCACGAAGCGGTGATCGCATCCGGAATGAAGGTGAGCGGCGCGACGGTACATATCGTTGATGAAGAGTACGATCGCGGGGCAATCGTCATTCAGAGACCAGTGCTGGTCGATGAACTCGACACCCCGGAAACTCTTGCAGCGAAAGTGCTCATTGTTGAACATGAAATCTATCCAGAGGCAATCAAAGCGTTTGCAGAAAACAGGGTATTCATGAAGGAACGATCTGCTTGGATACGCTAACACAACTCAAAGCACCAACGTTTGATCTTCATACTCTTAGTTCAACCAGGGAGGAATCCTTGCTTAAGATTCGCCGGGCGCTTCTTAGCGTCTCTGACAAGCGGGGGATTGTCGAGCTGGCGAAAACGCTCCACCAATTCGGTGTTGAGCTCATCTCCACGGGGGGCACGTACCAGACATTGAAAGACGCAGGCGTTGCGGTCAAGTCGGTTTCTGACGTCACCGAGTTTCCAGAAATCCTTGATGGTCGCGTGAAGACCCTCCATCCAAGCATACACGCAGGTATTCTCGCTGCCGCAGATAATCCCCTTCACCTGAAACAGCTCCACGAACACCACATCGAGCTGATCGATCTTGTTGTCGTCAACCTCTATCCCTTTGAACAGACCATCTCGCAGGCAAACGTCACGCTCGAGCAGGCGATTGAGCAGATTGACATCGGCGGTCCCGCGATGGTCCGGGCGGCAGCCAAGAACTACCGCCATACGGTCGTCCTTGTGAACCCCGAGCGCTACCCGTTGCTTCTCGAAGAGATGCTGAAAAATGACGGCGCGGTGAGCCACCAAACTCGATTCGAGCTCGCGCGCGAGGCTTTCCAGCACACCGCGATGTACGACACCATTATCGCGACGTATCTGAGCACCCTCCAGTCGAGCGGCAAGCTGCCGGAGGTTGTGACCATCTCGATGAAGAAGTCGGACATGCTGCGCTATGGCGAGAATCCGCATCAGGCCGGCGCGCTGTACGGCAAATTCAATGCCTACTTTAAGAAGCTTCACGGCAAGGAGCTGTCGTACAACAATATTCTTGACATCAATGCCGCGGCGCTGCTCTGCGCGGAGTTCGAAAAACCCACAGCTATCATCGTGAAGCACAACAATCCATGTGGCGTCGGATCGGGGGAGACCCTGCTCGATGCGTACCGGTTCGCTCTGGCAACGGATCCGAAATCCGCCTTCGGCGGGATTGTTGCTCTCAATCGCCCGCTGGATATGACGACAGCCGAGGCTATCAGCGATATCTTCACCGAGGTCATCGTTGCTCCGAGCTACCTCAGCGGCGTACTGGACTTCCTCATGAAGAAGAGGGACCGGCGGTTGATACAGCAGATGATCGATGTCCGATCAGCCAAGGAATTTGACATCCGGGGGGTTATTGCAGGCTTGCTGCTGCAGGAGCAGGATCAACGCCGAATCACCCGCGACGACTTGCGGCTCGTCACAAAACGGAAACCAACAGAAGAAGAATTTGATGCCATGATTTTTGCCTGGCGCGTCGCGAAACATGTCCGGTCGAACGCCATTGTGTACGCCCAAAGGAACCGCACCCTCGGTATTGGGGCCGGCCAGATGTCCCGCGTTGACTCAGCGAAGATTGCTGTCATGAAAGCAACAGAGGCCGGTCTTGAGCTGGCCGGTTGTGTTGCTGCCTCCGATGCATTCTTCCCGTTCGCGGATGGGTTGCTTGAGGCGGTGAAGGCCGGCGCGACGGCGGTGATCCAGCCGGGTGGGTCGGTGCGCGATGAAGAGGTGATCAAGGCTGCTGATGAGCACAATGTCGCTATGGCCTTTACCGGCGTTCGGCACTTTAGGCACTGAGAATTTACAATTTTCAATTTACAGTTGAACTGAATGGGCCTCCTCTCTCTATTCTCTGCAGACATCGCTGTCGATCTCGGCACAGCGAACACCGTCATCTGGATGAAGGGCAAGGGGATTGTCCTCAATGAGCCTTCGATCGTTGCCTTCGACCGGAACACGAAAAAGATCATTGCGATCGGTGATGAGGCGCGCGAGATGTTGGGACGAACGCACCGCGACATTCGCACCATTCGCCCGATGAAGGATGGCGTCATTGCGGATTTTGAAATCGCGGAAGGGATGCTCCGGGAGTTCATTAAGAAGACGAGCGTCGGTTGGGTTCCCAGTCGCCGGATCGTTGTTTCGGTTCCCTCGGGCATCACCGAGGTTGAAAAACGAGCAGTCCGTGACGCTGCAGAGCATGCGGGAGCGAAAGAGGTCCATCTGCTTGCGGAGCCGATGGCCGCTGCGATCGGCGTCGGTCTTGATGTCGATGCGCCCGTTGGGAATATGGTGGTTGATATCGGCGGCGGAACGACGGAAATCGCCGTCATCGCACTCTCCGGCATCGTCACGGAAGAGTCCATTCGCGTCGCGGGCGACGAGAAAGACAACGCCATCATTCAGTTCTTCAAGCGCAATCACAACATCCTTATCGGTGAACGGACCGCCGAAGCGATCAAGTGTGAGGTGGGGTCGGCGATGCCCTTGAAGGAAGAGATTACGATACAAGTAAAGGGCCGCGATCTCGTCAACGGCGTTCCGAAGACCACCGAAGTCAGCTCGGTCGAAATCCGCGAAGCGCTCAACGAGCCGATTTCGCAGATCGTTGAGGCCGTGAAAATCACCCTCGAACGAACTCCCCCCGAGCTCTCAGCCGACATTCTGGACCGCGGCATCATGCTCACCGGCGGCGGCGCGTTGTTGAAGGGCCTCGACGAGCGAATACGACTGGAAACCAATCTTCCCGTTCACGTGGCAGAAGACCCGCTGACGTGTGTGGTGCGGGGATCGGGAAAGGTCCTTGAAGACCTTCGGCACTACTCAAAGGTCCTGATCAAAAGCAAACGCTATTGAGGGCGGATCACGACGTTGCATGCGCGCCCTCGCGCTCTGCATGCCGCCGAGAGGGCTCAAGGCGGAGGTTGCATGCCCTGCCCCGAGTGTTCAGGCTCCACATTCGTGATTGCGAGTCGGACACCCACCCGACATGCCGCTCTTCCCTCCTTTAGCTCACAACAGAGATCACAGACTGAAATCATGGCTCAACGTTCGCAGCACCCACGCGACTCCACATGTTCAAACGCATCTACAATTTTGTCCTCCTCTTTAAGGAATACGCCGTCCTCTCCCTGCTCCTGATCATGTCGCTCGTTCTGATGGCTCTGAACGACAACACACAGATCAGGCACATTCGGGGCGTTGCTACGGTCATGCTTGGACTCGCACAGGAGCAGCTTGCGTTCATTCCCCGCTACTTTGGCCTGCGCGGCGAGAACGATATGCTCCGGAGAATGAATATTGATCTGGCGGACGAGGCAAATCAGCTACGGGAGGCAAGACTCGAGAACATTCGGCTGAGGCAGCTGCTTGTCCTCAGAGGCGCTCTTCCGCACAAGCTCATCGCGGCGAAAGTCGTGGGAAAGAACCTGACGCTCCTCCGGAATACTCTTACGCTCGACGTGGGCCGGCTCGATAGCGTCCAGCCGCGCATGCCTGTGGTGGGCGACGGCGGACTTGTCGGAGTCGTGTCACACGTCAGTGACCATTATGCCGTTGTGCGCATTTTGCTAAACGCGGATTTTCGCGCCAGTGCCAAGGTTCAGCGAAGCCGTGTTGACGGCATTGTCGCCTGGGATGGAAAAGCGCTGAAGCTTACCAATGTCGCAAAAACTCTCGACGTGCAAGCGGGCGATGCTGTCATCACGTCAGAGTACAGCAGCACCTATCCACCAAACATCAGAATCGGCATTATCCATGAAGTGACAGAGCAGCAGGGAAGCCTCTTCAAGAGTGTACTGATCACCCCTGGGGTTGACTTTGTGAAATTGGAAGAAGTTTTTGTTATCACCTACCTTCCGGCCGGGGAGCGCTTCGAACTCGAGCAGCCATCGCCGCAACGAGCAAGACGATAGCGTTTTTCAAGAGATGAATCTATGAAAGTACTGAAGTTTGGCGGTTCATCGCTCGCCGATCAAGATCGCATTCGTGCCGCCGCGCGAATCGTTGCACGCGCAGCAAGGTACGAGCATGTTGTCGTTGTCGTCTCCGCTTTTCAGGGAATCACCAATCAGTTGCTGCATTGTGCGCGGATCGCTGAAAAAGGAGGCAGCAGCTATCAAGCCCTGTATGGTCAGATTGCACAAAGACACCGCGAGACCATCAACGCCTTGTTAAAGAAAACGAATCGCGCTAGAACGCTCGCAGATCTCCAAGGACTCTCAGAGGAGCTTCACGACGTGCTTCATGGAATCTCGCTGCTTCGTGACTGTCCATTGCGGGCCCTGGACTTGACCGCAAGTTTTGGTGAGCGTCTTTCCGCTCTCATCATCGCCGCCTATCTCCGACAATCCCGTTCTGCTTTTTCTGTCGATGCTCGCGAGTTTATCGTCACTGACGATCAGTTTACCCATGCGGCCGTGCTCTTCGACGAGACGAATAGGAAGATCCAGTCATATTTCAGACGACTTCGGAGAGCGGGGAGACGTCAAACGATTCCTGTTGTGACCGGCTTTATCGGTGCAACGGCAGACGGACGAACCACAACCATAGGTCGCAATGGATCAGACTACACCGCGGCTATCGTCGGAGCTGCACTGAATGCTTCCGTCATCGAAATCTGGACAGATGTCGATGGCATTCTGAGTGCTGATCCACGTGCGGTCCCGTCAGCGTTTGCGCTCCCTCAGATAACGTATGAAGAGGCGATGGAATTGTCCTACTTTGGTGCGAAGGTCCTGCACTCGGCAACCATCGCTCCTGCGGTGGCGAAGAAGATCCCCGTCCGCATCAAGAACACCCTGAATCCCACGGCGCCGGGAACACTGATCTCAGAACAGGCAGAAAGCTGGGAGGGCGTCGCAAAGGGAATTACGTCCGTCGATGACATCGTTTTGCTGACGCTGCGTGGGATGAGCATGGTGGGCGTTCCTGGGACAGCCGAGCGGTTGTTCCACACACTTGCCTCCCACGGCGTGAACGTCATTCTCATCTCACAAGCATCTTCCGAGCACACGATCTGCTTTGCCGTCAGCAAATCCGACGTTGCTTCTGCCCGCAGGGCTGTTGCAAAGGAGTTTCATTACGAGCTCCAGAGTGGATTGACTTCCCTTGATGAAAAACTCGATCAAACGATCGTGGCTATTGTCGGCGAAGGAATGAAAGGGACGCCGGGCGTGGCCGGCAAAGTCTTCCAGGCGCTCGGTCGCAACAACGTCAACGTTTCAGCTATCGCTCAAGGGGCCTCCGAGCGAAACATTTCCTTCGTCATTAACTCCGACCAGCGAAATCGAGCCCTCAATATCATTCACGGAGCGTTCTTCGAGAAAAGCAAGCGGCTTGCCCTTGTTCTTATCGGCGTTGGTAACATTGGTTCCGCCCTCCTCCGGCAACTTCATCAACAGCGTTCATTTTTGTCATCGAAGGGATTTGATGTGCGCGTTTGTGGCATAGCCGACAGCAAACGCTATGTTCTCTCTTCCGACGGGATTGACCTCGCGGTGTGGCGCAAGGAGCTTGATCGCTCCCCCCACCCTATGCATCCGCGAGAGCTTGCCAAGCAAATTGCCCGGATGGAGTTCGCGAACGCAGTGCTGGTTGATTGCACCGCAAGCTCTGAAGTGGTTGCGGCATATCCGGAGTTCGTCACTGCGAATCTGCATATCGTCACGCCGAACAAGAAAGCAAACGTCTTGCCGTGGAAGCAGTACCAAGCGCTCATGGAATTGATGAAGGGTCGGCAGAAGCACTTCTTGTACGAAGCCAATGTAGGTGCCGGGCTGCCGGTAATTTCCACGCTGAATGATCTGATCGCCAGCGGTGATCAGATCGTAAAAGTTGAAGGAATTCTTTCAGGCACGCTGAGTTATCTCTTCAATCATTTCGATGGTATCAAGCCCTTCAGCGCATTCGTTCAGGAAGCACATCAGTTGGGATTCACCGAACCGGATCCTCGCGAAGATTTGTCGGGCAACGATGTCGCGCGCAAACTGTTGATCCTTGCACGACAGCTTGGCATGAAACTGGATATGAAGGACATACGAATTGACAATCTTGTGCCTTCATCGTTACGCACGGGGTCGTTTTCGAACGATTTCTTCACGCGTTTCGCAGGCTGGGATTCCGCGATGCTACGACGGCTTCAGACTGCCCGATCGCGTGGAGCTGTGCTTCGTTACGTGGGCACTTTGCAGGGACGCGCGGCTTTTGCAGAATTGAAGGAGATCCCGTTGAATCATCCGTTCGCAGGAACGCGGGGAAGCGATAACATCATCGCGTTCACCACGCATCGCTATGCTCGAACGCCACTGGTGGTGCAGGGCCCGGGCGCTGGAGCAGATGTAACAGCAATGGGAGTGTTTTCTGATATCCTGAAGCTCCTTCACTACTTGCCATACTGACGTCGCTCCAATGCCCCTTTTGTTCTTGAGAGAGGGATGGGGTCGTCGAACAATTTATGAAACCTCGAACAGTCAAAGTCTTTGCTCCTGCATCAATCTCCAATCTCGGCCCCGGCTTTGATGTCCTGGGCATCGCGATCGATAAGCCCGGAGATGAGGTCACCGCTCGGCGGCAGAAAGAACCTGGACTGTCATTCTGCGTGAAAACCTCTCAGCCAGATGTTCCTGTCGACGCGCAGAAAAACGTGGCGGCCCATGTCGCCTCATTGATACTTCAAGAGTGCAAACCCTCCTTTGGTCTGCATATGGTGCTGCACAAGCGGATGCCCATCGGTTCCGGACTGGGCAGCTCAGCGGCAAGCAGCGTTGCTTCGGCGGTTGCAGTGAACGCCCTCCTCCCAAAGCCCATGAGGAAAGTTGATTTGCTTCGCTACGTCCTCGAAGGAGAACGAATGGCCTCGGGCTCACCGCATGCTGATAACGGCGCACCCTCACTGCTTGGCGGTGCGCGTCTCATTCGGAGCTATGAACCGCTTGATGTCATTCCCATCCCCATTGTGAATTCTATCGTGTGGGTCGTTGTCCATCCTCACGTCATTGTTCGAACCGAAGAAGCGCGCAGTATTCTGCCAAAAGCGGTGACCTTACAGACGGCGATCCGTCAGTGGGGAAACATCAGCGGCCTTATTATTGGACTTGCCGCCGGGAATGCCGAATTGGTAGGAAGGTGTGTTGAAGATGCAATCGCAGAGCCGGTTCGAGCAAGCCTCATTCCGGCCTTCAATGAGGTCAAACAAGCAGCCCTCAGGGCTGGAGCTCTGGGCTGTTCGATCTCAGGATCCGGTCCCTCTCTGTTTGCTGTTGCTGCCTCCACGCACGCTGCAAGATCAATCGGCGCAGCAATGCGCAGGATGTTCGAGCGAGCAGCAAAGGTTCAGAGCGAAGTGTATGTTTCGCGTGTCAACATGGAGGGCGCGCGCATTATATGGATGAAAGAAAACTAGAGATCTGGACGAAAACCCATCACTTGCCACGAAGGTACTAAGGCACAAAGAGAAGAAGAGAACAATTGAAGTTTCGATACACCTTGGTGTCTTCGTAACTTCGTGGCGATCCTTTTCCACCAAACCGCAATGAGGTTCCGCTCTATTCTCGGCAATAGCCCGCCGGTCACTTTTCGAGAGTCTCTTTTTCGAGGGATGGCTCCGGATGGAAGTCTGTATATCCCAGAACACATCCCTCCGCTTCCAGAATTATTTGTTCAACAACTCGAGAACGAATCGCTTCACAGCATCGGCACGCAGGTTACTTCGCGGTTCATTGATGAAGTGCCTGAAGCCACTTTGCGGGCGATTGTGCAAGAGGCATGGAATTTTCCCATCCCGCTCGTTAGGCTCGAGGAGGGGCTTTACCTGCTAGAGCTTTTTCACGGACCCACGCTGGCATTTAAGGATGTTGGGGCGCGCTTCATGGCTCATGCATTGTCGCATTTCCTTGAAAAAGAAAAGGAAGGCATCACCATTGTCGTCGCGACATCCGGCGATACCGGCGGTGCCGTTGCGCACGGGTTCTTCAACGTCCCCCACATATCTGTCTTTGTCCTGTACCCCTCCGGCAAGATCAGCAAGCTGCAGGAGCAGCAGATGACCACGCTCGGAGGAAACATTCATGCACTCGAGGTTGAGGGTACTTTTGATGACTGTCAGCGGCTTGTGAAGCTGGCTCTGGCTGACCCGGAGATCCTCCAAGCGCGGAGTCTAACGACGGCTAACTCCATTAATATTGGGAGATTGATCCCCCAGATCACATACTACTTCTGGGGGATCGCTCAGTTGAGGCGCCTGAGAGAATCGTCACGGCTCATTTCGGGCCAACCACCACAGCCAATTGTTGTCGTGCCCAGCGGTAACTTCGGCAATCTCACAGCAGCCGTGTACTCCAAGTGGATGGGAAACCCCATCGCGCGTTTCATTGCGGCAACGAACGCGAACCATGTTGTTCCGGACTATTTTTCGTTGGGCACATACACACCCTGCCCTTCAGTTCAAACCTATTCAAACGCGATGGACGTCGGTAACCCCAGCAACTTTGTACGATTACAGGCGCTGTACGAGTACAACCTCGAGCAAATGAGGCACGACATCTCCGCCGTAAGCGTTTCAGATGAAGAGACACTGGCTGAGATCCGCCGAACCTATGACCGCACCGGCTATGTTCTTGATCCGCACACTGCCGTCGGCGTTGCAGCAGCACGACAAGTCCATTCATCAGCAGTCGATTCACCTCCTGTGATTGCAGTAGCGACTGCCCATCCGGGAAAATTCCCTGATGTCGTTGAGAAGGCGCTTGGCAAACATGTCTCGCTTCCTCCCGCGTTGCAGGAAGCAATGAAACAACCGAAGATAAGCACGCGCATACCACCGGAGTATTCATCATGGAAAGGGATTCTCCTTCAATCAGCCCGCTGAGGCTCGACGCGCTTTCTTGCTTCTCGCTCTAATTCTCAATACTTTTTCTTCGCCATTATACGCTTCGTGACAGCATGGAATATTACGTACGCTCAGCGCTTCTTGCGCTCGGCTTGCTGATTTTGCAGACGACATTTATTCCGTTCCTGTCGATCGGCGGGTTTCTCCCTGATCTCTTTGTTATCTGGATTGTGTACGTCGCAATTCGGCGCGGACAATTGGAGGCAAGCATCGCGGGATTCGCCGTCGGTCTCCTGCAGGATGCTGTTACGATGCAGTTCTTCGGGCTTGGTGCGTTGAGCAAGGCGGTCTGCGGCTTTGTTGGAGGGTACTTCTTCAACGAGAACAACACCGAGCAAACGTTGGGCTCATACCGTTTTCTCTTGATCGTCCTTTTCTCCTCAATGATCCACAACCTCATCTACTATGGAATCTTCCTACAGGGGGTTCAGGACTCTGTCATAGCCACAGCAATCGAGTTAAGCCTAGCGACGAGCGTGTATACCGGTGCTGTCAGTATTCTTCCGTTGTTTGCGTTCGTCCGGAAGTACCGGATCTCACAATCGCTATGATCTACGACGACCAGTTTGGATCCCCACAGCGACGGAAAGCGCTGACAGCCGTTGTCCTTGTCATCTTTGGCGTCCTCATACTCCGACTGTACCAGCTACAGCTCCTGTATCACGGTGAGTTGGACAAGAAATCCGAAGAAAACAGTGTACGAGCTCTCATCCGAGAGCCTATCCGCGGCTATATGTTCGACCGAAACGGCAAGCTCATCGTCGACGTTGGTCCCTCCTACTCGATCACACTTGCGCCGTTCGAATTCGACAAAGCAACTTTCCCCATGCTCTCCTCGTTGCTAAAGATAGACTCGCTGACACTTGAAGAGCGCATTGCGCGCGCACGCACCTACTCTCCATTTCTTCCGTCGCGCATTAGGCGGGATGTCGATATCAGAACGCTTGCTTTGATTGAGGAACACCTGCCGGTGTTGCGGGGCATTTCCTATGAGATTGAATCGAAACGTGTTTACCCGACAGCAGTGCATGCTTCACACCTCTTCGGATACCGGCGAGAGATTTCTGACGCCCAGCTCGCGCAGTTGAGCGAGTACTATCGACAAGGTGATCTTGTCGGTATCGCGGGCCTGGAAGCTCGCTATGAATCTCTCTTGCGTGGCAAAAAGGGGTACGAGTTTGTTTCCGTCAATGCTCGAGGTCAAATCATTGGAAGCTTCGAGGACGGAAAACGGGACGTCACCCCTCGAGAGGGATCTGATCTCCTTTTGAGCATCGATATCGGCTTGCAGGCGTTCGCCGAATCGCTCATGACCCACGGCAACTACGGCGGCGCGATCGTTGCCATGGATCCGACCAACGGAGGAATTCTCGCTCTGGTCAGCAAACCCGATTTCGATCCATCGGTTTTGAGCGGTGTGACGCCCGCCGAGCTCTGGTCGCAGCTCCAGAATGATCCGGCGAAGCCGTTGTTTAACCGCGCGTCGTTGACACGCTATCCCCCCGGTTCGACATTCAAGATGGTCCTGGCGGCGGCAGCACTGCAGGAGGGGGTCATTGATGAGAACTATCGCATTCGCTGCACCGGTGGATTCCGTTTTGGCGATCGGGTCTTCAAAGATCTCCATGTTCACGGCTCGGTGAATATTGTCGAAGCTATTCAGCGGTCCTGCAACGTGTTCTTTTATCAGTTGATCCTGAAAGTAGGATTTGATAAGTGGACAGAGTATGGCCATCGCTTTGGATTTGGCCAAGCCACGGGTACCGATACCGGTGAGGAGACGACAGGATTACTCCCTTCTGCTGCATATTACGATACGCGGTACGGGAAGGGGAAGTGGACACAGGGATTCCTCGTCAGCTTGGCCATCGGGCAGGGTGAGCTTGGTGTGTCACCCTTGCAGATGGCGCGATACGCTGCTGCGCTTGCGAATGGCGGCACACTTGTGCAGCCGCATGCGGTTCAGTTCATTCGTAACAAGAGCACGAACAAAATAGAAGAGGTCCCTCACACTTCCAGTGCTGTTGGTCTTTCCCCCCACGTCATGGCCTTGATCCGCGAGGGAATGCAGCGCGTTGTTCACGCGCCCGGCGGGACTGGCGGTCTCGCCCGGATCCCGGGTGTGATCTCCGGGGGGAAGACCGGCACGGCAGAGAATCCACACGGCGAAGACCATGCGTGGTATGTTGGGTTCGCACCGTTTGAGAGCCCCAAGATCGCCGTTGCGGTCATGTTAGAGAATTCGGGTTTTGGCGGTGCAAAGGCAGCGCCCGTGGCGGGGCTTCTCATGGAAAAGTACCTCTATGGCCAGCTACGGCGAAACCTCCCCAGGCCGGCGCCTGCGAAGCTGGACACGACGAGAGTCATTACTCAGGCGGTTCACTGAAATTATGTTCGAGTACTTCAAAGAATATTTTGACTACAAAGGGTTCTTAATTTGCCTGGTGCTTGTCGGGATTGGGCTGCTTTCCGTCAATAGCGCAACCTTCGATGTCGGCGCGGCGGCAGCCTTTGACAAGCAGATTATCTGGGCGGGAATTGGCTTCGTCTGCATGCTGGTGGCAGCGTTTTTCCCGATCCGGGCTTTGCAGCGAATCGCCTTTCCAGTGTACATCGCGATGCTTGCCGTTCTGCTTGTTGTCCTTGTGGTCGGGAAATCGATTTCTGGTTCACGCAGCTGGTTCGGCCTCGGTGGATTTGGCGGGCAACCATCGGAGTTCGCTAAGGTCGCGACGATCATTGCCATGGCCGCCTTTCTCGCCCGGACGACGACATCTCTATCAAATGTCAAGCACCTCTTGATAGCAATCGGCTTTGCTGTAGCGCCGATGGTCTTGGTTCTCGCTCAACCTGATTTAGGTACGACGGTCGTGTTTTTCGCTATGCTGCTTCCCGTCATGTATTGGGCGGGCGCCTCAAATTCTGTTCTTGCTGCAATTATTGCACCGATCCTCGCTGCTGCTGGAGCGTTGCTCGGAACGCTGACGTTCCTCGTTACCCTGGTTCTTGCCGGCGCGCTGCTCTACTTCACCCGGCAGAATCGGTTCGCGGCCGCGGTGGCGTTTGCCTTGACGCTGGCCATCGCTCTGTCCGTGCAGGCCGTGTATGAGCGGCTCCCGGCGTATCAGCAGAAACGAATCTCCACCTTTCTGAACCCGGAACTCGATCCCAAGGGTGCCGGATACAATGTGATGCAGTCCAAAGTTGCCATTGGCTCCGGTGGATTTCTTGGCAAGGGATATCGGCAGGGCACACAGACACAGCTCAATTTTATTCCAGAGCAGTGGACGGACTTTATCTTCTGTGTTTTGGGGGAGGAATTCGGTTTCCTTGGCGCGTCGATTGTTCTGACAATGTTCGCCGCCTTACTCCTGCACGGAATCAGGGTTGCAAGCCTCTCCAAAAACAAATTCGCCAGCGTGGCAGCCATCGGCATTACCAGCCTTTTCACTATCCACGTCCTGATCAACATCGGTATGTCCATGGGGCTTCTTCCCGTGATCGGCATTCCACTCCCGTTCCTCAGCTACGGCGGCTCAGCGCTCATCGCAAACATGGTGATGGTCGGCCTGCTGATGAACTTCTACGCAAACCGCAAAGAGCATTAAGTGCGGACTTCCAAAGTTTCGAAAACTCCAGACGTATGAGTTTGAGAAGTTGAAGTCTTTGAGACTTCGGAAGTTTTCCTCAACCTTCATTGAAACTCACCACTCTTTTTCTTATTCTGAAACATTCCGCGAGCACATGAGCGTTCAACCGTGACCTTCTCCTCACTTCTGCTTCTCTTCTTTGGTGGCATTGTCGCCGGAACGATGGGCGCCATGCTCGGCCTTGGTGGTGGTGTGTTTCTCGTTCCGTTCCTCGCGCTCGTTTTCGGCCTCCCGATGCATCAAGCCATCGCCACCAGTATCCTTGCGGTCATCGCGACCTCAAGCGCAGGCGCTGCGATGAATGTCGAGCGCCACATCGTCAACCTTCGATTGGGCATGTTGCTGGAAATCGCTACGGTCATTGGCGCAATCTTTGGCGGTGTGTCAGCCAACTTACTGAGCGGACCGGTTCTCGCAAAGATCTTTGCCGCACTGTTGTTATCTGTGTCCTGTATGATGATCTGGAGAACGCGACACCGCGGCCCCGACGGCACAACCTTTCAGAACGGCACGTTGCCCGGTAGCTACAAGGACGAAGCAACCGGCACGGTTGTGACCTATACCGTTAAACGTGTGCCGTTTGTGATGCTTGTCTCGCTGGTTGCCGGGAATATCTCCGGCCTCTTGGGTGTTGGCGGCGGAATTTTCAAAGTGCCAGCCATGCATATGATTTCAGGAGTCCCCATCAAGGCCGCAACAGCGACGAGCAACTTCATGATCGGCGTTACGGCAGCTGCAAGCGCGTTCATTTACTTTGCCCACGGACATATGAATCCCCTGATCGCTGCTCCCGCTGCGCTTGGTGTCTTGAGCGGATCATTTTTCGGCGTGAGCATTAGCCGGCGAATCAGGGGTGACGCGCTCACGTGGGTCTTTGCAGCTGTGCTGCTCTTAATTTCTCTTAGAATGTTCTGGCGTTAGCAAAGGGAACTATGGGAGATTCTCAACAACATTATGTGGAACGATGGATCAGCCGGGCATTGCGGATTGGGGTCTGGAGTAGTGCGGCGCTGATGATCGCCGGTCTTCTTGTCGTTTGGATCTCAGGTTCAACTCCCGCAATGCCGAGTGAAAATCCCTCTCCCGGAGAGCTCTTCTCCCAGTTGTTTTCCTCTTCGGTCAACGGGGTCACGCTGATGTTCTCCGGTTTGGTCCTCCTCATGCTGACACCGCTTCTGCGCGTGTTGACGGCCGCCGTTGGATTCCTGGCAGAGAAGGACGTGAAGTTCGTTGCCGTCTCTTGTGTTATCTTCTGTATGCTTCTGGGAGAACTCATCTTCTCGTTACGATAGGCTAGGTAATTGAATATTGGGGTAGTCGAGTCGTGAAGTAGGAAACAGGTAGATGACCTCCTGTGTAACCCTAGACTTCATGCTGGAGGCAGCTACCTTCAGGTAGTATTGACTCTTAGACGAATTCATTCACATGAAATTCTTACAAAAGCTTCACAAGGCCCAACGCAGGAACGGTTCCCTTCTCTGTGTCGGCCTCGACATTGATCCCGCCTTGCTTCCATCCCACGTCCGATCCACAAGCAATCCGGTCCTTCAGTTCAATAGGCGTGTCATCGATGCAACCAGCGATCTTGTTTGCGCCTACAAGTTGAACCTCGCATTCTACGAGGCGCTTGGAGAACAAGGATGGCACCTCCTGCGACAGACTCTTGCCCATATCCCGCGCGGCGTCATAACAATCGGTGATGGAAAGCGCGGTGACATTGGGAATACCTCTGAGCGATACGCAAAGGCCCTCTACGACGTCCTTGGGTTCGATGCCGCCACTGTGAATCCCTACATGGGACAAGATTCCGTCGCTCCCTTCATACAGAGCGAGAGCCACTGTGCTTTCATTTTGATCTTGACATCGAACGAGGGGTCAGGCGATTTTCAGCGTATCACGATCGGCGGCAGACCTTTCTATGAGAAGGTTGTCCATGCCGCAGTAAAGTGGAATTCAAAGAAGAACATCGGCCTGGTTGTCGGCGCAACCCAGCCCGAAGAACTTCAACCCATCCGAAGGATGGCGCCCGAAATGCCGATTCTGATTCCGGGCATTGGCAAGCAGGGAGGCGATCTCGAATCCGCGGTCCGCTACGGATGCAACAAGAAGGGCGAGCTCGCTATCATCAACGCGAGCCGAAGCATCATCTACGCTTCCAACGGAAAAGACTTTGCTTCCGCCGCGAGAAAAGAAGCGACAAAGCTGCGCAATCAGATCCTCGCGTATCAAGAGCAATACTTCGGTTAGCAAATAGTTGTACCGCGAGGTTCTCGGTACACATCCATCCTCCGCTATTTTCATAAGGGGTAGCTGTCCGCGTATGAGCTATCGCAAGCTCAACATTCATGAGCGTTTTCTTCGCCACATCTGGAGCAATCAATACCTCCGTCGCTTCGGCCTGGTAACCACCGACGGCCAGCCCGTGCGCGTCATCGACGTCGGAACGCTGAATACAGACAGCGGACCGGATTTTTGCAACGCCACCATCAAGATCGGTTCGATCACATACTGTGGAGATATCGAGATCCATCGAACCCCAATCGAGTGGTTCCAGCACCTGCACCAGGAAGATCCCCGCTACAACAAGGTTATCCTCCACGTCGTCCTCGAAGGGGCTACCGGAGGGTTTCCCACTACCGCTTTCAGCGGTCGCACGATCCCCGTTCTTGTTCTCGAGCCTTTTCTTTCGGAATCGATTCGCTCCTTATGGCAAAAGACAATTCTTGACGAGCGCGCCCGGTCCGCCGAGACCATCAAGTGCTTTCGGCGCAACAACGATGTGGCCGCGGACCTCCTGAAAGCATGGATACGCAAACTCTCTGTAGAACGCCTTGAGCTCAAGCTTCGCCGATTTGATGAGCGCTTGAGAGAGCTCACCCACATGCATGTTCTAACCCTTCATGAGCATGCACGCCCGTACAGGGTCGCGCGTGTTCAAGGCAATCCTGACGACATTCCACCACCGAACAGGGAGCTCACACAGAAGGAACTTTCGCGAAGGGATCTCTGGGAACAGGTGCTGTATGAAGGGTTGATGGAGTGCTTTGGTTACAGCAAGAACCAAGAGCCGTTTGTCCGCCTAGCCCGCGCGGCCACGCTGCAACAGTTTCGCCAACATCACCTCGAGCAGGATGTTTTCAAGATTCAGGCTCTTCTCTTGGGGGCGGCCGGCCTCTTGCCAAAGATTCGCTCGCTGGAGCAGAAGGAGTCGCGGGACTTTGTCCGCAGGCTGGCGAAAGAATGGAGGAAACTCAAGAAGACTTATCGCACGACGATCTTGCATCCGGCAGATTGGCAATTCTTTCCCACCCGACCAACTAATTTCCCCACACTCCGCCTCGCTGCGGCGAGCATGCTCATACAACGACTGCTTGCGGATGATCTCTTCCGCAAGATCATCCAGACTCTCAAATCACCGCAGGAAGGAAAGGCAAAACTTGACTCATTGCATAAGCAGCTCGCTGTTGGCCCACTGGAGTTTTGGTCCAACCATTATCACTTTGATGAGCCGACGGCAAAGCCTGTCCATGCCCTGGGGGCTGAACGAATAAACGACATGATTGTTAACGCAGTGATCCCGCTGGCGTTGCTATACGCTCGAACGTTTAAAGACAAGGCCGTGCGTGAGCAGGCGTTGAAACTGTACGAGATACTCCCGCCATCAATGGAGAATTCTGTTACCCGACTGATGGTCAGACAATTGCTGAAGGATCGCGTGCAGCTGAATTCCGTTGGGGCACAGCAGGGTGCGATTCAGTTGTACAAGTTTTACTGCAGGGAGGAACGCTGCATGGAGTGTGAGGTGGGACGGCTCGTGTTTCGCGAATGAAGCTGAGATCTGTCTTGACTTACAAGTTTTGAGTTCTGAGTTCACAGTCTTCTGACTTCTTCCTCACGTTTTCTGCTGCTTCTTCTTTGCCGCCGGGAAGAGCACATTATTCAGAATGAGTCGATATCCCGGCGAGTTCTTGTGCAACGTCAGGTCGGTCGGTGGATCTCCCACGGTATGCTGATAGTCTTCCGGGTCGTGACCCGCGTACCAGGTGAATGTCCCCCGCCCGAAATTTCCGTGGATGTACTTTACCTCCTCCGTTCCGTCCCGCTGAGCAAGGAGCACGACGGTGCGTTTCAAACCACCCTTACGAAACGCTGTTGTCTGTCCCATGAACCCTTTGACGATTGAGACGTGGTTTTGTGTGAGCATGGTGGGAACCGGGTCATACTTTGCCGAGAATTCGAAGAGTGTAAAATAATCCGTGTTGGGGTCGCGGGTTGGCGGTGGGTCGCTTGGCGGGATATCGATGTCCGAATATTCGTACCGCATCGGGTTCATATCGAGCTTGAAGTTCTCAAACGCTAACGTTTTGCCGAAATCAAGCTTTTTTTGTGCATCGGGATCGGGTGGGTCGCCGTCAAACATCACATCGCAGATGTCCACATTCTCCGCCGCAAGCGCAATGTCGTAGCTGTCCGTCGCCGAGCACATTGCAAACATGAACCCGCCTCCCGCAATGTAGTCCTTGATGCTGTGGGCGACTGCCTTTTTTTCATCGGAAACCTTCTTGAAGCCTAACCGCCTGGCCTCCTTCTCATATAAGAGTTGCTGCTCAATATACCATTGAGCGTAGCGATAGTTAGCATAGAATTTTCCATATTGTCCCGTGAAATCCTCATGGTGCAGATGCAGCCAATCGTACTCTGCAAGCTTTCCCGACAGGACTTCTTCATCCCACACTTTTGTGTACGGAATCTCCGCGTACTCAAGAGCAAGCGTGACTGCATCGTCCCACGGTTTGAAATTGGGCGGGACATAGACAGCGATCCTCGGCGCTTTTTCCAGGCGTACAACGTCCATATTGTTGTCATCGCGCTGGACTTCAGCATAAATCGATGACGCTTCGCCGGCCCCCAGTGCCTCAAAGAATACGCCGCGAACCCTGCACTCCCGCGCGACAACGTCGCTGTAGTCCGTTATGAACGAGCCGCCACGATAGTTCAGGAGCCAATCCACTTCGCCATTGTGTTGAAGGACCCAGAACGCAACGCCGTACGACTTCAGATGGTCGGTCTGCTTCAAATCCATGGGAATGAGAACCTTTGCTTGGGCAATCGCGTCCACAGAGAACGCGCCAATCAAGAGTATCAGAGAAACTGCAAGTCGTGCTGTAAGCCTCATTGTTGAGCCACCGTGCAGCTATCAAGTCTAGAGAGCGTCGCCACGCAGAAGGCGTATTCGTTTCCGGGCCTCTTCGAGATACAGCGACGTTGGATGGTTGATCAAGATCTGCTCGTATGCCTCTATGGCTTTCTGCTTGTCCTTCAACCGGTCTTCGTAGATTTGCCCTAAGCGAAGCTGCGCGCGATCGCGAAGAATGCTTGTAGGCATGTCACGCACAACGCGCTGAAAGACCTCGAGGGCTTCGTTTGTGTGATTCAAGAGAAGATGAAGCTCGCCGATCTTCATCATCCCATCGTCCACCAGAAGTGCTGTTGAATACTGGCGTGTGACCTCTTGGAAGCGGACGAGCGCTTCAGAGTGCTTGCGTTGCCGCATCAACAAATCTGCCTTTGCAAACGCAGCGAGTCCGGCTTGCGCGGTCGTTTTGTTCTCCTGAATGAAATAGAGTAGCTGCAGCGCGTCGTTCGCGAGATTGGTGTTGACATTCGCCGTTATGGTCTGTAGCTTCACCAGAGCTGAATCATAACTTGCCTCGAAGTAGTCAAGTTCGGCAAGATGGAAGAGAGCACGATCCCTATAAAGCTCCGGTGACAGCACTAGGAGCTTCTGATATTCCATCCGTGCCTGAGCAAGGTTGTTTTGCACAATCCGGATTTCTGCAATACTGGCCGTCGCTTCGTTGGCTAGGGTTGGGCTGAACGGAAGTGTCCGGACCCTGTCAAAGACTGCCACCGCCCCGTCAAGATCAAAGAACCGGCGGTATCGGATTATGCCAACACGGGACCACGCCTGCACTGCAATTTCCGAATTCGGATACTCTGCCGTCAAAGCCTCATACAGTTCAATAGCACCCTGAAAGCTGGGGCGTGTTTCCGAGACGGGGCCCCCCAGAGCTCTCATGGAAGATGAAGTACCCGTTGTCAGGCTGGTCTGGAGCAGGGTATCGCGCTCTGAGCTAAGTTCTTCGATAGCTCGTGCATACCCAAATCGGGCTTGCGGAAGCAGGGGTTGGGCTGGGTATCGGTCAATCACCTCGCGGAATGCCTTCGCCGCGACAACGCATGCCTTCTCCTGAATGGCTCGTTGGGCAAACTGAAACAACTCCGTTCCGTTGGCTTTGCTCAACTCGTCGATTGTTCGGTACTCTCGTAACGCTGATTCATACTCCTTTCCTTCCATCAAAAGCCATGCAAGGAGCGAGTGCACGGGGATATCGTTTGGCGTCTGCTCGATCTCTGCGTTGACTACCTTGAGGGTGGCGCGCAACGCTTCTTCCCTGCCCGTGTAAGAGCTCAGGCGTGCCTCGATGTACGTAAGCTGTTGGGGGCGCTGGCGAAGAATCTTCACGTATTCAGCCGTGGTGAGTTCATACTGCTGGAGAAAACTGTAGAGTGATGCCAGTTCATCCATGAACAACTCTTGATTCCCAGTCACGCGGCGAGCGCTCAGATAGATCTCGATGACCCGCTCATACTGGCGGTGTTCAAGCATTTGCGAAGCGATGAGACGGTAGAGGTTGGGATTGCGCGGGTCTTTGCTGAGCACGATTTGCCACAAGGAGTCTGCCTTGGGAGGTGCGCCCGCCTGATAATAGAGGCCGCCGAGAACGGAAAGCAGGTTTTCGTCCCGCGGCTGCAGCACGAGTTGTCGCTGCACAAGATCGATGGCTTTCTCGTATTGCTTCATCTGTGTGTAGCAGCGGCGCAAGCCGTCATAGAAGACATAGTTCTGGGGGGCGGCTTCGTGTAGCGACTCATAGATCGGAGCCGCCCGCTCCCAGTCACCAATCTGCTCAAAGCCTTGGGCGAGCCGCAATTTCGCGGCAAGATCAACCTCTTGCGCGGTCGCCTGGGTCGCGAGAAGAACAACGAAAAGCACAAGTCGTTTCACCAAACGATCACCGAGAATGTGATGTCTCACAATCATGCATGTCATCAACGCTTTCGCACCCCACCTTCACGCAATATATCAAAAAATGCTGGGCTTAATCAAACAACGGTTGCCTTCACTGGAGTCAACACTGAGTACGTGAGGCAACGTTCCACTTACCTTGACTTGCCCTCCTTAATTCCTTACCTTTTTTCTGATAACGAGTGGGCACCGCAACCAAGAATATCGCCATCCTTGGATCAACCGGCTCGATTGGGCAGAACAGCCTTGAAGTGATCGGGGGCTTTTCCAATCGCTTCCGCACGACATACCTCACCACCAATACCAACATTACTCTGCTCCAGAAGCAGATCAGAGAATTCAGGCCGAGGGGTGTTGTGGTTCTTGACAAACGCGCTGCGTCGGAATTGCGGAAAACGGTCGGTGACGGCGTCGAGGTTCTCTGCGGCGAAGAGGGCCTGGAGCAGATCGTTGCTCGGGACGATGTCGACATCGTTATCAGCGCGCTTGTTGGCTTTGCCGGATTGAAGCCGACCGTTGGAGCGATCAAGCATCGCAAGACCATCGCTCTAGCAAATAAGGAAACGCTTGTTGTCGCTGGGGAGCTGATGATGTCGCTCGTGAGAGAGTATGGCGTGCAGCTTATTCCCGTTGACAGCGAACACAGCGCGATTCTGCAGTGCCTGCTTGGCGAGGACCGGTCAACCATCGCAAGACTCATTCTGACCGCCTCGGGAGGGCCGTTCCTTAACACACCAAAGGAGGCCTTTTCATCAATAAGGGTCGAAGAGGCGCTGAATCACCCAAACTGGAAGATGGGGAACAAGATCACCGTCGATTCCGCTACCCTCATGAACAAGGGTCTTGAGGTAATCGAAGCCCATTGGCTCTTTGACCTCCCGGCCGAGCGTATCGGGGTGGTGATTCACCCGCAGTCGATTATCCACTCCATGGTTGAATTTATCGATGGTTCCGTGAAAGCTCAGCTTGGTTTGCCTGACATGAAGCTCCCCATCCAATTCGCGCTGACGTACCCGGACCGATCCCCAATGAACGGGGCGAGGGTGGATTTCCCGAGGCTTGGGTCCATGACCTTCTTTGAGCCCGACAGGGACAAGTTCCGCTGCCTGCAGCTTGCGTCCGATGCGCTTGGGCTGGGCGGAACCGCACCAGCTGTTCTCAATGCTGCAAATGAGGTCGCTGTCGGCGCGTTTCTTAATAGAAGGATCTCGTTTGAGAAAATACCGCTCATGATTGAGCGGGCGCTGGCCAAACACACGGTTCGACGATCACCCGAGCTTCACGATATTGTAGAAATTGACCGCCAAACCCGCAATTTTGTGGAAACTCTTTTTTAAGACTTTTCGTATTTATCAGAGCTGTATCGAGGCAACGACAGCGGATTCACCTGACACAAGACAAAGAGAGTTGGCAAATCAATGGGATTCCTTCCAACAATCTTCTATTTCCTGGTAACCATCGGTATCCTTGTACTGGTGCACGAGCTGGGGCACTTTTTGGCTGCCAAGCTCTTCGGCATGCGGGTTGACCGATTCAGCATCGGGTTCCCGCCGCGAGCGTTCGGCAAAAAGGTTGGTGATACCGACTATTGCGTCTCGTGGATTCCCATTGGCGGGTACGTTAAGATCGCCGGTATGGTTGACGAGAGTATGGAGACTGAATTCCTGGAGGAGGATTTGAAACCTTGGGAGTTCCGCGCCAAACCGATCTGGCAGCGCATGATTGTCATCTGCGCCGGAGTAACGATGAATGTGCTCCTTGGAGTACTCATCTTCTGGGGCATCATCTTTTACCAAGGAAAGACCATCAAGCCCGTGACGGAGATTGGGTTCGTTGCCCCTGAGAGCCCGGCGGCCAAAGCGGGACTGAAGGTGGGGGATGTTATTCAGAGCGTCAACGGCAAATCGGTGACACATTGGGAAGACGTTGACAATCTTGTTTACACCGACGCGCTTTCCGGTGAGTTGAGGATTGACGTGAAGCGGAGCGATCGGTTACTCACGGTTGCGGTTCCTCAATCATTGACGGCAGAGATCCTCGAGGAACGGTTTGGTCTGTACCCCAAAGGAGTCGCCGCCCTTGTGACGAACCTGGAAAGCGGAAAACCCGCCGATCAAATTGGGCTCAAGCCCGGGGATATTGTCCTCAAGATCAACGGTGAAGCGGTTTCCCCTCACCAGCTTCAAGAAACCATCAAGCGCAATGCAGGAAAAGAAATTACGCTTGCCTGGAGCCAGGAGGGGAACATCAAAGAGGCGCGCCTGAAGCCAACGGGCGAGGGAAGGATTGGTGTTGGATTCGTCGCGGTGTACAATGGACCGGTGCAAAACGTTCGGTATTCTCTCCTCGCCGCTCTCCCTGAGGGCATCAAAGATGCTTGGATTATGAGCTGGCTCAACATTAAGAGCATCTATCAAATCCTGGTTGGCAATGTCTCCCTGTCGAAATCCGTTGCTGGACCGATTACCATCGCGAAGATGGCAACTCGTTCCGCTGAGATCGGAGTCATCAGCTTCCTCGGCTTCATGGCTTTGCTGAGCATGAATCTCGCCATACTTAACCTCTTACCGTTTCCAGCGTTAGATGGTGGCCACGCGATGTTCTTAGTCTATGAAGCTATCTTTCGCCGTGAAATACCGAACAAAGTCAAAATCGCACTGCAACAAGTGGGGTTTGTGTTGCTGCTTGTTTTTATGGCCTTCGTTCTGTATAATGATATCATTCGATTCTGACCCCATCTGTGTGACTTTTGTCACCTCTACTCTTGAGAGTGCGCCGTAGCTTTTCAACAAACTTATCATACGTTCAGGAGGGATTATCATGAAAAAAGTCGTGTGGAGTGGAGGGGCCGCTTTTGCGAGCTTACTGCTTGTCATTGCGCTTGGGCTGTTTGTGGCAAGCCCAACACCCGCGCTCGCCCAGGCGTTTTCGATGACGTTCAATGACCTTCCGACAGATAACGTCCCCCTCTCGACCTATATCGGTTTGGACAGAAAGCTCAAGGCGGCTCCCGGCCAGACCCTGAGTATTGTCGTGAGCCCGCCGCTAACATCGGAAATGCGGGTGCGGATGTCTGTTGCTATCACGGCAACCGGGGTTGTTGGCGTCCCAGAATGCACCGGCGGTGTTGCAAACGCGACAACGGAGGTGTTCACGATAAGCGGATCGGGCCGAACCCTCTCCACAAATGATTTCACCGGCTCCTCGTCAATAGGCATAAGTGCCTCATCGACGAACGATAAGTGCATTGACGCGCTTGCGGATAAGATCCAAAAGGGTGTCGCGTCCCTTCCCTCGGGGATGTATGACATCAACGCATCTCTCAACGATGCTCAGACCGGCGCACAGCTTGCCTCCGCATCACACGTGATCGCTATTGCCGGCTCGTCGATGACCGAAGCCATCATAAACCTCACTGCTCCTTCAAACGGTGAGCAGTTGCCGCAAGGCGGACAGGTGGTTTTCATCTTTGATACCTCAATTCCAGGAAGGCTGCTCGCATTCGAGCACTCGAACTTGCTGCAATCACCCGAGGATGCCACCCGCAATCTCAATTCTCCGTTGAAGATCCTTGACTATGCTGTGAACTCAAGAGGAACCAATCAGGTAACTGCCACCTATCCCGGCATCGCCTTGCGTCCGTTGTTGGCTGGAAAAAAGGTCTCCTGGCTCTTCCTCGGCTCTGCCTCAACGGGCGGCGGAGCAACCGAAACACGCCGCAGCCCAGTATGGTCATTTACGATTGTGTCCAATGATCCGAATTTCTCAAATTTGGTGAACGCGCTGAGTGGTGCTCCGGATCCGGTTGGCTCGACATTCACCAATTTGACCAGTTCTGGATACATGCTTGCATATTCCAATTCGAACCCGGTTCGAATCCAGGAGGGAGACGGCCCGTTCCGAACGATCGATATCTCTCAAGTTCTTGCCCTCCTCAATGATCTGGCGCGACGGAATGTCCGCCTTAACGCTCAGATTGTGTCAGAATAACCTTTTGACGGAGGATCGTTCCAATGAAACATAGATCGTTTATTCTCGTCGTCCTTGTCGCCATCGCGGCGCTTCTCCTCGCCACCGCTTGGAACTTTCAGCAGGATAAGAAATCTATTTCGGCGTACATCATCAAAGTGAAGAATAACGCCGAGCGGCGAACGGGTTCAACGCAAGGCTGGGTCAAGGCCGTCACGCTTGATCAGCTCAAGGCTGGACATGAAGTGCGAACCCTGGAGAATTCTCTCGCGATCATAAAGTTCTCCGATGAATCGAAGGTCACGGTCCGCGCAAAGTCGCTTCTGACGGTTCAGGGAGAGGTTGAAGGAAAGAGAATCCTGAGTCGCGATGTCTACATCGAACGCGGTCGTGCGGTATTTGATATCAAAAAGCAGCAGACCGAACAGTTCCGGTTCAGCTCCCCGATTTCAGTCGCTTCGATTCGCGGAACCACGGGCGGTACAGGATTCGAGCCCGGTGAGGGTGAAGCCGATCTAACGATCATCGTCGGAGAAGCGATCTTCAGGAACACCCAGTCAAACTGTGAGACAACCGTTGGCTCAGGACAGACTGGTCGAACGGATACCTCTGGGCAGTGTTCGAGGCGGGGTGCAACACAGGGTGAGCTCAACAACAACGACCCGAACTCCAATCTTAACCAGGGTGGTGACGGTGGGGCGGGGAGCGATACGACCGCCGTGCAGCCTGGTACGCCAAACCGATTCAGCCTCAGCACACCGACCGGCGCCCTGCGATCTGGCCAACCCGCCAGTATGCGGGTTGTTCTCGTCAACCCACCGGTTGACATCACAGGAGCGACCCTCTTCTATAGGATTCAAGGGGATCCGTCATTCAAGCAACTTACGATGTCGGTCAACGGCGCGAACGTGTCGGGCACTATCCCCGGTTCGGACATTCAATCCGGCGCAACTCGTACCTTTGAGTTCTACTTTTCGATGCAGGGTTCGGACGGCACCACGTACACGTTCCCCGAGACTGATCCGCAAGCGCATGCTTATGCTCTTCCCATTACGGCGCGACTTGTGCGTTTGAGGATACCTGTAACGGATCCAAGTGGGACTGCGCGGTTCTTGGAGATTTCTTACGAGGAATAATAATAAGTAGAGGAGCGTTGATAACCGCTAAGTCGGTTGTTGCTTCTCATGGTTGCTTTTCATACATTGACGGCAGGGGTTTACGACCTGCCGTTTTTTATTGATCCGATCGAACTTTCACAACGATTTTTCCTTAATCGAACTCACATAATCAAGGGAGAATGCCATGAATCGTTCTCTACTCTTTCTCTTAACATCCCTCGGCTTGTTTGTTCTCGCAAGCACCGCGGCTCAGGCTCAAGTGAGCTCGATCGTTGTGCGCGTGAATGTCCCTATGGTAAGCCAGGGTCAGCCGCTCCCGGTGAGTGTGGAGTTTACACCAAGCGGCCGGGTCGAACGCGTTGTGTTCAAATACCGGAGCTTTGGCGAAACAGAGTACAAGGAACAGGAAATGCTCCTGGCGGGGAACGCTGCAACGCTGACCCTCTCGGCTCAATATGTTCTGCCCCCGTACATTGAGTATTATGTTCTCGTTGAGCTGGGTGGTGGAAAGACCGAAACATATCCGCTCCAGAACGCGGAGACTTCTCCCTTGAAAGCAACAATCAGGCCCGTTGATCCAAAAAACCTTGAAGTTCGCCTTCTCAGCCCGGAGCAGGGCGAGACAGTTGCCGCTGAAGATCTTGTTATCGCTGTGTCACTGTACTACTCGTCCGATGCGGTAAACCGCAGAGCAACAAAGTTATATCTCAACGGCGTCGACGTGACGGCGCAGGCCATTTTCTCGGACGATGTGCTTCTGTATTCTGCTGCGAATTTCCCCCGACAACTCAATCTCGGCGTTCAATTCTTACGCATCGAGCTCTACGATACAAAGGGCGCGCTATATCATACCATGGAGTCAAACTTCAATCTCTCCACCGCGACAGCGCTCGCCGCCGAGGAGTCGCGTTTCCGCGTGGGTGTGGATGGGACACTGGAGGCTCGCAATGAGGATGTTGGTGCAACGAAGAATACGTTTCTCCGCGGCCAGTTGCGCGCGAACGGTATGTTTCGAGCGCTCACCTTTGGCTCGAACATCTTCATGACCAACGAGGAGAAGTCTGACCGACAGCCCCAGAACAGGTTTCTAGCCTATGGCGATCTTGACTTCTTCAAGATACAGGTGGGTGATGCGTTCCCGAAGTTCCCAAGCTACATTGTCAGCGGCAAGCGCGTCCGCGGTGTCACGGCAAACCTCTTTCTGAAGTTCTTCAACGTCGACGTGTCGTTTGGCGAGACCGTGCGCAGCATCGACGGGGGACTTCTGCGCGACAGCACCGCCACATATGCAGATGCCTCGGCCGCGGCTGCCCGCCCCTTGAACACAACTCTCAAGTCCGGCCTCACATACTCCTTCTTCACGCCGGGCACATTCTCACGAAGCTTTCTCGCTGTACGGCCCAGCTTCGGTTCGGGAGAGAATTTTCAACTGGGCTTCACGTATATGAAGTCAAAGGATGACAATGGATCAATCCGCTACGGCGTGTCTCCACAAGAAAATCTGGTGGTTGGCTCCGATGTCCTGGTTGCTTTCGATAATCAGCGCTTCAGACTGGAGGGTCAGGCGTCTCTGAGCCTCACCAACAAGGACATTACAAAAGGCTCCTTCACCGACGCCGATTATGACCTCATTGCGGGGACGAACGATCCAGGTCTAACCCAACAAGAAAAAGACGATCGTCGGGAGCAAGCAGACAAAATTAAGCGCCTGGCGGAAGCGCGACTCCTCGGTGTAAAGTTAAAGCTCATCACGATTAACGAAAACCTCTTCCCGTTGAATCCGGTTGGCACCGGCTTACCCGGCGTCGCGTACGAAGGAACGCTGACGTTGAATTACTTCAACAACTTCATCCGTGCACAGTATTATCAGCGTGGAAACGCATATCTCTCCTTTGGAAACGAGTTCCTTCAGTCGGATATCAAAGCGATTGCCCTGTCGGATCGCATCCGCATGTTCCAAAACAGAGCGTTGCTAAGCATCTCGTACGAGGCGAGAGAGGATAACACCGCCGAGACGAAAGTCGCAACCACCAAGTTTGGCAATATCAACGGCTCGCTAACCGTGTTTCCGGGCGTCAACTTGCCATCCTTCACGATCGGCTACGGCATCGTCACGAGGAAGAGCGACGCAAGTCCGACGGATTCACTGAAGAGACTCTTTGTGGCAGACGACAAAACCAACAGGATCTCCGTCCAGCTCAACTATGATTTCAACGCCGGGGCACGACACAGTCTGTCTCTCGGCGCGAGCCTCTCTGACAAGACGGACAACACCTTCTATAAGCGGGATCAGAAGAACAACAGCTTTTCAGGCTCGCTGATGACAACCTATACGATCCCTCTGCAAACAACGTTGTCTTTCAACACAAACTTGACGGAAAGCTCGCAGTTCGGCACGCTCCCGCTGGCCGCTTTGGTTACAACAGAATTCAAGATCACCGCGATTTCGTTCAACGCCCGGTACAGCCTCTTAGGTGACAAACTGCAGCTTGCTTCAACCGTCAGCACCTCGCTGGGAGATCTCAACCGTACGCTTGCCCAGGTGGGAGTTGATTACTCATTCACGCAGAATCTCGCCCTGCTGGCGCAGTACGACTTTATCCAAAACTCAGGATTCAAAGACGACAACATCGCCAGTCTGATCTTCCGGTATAGTTTCTAGAAGCTCTGTCGAGAAGCCGCTTGTCTGATTGAACCGCCAAGAACACAGAGGAAGAAGAGATTGTTTTCCTTTGCGTCTTGGCGGTTCTTAATACGTATCTCCCGGGTTTCTGGACAGCAACTGCGAAAGGCTAACCATGGCCTCCTTTAAGAAGACCCTCCTTCCGATTCTCATCAAGATCGCTATCGGGCTGGGAATCGGTGCCCTTGTTGTACTTTTGTCGATTTGGGACCCAGGCTTTATCCGACGGGTCGACAATCTCACCACCGACTACCGTTTCCAGAACCGATACAACCGCATCGACACGGTTGATGCCTACAGGGCCGTCTTTCAGCAACGGTCAGACGTGGTTATTGTTGGCATCTCCG
>Ga0315291_10000072_pt1 | contig 106320 bp, 88 predicted proteins | sample YL17G12_20_MG_FD_203070 | JGI IMG/M metagenome (GOLD analysis project Ga0315291, IMG submission 203070) | Sediment microbial communities from Yellowstone Lake, YNP, Wyoming, USA - YL17G12_20 | ecosystem: Environmental > Aquatic > Freshwater > Lake > Sediment | place: USA: Wyoming | collected... | reverse complement strand
TCCCGCCCCTCTATTTCTTCTCTTATGAGCATTAATCCCCCTACTTGGTAGTGTAAGCCGTTTTTACTCTCTCTTTAATTGCCGCCTGGGCCGCGGCCAATCTTGCGATCGGCACCCGATACGGCGAACAGCTCACATAATTCAGCCCGATCTTATGGCAAAATTCAATTGAAGCCGGATCTCCGCCGTGCTCCCCGCAAATCCCGAGCTTAATTTCTTTCCGTGTTTTACGGCCCTTTTCAACTGCCATCTTCACCAGCTGCCCGACGCCCGCCTGGTCCAGGGTCACAAAAGGATCTTTTTCAAGAATACCTTTATCCGTATAGTAGGCCAGGAACTTGCCGGCATCGTCACGGGAGAAACCAAAAGTTGTCTGCGTCAGGTCGTTGGTTCCAAACGAAAAGAACTCAGCTTCCTTTGCGATCTCATCCGCGGTAACTGAGGCGCGCGGAAGCTCGATCATGGTTCCGATCATGTATTTAAATTTGATACCTGATTTTTTCATGACCTCTTCCGCTTTTTTCATGATGATCGCTTTCTGGATTTTCAGTTCATTTACATGCCCGACTAACGGGACCATCACTTCCGGCACAACTTTGCCGCCTTCCTTGTTGAGCTCTGCGGCAGCTTCAAAGATCGCCTGCGCCTGCATCTCGGTTATTTCAGGGTAGGTGATACCCAGACGGCAGCCGCGATGGCCAAGCATGGGGTTGAACTCATGCAGTTCTTCAACCCTTCTCAAAAGTTTTTCTTTTTCTGAAACATCAGCCCCTTTTACTTTTCCGACCGCGATCTCAACCATTAGCTCTTCGCGCTTGGGCAGGAATTCGTGCAGCGGCGGATCAAGCAGTCTGATCGTGACCGGGTAACCCTTCATTTCTTTAAAGAGTCCCTTAAAATCACTCTTTTGCATGGGTAGAAGTTTGGCTAAAGCTTTGCGGCGTGAGCCTTCATCAGAAGCCAGGATCATCTCCTGCACGATGGGCAGTCTGTCTTCAGCGAAGAACATATGCTCGGTACGGCAAAGCCCGATCCCTTCAGCCCCAAATCCTCTTGCTACAAGCGCATCCCGGGGAATATCAGCATTGGCCCTGACGCCAATTTTTCTTAAGCGATCAACCCAGGCCATGAACACGCCGAAATCTCCGGTCAGTTCCGGCTCGATCGTTGGCGCCTGGCCGAGAATCACCTGACCGTTTGATCCGTTGATTGTGATCCAGTCCCCTTCTTTTATCGTGAGCCCTTTTGCCGTGAATTTTTTTCCTTTTGCATCCACCCTGATTTCTTCACAACCTGCAACGCAGGGCTTGCCCATTCCTCTTGCCACCACCGCGGCGTGGCTGGTCATGCCGCCGCGGGCGGTTAAAATTCCCTGAGCGGCATCCATTCCGTGAATGTCATCCGGGCAGGTTTCATTTCTTACCAAAATGACTTTTTCTTTTTCCCCGATGCTGGCGGCTTCATCCGCGGTGAAAACTGCTTTTCCAGAAGCCGCGCCGGGAGAGGCGGGAAGTCCTTTCGCGATTACCTGAAGCTTTGCCTCAGGGTCAATGACCGGATGCAAAATCTGATCAAGTGTAGCCGGATCAATGCGCATGACCGCTTCTTCTTTTGTGATCAATTTTTCTTTAACCATGTCCACGGCAATTTTAATCGCCGCCATGGCAGTTCTTTTTCCCGTGCGGGTTTGAAGCATGTAGAGCTTGCCTTTTTCAATCGTGAATTCAAAATCCTGGACATCGCGATAATGCTTTTCCAGTTTAGCGGTTATGGTTCTTAATTGTTTGTACACCGCGGGCATTTCTCGCGAGAGATCGGTGATGGGGTGGGGGGTTCTGATCCCCGCGACCACATCTTCGCCTTGAGCGTTGGTCAAGTATTCACCATAAAACTCTTTCTCTCCGGTTGAGGGGTTGCGGGTAAACCCGACACCGGTCGCGCAATCGTCTCCCATGTTACCGAAAACCATGGTCTGCACATTGACCGCGGTTCCCAGATTTCCCGGGATGTCATTTAATTTCCGGTAAGTGATCGCGCGCGGATTGTTCCAGGATTTAAATACCGCGTCATGCGCCATCTCAAGCTGTTTTAGCGGATCTTGCGGAAAATCGTGATTAGTGTGATCTTTAGCAATCTTTTTGTAATCAACGATTATGTCTTTGAGCGCGCTGGCATCAAGTTCTGTGTCCAGCTTCACACCCAGGGCTTCTTTTTTTGCCTGCAGGGCATGCTCAAAAAATTCTTTATCTATGCCCATCACAACATTGCCGAACATCTGGATAAAACGGCGGTAGCTGTCGTAGGCAAACCTCTCGTTTTTAGTTTTCTGGATTAAACCTTTTATGGTCTCATCATTTAAACCCAGATTTAATATGGTATCCATCATGCCGGGCATGGAAAACTTTGCTCCGGAACGCACGGAGACCAGAAGCGGATTCTCTATGTCTCCGAATTTTTTGCCGGTTGATTTTTCGACCTTTTGCAGGGCCGCGAGCATTTGCTCCTTTGCTCCCGGCGGCAGCTTATGCCCCAAGGTGTAATAAAGATTGCACACCTCCGTTGTTGTCGTGAATCCGGGCGGCACCGGCACCCCCGTATTCGTCATCTCTGCCAGACCCGCTCCCTTTCCTCCCAAAAGATCCTTCATGGTCCCGATACCTTCCGCCTTCCCGTCCCCGAAGTAATATACATACTTCTTGTTCGCTTTTGCCATTTTTCCCTTTGCCATTTTTATCGTCTCCTTTCTTTTATTGTGGAGCCGGGGGGAGTTTCCGCCAAAGGCGGACAAGGAACCCCCGACAACTTAATGGAGCTGGGGGGAGTTGAACCCCCGACCTTCTGACTGCCAGTCAGACGTTCTCCCAACTGAACTACAGCCCCACGCTTAAATATGATACACCACCGCTTCCGATCCCCACAGATTTTCAAGATCGTAATATGCTCTCAATTCAGGATCCATGATATGGACCACGATCGGGCCAAGGTCCAATATCACCCAGCCGGACTCGATCTCTCCTTCCCACCTGATCTTCTCTTTTATCCTCTGGTCAATTTCCCTGGTGATTGCTTTGAACTGCGGCCTCGATTCAGCCGACATGATTACCATGTAATCTATACAGCGGGAAGCTTTTCGGACATTTAAGATAATGATGTCCTCCGCTTGTTTTGCCTCCCCGGCCGCCACGATTTCTTCTAATAAAATCTTCAAGTTGACCCCTTTAAATATTCTGCCACGGTCTTTTTTACAAGATCCAGATCGGGTTTCATGTAATAGATGCCGTCAATCATTATATCTGATCCCGGAAGAGAAGCCGTATGGATTTGCCCGAAATCAACAATTTTTCTCATGTTTATCGCCAGCCCCAGGATTTCCCTGGTATTCAGGTTGGTTCCCAGGAAAGAAAAAAGCTTAAGGATGAGTTGTGGAGATTTGATGATGTTTTCCCTGTTCATCATCTGATATGCCAGCGCGTGCATGAATTTTTGCTGTCTTAAAATGCGGCTTAAATCACCGTCATCATAGCGATATCTGAGATATGATAGGGCATTGTTCCCGTTAAGCTTTTGCAGTCCGGGCTTTAAATCAACAAAAAGATTTTGCGCGTTGTCAATGTAATACATTCTCTTTTCAACATCAATTGTAACCCCGCCGATCTCATCAATTAATTGAGCTAAGTTCCCGGTGTCCACGGTGAGATAATAGGGTATTTTTATATCCAAAAAATTTTCAACCGCGGTTCTGGAGAGCTCTGCTCCGCCAAAAGCATAGGCGTGATTTATTTTATCAAGTCCGCGGCCAGGGATGTCAACCAGTGTGTCGCGGGGGATGGAAACCACATTGGCCATGTTCTTTTTCGGATCAACATGGACAACTACGATTGTATCCGAGCGATGGATTTGCTCTCCCTCATCCAGACCCAAGATCAAAATGTTCGTCTCGGATAAGAGCTTTTCGCCGGGCATGATCGTCAATATTGTCTCAAATACCAAAAAGCGTGAAAATAACGCCAGCATGAAGCCCGTGAAAGCAGATAATAAAACAAGAATTATCAAAGCAGAGGCGGCTAGCCATATGCTTTTTTTGCTTTTTGGCTTCCCTAAAGGCGGCGGAATGGTCTCCGGCCTCCTTTGATCGGCATAGATCCTTTTTATATAATGATTTTCATCAAAATTTATCATCTTAGTTTTAATAAATGGGCGTTTCTGGTATTAACCGTTTCCCGGGATATCGGCAGCTTTTTTGCTAAAAGGTGCCGTATCATTGAACTGGTCGATTCAACAATCGCTGAATCAAGATTTGAAAATGCCAGTTTCCTTACTTTTTTCACTTCCTTATAATCGCGCTCTCCTTCAATGTGGTCCGCCAGATAGATGATCTTATCAAGGGTACCCATTTTTTCCGCTCCCACGGTATGAAGTTTAATCGCTTTTATAATCTGCTTATCTTTTATTTTGAAATCCCGGCGCGCGATCACAGCGCTCAACTTCGCATGCAGAAGCTTGGGTTCTAACTTTTCCATGGGTCCCACAGGAAGGCCCCAGGCAAAAGCTTTTCCAACCATTTGTTTACGGTTTAAAAATCGCGAGCAATCATGTAAAAGAGCCGCGACTGACGCTTTTTTGCCATTAACTTTATAGCGGCCGGCGAGGGCAAGCGCCGCCGCCTCAACTCTTAAGGAATGCTTATAACGTTCCGGAGGAAGCAGCCTTTTTAATTTTTCTTTAATAAAATCGTTATTTTGCATTCGTTTAATATTAATCAGCTTCGGGCTTGTTTGGGCCGCGCCTCGCTGACAGTGATTGACCTTCCAGCCAAAGTTGCGCCGCTCATGGCTTTGATCACTTTTTCAGCGTCTTCATCAGCTACTTCTATGAAGCCGAATCCTTTGGAACGGCCGGATTCTCTATCTGTGATCACGCGTGCTGAAATGACAGGAGCATGTGCTTCGAAAGATTCAACCAGCTGTTCGTTGGTCGCGGACCAGGGTAAATTTCCAACATATAACGTTTTAACCATTATTCACCTCCTCGTTTTTTGGACATAAAAAAACCAAGGCAGACAATGGTGCCTTGGCTCAATAATTATTTTATTATAACAATAATGTAAAATGAAGCGGGACCAAAAATATCTCCTTGCAACAGGGTTTAATTATATACCAAGGGCGGCTTTCTTGTCAATCCGGTTTATTTAATATAAAATGAAAACCATGCAAAAAGATGCCATTGCCATAGTGCTGGCGGCGGGGAAGGGGATCAGGATGAAATCCGATCTCCCCAAAGTGTTCCATCCCCTGGCCGGCAAGCCCATGCTTGAATATGTAATTTTGACGCTTAAAAAGCTGGAGGTTGGCGGGATTTATGTGGTTGTTGGGCATAAAAAAGAACTGATCATTGATTATTTTAAGGATTGGAATATTATATTTGTTGAGCAAAAAGAACAACTGGGCACAGGGCATGCTGTGATGCAGGCGGAGCCCCATCTTAAAAAGTTTTCCGGCCGGGTTTTAGTCTTGGCCGGCGATGTTCCTCTCCTAAAAGTTGAAACCCTCCGCCATCTTATGGATTTTCATATCCAGCACCATTCTTCCGCTACGGTTTTAACCGCCGAGCTTCCCGATGCCGGCAATTACGGGAGGATCATAAGGAATCAGGCCGGTTTGATTTTAAAGATTGTTGAAAAAAAGGACGCGAATCCGAATGAATTAAAAATCCGGGAGATAAATACCGGGACCTTTTGCTTCGAATCCAAGCCGCTTTTTTCCGCCCTTTCTGAGGTAAAACCTGAAAATGCCCAACAGGAATATTATCTAACCGACACGATCGAGATTTTAAAGAACCAGGGTTTGCCGGTGTTCGCTTGGCTTGCCCCCGACTACAGGGAGACCCTTGGTGTCAATACCCAGGAAGAGTTAAAAGAATTGGAATCCTCTTTGTTTAAAAGATAGCCCCAAAAAATTTATTTTTAGTGAAATTTCAAAAAATAGCGGACGATAGAAACTTGTAGCTGATTGATTATTGGAAGGAGTATAATTTGTGACGGTAATACGGAATTTCCCCGTTAATCTTGTAAAATACGAATACCACAGGGCGGACTTAAAAGCCGACCTTCAAAAATTAGGATTTAAAGTCCCTCTCTGGAGCTGGACAGTTCATACCCTAAAGAATATGCCGCTTGATCAATACAAAGGGATGCTTGAGCTTTTGGGCCGCGTTAATGCCCATATCACAAAAAATTTGCAGTATGACGAACCGGTGCCGCTGACTTTACCCTGGGCTAGAGAATTAAGGGCGATAAAAATTGGCCGAATAATCGGCAACAATGAAGCCATGAATCAAATTATGAAACGATGCGTCATTATTGAAAAAGGAATGAGGGTGGACTTAAGCATTCTCCCCTGGATCTACCAGACATACGCGACAAGCTCCCGCTGAAATTTTTAAATCCCTGCTCCGATAAAACTATGTGATAACAACCAGCCGTGTTGCAAGCCTGGTCAGGGGGATGATAACGAGCAAGGCCAGGCCACTAAATATTATCGAAAGGGATGCCCTGGAATTGGGCATCAAAGTTGGAATTTGCGATAAAAGATTTTTATCCCGCTATTCAGACAAACAATACGATTCGCTTTTTTTAAGGTTATCCCTGTTTAAGAAGCATTGGGATTTTTCAAGGATTCTGGTCGATCCGGCCCATTTAATAAAAAATTTTGATTTTAGCTCTTTGCCGGATGATTTTTTAGTCAGCCGGATCGAAGGCGCGACCTTAAATTTAATACACCTCAAAACTTCATATTCAAAATATTTGGACAACAGGATCAAACAAAGCCCGCCAGGCATTTACCATCCAGGGTTTAAGACAGATAACAGCATAGGCCCGGAAGCGGCGGTAGTTGAGTTTGTAAAAGCAGCCGAAGAAAAAGGTTTAGTGGATACCGGCAGGCCTTTCAATTCAAAAAGATTATTGAGCCCGAAATTGAGCCGGCTTATCTCATATTTAAGTTACGGCCGTCTGGTTGAAGCGGAGATAGTCGACGAACCGATGAAAAGCGCGGGACACCTTCAGGGAACAATCTTTTCATTGATAAATGAAATCGGGGTGCAATCCTGGGGGGGGTTCCCTCCTGATTTCGCCAGGGAAAGATTGATGGATGTCACAAAAGCGGTGATAGTGAAGGTGGACGGCGAAAACGCCGCTTACTCATCAGCCAAAACAATTTCCGCCAACGGAAAAGACATCCGTTGGTTTGAGATCGCGCTCACCAAGCCGGAATTCCAGAAGATCGGCCTTCAGACCAGATCCTTCTACTGGCTTTTTAAGGAAGCTTATCTTGAAGAGCTGGCAAAATTTGTTTCAACGCTGGGAAGATTCAGAGCGATCAATTTTTTAAAAGCTCTGCCCAAATTAATAAAAGCGCTCCTTTATGTTTTCGGCTTTATTAAAAATCCTCCCCCGCACATCGCGGAGATCAAAGTTCCGGTTGCTTTTTTAGCAGTTCAGCCGGTTTCAATCGGGCCTTTTTATGAATATGTTGATGATATTTATCCGAATGTTAAAAATTCTGATGCGGAGCCGGATTCAGAAAAGAAAATGATTGCCAGAGCAGTGCTGCCTTCGGGCGCTAGAATGGACGAAAAAAACTTTGTGGTTGAAGGTGATTATGAGGGGATTGAGCATTTAATTCTTGATCCCACAAAACCGCCGGGCGAGGGCGGCGTGCTGGATTATAAAGACGAAAAAGTTAATAAAATGATGTGGAAAAGGCTTGGATACAATGATCGCGCTGGCCGGGACCAGATGGTGATCATGAATGTTGATCTGGCCGCTTTCAGAAAATATTTCGAGGTTCAGAGAAATAAAAGGAATAAAGAGCGAACCGTAAAAACGGCTTTGCGCATCACAAAGGATATATAAGGTGAAACCAGGAAAAGTAAACGGTTTTCTAAGATATCAGGTAATGCTGGAAAGACAAATCCGCCAAGGATTTCCGGCCGCTTCGGCAAGAGGCATGAGTCATCTTATGGATAGTTTATCCGCCATCCGGCCGGTGCTTGAAGGCATTGATTTTAATTCACCTTCGTTTTCAGGCATTAAAGCTTCTGAGTTTAAGTTCCCAGGCAGAGGAATGTCCGATCCTCAGGAAGTTATTGATCATATTATTGGATTATTTAACGGCCTGCCCAACTGGGCGCATCCGCTCACGCAGAAAAATTTGATGCCGCCAACAACTTCTGTTTCGGTAGTTACGGCTTTTCTTACAGCACTTTTTAACCCGGATATCTGCTCCCCTGAATTTTCAGGACGTTTGATTGAAGAAGCGGAAAAAAAAGCGGTCAGCGTTTTGAGCCGAATCGTGGGGTATGACCCGCGTGTTTCATATGGTTTTTTCACATACGGTGGAACATTCGGGATTGAGCGAGGCATCAGGCTCAGCCTTGACAAAGTTTTTCCATATAGAGCCAAAACCGGACATATGGAAGGGGTAAAAATAGTTTCTTCCGAATCGGCGCATTTTTCAGTAAAATCAGCCGCGGAGGATCTGGGCTTGGGTTCAGATAATGTTATAAGAATCAGGTCGAATAAAGAAGGAGAAATGTCCATTTTGGACCTTGAAGACAAATGCCGGGAAATGCTCAACCACGGAGAAAAAATCGCCTGTATTGTGGCAACTATCGGGACAACCGATACTTTTGGATTGGACAATATTGCCGGCATTTCAAGATTGCGGGATGACCTTGCATCAAAATATCATCTTAATTATCCCATTTCAATTCACGCGGACGCGGCGGTAGCCTGGGCCTGGGGATTTTTTAGGGACTATGATTTTAAGGCCAATCCTCTTCAATTTCCGGCAGAAACTCTTAAAGCTTTAAGGAAAATTACAAGAAAACTGGATTCCCTGGGCCTGGCAGATACAATAGATGTAAATCCTCATAAATACGGCTATGTGCCGATACCGTCAAGTTTTTTATTATTTAAAGAAAATGGCGCAACCCTGGCACCCCTTAAGCGCAGCCCGGAAGAAATGCCGCAATTACATAATGTGGGGCCGAAACATCCCGGCGCGTACACTATGGAAACCACCCGTTATGCCGGAGGGGTTTTAGGAACCCTTGCCAATTTGATGTTTTTTGGCAGAGAAGGATATCAGGCGATGCTGGGGCGAATCGTTGAAATGGGGATTCGATTCAGAAAAAAATTATCTTACATTAAAGGAATAAGAGTCATAAATCGCAGAGGCGTTGGCGGAGGCACGATTTTTTATTTCCGCACGCCGGGAAAGACTGTCGCTGAACAAAACAATTTAAATCAACGCATATATGATAGCTTAAACGGGAATGAGGGGGATCAAGCCATCAATCTTTCAACCTCGTTCACCAGGGATGGAGTATTAGTTTTAAAATCATTGATCATGTCCCCTTTTGTTTCAAGTGAAGATATTGATAAAGCATGCGATCTAATTGTCCGGGCGGTCCGGCAAGCTAACGGTTGACTCAAAATCCGCAAAACCTTATAATCCACTAATGGGCGTTCAATTCGCTGTTTTTTTTCTGCCGGCCTGCACCATAATTGCCAACCTGATCCTGGCCTGCGTGGTTTTATTGAAAAATCCGCGCAGTAATATTAACCGTTCTTTTAGCCTGATCGTCTTGTTCATCGCCTTTTGGTCTTTCTCCAATCTTTTGTCCGATGTTTCTGCCGGATATTATGAGGCCTTAATCTGGAATCGGATGGTTTATCTGGTTTCCGCGATCATTCCGATTTTTACGATATTATTTTCGATTTATTTTCCGGAAGGGGGAATAGTTGAAGGATTATTTAAAAGGGCGCTGATTTTTATGCCTGGAATTATTCTAGCTGTTCTATCATTATTCACAGATTTAATTGTAAAGAGCATTTCTTTTGCCGCCTGGGGGACGGCGATCAATTACGGCCCGCTGTTTATCTTACATTCTTTATACATGGTCGGTTATCTTGTTTTTGCTATTTACCTCATGGCTTCAAAGTACTACAAATTTCAAGGAGTGCATAAAGTCCAGATCAAATATGTTCTGCTCGGAAGCTTGATAAGCATCACGCTGGCGGTTTTAACCAATATCTTCATGCCCATGTTCGGCAACTTCCAATTCACCGGGTTCGGCCCATCGTTCATGTTAATACTTGTCGGATTCACGACTTACGCCATTCTCAGGCATCGTTTGATGAGCGTTGAGATAATTGTCCAGAAGGGGTTCGTTTATGCCGCCGTCGCCGCCCTGATCATGGCCTTTTATGCCTTGGCGGTCATCATTTCTGAAACTTTTTTCAGGCAGGTTTTGGGGTATACTTCTTTATTTATAACTGCCGTCGCCGCTTTGATCATTGCCATTATTTATCAGCCTTTGGTTTTAAGTTTTCAGGTTTTAACCGACCGCCTTTTCTTCCGCGAGCGCTATGATTATCAAAAAACCCTCCGTAAGATCAGCCACGAAATCGCATCAGTGATAAAGCTTGAAGAGCTTACCCGGCTGATCGCATCTTCTTTTATTGATACCATGAAAGTATCGGAAATATCTTTTCTGCTGCCGGAGAAAGAAAAAGAGCATTTTCGCTCCGTATCTTTGTCGATCCCCCGTTACAAAAAAATAGAGATTGATGTTTTAAGCCCGATCGTTTCCTGGCTTTCCGCGTCAAAAGACATTTTGGTGCGCGATGAGATTGAAGATGAAATTGCAAGGCAGGAGGTTTTAGGGAAAGAGGGTGAAGAGAAGCTTTTAAGCCTTAAGAAAGTAAGAGATGAGATGGAAATGCTCGGGATATCTGTCTGGGTCCCGATTGTTTCAAAAGAAGAACTGATCGGCATTATTGCCCTGGGGAACAAGCTTTCAGGAGATGTTTTTACGACCGAAGACATAGGACTTCTGTCCACCCTTGCAAATCAGACATCCGTGGCGCTCGACAACGCGCGTCTTTATGATGAAATGGTGAATATGAAGGATTATAACGAAGAAATTCTGCAGTCCATGGTAAATGGTGTGCTAACGGTTGATATCAAAGGAAGAATTATAACCTTCAACAACATGGCTGAGAAAATAACCGGCAGATCCTCCTCGCTGGTTTTAGGCAAAACTTCCCGGGAGATTTGGGGAGACAAGGGCACAATCCCCTCGATTATTGACGATACGTTAAGAAAAGAAAAGCATTATACAAATTTTGAATCCGGTATTATTTCTTCGGAAAAAGGATTGACCCCTGTTTCTTTTTCCTCAACCATACTTTATGACCATGCGGGCAAGAAAATAGGCGCCTTACTCATTATTTCCGATCTAACTGAGGTGAAAGAGCTTGAGGAAAAAGTGAGAAGAGCTGATAAATTATCGGCTCTAGCCACCATGGCGGCAGGCATGGCGCATGAGATTAAAAATCCCTTATCTTCCATGAAGGTCTTATCCCAACTCATTCCTCTAAAATTCCAGGATGAAGAATTCAGGAAAAAGGTGATCGAGATCATGCCCCGGGAAATAGACCGCATTGACCGTATTGTGGAGTCGCTTTTGGGCTTCGCCCGCGCCACCGCGCCCAAATATGAAAAAATGAGAATTGAGGATGTGATTGAGGAAAATATTAAATATTACACGGACCAGGCAAATTCGGCAGGGATTAAAATAATAAAAGAATATGCTCCGCTTTCGGAGATTATGTGCGACCATGACCAGATTACCCAGGTGTTTTCAAACCTGATATTAAATGCCATACAGGCGATGCCCGATGGAGGAGAGTTGCGGATCAAAACCTATGAGGGAAAAAAGATCGAGAATATTTTGCAAAGCATTGTAATAGAAGTGTCTGATACCGGCCACGGCATCTCCCCCCAAAATTTAAAAAAGCTTTTTGACCCCTTTTTTACCACCAAATATGCCGGCACGGGCCTGGGTTTGACCATAACCCACAGCATAATTGATGGCCATCGGGGGACAATAGATGTCAGGTCGGAGCCTGGCCGCGGCACAACTTTTATCGTAACTTTACCAGTCAGTCAGGAGTTGATATAATCCTTTTATGGCAAAGATCCCCATCCTTTTAATTGAGGACGATCCTAAAGTAACATCGCAGATTGAAGAAGCGCTGCACGATCATTTTGAGGTTTTGGCTTTTGAAAAAATGGATGGTTTTTTGCACGCGGCAAAAGATAAACCAAGGTGCGTTGCGATAATCGATTTTGATTTAAAGGAAACAGACGGGATTCTGGCGTTTAAAAAATTAAAGGAAATAAATCCCCATGCCCGGGCGATCATGATCTCCTCCGCCAACAACATTCCTCTGGCTGTTTCCGCCGCAAAACTTGGGATTTTGGAGTTTTTAAGAAAACCGCTTTTAACATCTGACTTTACCCGGATTGTGGAAAAACTGGCTAAAAAAGAAGACATCCCAAAATTTTCTTACAATGGAATTCCAAATACAGAATGGCTGAAGGGAGTAAGCCCAAAAATTTTAGAGTTTGAGAAAAACATTATTAAATACAGCGCCCAGGCAAAAGATCTGGTTCTTTTGGCGGAGCGCGGAATCGACAAAAAAACGGTTGTTCGCTTGATTCATCAAAATGGTTTGAATTCCGCGAAAAAATTAACGGGACTGGATCTTTCATCTTTCGCCAAAGAATCCTTGGAGGGCCATTTCTGGGCGACATTGAATGAGCTTTTATCTATTCCCGGCATGGAAAGCGTTAAAAAAGAAGAAGAGCAAACCGGATTGATCTTTATTGAAGGATTTGAAGTGATCTCTGATCATTTCCGCGCGAGTGTTTTTGATTTTATTAAAAACAGATCCTCTAAACCGAATTTTAATCCGGAAGTACAGGTTGTAATCGGTCTCTGTGATGATTCATATCGGGAGCATTTAACCGGCTTTGAACAGCTTTTCGTTCCATCACTTCGGGAAAGAAAGGAAGATCTGCCGGCAATCATGGCTGAGTATTTAAAAAACAAAACGAATTGTTCTGCAGTATCATATGATGTCCTGGAATTTATAAGCTTGTACGATTTCCCCGGCAATTATGATGAACTTGAAAACATGATAAAGGCAGCCTGTGTTGAGGGAGAGGTTATGTCCGGGTTTAATTTCAACCGGGATGCTTTTATCTCATATCTTAAACCCCAAACAGTTTTAAATTCTTTGAATTCTTTAAGAGATAAATTTGAAAAAAAGTTCATCGGCCAGCTGTTAAAAAAAACCAAAAGAGATATTCATGCCGTGGCCAGGTTCCTCAATGTTCCCAAAACCGTGCTTGATGAGAGGGTGCGGGAGTTAGATCTTTAATATTGTCTCGGCCAGGTTTTCGGCCTCGGCCCCTGTTTTAGCTTCGGCGATGACCCTTACAATAGGCTCGGTGTTACTTGCTCTAACATGTACCCACGAATCTTTAAAGATTACTTTTATTCCTTCTGTAAAATCAAGATTTTCGCCTTTATAAAGCACCCTTACTTTTAAAAGAAGTGCTTCCGCTTCCTTGTGACTTGCGCACTCAAGTTTCTTTTTTACTGAATGATATTGAGGCAGGGATTTGATGATTTGCGAAAGCGGTTTTGCCTGCCGAGACAGATAATCGAGCACTAATGCTATGCCGGTTAAAGAATCACGGTTATAGCCGACTTTGGGATAAATCACCCCGCCGTTGCCTTCGCCGCCAATCAAAGCTTTTTCTTTTTTGATTTCTTCCGCCACGTGCACTTCGCCAATGCGGGTGCGTATCACAACGGCACCATATTTTTTTGCTATTTCATCAATTGCTTTTGTAGTTGAAAGATTAGTGACCACAATACGCCGGCCGCTCAATTTTGTGGATAAAATATGTTCTACACAGAGAGTCAATGTATATTCTTCTGAAACCGCAATCCCTTCTTCTGTAACCAGCGCCAGCCGGTCGGCATCAGGGTCCTGAGCAAAGCCTATATCAGCTTTTTCTCTTTTTACTGTTTCTGCAAGCTCAGCTAAATTTTCAGGCGTGGGCTCAGCATCATGGGGAAATTCTTTTTTTACGTTCGTATTTATTTCAATAACTTTGCAGCCGAGTTTTTTTAGTAATATGGGCGTTATTATTGATCCCGCGCCGTTTACCGAATCAAGCACAACCTTAAATTTTCTGGATCTTATTTTAAAAGCGTTGACCGATTTTAAGATTTTCCCAACATGATGATCGCCGCTTTTATTATAAATCTTGACCGATCCACCGCACTTTTCTTCAAACTTACGGGATTGGTAGATGCCAATCAATTTTTCCGCCTGTTCCTGGTTTAAGAAAATCCCGTCATCTCTTAAGAATTTAAGCCCATTCCATTCTTTGGGATTATGGGAAGCGGTGATCATGACGCCGCCGTCAATTTTTAATTCACGGATTGCTAAACCGAGAGTGGGAGTGGGAACAATTCCCAGATCAAGAATTTTACATCCGCAAGAGAGCAGTCCCTGCATCACGATTCCCTTGATAAATTCAGAGGAAGTGCGGGTATCACATCCCATGGCAAGAGCTCCTCTCTCAAAATATGTGCCTGCCGCTTTGGCAAAGTTCAAACAGACCTCAGGGGTTAATGATTCATTGGCGATGCCGCGCACGCCGGAGATGGAGATTTTCAGCATAAGCGTGATTATACCAAATATTCTTGCAGTTTTAAAATTTTTATTATATTATAACGTCATGATTAGATTCGGCGCAATACTTCCTCATCCTCCCATTGTTGTCCCATTTATAGGTGGAGAAAGAATAAAAGAGGCGGAGCGAACGCAGAGGGCGATGAGGGAAGTCGCCAGGCATATAAAGTCGATAGAAAAAGATATTGATACGATTGTTGTTATTACTCCCCACGGCGCGGTTTTGGGCTCTACCATTCCAGTTTACGCGAGTCCCGTTTTGGAAGGAGATTTTTCATCTTTTGGGGCAAGCAAACCAATTTTTTCCTTCAAGGGCGATCCTGAGCTGGCGGCGTTAGTGATAAAAGAAAATCCAAACTTAATTTCCCGCTCTCCTGAAACCGTACTGGATCATGGAGTGCTGGTTCCCATGTATTATATTGTTGAGATCGGGGTTAAGAAACCGCTTCTGCCAATTGCGATCGCGTTTTTGCCGCTTGACAAACTTTTTGAGTTTGGGAAAATTCTGGCCTCGGCGGCTGATAAGCTTAATAGAAAAATTGCCGTGATCGCGTCTGCGGACATGTCTCACCGGTTAACGGAAGAAGCTCCCTCGGGTTATGATCCCTCAGGCAAAGTTTTTGATGAAAAGCTTGTTGACCTTGTAAGGCGTTACGACGTCAAAGGGATTTTAAATTTTGATCCCGGGTTAGTGGATCTCGCGGGACAGGATGCGTTATGGTCGATTGCCGTGCTTTTGGGCGCTATGGATGGGAAAAAGATAAAGCATGAAGTTTTGTCATACGAGGGACCTTTTGGCGTCGGTTATATGGTAGCGACATTTGAACCCATTAGTTGAACTGGCAAAAAAATCCATTGAAGCTTATGTAAAAGAAAAGAAGATCATAAATCCTCCTGATAAATTAGCAGATGAAATGAAAGGACGCGCGGGCGTTTTTGTCTCGCTCAAAAAAAAGGGGAATTTAAGGGGCTGTATCGGAACGTTTGCGCCAACCTGCGATAATATTGCACAAGAGGTGATCCGCAATGCGATTGAATCCGCCACCTCCGATCCCCGCTTTCCACCGGTAACAAAGGATGAAATTCCGGAACTTGAAATATCGGTTGACGTGCTAACCGAACCGCAGAAAGTTTCGTCAATTGAAGATTTAGATGCAAAAAGGTTCGGAGTTATAGTAAAATCAGGGATGAGAAGGGGGCTTCTCCTTCCTGATCTTGCCGGAGTTAATACTCCCGAAGAGCAGATCAAAATTTGCAGAAGAAAGGCCGGAATTGGAGAAGACGAACCGGTCGAGTTGTATAAATTTGAGGTGAAACGATATACATGAAAATAGGAATAATTGGGGCAGGAGGATATGCTGGAGTTAATTTAATTTCTTTATTGCTTCGACATCCGAACGCGGAAATTGTATGGCTTATGTCGGAGGAAGCGCATAAAGGAAAAAAGATATCAGAACTATATCCGCATCTTGCAGGCGAATGCGATCTTGCCTGCCAGACATTAGATGATCTCGATAAAAATCTTGGGAAATGTGAATTGGTCTTTTTGGCCCTGCCGCATGGCATTGCCCTAAATTATGTTCCCAAGATATTAAAAGCCGGAAAAAAAGTTATAGACCTCGGCGCGGATTATCGATTCCATGATGAAAAAGTATTTTATAAATGGTATAAGATCGAGCATCCGGATAAGGCCGCCCTTTCTGAAGCGGTTTTTGGATTGCCCGAGCTTTATAAAGAAAAAATAAAGAAGGCGCGTTTGATCGGCAATCCCGGCTGTTATCCCACGGCTTCGATTTTAGGCATGGCGCCACTGGTAAAAAACAACCTAATAGATTGCAACTCAATTGTTCTTGATGCGAAGTCGGGGGTTTCGGGGGCGGGGAGGGGGGTTTCCCTAAAAGTTCACTTTTGCGAGCGGGATGAAGGAATCGTTTCCTATGCCGTGACCAACCATCGCCATATGGGGGAAATAGAATATCAGCTATCTCTTGTGGCAGGAAAAGATTTTTCAGTCACTTTTGTTCCGCACCTTGTACCGATGAATCGGGGGATACTGATTACCGGATATGCAAAATTAACAATTAACAATGAACAATTAACAACTAATGAGCTATTGAGTATTTATAAGAAATTTTATAAAGATGAACCGTTTGTCAGGGTTTATGATTCAGGCGAACCGTGCACGAAAAATATTGCCGGGACGAATTATTGTGATATCGGGATCGCGGTAAATGAGGCGACAAATACCGTGATTGTAATGTCAGTGATTGATAACCTAATAAAAGGTGCTGCCGGGCAGGCGGTGCAGAACATGAATTTAATCTACGGATTACAAGAAACCATCGGCCTAAAGCAGATAACATTATTCCCATGACAATAACTTCACCGAAAGGTTTTCTGGCAGCGGGAACTGCCTGCGGTATCAAAAAATCCGGCAAGCCCGACCTCTCATTGATCTATTCTGAAACTCCTGCGGTAGCTGCGGGAGTTTTTACTACCAATCAAGTTAAAGGCAATCCGATCATTGTTTCCCGTATAAATCTAAAAGACGGAATCGCCCAGGCAATAATTTCCAATTCCGGCAATGCTAACACCTGGACGGGCAAAAAGGGATTGGAAGATGCCTGGAAGATGGCGGAGCTTACCGCAGACGCGCTTTCTATTCCCAAAAGCTATGTTTTAGTAACCTCTACCGGAGTTATCGCAAAACCAATGCCGATGAATAAGATTAAGAGCGGTATCTTGAAAATATCAAAACAATTATCAAAGGATGGAGGTCACGCTTCGGCAAGGGCGATCATGACCACCGATACCCGTCCAAAAGAGATCTCGGTAAAAGTTGACGGGATAACGATCGGCGGGATTGCCAAAGGATCGGGCATGATCGAGCCGGGAATGGCCACTATGCACGCTTTTATAACAACAGACGCGGTTATCGACCGGCGCCTTCTTCAAAAAATATTAAAAGAATCAGTTGAAAAATCGTTCAATTTGATCTCGGTTGATAATTGTATGTCGACAAGTGATTGTGTTTTTGCTCTTGCAAACGGGATGTCTGGGATCGAGGTAGAAGGCGACTTGACTAAAAAATTCGCGGAAGCTTTTGAAAAGGTTTGCATTTATCTGGCAAAAGAAATTGCAAGGGATGGTGAAGGGGCGACAAAGTTGATGAAAGTTGGGGTCGTGCGGGCGAGGGACGCAAACGATGCCAGGAAAGTCGCCAAGGCGATCGTTGGGAATTTTCTTCTTAAAGCGGCGGTTTATGGAAGGGACAAAAATGTGGGAAGAATTTTGCAGGCGGTAGGCTCGACTTCCGCCAAGGTGAACTGGGGCGAGTTTAAGTTTGACTGGAAAATTGGTAAAAAAGAAGATCGTATTTTAGTCGATTTGGCCGCCGGCAAATCAACAGCTACTGCCTGGGGATGCGATCTTACAGAAGATTATGTCAGGATAAACGCGAGGTATCATACCTGATGTTTGAGCACTTGATTAAACGCGTCAATATCGTTATGGAGGCGCTGCCGTATTTGATGAAATTTTACGGCAAGACGATCGTCATCAAATACGGCGGGGCGGCCATGAAAGACCCGGAGCTTAAAAAATCCGTTATCCAGGATATTGTCTTTCTTAAATACGTGGGAATGAATCCAATTATAGTTCACGGCGGCGGCCCGGAGATCAATAAATATTTATTAAAACAGGGCATTGAGCCGCAATTTATCGGAGGATATCGAGTAACGGATGCGGAAACTCTTAAGGTGGTTGAAAAAGTCCTGGGCGGAAAAATTAATTCCGAAATAGTAACCATGATCAAAAAGCTGGGCGGCAAGGCGAAAGGTTTCTGGGGCAAGAAGGGGAGAGTCATAAAAGCTTTTAAATATTACAAAAAAGACGAACACGGCAACAAGATCGATCTCGGCTTTACCGGCCAGGTGGCCGGCGTCCGCCACCGATATCTTAACAAATGGATGAAATTGGGTTATATTCCTGTTTTGACCTCAATTGGAGTAGGTAAATCGGGAAAGACATACAATATCAACGCTGATAAGGCCGCGGCGGCAATCGCTTCATACCTTAAAGCGGCAAAACTTATCCTTTTAACCGATGTTCGCGGCGTTCTTGAAAGGGACGGAAAATTGATTTCCGAAATCAATTCCTATCGCGCCCAAAAATACGTAAAATCCGGCGTAATCTCCGGCGGCATGATTCCCAAGGTCAAATCCGGCCTGTACGCCTTGAAAAAAGGCGTCGAAAAAGTCCATATCATCGACGGCCGCATTCCCCACGCCATCCTTCTCGAGCTCTTCACTGACCACGGCATCGGTACCATGGTCGTTCGGTAAAATTAACAATTTCTCAATTAACAATTAACAACTATGTGTCGCCTTCGGCGACATTTATATAATATATCCGAACGAAGTGAGGATACATCGTTGTTCATTGTGTCATTGTTCATTGTTGATTATTTCATACAAGTTTTTTCCTTCCCGCCACGATAATATAGGTGAAAATGAAATAAACCCTAGGTTGCCTGTTAGCGGGGTTGTTTTATTTTTGGAGGATTAATTATGGCAAATGGTGGCGCAACAGCCGCATTAAGTCCGCAAGTCAAAACTGCTTGGATACATTTTTTCAAAAAAAATTCAGGTTCGGAACAAAACGCAAAACTTCTTGAAGCCAGAATTAAAGCCAGCGACACTGTAATTTATGTCAAGAAAGGCGATAATGGAGTTCTTTTTCTTTCTACGGAAGCGCAAGCCGAAAAAGACAAAGCGATCATAAAGCTCGATCTTAGAGATGGGTTAGATTCCGAAGAGGCCAAAGCTCTTGGCATACATATAGATTCCGGCGTGAACAAGATCGCCGCGCAGGGATGGGCGCTTAAGGCGGGCGATGAGGGATTTCAGGAAAAAACAGAGGATGTAAGTGTACTTGATAATGAAGAGATAGTTAAATATGACCAGGCCATACAAGAGTTTGCCGATGCAAAAGGCTGGACATATGAACAGGCGCAAGCCGCTTATTATATTGACAAGACAGAATTTGGGCGGCAGGATATTAAAGCTCAAAAAGATAATTGCCTAGCGTCAGAAAAATCGCTTGCTGACGCGACCAAGGGAGCAACAACCCCGGAACAATTCACCGCGGCGGTAAAGACCCAGTTAGGCATAACCGACGACAATAACCCGATTCTCTTAAACCTCGCACTATATATAAAAGATAATAATTTAGACATGTCAAAATCGGAAGATCGCGCCAAAGCCATCGCCTATATCATGACGAATGCCTCCGGCTCGCAATGGGGCGAGACATTCCAAAAAGACACTTTAAAATTACCGAATCCGATTGAAACTAAATACAGCGGCCAGATGGACCTTACTTCCATTAAGGCATGGGCCACGACCGCGAAGGAATACGGCAACCAGCCCGCGCAGCCTTCCGCTCCGTCAACTCCGGGAACCACAGCAGCAGGGCCTGCAACAATCGATGCTCCTTCCGCTCCAGCGCAAGCCCCATCACCAGAGCCGGCAAAACCGACAACTTCTCCTGCCAAACCAGCACAAGCAGGCGAAACGCCAAAAATGCAACCTGTAAAACCTTATAGTGAAAGCGGAAATGAAGTTTTCTCTGCTTATAGAAGACTTAATTTGGGAGGAGATATTCCAGAGGAAAGGTTTAGATTACAACCTTCAATTGATTTCGGTTATTATATAGATGGGACAAAGCCCGATGGCGGAAATTCGCTTACTCCAACTGCAACAGCAACATTACCATCTACAGCTTCCATACCACCAGCTCCGTTGCCAGCAGTTCCAGAGCCAGCACCAATGCCAAGGGATCAGGAGAGGGCAATTGTTTATGCTAGGGCACAGGCAAGAAAGGGCTATTATAACAATGCGATAACGAGATTAGAAAGAATTCCCGAAGGACAGCGCGCATCGCAAGTGAATGAGTTGATCTTGAGCATGAAGAAGGAAAAAACAACAGTCATCGCGGCTCGTGCAATAGCCCCATTATCGCCTCAATCGGCCATAGATGCTTACGAAAAAGCATATCCCGGAGATACAAAACCCGAATATGTTAAAAAAGAGGTCGCCAAATTAACTGTGTTAGTGGAAAAAGGTAAGGTTGTCGAACAGAGGCAGGCCGAAGCGGCCAAGCGGAAAGAAGAAGCAGAGGCGGCAAAATTGGAAAGAAAAGAAGAAAGAAATGCAGCCGTGGCGGCCACGCTTAAGAACGCGGATTCACTTGCCAATGAATTGGAAGCAAAGGGGCAGAAAAAAGCGGCAGCTTATATTCGTAAAAATGCAATTGCATTGCGCAGGGCGATTGATTCTGACACGACTGATGCCAGAGTAAGTGCTTATGTAAAAAATCTGGAAAGCGCGGTTAAGAAAGGACAAGTAAGATTGGCGGCTGTAAGGAGACAGGAAGAAGCAAGAGACGCGAAAAAAGTTTCAACTCAAGAACAGTCGACAAGTCCCTTATCAATAGTGCCTAACGGTTCCGGAATTCCTGAAAGACAAGAGGAAATGCCTATAAATCCTTCTCTTGCAAGAAATCTGCCGAAGGAAAGAGATGCAGATGGTGTTTTTTCTACATTAAAGATATATTCTGCTAACATCGGCACGTATTATTCAAAGCAGGAGCAAACATATTTGAGGGCGAATGTTATAGTTGATTTTATGATTAGACCAGATGGATCCGTAAAGGTTAATAAGATAACACAAAGAACAGGAACCAAGTTTTCATCCTCAACCGACGAAAAGAATCTGACATTTGAAGATTTTACCAGGAGTTTAACGGCATATATTGAATCTAACTTTAGATTTGAGCCTATTTCTGGCAAAGATGAAAGAGTGCAAGAATATCCCTTAGTCTTAAATTTAAGGTAATATTTATTTTCTCTATTAGAAAAAAATAATCCTAGTCTGGTTGCGTTTTATGCAGGTCACTCCATTTACTGGGATTAATTTCTCCCAGTTTTTTATTTTTCCAAAAGTATCTATTGTTTCTTTTTCTTGCGAAGGCAATAGATCGATCTCAAAATATCCTTTACCCAGTCTTTTTGATAAAGCGCGGCCAAAATTTGTGCCATCGGTCAGGAAAGGATTGTTATCGGCGATATTATTATGAATAAGCCCTCCATATATCGCGAAACGCATTTTTGGATTAGTTCTTAAAAGTTTGTTTATTGCCGTTTTCATTGCTTTCCCGGTAAACTTCCGCGCTTTGTCCCGCAAAGTTATTTTATTTGAAAAGTCCGCATGCTTTATGGTTTCATCGGCTTGCGCGATAGTCATGCCTCCCGCGTGGACGCGGATGCCGAGTGCCCTGCATTTTTTAATCATTTTGATTAAGTCTTGCTTATCGCTATATTTAATATTATTTAGAAGAGTTGGCGTATTTTTTTCATCTATTTCGCATCCCGTATCATAAAAATGTTTTAATTCCGCCTCTATTTTTGGATCGGTTAAAATCTGTTCTATAACAAGATCGCGCAGGCCATTGGCGGCTAAAAGGGGCAGAATGCTTTCGGTGAAGCGAGCTTTTGTTGATTTATAAGTGAATCCAGGATCAGGGTGGATCTCCCCGAAAGCGATCACTTGCGGCTTTAGGTCCAAGATTTCTTTTATAGCAGCTTCTAGATTCGGATAGTTTGCAATGAGATCCTGATTCTTTGACTTGTCTATAGCCGAAAGCGCAGACCTTGGTGGTGCCGGTAATAATTGTATCAACATCTCATATTCTTTTCGGGCATCGATAATGAAAATTTCATATAGTTTTTTACTCAATTCGTGTTACAATTTTAATCTATGAAATACCTTGTCTTAATCGGTGACGGCATGTCTGATTATCCACTGAAAGAACTCGGCGGCAAAACTCCGCTTGAAGCGGCTAAAACCCCGAATATGGATTTTCTTGCACAGAATGGCGAGTGCGGTTGGGTTCAAAACGTTCCATCCGGCATGTCTCCCGGATCCGATGTCGCCGCCATGTCCATTTTCGGTTATGATCCCAAAAAATATTACACCGGCCGCGGGCCGCTGGAGGCCGCGTCATTAGGCGTAAAACTTAACAAAAATGAAGTCGCTTTTCGCTGTAATCTTGTTACCGTAAAAGACGGGAAAATGGATGATTTTACCTCCGGCCATATTTCGACTGAAGAAGCAGGGCAGATCATAAAAACATTGGATAAGAAGCTCGGCTCTAAAACCGTTAAGTTTTATACCGGACTTTCGTACCGCCACTTGCTTGTAATTTCAAATGACAAATTTCTCCGCCGGAGGCGGATCCGCCTTTGGCGGAAAATGTCAAATTTAAAATGCACGCCTCCCCATGACATAACCGGCAAAATGATTGAGAATCATCTTCCCTCCGGCCAAGGCTCTGACCTTGTCAGGCATTTAATGAAGGAATCAATCATGCCGCTTTTGGAGCATCCGGTAAATATTAAGAGGATTAAAGCCGGCAAAAAACCGGCAAGCATGATCTGGCTATGGGGGCAGGGGGCCGCGCCTCAGCTTATGCCCTTCAGGAAAAAGTATAAAAAGTCCGGTGCGGTCATAACTGCGGTCCATCTTTTAAAAGGATTGGGCAATATCCTGGGACTAAAGGTAATTGATGTTCCCGGCGCTACCGGATTCCTTGATACCAATTATAAAGGCAAGGCCGAATACGCCCTCCGCGCATTAAAAAAGTGTGATCTGGTCTTTGTTCATGTTGAAGCGCCGGACGAAGCGGGGCATATGGGAGATTTAAGGGGTAAAATCAAAGCGATAGAGGATTTTGATTGTAAAGTTGTAGGGACGATATTAGAGGATATCAGGAAATCAGGGAATCGGGGAATCAAGATTTTATTGCTCCCCGATCATCCAACTCCCATCTCAAAGATGACGCATACTTCTGATCCTGTGCCGTTTGTGATCTTTGATTCAAGGGTCAAGGGTCAAGGGGCAGGGGTCAAGGGTTTTAATGAGAAAGAGATTAGGAAGTCTAAGCTATTTGTTGCGCATGGGCATGAGCTTATGAAAAGGTTGTTAGGCCTAGAGTAATGTGCTTGCCCGCACATAAGATTGTGCTAAAATGAGTTGAAGTAGATATTCCGAGAGTGGCTTGAAAATTGCATAGATTCACTTAGAGGTGATAAAAATGCCGGCAAAATTATCAGCATATAACGAAGTTCCAGTTTCAAAGCAACCTGTCAGCGCGGAGGTCCTGCCTTTTTTATTGGGCAAGAAGAAGTTGGGGAAGAAGGATAGCTCAAGGGTCGAACTGTTTGAAAAAGGTCTCCAAAACGAGATCAAAAAGAACGACACTTTAATAATGGCTGTGACCAAGATCGTGCGCATGGCGTTGGCCTGCGAGTTCGGAGCGGATTTAACCAGATCCCGCGGCGCCGAACAGATGATTGAAACCATCGTGGCCGGGATCATGTCTGACGCGGAGCTGCGCAAGCAGGTTCTCTGCATTATCGATCACTTCGCGCATGACTGAACTACCGACTATCCTTGTTGTAGATGACGAGCAGAGCATCAGGGAATCTTTTAAACTGATACTCTCAGATAAATACAACATAATTACTGCTGCTTCAGGTGAAGCCGCGGCAAAATATTCTGCAGACAGCAAGATCGACCTAATCTTTTTGGATATCCGAATGCCCGGCATGGACGGCCTGGAAACCTTAAAAAAGATCAAAGAAATCATTCCGGATCAGTTAATAGTCATGATAACTGCGGTCAATGATGTTCAAAAAGCGTCCGAAGCAATAAGAATGGGTGCTTACGATTATGTGGTCAAGCCATTTGATGTAGAAAATATTTTAAAAATTACTTCCAATCTTCTTTTTAAAAAGAGCATGTTGGAGGAGAGCAGGAAAGTGGGGTTTGGGACGGGAGAGCCAACAATTATTGGAACTTCTGAAAGAATTGAAGCGGTCAGGCGTTTGGTTAAAGAGGCGTTGGGGAAGAAAGGCGGGGTATTAATATTGGGGCCGGAAGGTGTTGAAAGGGAAGCGGTCGCGCGCAGCATCGCCCCCTGTGTTGTTTATGATGCCGGAAGCTCCTATCAGATGCTTTTTGGAAAAAGCGGCGGGGGAACAGTGGCCGATCTTAAAAAAGTTCCAGGTGCGCTTGATTATGCCGAGGGGGGCGCTATCTTTATCGACCATGTCGAACTCTTGTCCGAGTGGGCGCAGGAAAAATTATTACAGTCAAAAGTCCGCCTCTTTTTTGGAACATCTGTAAATCTCAAAGAAACAGGCTTCAATCAGACGCTTTATGAAGGAGCATCTGAAACTGTGATCGAGATCCCGGCTTTATCTGAAAGAGCATCCGATGTCCCTCTGATTCTTGAATACTATCTTAATGAAGCTAATAAAAAATATTTCCGCAGTGTAAGGGGCTTCACCCCTGAAGCGCAAAGTCTGCTTGCTTTAAACCCCTGGCCGGGAAATATTGCCCAGCTTGCCGCAGTTGTTTTAAATCTTGTCCTTTTATGTGACAAGCACTTGATTGAGACGGAGGATCTGCCGTTTGATATTCTAATAAATGAAGCTTCTTTTTATCCAGTTCCGCTTGAAGAGATATATTCGCAGTTTGAAAAAAAGCATGTTCAGGATGTTTTAGCCGCGGCCGGATCTGACAGAGAAAAAGCCGCTAAAATACTGGGCGTTTCTCTTGTCGTTTTAGAAAATAAACTTTGATCATTTAGCTTGCCGCGGGCCGGACTCGAACCGGCACAGTCTATTCGACCGAGGGATTTTAAGTCCCTTGCGTCTGCCAATTCCGCCACCGCGGCATCTCGACTTCGCTCGATGCAATTGGCCACCCCAAGAACTATCAAATTGCCCAGTTGCATGAAATCCCGAGCGTAGTCGAGGGATTCCGCCACCGCGGCATAAATCAACGCTTTGTCTTTCGGACCCCCTGTTTATCTTCGAGGTTTCTTTTCCAGTCAAGCAGGCGTTCTTCGCTGTCTTTTAGAAACCGGTTAATTTTATCTTCAAAAGAGCCCGGAGGATATGTTTCTTTGGAAGATGATTTTTCTCTGTACGGCCTTTTGGGCACGTAAACCTTCCCCACCTGCTTGATGGAAAGGTCGAATTTGCCGTCCTTTGTCGTGCCAATAATTTTTACTTTTACCGCATCTCCAACTTTAAGAAATTGATTTATATCGGTGACATATGAATCCGATACCTGGCTTATATGCACCAGCCCCACTTTGCCTTCTCCCAGATCCACAAAAGCTCCGAAATTCGCGACTCCAGTAACCTTACCCTCTATTTCCTGTCCGACTTCGATCGGCATACTTTATATGCCACCTCTCCTTTCTTTATTAAATTCAATCTTTCCCGTGCCAGGCTTTCAATTGCGTTGTCAAGGCTTAGCGCTATGATTTTTTTCTCAAGATCAAGATTGTTTGATTTTATTTCCTTGAGATTTTTTGCAACTTTTTGATCTTCAGAAACCAGACCATTATATCTTAACACATCCTGGCGAATTTGAAAAATAAAATATAAAACGATAAATATAAGAAGCAGCGTCCAGGCATTTATTTTCATGGTTGAATAAAATACGCAAGATAATAATTGATTATTTCGCGTCCGAAAAATAAAGTAAGCAGGGCGCCGACGGAGAGCGCCGGCCCAAACGGAATGTAATCTCCTCTTTTTTTGATTTTAAAAATTAAAAGCAGAAGCGCTAAGAAGGCACCGATAAAATAACCTAAAAACAGCGCAGGAAAAAGCCCATCCGTTGTTAGCCATGCTCCCATTAAAGCGGCCAGCTTTACATCACCATAGCCCAGGGCTTCTTTTTTGAAAATGATTTTACCGAATAAGGAAATTAAAAAGAGAAGTGAATAGCCCATGGCGCAGCCGAACAATGAGGCAATAATATTTCCTGAAAAGAAGTGAAAGATGAGAGCAAGGGGTATTCCAAAGAAAATTATTTCGTCGGGGATGATCTCTGACTCATAATCCGCAAATATTGCTACAATCATGGCGGAGACAAAGAAAGCACTAAAATAAAATCCCAAATCCCAAATCCCTCCGCCAGAGGCGGATCCGCCTTTGGCGGAAAATCCTAACGATGTATTTAGTAATATAAATAAAAGACCGGTTAACGCTTCAACGATAGGATAACGGATCGAAATGGGGGATTTGCAGCTGCGGCATCTGCCGAGCAGTATAAAATAACTAAGTATGGGAATGTTGTCGTACCACTTTATATTCTTTTTGCAGTGAGGGCAATGAGAAGGCGGATAAATAATAGATTCTTCTCTTGGAAGGCGGTAAATCAAGACATTTAAAAAACTTCCAATTATTGCCCCAAAAACAAATAAATAGGTGTTGACAAACATCCGGACAAATTATATATTATAAGCCATGGATATACAAACACTGCTTAAATTAATGACCGAACTGACCGCTTCCGATCTTCATCTGGTTTCCGGCAGTCCACCTCTTTTGCGCGTCGCGGGAGAATTAACCCGCACGCCTTATGAAACACTAACGCCGGAAACGGTAAAAAATTTGGTTTATCCTCTGCTTTCAGAACAGCAAAAATATACCTTCGAGCGGGAAAGGGAACTTGATTTTGCGTCTGAACTTGGCGAATCCCGCTATCGCATCAATTTGCACTTTGCCAGGGGAAGCATTGGCTGTGCTGTTCGCCGTATTCCCAGAAGAATTCCCTCGTTGCAGGAATTGCGGCTGCCCAAGACAGTTGAAAATTTCTGCTCAGAGATGCGCGGATTGGTTCTGGTAACCGGCCCAACCGGCAGCGGTAAAACAACCACCCAGGCAAGCATGATCGATATTGTAAACAGCCGCAGGCCCTGCCATATAGTAACAGTTGAAGATCCGATTGAATATGTTCATTCCCACAGGAAAGCTTTAATTGAGCAAAGGGAGGTGGGATTAGATACTTTAACTTTTGGCCACGCGCTAAAGAGAGTATTAAGACAGGATCCCGATGTCATACTGGTCGGAGAAATGAGAGACCTGGAAACCATTCAAACGGCAATAACTGCCGCGGAAACCGGCCATTTTGTCGTCTCAACATTGCACACTCCCGATGCGCCGCAATCCATAGACAGAATCATCGACGTTTTTCTGCCGCATCAGCAGCCGCAGATCCGCCTTCAGCTTTCCATGGTCTTAAAAGGGATTGTCGCTCAACAGCTGATAACCCGCAAAGATAAAAAAGGCGTGGTGCCTGCTGTTGAAATATTGGTGGCTACGCCGGCAGTGCGCAATATTATTCGCAAGGCAACCACGCAGGATTTGTATTCAGTAATAGAGATCGGGCAAAAATACGGCATGCAGGGCATGGATACTTCAATTAAAGAATTATATGAGGCGGGCTTGATCACATATGAAGATGCCATACTGCACGCGTTGAATCCTGAACAGCTCTCAAAAAATATAAAGCAGGTAGTATAGATTAGTGCTCCCTTCTCATCTTAAGAAGAGCATTCCCAAAAAGGGAAATATTGCTCGTTTGCGCAATTTAATTAACGATTCTTCACTTCATACCGTATGTGAATCGCTGAAATGCCCGAATATCGGCGAATGTTTTTCGAAAAACACTTTAACTTTCATGATTATGGGAAATGTTTGCACCCGAAACTGCGCATTTTGCGGGTGTGACAAGGGAACTCCCGGTCCACTGGATCCGGACGAACCTCAAAAAATATCTCAAGCGGTTTTAAAGCTTGGCCTTAAATATGTTGTTATTACCTCTGTTACTCGAGACGATCTGCCGGATGGCGGGGCGGGACATTTTGCTGACGTGATAAGGGCTACGCATGCCAGGATCGAAGTTCTGATCCCCGACTTTAAGGGCAAACGATCATCACTCGATAAAATAATCAAAGAAAAACCGGAGGTTATAAATCATAATGTCGAAACTGTTCCGCGCTTATATTCAAAAGTCAGGCCTCAAGCGGATTATAAGAGATCGCTTGAATTATTAAGATATATAAAGGAAGTTAAGCCGTCTATTTACACAAAGTCCGGATTTATGGTAGGATTAGGAGAATCTGACGATGAGGTTTTTTCTATTCTGCGTGATTTAAAAAGCGCGGGCTGTGACATTGTCTCAATCGGTCAGTACTTACCCCCATCAAGCAAGCATTATAAAAATGCTCGCTATGTGGAACCGGAAAGCTTTATCTGGTACGAGCGAGTAGGGTATAAGATGGGTTTTTATAAAATATTTTCCGGTCCGTTCGTTCGCAGTTCGTATAAAGCAGGAGAGATTTTATGGAAGAAGCACAACGGCTCTTAAAATTACCGATATATGTTTTTGCACAGCTTGATAAGCTGAAAGCGGAACAGTTGGCAAAAGGGAAGGATCTTATTGATCTGGGCATGGGGAATCCCGACATTCCTCCTCCGCCCGATGTGATTGATGCTCTGGTGGAATCCCTTAAAAATCCTGAGAACCACCGCTATCCTTCTTTTGAGGGTTCACCCGAGTTCAAGAACGCGGTTGCCGGCTGGTGCAAACAGCAATACGGGATCGAGATTGATCCGGAGCATGAGGTTGTAACACTGATCGGATCTAAAGAAGGGATTGTGCATTTCGCGTTCGCGTTTATCAATCCCGGCGACACAACTCTTGTTCCAATGCCGGCTTATCCCGCTCATTTCAGGGGAACCGTCCTTGCCGGGGGCGAGCCGGTAATTCTTCCAACAACAGAACATAAAGGATACATACCTGACCTTAAAATAATTGATCCGGATATCGCAAGAAAAGCAAAGATAATGTTTTTGAGCTATCCGACCAATCCGACCGCCGCCATCGCGCCCAGGGAATTTTTTGTGGAAGCGGTCGCTTTCTGCAAGAAATACGACATAATACTTGTCCATGACTTCGCTTATGCCGAGATATATTTTAATGGCAAGAAGCCGATTTCCATGCTTTCGATACCCGGCGCCAAGGACATAACAATCGAATTTCACACAACCTCTAAGACATTCGGCATGCCGGGGTGGCGATGCGGCTTTGCGGTGGGAAACAAAGCGCTTATCGAATCGCTAAGAAAAATAAAGACCAATCTTGATTATGGACTTTTCACTGCTGTCCAAAAAGCGGCGATTACCGCCTTAAAACATAAGAATGGATATATTGACGGGGTAAGGGCAACTTATCAAAAAAGGCGGGATATTTTTGTAGAAGGGATTAATTCGCTTGGCTGGAAAGTTAAAAAACCGCAAGGCACGATGTATGTCTGGTTCCCGGTTCCCCAAGGATACGATTCTACAGAATTTACCATGCATTTGATGGAAAAGACGGGAGTGGTTGTTTCTCCGGGAGTGGCTTTTGGGGAGGTTGGAGAAGGTTATGTCCGTGCCGCTCTGGTCGTGAAAGAGGAAAGGATCGTCGAAGCGATCGGGCGCATGGAAAAGGCCGGGATCAGGTTCGATGGATAGACCGATTATCGGCATTACGATGGGCGACCCGGCGGGGATAGGTCCGGAGGTATGCGTTAAGTCGTTAGCCGATCCTGAAGTTGCCCGCATTGCTCGCTGTGTCGTTATCGGCGATTCAAAAGTATTAAGTTACGCTGTAAAAATTTCAAAATTACCCGGCATTACTATTAATCCTATAAAGAACATGGAAGAGGCTAAATTTAAACGCAATGTAATAGATGTTTTAGACCTGTCCAATGTTGATGTTCATAAATTAAAAATTGGGATATTATCTCCAATGTGCGGCCGAGCCAGCATAGAATATCTCGAAGCCGCCATCAAGCTGGCAAAAGAAGGCAAAATCGATGCCATAACGACCGGGCCGATCAATAAAGAAGCGATTCAAAAAGCCGGATATAAATTTCAGGGCCATACGGAAATCCTTGCCAGGCGCACTAAAACCAAGGAATACGGAATGATGTTCGTCTCTGACGCGCTTTGGGTTCTCCTTGTAACGACCCATATTCCGCTAAAAGATGTTTCCCGCTCCTTGAATAAGAAGAAAGTTTTGAGCAAGATCAAGATGGCGCATGAGATTTTGTCCAGGATCAGGGGACGGGGGCCGCGCATCGGCGTTGCAGGTCTCAACCCGCACGCTGGCGAATCCGGAATCTTTGGAAAAGAAGAAATTAAAATCATAAAGCCCGCGATTCTAGAAGCCAAAAAGCTGGGGATTGATGTAAAAGGTCCGATCTCGCCGGACGCGATCTTTAATCTGGCGAATGCGGGAGTATTCGATATTGTGGTTGCTATGTATCATGACCAGGGGCTTATCCCCTTAAAACTTTTATCTTTCAATAAATCGGTCAATGTCACTGTTGGCCTTCCCATTGTCAGGACCTCGGTTGACCACGGCACCGGTTTTGACATTGCGGGGAAGGGTTGGGCTAATCCGGGGAGCATGATCCAGGCCATCAAGGTGGCGGCGCATTTCAAGACCAAGTAGCGATGAATACGTATTCATCGTTACTTGATACGACCAGGCATCTCTTATCATCATTCAATCTCCACCCCAAAAAACGCCTCGGGCAAAATTTTTTAATCGACGAATCGGTTTTAAAAAGGATAATTAACGCGGCCGATATTTCCAAAGAAGACGTGGTTTTGGAAATCGGGACAGGGCTTGGAGTTTTAACCCAGGCCTTGGCGCAAAAAGCAAAACATGTTATAACGCTCGATCCCGACAAGGATATGATCCTGATCGCAAAGCAGGTTCTGGCCGGATATAAGAATATTGATTTCGTCGCGGCTGATTTTTTGGATTGGGAGCCGGCAGGTCATTTCAATAAAGTCGTGGCCAACGTCCCTTATTATATAACCAGCCCGATAATTGAGAAAATCCTGTCCTTTAAAGATAAATCTGAACTGGCCGTTCTAACGGTCCAAAAGGAAGTCGCGGAGCGCCTGGCGGCGTCTCCCGGCAGCAAGGCCTTTGGATCATTTACGGTGTTTGTTCAAAATCGGGCGAAAGTTAAGATCGATTTTTTTATATCGAAAAAGTCATTTTATCCATCCCCTGATGTTGATTCCGCCATTTTAGTTTTAAAGCCCTATGGCAAATTACTATATAATATGGATGAAAAAATCGTCCGCGCCGCTTTTTCCCAGCGCCGCAAGATGATCCGCTCTTCGCTTTCAAAATTCAACATCGATTTTTCCTCCATCGGCATCGACCCCCGCCGCCGCCCCGAGACTTTAAGCCTCGAAGAGTTTGAAAAGATTTCTAAATTCTAATAATGATTATTATGTTAACTACATCCAAAAGATAAACTTTAATTAATTATTTCCCATTTTTCTTTTTCTTGATAAAAAGAAAAGTGGGTAAAAAGAAAAATCAAGACGCCGTCAAACTCCCCACCGCCTCTGCCTCTCCACCACGACCCCTTATTTTTGCTTTTAGCAAAAATAATCCGACGTACGTCGGACAGTAACCCCTTCCCCTCCCTTTAGTGCCGGCGTCATTTTCCCGAATCCAATTAGCATTTCTTTATCTTTAATCAGCGCTGGCGCTGACTTTTGGAGAATCTAATGTAAAAAATGTGCTTTCAAGGAGGGGATTCATTGAATGGGGTGGAGAGCAGCGGAGCGATTTGCGTGAATTGGAGGTTATGGTCCCAGCGGCCAAAGGAAGCAAAAGCGGAGCTGCGAGGGTTTTGCCCGCCTGCCGGACGGGCAGGAAAGCACTTGATCTTTCTTTGTTTCTTTCTTTTGATCAAGCAAAAGAAAGAAAGAATAAATAAATCGGGGTGTTTTGGCGGTGGGGCTTCTTCATCCCATACTTTACATAATAATCATTATAAGAGATTAGATTTTAAAAATTATCTCTGTATGTCCCCCACCCAAGCCATTAGGCTAACAATGCAAGTTTTTAGCAATCCAATCCGATATATAGGGTGAGTGGAAAAATCGGGTTGCCTGTATCTGATTTTTATAAGAAAAAATAAGGTCGCTCTAACCCGCCTTCACTAAAGTTTCGGCGGATAAACAGGCGGCCTTAAGTTTTTTGGGAACATGTTACAACAGGTTTATCCTCCGAAGTCCCGATGAAATCGGGACGAAGGAGGACGGGCTTTTTTATTTTTGGAGGTAATCATTATGGGAACAGTAGACGCCACTAAACCAGCAAACAATGGAGCAGGGGGTACCCCGCCTAAAAAAACAACGCCAATAGAACAACCAGCAAGTATAGCACCACGACCAAAAGCACAAGAAACAGGACAAGGTACTAATGGCGGGGGGTCTCGAACTGCGAGAGCAGGAGCGGGAGAACAGGCCCCCCCGCTTAATATTATTAATTGGGTGGAAGCACTTAAACTTTTGGGCGTAACAGTAATTAATGGTGAGGAAGCAAAATTGCTTTTTAAGAAAAAAGGGATTGATATTTCTGATGGTTTGCAATGGGATGAAGTGCAAAAACTAAACCCTCAAGTCACGAAGGCATACTTTGACACTTTAAGTGTTGGAGGAACGGGCGTTGAGGGGGACAATAGAGTTGATATAGCGGATACGGACAAGTTTAACAAGAGGGTGATCCAGCGTCTCGCGCAGGGCTGCGGGAAAACCAAAGAGATCATCGAATATTATATGTCCATTCAGAGCTTCAAGATGATGGATGTGGATAAGGCGGTAGGCGAATTTTCCGGCCGGTTTGGGAAAGCTGAGGGGTTGTATGTTGAAGGCGGGAAAATATCAGTAAAAACTTTAGTTTCGGCCTATGTCAGGCCGGAACTGCAAGATATGGCCTGCATTGTTTTGAGCAATATCACCGGCAGGCCCATAACAAAAGCAGAAATTGATAAATGCGCTGAAAATATAACTTCAGATCAGCTTATGACTTTCTTCATAAATATGTATGTCCTCGGGAAAGCGGACAAGCCGGGGGAACTGCTGGTGCCGTCGATTAATTCAAGGCCCAAACTCGAAAAAGATTCGCCGCTTGAATTCCTTGAGTGGCTGACCACGGGGACAAATAATAAGGTAGAAGCGCCGAAGGGGGAGGGTAGCACTACTGTAGCTGATGAGCCGACAAGAGCGCAAGCGATACTGGATGGAATAAAAAGAATAAAGGGGCAGGTTGGAACGGATGGCCCGGAGGCGCTTCAGGCAAGGATCGACAAACTGGCAGAATATGAAAAACAAGCTGAGGGGATTCAAAATGAAGGGAATCGTAATATTGTAAAATCAGCGGCGGATCAAAAAAGAAAAGAACTAGCTCAGGCATTCATTAACAACATAAACCCAAAGGTCCGGACAATGGGATTGGGGCTTTTGAGAAAAATATGGGAAGCCAATCCGACCGACGTGGATGCTAGATCTGATTATTTGAATCCGGTGATTCGGATTTTATCAAAAGACACTGCGGAAATGAATAAGCCGGAATTCGCTGGACTTTTAAAAGAGCTTGAATTGACGATCTCGGATAATGGGGTTTTCTCCAATTTAACGGATAAGGATTCGGCCCAGGCGCAGGCCATGGTTGTAATGTACATTGCCAAAATAAAGATCGCGGCTGGAGAGGATCCGGAGGCAGTTCAGAAATATATCGATAGTAAGATCGCAGGACTGTGGGACGCTGATTTCTGGAAAGAAAGCGAAGGGGACAGGGCAATACTTGCGCTCGAAGTGGCCAAGGCTAAGGCAAGATTATTTATATCCAAAAAGGATAGCGCAGAGTTTGCAATTAAAGAAGGATTCAACGCTGATCGGGAACTTAAAATAGTAGCCGAAAATTGGAAAACAAAAGTTAATAAGGAGCAAGGCAAGGAGAAAACCATCAGTGAAAACGTTCAAGCTAGCTTCATTCTTATGGAAAAGGAAAAGAATACTATCACGCAAGATGAAGCGGCAATTGCTTATCTCTGCAACCGGTTTTATTCTGACGGAGTCCTTTCGCCGTTAATCGCGGAAAAAGAAAAAGTTGACGGAGAGAAACAATTTGAGCTAAACAAGCAGAACGCAAAGGACTCATATGATAAGGTGTTTAGTGGGAAATCGATGCCCGGCAAAGGGAAGAGGAAGCATTCAACAGCTCAAGGGACAAAAGGACAAGTCAAAATAGCCCGATCCAGCAGACCGGTTGTTTCCAGAGCGAAGCCGGTTGTACGATCATTAAAGCAAACAACATCCGCGAAGCCAAAAGGGGCAGAAGGGGGAACACCAACCGGAGCGACAAAGTCCGAAGTTATTGAAAACGGAAGCAGAAGATATATTGTTAATTCTGATGGAACCACAAAAATAATAGCTAAACAAAAAGATGATGGCACTTGGGAAGATGTGAAATGATGATTATAGTCAAAAACAGTGCTTTGACGTGCAAGTTTTTTGTTATTTAAACCGATAATAATAGTAGAAAGCGCCTTTAATCCCGTTGCCTGTTAACGGAGGTTATTGGCAGAACAGTTCAATAGAATACCTAGCACGCTGATATAACAGGCGTGCTTTTTGTTTTTCAAGGGAGACAAAATGGGAGACGAAATTAGAGTATCGGGACATAAGCAGAGTTATTCAGGCAACGTCGGAGGCCTGCTAAAGCTTGCCAGACCTTTGACGCTAAAGCTTGGCCAGATGGGTATAGATCTGGCTGTGTTTGACAGCGATGACAACCAAGACCGGAAAGCAACAGCTGAGAGGATAAAAAACTTCCTTGAGTTGGAAAAGATAGATCCTACAGAACAGGGAATAACCGAATACCTGAAATGGCTTGATGAAAACCAAGAAACCCTAAACCTTTGCGCCAAGATTGAAAAAGAGACCGGAATATCAATTTATATTGCCAATAATGGAGTAAAGCTCCCCAAGGCCAGCGCCGAATATCTCAAGGGATTTTTATCAACCGTTTTTGGAATAGACCTCGCCAAAGTTAATTTAAAAGATTCCACAGACAGCTTTATCACCATCCAAAAAAGATACTTTGATGGAATAACCAGCATTGCTTACGACCAGCTAATGCCTGACCCCAAACTGAAGGACCTTCCGGCTGCTGAAAAGGTCATGCTCCATATGAGAGCCAATGAGTTGAGTAAGGTAGGCATAAGTCTTATTGTATATGACGATAAAGGGATTGATGAATCCGCCTCATTTGCCAAGATCAAGAACTTCCTAAAAGCTATGGGAATTGAGGACAAGGAAAACTTTGACAAATTCATCTCCTTCATAAACGACCTAAAGGGAGCTGACCAGGGAAAAAAACTCGCAGCGGCCAAGCTGGTAGTTGACGGAAAGGAAGGGGATTCAGCTGCAGGCATTCCAAAATATGTTACTGTCCCAATGGATAGAGCTAAGGAAATAAAGAACTTTAACCTTTTGGCAGAAAAGATAAACCGGGGCTATAAGCTTCTGGTTATGAAAGACGAAAAGAATACGCTTGCATATTACTGGCTTGATCCTTCCGGGAAAGTTGTCAGAGTGGCCGACGATGAGCTAAAGGTCATAGAAGGCAGTATCATACCTACTGTTCTGAGGGGAGGGTTTTGGGAGAGAGCTGAACAAAAAGATCCTATTGCCGTTTATAAAGCTCTTAGAGGATCCAGCATAGAAAATCTGCTTGCCTACCAATCGCGAATAAACGGCATAAAGCCGGATACAATTAGAGAACTCGACCGCAGGCTCAACAGCGGCAGGACCATAAAAGAGATAATCGACGGGATAAAAGAAAAGAGAACGAAAGTTGAAGAAGCATATAAGGAATTTTTGAAAATCAAAAAACAGCTTGATAGCGCAAAAGGCTCAGCTGCGGCATTGGCCAAGCAAACAGTTGACAGTTTTAAAGAAGGTGATAGTGGTGAGGGACTGAAAAAATACGCGGCATATAACGCCGCTAAAAAGATTGCGCAAGCCGCGTTATATGCCGCCCAAGCAAAAGCAAAAGAAGTTGAAGAAGCTCAGAAAACAGCCCAGAAAGCGCTTAAAGAGGAACTTGATAAATTTAAAGCGGATGAAAAAGACGCTGATGCAGTTATCGGATACATGGAGATGCTCCAGAGCGTTTGGCTTAATTCGGGAGACGTGGTTCTCGAGAATGTGGTGGTCGCAGTTGAAACTTCTCCCCGATTAACCGGAACGTCATTAAAGAGAAATGGAACGTTGATTGCGATTTTTGACAAAGATATTGTACAATACCTTTTGCCAAAACCTCCTGTCAAGCCTGCGTCCGCGCAGAAAGATATCAGGGTTATATCAAAAGATAAAGCGAGCGAGCTGATAAGTCGGCCAATTATACTGATTAAGGCGGTTATGGGAGGGGTCGAGGGGAATCCCTATAATGTTGACCTTTCAACAGAGGGATTAAACTCCCGCGACTTGTTGAATATAGTTGATTTTTTCTCCCCCAGATATCGTATAGATGCGCTTGGTTATTATAAAGAAGAAGAACAGCTTAAAGCGCTGAATATTATCAATAAAAGATCAGAAACATACGCTAAGGATTCCCCTGAAAGAAAAACTCTCAATAAATTATTTGAGAGCATAAGGGGCGATGAAAAGACATTCTTTACAAAAGAAGAATTGAACCTTTTATCAAGATTGCTTCCCGAATACAAGAAGGATGCCGATCAGGCAAAAGCCAAGGTATGGGAAGATATAAATGATAAGATATTTTCGGTAGAGGGTAAATGGAGAGTAAGGCAGACGAGAAGCGGCCTTGATGATCTAAACCGAAAGAAGCTGATCGATTTTGCCAATGCAAATTCAGATTATAAGTTTGCCACTTTGATGCCCCAGGATGGGGATGCTCGGGAGATAATTGAAGCAAAAAGCATCCTCCGCACAATAGCCAAACAGTTAGGAGACAGCGTAAAGCGCCCGAAACTTGAAGGATTCAAAGATTTTTTCAATTTGGTGACGAGGGAAATAAAGTCTTCAGCAAAAGTAACCCAAGAAATAGAGCTTCCGCAGGGAGTTGAAGACCAGGTTTGGATGATTTACCGCTGGGACCATTTGCCGACTCAGGCAAGGACAGAATTTACCTCCGCTCTTGAGTCTGCCAGGAAAGTGAAACAAGAATATAAGACTTTTACTGAAGAAGCGCCTAAAAGGATCGAACTGCTCGGGAAAAAAGAAGAAGAGATTGACAAGAGTGCCATAAAACTTGAAGAAAAGCAGGCTAAAAAAACAAAGATCCAGGCTGAAAGGGACGGATTGGTAAAGGAACAGCAGGAGAAAAAGGAGGCCGCGCAGAAGGCTCTGGAAAAATTTCAGGAAGTGATCTATAAGGATGGCCTTGACGGACGCGTGACCAGGCAGGATATTGAAACTATCCTTAGCGAAGCGGACCTCAATCAAATATGGCCATATCTTCAAGCGGTCATGGTGGACCAGAACGGATTGAGATTAAACGAAGTTCTTGAGATAAACACCTTGAATGATTTGAAAAAATTCATGCTTGCCCAGATCGGAAGCGATGGTTGGAGTTCTTTGATAAGGGATCCCGGAGAAGAGATAAAGCTTTCGATCGTAAAAAAACTGATCTCTATCATTCTTTCCCAAAAATACTTCAACAAGATGAGGCAGAGCAGTATGATCATGGCGATTCCGGCTCTGCTGCCCTTTACTAATACAACCAGGTTATTGGTGATTGGCGGGCTGGGCGTAGCAAGCTATGGTCTTGATAAGTTTGATCCTGGAGTTGATCCGAATTCAAGGATTGGCAGAGCATTAACTCCCTCGTACTGGATGTACAATGTGCCGGGGCTAAAGCAGCTTGCTAATCTCAGTCAGGTTGTAAAATCAGAGCCAAACACCAACATCGCCCCCTACGTGCATATATTTATGGTTCAGATTGGAACAAAAGACTCGTTTTATATTTACGAGAAGATGGCGGCCGAAGGGATGGGCAAGGTAACTAGGGAAGACCTTAAGGTTGTGGTTGATGGCTTGGGGAAGAAAATAAAAGAGCTTGATCCTTACACTGCAGAGCAGATAGAGAAAGAGATGCCTGCTCCTCTAAAGAAATTATGGAAAACGTACCGGAACGGTGAGAATGTTTGGAAGCTCTATTTTGAAGGCATAGTTAAAGGTGAAGGTTCGTTCGAGCTTTTTGTAAGCGGACGGGCGGGTAAGGCCATGATAGATGTTGTCCAGCTCGGTTTTTCGATTCTTGCGACCGAAGCCGATATGATTGGCTCGGTGACTGCAGCCATCCCCGGGGATCACCTGGGCGCGCCTCAGATAGACAACTCTTTGGGCAGAGGGATAGCTTACAAACCCGCAAACATAAGTCAAACCGGCACGATAAGCGCTAATGAAGCGGGCTATAAACTAACTTCATTCAGCGTAGGGGATATGCTGATTGGTGGCGCAAACACAACCCTTGATTTTATGTCCATGCAGGGAATGTTTTTTGAGCTGGGTATACAGTACACAAAAGACCTTCTTCAAGGGGTAGAAGATTATTATAAAAAAGACGATCCAACCAAACTGCTCGAGGCGGCAAAATCTTTGGTGGGTCTGTCAGTCGGCGCTACACTTTGGGGTGTTGGCTTTAATCCCTTTGCCTCGGGAAGCATGATCCCATATTTTACCGAAGCGGAACAACTATGGAAGGAAGGGCAAAAGGATAAGGCGATCGGCGCGTTCGTGCTTGGCGCCAAATATTTTATTGACGTGATGCGATACAATATGTACCGAATCGGCGAGGCGCGCAACTTCCTCATGGATCGGCCCAGTCAGCTCAAAGCTCCACTTACATTTTTTAACTGGCCGATGCAGTTGACTGATACCCTGATTGGTCGTCCGTTGAGATGGACAATAAATAAAGTGTGGTCCCCGGAGAGCAGGCTATCTGGTGAAAGCTGGGCAAGCAAAGGGCTATTGAAGTTTGATACAGGTTTGAGTTGGCTGGGGGTTACTTGGGATAGGAAATGGGAATACGCGGGAAAAGCCGCGCGGAAAATTAAACTTGATTTTATTCTTGATTGGACGGATCGTTTCTCCCTTAGCCCTACGCTTAGGAACAGATGGTGGCAGATGCCGGCGGGCGTTGCCAGGACCGTAGGGATCGATTATTTAGCAAAAGGCATCGTTGGCTTGGAGTTCCAGCAAAGATATTATGCCTGGGGGTCGCAGAACAGATTTTTTGGCTTGTCAGTAAGTACCGAGCTTATAATGAGAAGGCAGATAAAAGCCCTTGGCATGGAAGTTGACCGTGTCGGCAAAGTGGTGAGCTTTCTTAAGCAGCAAAAAATAACCCCGGATCTGATTTCTCCCTCGAATGATTCGATCGTAACCGTTGAGTACGGCACCAAAGGCGCTCTGATATACAAAGAGGGGAATCCGGTAGCTCTGTACAACTCTCAGGCAAGGCTCAAAACGCTTCCAAAGAGCATCGAGGTTGGCTGGGAGGGGGTAGGGAAGCACCCTGTTCCTGTGCGCGAGATAAAAATGGTGGCGGGCGGTGAAATTGGGGTTGAGATATTCAAAGGGCAGGGCGGAGTTGAATATGCACGGCTCATAGTTGGGGAAGATATTTTAAATGGTGAGGGAAAAATAGATTTTACCGAGGCGGTATCAAAGCTTCAGGTGGTGGAGGGAAGTATATTTGACGGTATCGATATGAATGCACCGGACAAGCCAGCAAAGACCCCCGGGGAGATCAAAGCGGAAGAAGCAAAGGTTGCCAAAACGGCGAACAAAGTTGATGACATTTGGGAGAAGTATAAACCAAAGCTTGAAGATCCAGCAGGAATGGCGGAAGCACTTAAAGAACTTGGCAGAGCGGCGGAAGCAAAAGATAAGCTCCCTGCTGATTTTGAGAAGATGAGCTTTGAAGAACAGCTCCGGGTGATGGAGAAGACGAAGGTAAAAATTGGAGGAATGGAAGTCTCCTACCTTGAAGCCAGGCTGGCTTGGGTAAGGGCTCTAGTATATAAGCAGACCGGCGGGAAAATAACGCTAACCACTCCACAGTTAAAGGGTATTCTGGTGATGCACGACGGATTCTCCGCTCAGATGTACACAGGAGAAGGCAAGACCATTGTCAGGTGTGCTCTCGATATTCTTGACGCGCCGATGGGCAGAAAAATGATCGCCCTTACCCATAACGATCTTACCGCTGAGGCCAACTACAATGAAACTAGGAAAATATACGAAGAGGCGGGAATCAAGGTTAAGTTTGTCAGGTATACCGATGCCGGACTTCCCAAGATATTCAGCGGGAATCAAGTTATTTATCTTTCGATGAATGATCTGGCGTTCATTGAGCTGAAAAACATTACATCTTTTGAAGAAAAGGTTGATATTCCGTATAAGCAAGGCCTTTTTAGGGTTGATGAATTTGACTTTATTTACATTGATGAAGGATTAACTCCATACATCATGGCTGGGGGAGAAAACTCAAGAGCTGAGATCAAAGCTTGGAAAACAGCGTGGAAAACGGCGATGGCTCTTTCTGAGTACACGGATTACACAAGAAATGGCGAGGAAGGGATCGAGCTGACCGAAAAAGGCCTTAAGAAAAAAATCTTCCAGAACGAAAAAGGGGATTTCGTAATGTGGAACGAACTGCCTTCTCTCCAGCAGAAGAGGATAATAAGGTCCCTGCAGGCCAAACATATGCCGGAGGGGGTTAAATATGCGGTCGATTATTTAAGAAGAGATATCCTTGTAATTAATGAAGGGACGGGACAGATAAAGTATGGATCGACCTTTAGCGATGGGCTCCATCAGGCGCTTCAGGCAAAGCACGAAGGGCGAATGATCGGCACGCGCATTACCCCGGAAAGCGCGACCATCGCCCAGGTTCTGGCTAAGACGCTGGTCAGAAGATTAGAACATGTGGTCGCTTCTTCCGGAACGCTCGATGCGATCAATCCTGTCCTCCATAAAGTAGGCATTAATTTTATTGAGGTTGAGACCAATGTGCCGCGATATGAATGGCGGACGGATATATCGTATGAACAGAACTTGGCCAATATAAAAGATTTGATCGCCAGGACCAGGGCAGAGAGCAGGGTGCAGGGAAGAGATCTCCAGATCAGGGGAAGCAATGCAAACGAAGCCGATATAAAAAACGCGATAGACGCGTTGAAAACCGAGAAATTGAATATTGCCTCATATATTACGCATGACGCGGTTTTGTCTCCAAACTATGAAGCGAAGATAGATGCTATCATAGAACAAGCAGTAAAAGACATTAAGGCGGATCGCCCGATCATAATCAGCGCGGACAATCCAATACTTGCGAATGAAGTATTAAGAAGATTAAAAGCTCATCCCGCTTTTGCTGGAAAAAATATCGAGTTCCTTGCCTGGGGCGGCGAAAATTTATATCAAAAATTCTTTGAAACCGCACTTGATGCGGAAGTTGATGCCAAAGGAAGGCCGCATGCAAAAATAGATGTTTTGGTGACAACCCTTGCCCGCCGCGCTACCGATATCAAGGTCAAAAATCCAAAAGGAGCGTTCCTTTACTTAATTGACCAGGAAGAAGGAAGCTGGGGTGAAAAGCAGAAAAGCGGCCGCGCCGGCCGCCAGGGAACATCGGCAACACTCAGGGTATTTACTTCGCCTGAATGCGGCATCTACAGCGCCAAACTCGGGGCGGATAATTACAACTACGTTTCCCGGGAGCTGGCCGGAAAAGTTAACTTAAGCGGAATAACCCCGGAATCGACCTTCAGAGAAGTGCTCGAGTTGCTTTATGAGAATAAGATCGACCAGAAATCAATTGAAGATTTTCTTAAGAAAAAGGTTGAGGTCAACATAGGCAATGAAGAAAAAGAAATAAATCTAATGGACCGGGCACAGGAAGCTTTTGATAAGGTATTGTTCCAAAGGTGGGAAGAAGGAGCAAGAATTGAGAAGCTCCTGCCAAATGATTTAAGGCAAAAAATAGATGATTTGCGAAAATCGTACGGCGAATGGACGGGGACGCCCAAAGACAACGCAATCGTGCGTGAACGGGCAAAGGGGATCGTGGCCGATGAGCTTGGGTTCCTTTGGAAAAACGAAGGCCTTAAGAGCGATATTATAGACCTAGACACCGATCCCGCAAGGATGAAAGGATTCAGGGAGGCACTTAAAACAACAGTTGCGCGGCTGGGGAAAATGTTCGGCGTTCAGATCGAAATCGAGATCCCGACCTCCGGAAAGTTCTCATTTTCCGATTTTGCTAATAAGTTGTCGGCGGCGATAACCGACAAGCTTTTTGATTTCAGCAAGATGGCGAACAAGGAATTGAGGGGAATATTCGGCGTGGAGTACCTGATGTTTGAGAAAGAGCTGAAAGCAGTAGAGGATGAACTGATCAGAAAGTATCAATCGGAAGGAAAACTTTTAGCCAAGTCGGGAGAAGTAACGGTTGCCAAAAAGGCAAGGGACCTCTTTTTAAAAGAATACAAAATAGCACTTGAGAACCTGCTTGAGAATTACAGGAGAAGGATAGTTGAGAGAGTAAAAGCGGAAAGGATATCCGAGTCTGTTCCTCTGGTCGGGAAATATTCCCGGCCTGGCCGGATGGTAAGAGCGCTTGGAAGAGGAGTGGGCAGGTTGTTAATTCGAAGCGCAGGCGCGATCAAAGTCCGGGCGGAGAGCGTTTTTATAAAACCAACGGGTGAAAAAAATGCGGAACCAAACGCCAAGGTAATCGACCTTGATGCTGAACGCGCAAAGCGGGCAGCCGAGGCCAAACCAGTTGATGTAAAACCTGAGCCGGTTGGCGGCAATGGTTCAAATGGAACAAAACCTGCCGGCGAAGTAAGACTCGAACCCAGACCGCAGATAGTGAGCGCAGAAGCGAGCGTTGCCAGAGCCGCGCTTGAAGAAGCGGGCATTAAAGTGGTCGGCGAGATGAACGGCGCCATGAGTATGATGCATGAAGAAGTGGTCAGGTTTGCCATTACACAGCTTAAAGCCAACGGAGTTGAATATATTGCTTTTGATGGAGAAGCAAAATTAACCAAGGCAGAGTTCATCCGGAATCTTCTTCCAGCAGTTAGAGAAATACCTGGCCGCAAGCTTATAATCTTCTCCAAGCCAAACGGCGCAGTAAAAGCATATCCAATTATTGTTCCCGATGGAGCGATAGTTGAATTTAATAATGGAGGGTATGAGATAAAAGATTCTCAAACCGGACATCTGGTCGATAAGATCATAATGCATGAAGGCACACCAGATTTTATGGGTGGATGGGAGAGCGCCGATCAGCTTAAGAGGAAATATGGGCCAGAAGCGGCTGAACGAATATTGAGAATGCGTGCCGAACTTAAAGTTGTAGAACCGAAAGTAATCAGGATAGAAGGTAAAAACATCAGCGATGTCGAAGCATTGGTAAAAGCGGTCGAAGCGGTCGATGATGGCGAGGCAATTATCATCTTCCAGAGCTCGCAAGCTATAAAAATCCGTGGGAAAGCCTCTGACTTCAATCTTTGGCTCGAGGGCGGATCGAGAGCAGAAAAAGCGTTCGACCGTATAGTCAAAACTTCCGTTAGAGCTAATCTGGGAATGCCAAAAGAATATATCGCCGGTTTCCTGGCCGGGAAAAGAGCGCAGATCGCGGCCCAAGTGCAAGGTAAAAGAGGTTACATTAAGCTGTCTGTTCCCCTTTACGAAATATCGGGAACGAAGTCGGAATTGATCGAAAAATTCACCACTTTTACTTATGAAGCTGAGAAAAGTGATGGGACAAAGATAAGAATCAGCATCAAGATAGAGGATTGGAACGCGCTTACATCCGATGACCCTGAGGTCAGGAAAAAAGCGGAACTCAAACTGCTCCAGCAGATAAAAGCTCAATATCCTGAAGCTACTTCATCTCAGATATTCAAGGCGCTTAAGGCCGAAGCCTGGGCGAGGAAGACCGGTTTTGAGGCGCAGGTGATATTTGAAAAGAAGTTCGCGAAGGTTGGGCTGGATGTGTTCAACCGCGAAATGGCCAAATATGCCAGGGAATGGAAAACCGCCGGCACGGTAAGAAGGTCGGAAATTATCTCTGCCGTTGAGGCGGATATCGACCTGGCCCGCAAGGCTTATGAGGTGGAATTCACGAAAAGACTAAATGAGTATATTAAAACTTCCGGCAGAGCCGAGGTTTCTTCCGCCAGGATGGAAGAGATATGGAAAGGCGTTGAGGTGGAACAATCCCTTGGGCAGGGAAGATTTGCTGAGTATCTCTCGAATGCCGGCATGGGTGGGGCAGCAAAAGGAATAGCATTTGAAACAGGTAAAGCGGGGCTTATGGGATTAGGTGTCGGTCTCGTCATGGAAGGAGCGTCAGAACTCATCTCAAAAGACCCGAACCTTGGCAGATTGCTTAAGAATTCTGTCGGGATGGGGCTGGAATGGGCGAGATTCGGCGCAATGTGCTCAGGGGCGGAATATCTTATGGGGTGGGGAAAGATCCCCGCTATGGGATTTGCCATGGCGCTTCCCGCGATCTGGGACCTTGGCAGAGAAGGCACCCCTTATGAGCTTAAAGGCAGGATACTGTTCTCGCACGCAGCAAGCACCGCCGGTTTTGTGCTTGGTCTTGGCGCGGGAAATGCGATCGGCCTCAAATTCCCCAAACTCGGTGGGCCGGCCGGAATGGCGCTCGGAATGGGGTTAGCATGGGTTGGCGGTAAGGTCAACAATTATTATTACAGGAGATCTGAAACCTGGAGATCTATCGTTGATTCAAGGCCTTCCCGTATAACAGGTTCAGTCCTTGGCTCTGCCAGCTATCCGCTGACCGCGGCATCGGTAGTGGGGATGGGCGCAGGCATACTTGGCAGGACGGCCGCATATTACGGCTCGCTTGAGCTGGCCGGCGTCCCGATGAACCTGGCCGGAAGGATACCAGCCTGGATCGCATCACGGGGAGCCGTGGTCCTTCGCGGGGCAAACATAGCCATGCTGGCAGGACTTACAAATACCGTTGGTTTCAATTTATATTATGAGCTCGGAAACAAAGATTATGAGAAAACCGTCGCCCAGAGACTGGGAAAAATGATGTATGAAAATTGGGTGGTCAAATCCAAATCGAGGATGCTGGGGGCAGCTTTTGTGACGACACTCGGGGTTGATTCGTATAAATATGATGATTTTGTCGACAGATATGCTGAGAATTTCACGCCGCCGATCTTTGGCGCGAGCGATTATAAGGAAAACACGGATTTTGTTGTCGGGATAAATACCACGATTGGCAACGACTTTACCGAAAGTCTTAGTTTGGGGAGAACTGTAGCCGCAGGCTACATTCAACAGGCATATAGTTATCTTTATAAAGAAGGAAACGGGACAGGTGATGTTGATTCCGACAGCCGGATCGCGCAGGAATACCTGACAAAGAGATTGGGAGAGACGCTTTCCAAACAGGTTGTACTGACAGAGAACGAAGCAAAGATATTTGAGGAACTAATGATATACCTGAAAACATTGAAGAATATCGCAGATTTCAGCGATAAGAGGTTGGTGGATTTCGTGGCTAACTGGCTAATGCAGAAAAACCTTGATAAGGATGATGTCTGGGCGCAGGCGCGAGGGATACTAGACAGATTTTCCGCTCTGATCATACAGAACCAGGTAAAACAGATACTTCTGGTCAATCCCGAGGAGATGGGACGGAAGCTGTATGAACTGCTTGATTTCTGGACAAGCGGTAATATGGCGGCGATGGAGAGCAATCCTTTTAAAGGTTCTCCGATAATGAGGATGGGGCAAGTGCGGGAGTTGCACAATAAATTCGCCGGCATGTTTGATGGGAAAGGAGTACTTAATCCTGGAATGGACGGCGCGTTCGCCCACTGGATCCTTCATCAGCCCGTAGGCGGCAGGAACTTCAAGGATACAATCAAAGAAAATAACAGATTGATATGCGAGAAGGAATCCAGGGATTATTCAGCAAAGAAAGTGAAAGCGGACACGGAACTTGCGGCGGCCCGTAAAGAAGCGGAAAGCCTGCAGGCGAAATATGTATATTATCGCCGGCTTCAGCTAACGCTGCTGGCGCAAGATAAAATAGACGAGGCAAAAGTCAGCCGGACCGGTGCCGCGCTTGCCTATCTTGAAAAAAAGATGCAGCCAGCAATGTTAAGGATCGCTAAAGCACAGATGGAAATTGATAATTTAAAGATTCAAATCCTGATGCTCCAGAGCGCCTGGTTCCACGCCGCAAATCCCATAGAAAAAATGGTCCATGAAGCAAGGATAAAAGCTCTCGGCGGCAGCGTGAAAGGTGTTGATGAGGAGTATGTCAAGAAAACCGCTGAATATCTAAAGCAGTACAAAGAGATCGATCCAAAGAAAGAGCTCAAGAAATTTGAACGCCTTTACAGAGATATGTTGAAATTGGTCGAGGGAAGAGAAAACATAGCTTAAAAAAGAGTTTAGTTAATGTAATTTTTGGGCCGGCGTTAATAACAGGCACGTCGGCCCTTTTTGTTCTTGACGAGACAGCTTGGCCGGACCGCAGTGGATCAGGATAATAATTCAGGAAGTTTTCTTAAGACCTCTTTGATCGGAATAATTTCAATGTTCCCTTCCCGCATACGGCGTTCACCGCCATAAATAAAATAGGCTTTTGCTGAAGGATAATCTTTGAGAAAGGACTTTAATCCTCTGAGCATTTGATTATGGACCTTGCCGGTGCGCTTGATTTCAAACGCTTTTATTCCTTTTTTCCCATACAGCACAAAGTCCACTTCCAAATCAGCGGGCGTTTTCCAATAATAGATTTTATAGTCCAGGCCCAAATAATCATTTATGGCGTTTAACTCTTGGAAAAAAAGCGTCTCAAATGCTATGCCCTGAACCTCTTCCGGCATGTCAAGCGGCCCCATTGGTCTAAGCGTCCGATAAAGCCCAACGTCAAAAAAGTAAAATTTAGGATGGGTTGCCATGCGCCGTTTTGCTTTCTTTGAAAAAATGGGAATTCTGTAAGCTATAAGCAAATCTTCTAATATGTTAAAATAATTCTCAACCACTTTGCGTTCAACCGCGCATTCGCGCGCCACCGATGAGATGCTTAAGGTGGAAGCTTGCGAAAAGCTGGCGGCTTCCAAGAATCTGGAAAATGCGCTTAAGTTTCTGGTCAACCCTTCTTGTTGGATCTCCTCCTCAAGGTAAGTCTTAACGTAACTCTCAAGATAAGCCTTTGGATCGGATTCCGTGTATGCGCAGGGGAGATGTCCATAGTTCAATGAATGGTTTAAATCAAAATCCCCGCCCAGCTCCGCGGCCGTTAGCGGATGCAAAAAATAGGTTAAGGCGCGGCCAGCCAGCAAATTCGGCCCTTTTCTCTTCAACTTCCGGGCGCTGGAACCGGTTAGTATAAACTTGTATTTCCATTTTTCAATCAGCCGGTGAACCTCATTTAAAAGATCTGGAACTCTTTGAACCTCGTCAAGGATAATCCAGTCGTTAAAATCCTTTGGAATAAGATTCTCAAGCCGCTGGGGATTGGCCAGAAGATCATTAAAAAGCTCCGCCTCCAACAAATCTAAATAAAGGCCATCCTTGAAAACTGACTTAACCCAGGTTGTTTTCCCTGTTCCTCGGGGGCCAAATAAAAAGAAACTCTTAGCTTTTGGCGCTTGTATCAATCTGGAATACATAATTCCATTTTACGCTCATTATTGGAATTGTCAAGCTTAAATAACAGCCACGCTGCGCCCTCCGAATCCCTGCCTGTCCGGCAGGCGGGCGCCTCCCATGCGGGCCGTATGGCCGGCGGAGAAGGAGGGTTGCCCCTTTTATTTTAAACCCCAACTGTTTCCTCGCAAGTATTTAGTGTTTTGTAACTTTCCTCATTAAGGACGGTGGTCGGGGGTTTGCGAGCCCTGGATAACCCTTGGCGAGCTTGGGGAGGAGGGAGTGGTCGGGGGAAAGGGAGGTGAATATACGAAATCGCCGAGCTTTCTTTGCTTCTTTCTTTGGCGGACAAAGAAAGAAGGAATAAAAAATCGGGGTGTTTTGGCGGTGGGGCTTCCCCTCATGCTTTACATAATAATCAGAAAATTATGCTTGGCATAATAAGCGCGAAATAATATAATCATTAAACTAGCGGCACGCTGCGCCTTTTTATTGCTTAGATTCGCACATAAGTATAAAATGGAAATTGGGGATAGTTTCTTTCATCTTCTTCTGCCAGTGATTCATTAGGCTTGAAATAAGCGGGATCAAAGATCTCGTTTGCCTTGAACTGGCGGGAAATAATATATGTCCCGGGAGCGGTTTCCAGCATCTTTACCCGCATTTCCTCAAAAAAATTATCGCAATAGGGCTTGAAGAAAAAAACAATATTGAACGGAGTCAGGGGGATTCCCATGAAATCTTCTTTTCTAAATACAACATTGCTTATGCCAAACCGGTCCCTTATCTTTACCGTTTCAGAAAATAAAGCATCATTATTCTCTATGCCGGTGACCCGATCAAAATGCGCGGCGGCGGCAAAACAGGGCCCGCCAAGGCCAGAACCAAGATCAACAAAATGATAGTCTGAAGGAAGGGCAAGTTTATCGAGGTGAGTCAGCGTTCTTTCTACCGGCGTCCCCTTGTATTCTGGTAGGCGCGGCCCGTCAAGAGGAATCACTATGTTCCCAAAAAATTTCGCTGATTTCCAGTCTTTAGGAACAAGCTTCCATTCAGCTTCTTTAATTGCCGCTTGGATTTGCGGCGCGTTCCGACGCGCATCTATTCCCATGATTCTCATGAATGTTAATCGAATGGATAATAAGGTGATTTCAATCTGCCTGAAATTTCTTTGAAATTTCTTGGAACAGACGGAGATAATAAGATGGGTTTAGTTGCAGGTTTTCCGAGAAATCAGGAGATATTTTAAATTATGAGTATTATTTTTTCGGGCGGGAATGGAAGACGAATCGCCTACGGCCCTTTCTTAAGAGAATTAAAAGAAAATAACATGACCGATGTCCAGAGGGAAAGACGATGTCATTTTCTGGATAAAGTGATAGATTTGCGGGAAGACATCCATAATAAAAAAAGAAGTGTTGAACTTTTAGAATTGGCAAAAGTTTTTGCGAGGACGATATTTGAAGCGGACAGTATAGATTTAGTGATTGGACAAGAGATTGAGGAATGTATAATCAAACCACTGGCCGATTTTTCTTTAGCTCAAAACCGATTGGTATATATCCCTGACTGCAATAAAGAAGAGGCACTGGTTTCCGGACAGGTCCGCACGCAATTATATAAGAATTTTTCAACAAATTTGCGCTCACAGCTTCAGGCCGAATTGGACTTTGATGGTGTGTGGTGGAGATCTTTGGCGATTTCGCCCTTAGTCACCGGATTTGAAAAAGAAGACTTAACACTTGAGCAATATGTTAGAAGGGGATTTTTGGCGTTATATTCATCAAAAAGTGATTTTTTGTATGGTATTGCCGGTATGATTCCCTTAAGAATGTTTACCGATAATGTCTCTCTTGCTTTAGCGAAATTAATTTAACCTCTTTTTTTATTATAAAATAGCCTAAAATATTTAATCGAACAATCTCATTCATATGCAAGTCTTTAACCTGTAAATCCGATTATATAAGTGAGTGGTATACGGAGCAACTTTAAGATTGCCTGTTGTTTTAAGGGGAAGCCATAACAGGCTTTCCCATTTTTTTTATAAGGGGGAATCATGGCGGGAAGCGTAAAATTAAGAGAGGTAGCTAATACCCAACCAACAAGAGTTACAAAAGTTGAACGCCCAAAGCCGCGGAGCGGCGATGGCCAACAGGCTGGGGGGGTTAATTCCCAGGTTGACATTGTGCAGATAAGCGGCTTGATAGAAAAGGATGTTCCAACCGGTCAAAACGAGTATGAGAAAGTTGATTTTCTGCCTTCAGAACTTAAGGAAGCAGGAAGTGTCTGGGAGCTATTTCTTGGTGACAAGAAGATTCCGCAGAATAAAAAAGATGCAGTGGTTAAGCTTATAATTGAAGCCTGGAAAGCCGATCCCGAAAATAAAGGTAAAACCTGTCCGATGGACCCAAAAAATCCAAAATCTGTTCCGCCCGAAATATTGCTTCAATATGCCGCCAACATAAATATTTTCTTGAAGGCGCCGGGCGTTTCTCCAGACCATGATTTGAGCGAGTTAAAGAGAATAGCTGTGCTTGCCACAGCCAGAGCGATTGATAAAGATCGTTCGGCGGCGGAACCACCTAAAATGCAATTAGTGAAAAAGGGAGAGATTAGGCCTTTTCAGGATATTATTTTTTCCGGGGGAAAATTATATCAACTGATAATTAACAGTAAAAAAGAGTATTCCCTGTTGAGGATGGATTATGACGGTAAGAAATTTTTCCCGAAGTCTAATGAAATGGAAATTGTCCTGCCTAAACCGGGTGGCGATCCGATGTATATAGATTTGGCCCCCGGCGGGGAGCGCTTAAAGATATATTATGAAGTTGGTGAGATCTGGTTTTTCCTTGAGAATCCAAAGATTAATGAGCCGCTTGCGAATGAAAGGGAGACCGGCACAGTTCAACTGAAATCCGTCACCCCGCCTGATAAAAGCGACAACGGCGTTAAAAGTTATGATGAATTTAAGGCCTCGGTTATTGAGAGGCTGGCGTCGGGAGAAAAGGGAACCATAATTCATTTAATTCCTGATCCCAGCAATCCCGAGAGTTATCTTAAGATGGCTTTAGATATCTTTCCTAAGTCAGAAGGTTATATTGTCGGGGATGGCCAAAAGGGGATATTTATTTACCATAAAGACCCGGCCAAGCTTCCCGAGAGATTGATGAATTATGCCGAAAGGATCGGCGAACCAGTGAGTTTTGCGGTCAAGCGGATAGAGACTTATAATTCAACCGTGCCGGAAGAGATTTTAGAGATAAACCTTAACCGTATTGAAAGGGCGACAATTGGTGCCGAGCAAGGCGGCGTGCAGCTGATCAGAGTGGTTAACGGTGAATATCGGGTTCTTGCGGGTGGGAAGTGGACGGTTGAGGCTAAGTCGCAGCAACGGCAGGCTGATGATTATATCAGGAAGGTAGCATCAGAGTATTTAGCCGGCCGAAAAAATGAGATCCAGGTCAGGAGGCAATTGGAACGGCTGGGAATTTCCCCTGAAGCGATAGATCTTCGGATTGCTGATCTGCGGCTAGCCAGAATTGAGGCGCGCTATGGCAAAGGTACAGCTGATTACCTTAAGGGGCATAGGGTGGAAATTGCTCAGATGAGAGTTGAAAAATTCGCCAAGTTGATGAAATCCCTGTATCTTTACCGAAAGGGAAGCGTTGAAGCCACGCAATGGCTTGAAGATCAGGGCATCCACGATCCAGAATTTAAATTAAGAAAAGAATTGCAATTAGCCCACGAAAAATACGTTGGGTATGTTGAAGCTGAACGCACAAAGTTGAAAGAAGTAAAACAAGCATTATCGGGCGAGGGAAGGATCGATGAAGCAACTTATCAAAAGTATTCAGAATGGGTACGACGCTTAGAGCAGAAACCAAACATTATGAGGGAGCTCAACGTCAAGGCTGATGAGGTCAAGAAGATGAGCGAGGGACTGGAGGCGGCAAAGATGGCAGGCAGAAACGAAGTGCCGGCCGAACTTGACCAGGGGTTAAAGGATATCGAACGAGTTACCAGGGATCCGAAGACTGCGGGCAGATTAATCTATTATCTTAAAGCAAATCCTGAATTATTGAAAGGCGAGAATGGTGAAAAATTCCTGAAGAAATTGAATGGCGTGCTGAGCGAGAAGAACTTCGCGGAAGCGCTAAAAAGGGAAGGCTCCGGCCTTTTGGTAGGACTGGTTGTGCTGATCGGCGTTGAGGAGTTTATGGGCCTGGTTGGAATAGAGAATAAGCAGGCCAGATTTGTAGCCGGGTTGGGCCTAGCCCACCTTGCGACCGTATATTCCCAGGACGTGATCATCAAAGTGACCAGCGGGCTCGAAGCCGCGCAGGCGCAAAAGATCATGAGCTACATGGAGAATCCGACATTACGCTTGAAGGTTGTAAGTCAGCTTAAGGGATTGGGAGCCGGACTGGCGGAGATGGGATTCTATGGGATGATGGCTGAGGATGTGGTAAAAATCTTCGGCGTAAACGACCCAAACACATTACATATCGCGAAACTCGCAGGCGGGCTGGTTGGGCCGTCTGCGGTGAGATTGGCGGCGCCTTATGTGTTTGGGGAATCCGCGCTGGCCAGGACGGGGGCGGGTTTAGCCGGTAGGACGCTAGCTGGAAGATTAGCGATCGGGATTGGCGTGGCAAACCTTGCGACTGATGGACTTTACAGCTTATTCGCTTCAGATTACAGGATGCATGTTAATAAACGGGCTTATGATGAAGTACAGACCAATAGGGTGAGAACTACTGGAGGAAAAATTGGAGCTTTTGTTGTTGAATTCTTCCATGGTATAGGCGGATCGATGTCAGAAGCGGCGGCTACGGAAGATAATCCGCGGATCAAAAACCGGATCGTGCAGGAAGACATCTCGATGGTCAGCTCGTTCAGGTCAGAAATTTTAAGCGAGGTAAAGCAATTCCTAAACAACAGCGGCGATCTGAGCGTTTTAACCACTGAACAGAAGTGGGGAAATATCATGCATGATACCGAACGGACCGATACTCATACTATCCGTGGCGGCAGCAGCCTGGACAGGGAATGGCAGGGAATGACCTATGAAACCAAAATTTATGAATCTGTTTCTGAGCTGGAAATATATAATTATCTTTTTGAATATGCCAAACAGAATCCCAATGTGCAGTTCGGGGGCGAGGAGCATATCAATGCGGTTGTGCAGAGATTCGGCAAATGGAGCAATTCTGATGAATATAAGGTAAAATCTCAAGATGTGAGAAGGATATTTGAAAAAGGGATAATCATCTCCTGGCAGATGAGATTGGCGGCGATGAATATGATCGATCCCACGATCTTTAGTGATTTTGAAAATCAGCCCATAAACGATGATATCCGCGGCTGCGTGTCAAGGACAGGTGTTCTAAGAACGAACAAGATTGAGGATTTCAGGAAAATTATTTTAACCGTCAAATAGGCAGGGTAAAAGTGAAAGTTGATCCCTTCTCCAATCCCTCCGACTCCGCCCAGATGGTCCCGCCGAGTTTATGCACGATTTCCCGACATTCTCTAAGCCCCTGTCCGGATCCGGGAACTTCTGTGTTTGACGCGTTTCCGCGATACCCGCCCTGGAAGATTATCGAAAGATCTCTTGGCGTAAGACCAGTGCCGGAATCTATTACGCTTATTAAAATTTCGTTGTCGGCTTTTTGGCAGATGATCCTGGGCGGCCGGCCTTGGGGATCATATTTTTTGGCGTTTACGACCAATTCGCCCAGAACCAGCAGAACTTCGCTTTTATCGGTTATTATTTCTTCGGGAAGGTCATCCGCAAATTCAATTTGACACAGCTCACGGTATTGCTCAAAAAGATGTATAAGATTTACCGATGATTTTTTTATCTCAAGTGCATATCTGCCATCTCTTGCCAGATCAACATATCTGCCCATTCTATCTGCTTTTTCCCGCAGCACTTTTCGTGCTTTTTTAAGAAAAACAGTCGCCATTTCATAATTTCCCGACTCAATTGTAGATTCAGCCAGTTGAATCAGTCCGTCCGGAGCGGTCAACGCGCTGCCGATATCATGTTTTATTCTACAGACCAACTCAAAAACCTCTCTTTGTAATTCGCCAAGCTTTACGACTTGGGACATTTTATATATCCATTCGCTTAGTCCCTGCGAGGCAAATTCGCAAATTATGCCGAATCTTTCCAAAAGTTCCGAGGGAGTAGCGCTGCTGGGTCGCAGGGTGTCTCCAAAGGGAAAGGCGTCAATTCTTAAGACGCCAAGGGGCTGTTTTTGCTCGCGGGCGAAAAGGCAGCCAAAAAGTATATCCATCTTTCTACCCTGAACAGTATATTTATTTTCGTGAGTTTTATAACCGTCCAGCCGATCGGGGCTAAAATCTAATCTAATAGAATCAAAATATCCGTCGGGACCCAGGAGATAACAGGCGTCTTCCCATGGCTGCATAATATTTGGCGCGTGCGAAATGTAAAGAGATCCGAGACTTTCAATAACTGTACTGAAAGGTTCTTTAGGTGAATGGCCGCGTGGATCGCTTTCGCTAAACATATCCGGCGCGCTGGCGCTGTCGGAATGCAGCCCTCCACTCTGGTCTATTGAGTAATAACCCACGCGAACATTTTTGGGCAGGAAAGATCTCGCCACACTGGCAACCATTCCTTCTTTGACATCAAATCCACCCGCAGTCGGTCGTCCTGAATCCGGCTTTATTTCCGCCGTGCGCACTTTTGTAATAAAATCTGCCATCACTGCCGCGGAATGGCAGATTGGTGAAAAATTTCTTATTCCAGATGCAGCGGTAACCATCATTTATTTGTCGAAGATTATCATAAAAAATTTCACTTTTTGCCTGAAATATGGTATATTTTCAATATATGCCGAAAGATCTGATCTCGATACATGATTTATCTTCTGCTGAAATAGATGATATCTTCAAACTTGCCGCCGACCTCAAAGCCAAGCAAAAAAGAAAAGAAAAGCACGAATATCTCTGGGCAAAATCGCTGGCCATGATTTTTGAGAAACCTTCCACCCGCACACGTGTCTCATTTGAGATTGGTATGTGGCAGCTTGGTGGTCTGGCTATTAATCTTGATCAGGAAGCGATTGGTCTTGGGACCAGGGAATCAATCGGCGATGTAGCAAGGACACTTTCACGTTATGCCGACGGGATTCTTATCCGAACCTTTGCGCATGAAAAAGTAATTGAACTGGCAAAATATGCTTCAATTCCTGTCATCAACGGACTTTCTGATCTTTCTCATCCCTGCCAGGCGCTGGCCGATATTTTCACGATAATGGAAAAGAAGGGCGAGAATTTAGAAAACATCAAGATGGCATATATCGGAGACGGCAATAATGTCTGCAATAGTCTGATGTTCACAGCGGCAAAAATAGGGCTTAACCTGACTGTTGCGACACCGAAAGGATATGAGCCGAAGGATGAAATAGTTAAACTTGCTTTTGAAGATGCCAAAAAGACAGGGATAGAGATAGACATTTTAAATGATCCTGTGATGGCCGCGGAAAATGCCGATGTAATCTACACCGATGTGTGGGCCTCGATGGGGCAAGAAAAGCAGAAGGCAGTAAGGAGTAAGCAGTTTAAAAAATTTCAAATTAATTCTGAATTAGTGAAACTGGCAAAACCGGATTACATCTTCATGCATTGCCTGCCTGCACATAGAGGCGAGGAAGTGTCGGATGAAGTCATAGATTCAAAAAATTCTGTGGTTTTCGATCAGGCAGAGAACCGACTGCATGTGCAGAAAGCGATTCTGGTTAAGTTTTTGGGAGGATAAAATGTCTAGCGTTAAAAAAGTTGTCCTGGCCTATTCGGGCGGGCTTGATACATCGGTGATGATCAAATGGTTAAAAGATAATTACGGGTGCGAGGTGATCGCGTTCGCCGCGGACATTGGGCAGGAGAGCGAGCTTAAAGGACTTAAAGAAAAAGCACTAAAGACCGGCGCGTCAAAAATTTATATTAAGGATCTAAAAGAGGAATTTGTTAAAGATTTTCTTTTCCCAATGATCAAATCCGGGGCGGTATATGAAGGGCAGTATCTTCTCGGCACATCGATCGCCCGGCCATTAATCGCCAAACATCAAATTGAAATCGCCAAAAAAGAAAAAGCTAATGCGGTTGCGCACGGCGCGACCGGCAAGGGCAACGACCAGGTTCGCTTTGAATTAACCTACAAAGCTTTGGCCCCTCATTTAAAGATCATCGCCCCCTGGAGAGAATGGGAGCTTTCAGGCCGCGAGGAAGAAATTCTCTACGCTAAACAGCATGGGATCCCAATCCCTGTCTCAAAAGATAAGCCATATTCCTCCGACCGCAATCTCTGGCATATAAGTTATGAAGGCGGGATACTTGAAGACCCCTGGTTTGAGCCAAAAGAGGATATGTTTGTTCTTTCGGTCTCTCCAGAAAAAGCGCCCAATAAGCCGGAGTATGTTGAGATCGAATTTGAAAGCGGAGAACCGGTTAAAGTAAGCACTAATCACTATGCAGTAAGCAGTCCGGTTAAGTTAATACAGTTTTTGAATGAAATTGGAGGAAAGCATGGAATAGGAAGAGTTGATATGGTCGAAAATCGATTGGTCGGAATCAAATCCCGCGGAGTTTATGAGACGCCGGGCGGCACGATCATTTACAAAGCTCATCAGGCGTTGGAATCTATTACGCTTGATCGCGATACAATGCACTACAAGCAAATTATCGCGCAGCGTTATGCGGAGCTGATCTACTACGGCCAGTGGCACACGCCATTAAAACGCTCGCTCGATGCTTTTATAAATGCTACCCAGAAAAATGTATCCGGCACGATTCGCCTAAAACTTTATAAGGGAAATTGCACAGTTGTTGGAAGAAAATCAATCAAATCCCTTTATGATCCCAAATTGGCCACATTTGAAAAAGAAGCAGTTTATGACCAGAAAGACGCGGAAGGATTTATAAATTTGTTCGGCCTTCCGATAAAAGCGGAAGCATTGCTAAGGAGGAAAAAATAGATGTCAAATAAACCCTGGGGAGGAAGATTCAAGCTGCGGCTTTCAGCTGACGCGGAAAAATTCACCTCCTCTATCGCGTACGACTGCCGGCTTTATAAAGTGGATATCGTTCAAAGCATTGCCTATGCCCAGGCGCTTAAAAAAGCCAAAGTATTAACTGAGGCAGAATGTAAAAAAATAGTCCACGGATTAGAACAGATTATGTCAGGGATTGAATCCGGAAAAATAAAATACCGCGCTGAGCTTGAAGATATCCATATGAACATAGAGGCTCTGCTTATTGAGCGAATTGGAGAAACGGGAAAGAAGCTGCACACCGGCCGCTCCCGCAATGACCAGGTGGCGACCGATGTCAGGATGTATTTAAAATATGAAATTACTGAAACTTTGATCTTGATCAGGCGCCTGCAGGAGGCGCTCCTGGAGCTTGCGGAAAAAAATATTTCCGTGATCATGCCCGGATACACACATATGCAAAAAGCCCAGCCGGTGCTTTTCTCCCATCACCTTCTGGCTTATTTTGAGATGTTTGAAAGGGATAAAGAGCGTTTTACGCAAGCTTATAAAAGGACAGATGTCCTGCCCTTGGGCTCCGGCTCGCTATCCGGCACAAATTTTGACCTCGACCGCAATTTTTTGGCAAAAGAACTTGGATTCTCAAAGATTTCGCAAAACAGCCTGGATGCGGTGTCCGACCGCGACTTTTTGATCGATTATCTTTCGGCCGCCGCGCTGGCCGCGATGCATCTTTCACGCTTCGCGGAAGAAATTGTCTTGTGGTCCACATCTGAATTTGATTTTATCGAACTTTCAGACGCTTATTCCACCGGTTCATCGCTTATGCCTCAAAAGAAAAATCCTGACGTGGCAGAGCTTGTGCGGGGAAAAAGCGGCCGTGTCTATGGAAATTTAGTTGCTCTCTTGACCGTAATGAAGGCCCAGCCGCTGGCTTATAATCGGGATATGCAGGAAGATAAAGAAACTTTATTCGATACCATCGACACCATAAAAGGATGTCTTTCGATCTTTAAAGATATGCTGAGCAGCGCGAAAATCAACAAAGAAATAATGGCCAAGGCGGCGAGCAAAGGATATTTAACTGCCACGGATCTGGCATATTATCTTGTCCGCCATAATGTTCCTTTCCGCTCCGCGCATGAGATAGTTGGTAAGATTGTAAGCTATTGTGAGGAATCGAATATGGAACTCGAGTATGTTTCCCTAAAACAGCTCAAGGAATTTTCAGATAAATTCGGCTATGATGTCCAGCGCATATTGTCTGCTGAATCTTCAATCGCCAGTAAAGATATTGTGGGCGGCACATCGCCCAAAAGGGTAAAGGAGTCAATATCCCGTGCTCGAGCAAACCTTCTGCATGATAAAACCTGACGCGGCCTCAAGAGGATTGACTTCGGAGATTTTAGATAGAATAGAAAAGTCAGGTCTTAAAGTTGCAAAAAATAAAAAGATATCGATGAGTATTGAGGAAGCGGAGCGGCTTTATGCGGTTCACAAGGAAAAGTCTTTTTATGCCGGTCTCATTAATTTTATAACTTCGGGGCCGGTTACATTAATGGTTGTTGAAGGGGAAAATGCGGTTTCCCGCTTGCGGAGCTTAATGGGCGAGACAGACCCCCGCAAAGCTAAACCCGGAACCATAAGAGGCGATCTCCACGAAGAAAATATTTTTACCGAAGACGGCATCATGAAAAATTTGATCCACGGATCGGATTCCTTAGAGAACGCGAAATATGAAATTTCTATTTTCTTTTAGTTTAATTGCGCTTTTTTTGTTTGGCGCGGCAGTCGCCCAAGATGTTTCGTTCCCAAACTATACCGGCTACGTAAATGATTTCGCCAATGTGATTGATAGCCAAACCCGGCAAAAGATCGAGAGCGTTTGTACGGAGCTTGAAAAAGCGACCGGCGCCGAGCTGGCCGTTGTAACAGTCAAAACAACAGAGCATCTCGATTCCAAAACTTATGCTGTAAAACTGTTTGAGAAGTGGGGCATCGGGAAAAAAGGGAAAGATAACGGCATACTTTTTCTTTTGGCGGTTGAGGACAGGCGGGTTGAAATAGAAGTCGGCTATGGATTGGAAGGGATTGTAAATGACGCTCAAGCGGGACAGATATTAGATGAGCATGTTATTCCTTTCCTTAAGAAATCTCAGCACTCGGAAGCGATGCTGGCTGGAGCAGATGCTCTGGCAAATAGAATAGAGAAAGGATACACGGAAGAAAAAACAGGAAAAAAAGAAGAGCCGGGAAAAGGATCATTGCTTCCTTATGTTTTGATCATCATATTTCTGGTTTTATTTATTAGCCTTTTCACCAGGAATAAAGGCGCTCATGTTGTTGGGGGAGTTCTCGGCGCCGTCTTCGGATATATTTACATGCAAAGTATTATTGGCGCGATAATCGGTGCCATAATTGGCTTTTTGTTTGGAATGAGCGGCGGTGGTATAATGAGGGGAGGTATGGGAGGGTTCGGGGGTGGTGGAGGCGGTGGTGGAGGATTCGGGGGATTTGGTGGAGGCAGGAGTGGCGGTGGTGGGGCGGGGAGGAGTTATTAAAAGGAGGAAAATTGTATGAAAGCATGGATGTGGATTCTGTTAGTTGTCGTTGCGGTCGGTTTCTTTTGTGTAAGTATCTATAACGGCCTGGTTGGCATGGACCAAAATGTGAAGCAGAACTGGGCGCAGGTTGAAAATCAATTGCAAAGGAGGTATGACCTGATCCCGAATCTGGTGGAAACGGTAAAAGGTTATGCCGCGCATGAAAAAGAAACGTTTGAGAATATAACCAAAGCCCGTTCCGCCTGGGCCGGTGCACAGAATACAACCGAAAAGGTTGCCGCCGCGAATCAGATGGAAGGGGCGCTTGCCCGGCTGATGCTTGTGGTTGAAAATTACCCGCAACTTCAGGCCGCGCCGAATTTCCGCGCTTTACAAGATGAGCTGGCCGGCACGGAGAATCGCCTGGCGGTAGCGAGGATGAGATATAACGAAGCGGTCCAGAGCTATAATACTTCCGCCCGCAGTGTGCCAACCGTGTTTTTTGTAAGGTTTTTCGGGTTTGATTCGGAAAAACAGTTCTTCAAAGCGCAGGAACCGGCTAAAGAGGCGCCAAAGGTGAAGTTCTAAATGAAAATTCGCGTAGCTTTAAAGGCGGTTGGCGATTTCAAGATCATCGTTGTCTTTGAAAAAGAAAAAGGGAAGGGAATACCCTCATATTTTGAGGGTAAATTGGGGCAGGCCGCAGTTATTGATAAAAAAATTATAGTGGGCCTGGGCGATAAGAAAAAATTTGATTTTGAAGCTATCCGCACCGCCGCCGCTGCAGCCATACTCAAGGCCAAGGAAGCAAAGGCAAAAATAGTTGCTTCTGAATTGATAGGAAAGGGTCTTGTTCCTGTAAAAGATTCTGCTCAGGCAATGGCCGAAGGCGCTGTTCTGGCCGATTATCAATATCAGGAATTTAAAAAAGAGAAAAAAGAATCGCCCATAAAAGAATTGATTATTGTCGAAAAAGATAAGGATACGCAGAAGAGTGCGAAAATTGGGGAGATTTTAGCCAACGCAGCAAACGATGCCCGCGACCTTGTAAATGGTCCCTCAAACAAAATAACCCCGACTTACATGGCTAAATATGCTTTAAAGATGGCTCGAAAATTCGATTTGACCTGTAAAATACTAGACCCGAAAAAAGAAGGAATGGAATCGCTTTGGGCGGTGGCCAAAGGAAGCAAGGAGCCGCCGAAGGTTGTGGTATTGAGGCATAAAGGATCAGGGCCTTTAATCGGCCTTATTGGAAAAGGGATCACATTTGATTCCGGCGGGATCAACATTAAATCATCAAACCGCCTCTGGGAGATGAAAACGGACATGGCGGGTGCGGCGGCAGTGATGCTTGCCATGCGCGCTGTTTCAGAGTTAAAAATAAACAAGAATATAATTGCAGTCATACCGCTTACCGAAAACATGCCCGACGGCGGGGCATTAAAACCGGGCGACGTGGTTTCTTCCTTAGAGGGAACATCTGTTGAAGTAACTAATACCGATGCTGAGGGTCGGATGATTTTAGCCGATGCTATAACTTATGCTAAAAAACAGGGAGCACAGAAAATATTTGACTGCGCGACATTGACCGGGGGATGCCTGGTGGCTTTAGGGGATGTCGCATCCGGAATTTTGGGCAATGATGAGAGGTTGATGGATAAAGTAAAAGCTGCAGCGAAAAAAAGCGGCGAAAAGGTTTGGCCCCTGCCGCTTTATGAAGAATATAAAGAATATTTGAAGAGCGACCTTGCTGATATCAAGAACTGCATGGATAAAGGCATGGCTTCTCCATCGACCGGGGCGACATTTCTTCATAAGTTTATCGGCGACACGCCTTGGGTCCATCTGGACATCGCGGGTACTGCTTATTTAAGCAAACCCAGGGGTTATTTGTCTGAAGGAGCAACCGGAGTGCCTCTGCGCACAATTGTAGAATGGCTTTTGGCCGGCTAGATCAAAATGCCAAAAGTTCTGATCGTTGAAGACGAAAGGGACATCGTACAGGCATTAGAATACAATCTTAAAAAAGAAGGATTTGAAACGCACAAGGCCTACGACGGCATCCAAGGGCTTAAGCTTGCCTCCGAAACTATCCCCGATCTTATAATCCTCGACCTCATGTTGCCCGGCATTAACGGTTTGGAGTTGTGCAAAAAAATAAAGAAAGACCAAAAAACCGAAAATATTCCCATAATCATGCTGACCGCCAAGAGTGAAGAAACGGATAAAATAGTGGGGCTTGAGATGGGAGCTGATGATTATATAACAAAGCCGTTCAGCATGAGAGAGCTTATCGCCAGACTTAAAGCTGTTCTTAAAAGATACGGGAAGAAAGAAAAACCATATAAACCACTGGTCAAATTCGACGACATTGAGATAGATGTTGAGAAGCATGCTGTCACCGTTTTAGATAAAGCAATCGAACTTACCGCGAAGGAATTCTCCCTTCTCCTTTTCCTGGTTGAGAATAAGGAAAAAGTGTACAACCGGGAAAGACTGCTTGATAATGTATGGGGGATAGAATCGGCAATCGAAACGCGCACGGTTGATGTTCATATAAGGCGGCTCAGGGAAAAACTTGGCAAAGCCGGAAAATATATCAGGACTTTGCGCGGCGTGGGATATAAATTTGCTTAAATTCCCCATATCGATAATTTCTTCCGCGAAACTTGAGGAGCTCAAAGAATCGGCTAAAAAAGCTGAACAGAAAGCGTCCGAGCTGTTTTCGCTTCTTGATTCACAGAGAGGATTGGCCGAAACTGTGTTAAAAAGCATGACCGAAGGTGTTTTGGCTGTTGATCAGAACGGCAGGATCATTCTGGCTAATCCGGCGATTGAAAAAATGTTCAACAGAATCGAGCCTGAAATTCTTGGAAAAACCATAAGAGAAGGATTGTTAAATAATGAAATCGCTGATCTAATCGACGAGGCGGTTAAACTGGATAAAACGGTTTCAAGAGAAATCAAGATTGTTTTTCCGGTCGAAGGTTCATTCATGGCGATTGCCAATCCCATGCGCAAAGGGACAGGTGAGCGGGCCGGGGTGGTTTGCGTTTTGCATGATATTACCGAGATTAGAAAGCTTGAGATGTATCGTTCCGAATTCATGGCTAATGTTTCTCATGAGCTTAAAACTCCTTTAACCGCGATCAGGAGCTATGCTGAAACTTTGATCAACGGGGCGGTCAATGACAAGGAGCACAATCTTGAATTTTTAAAAAAGATCGATAAGCATGCGCTCAATTTATCCGCCCTGATAGATGACCAGCTTGAGATATCAAAATTGGAATCAAAGAAAGAATTGGGGCCTTTTACCAGGGTTGATATTTTAAAAACGATAAGCCATGCGGCAGAAACGATAACTGAAAAAGCAAAAAAGAAAAATATCTCAATAGAAAAAAACATCAGCAAAAGGGAATGTTTTGTTTCCGGGATGGAAGATCATATCTACCGGGCGGTCTTGAATCTTTTGGACAACGCGGTAAATTATACTGCCGATTACGGCAGAGTTGAGATAAGCTGTGTTAAAAAAGACGACAAGATAGAAATCACGGTTACAGATAACGGAATTGGAATTCCAAAAGAACATCTTCCCCGGATATTTGAACGCTTCTACCGGGTTGACAAGGCGCGCTCAAGGGAGCTTGGAGGTACCGGGCTTGGACTGGCCATCGTCAAGCACGTTGCTAATATCCATAACGGAACGGTATCGGTTGAGAGCGAAGAAAATAAAGGTTCGGTATTCACGATAAATCTGCCTTCGGCCTAGAATTTACAATCGCGCGCAATTCACGTGACCATGTGGTGTATATAGGGCATATGTCCTATAATATAAGGATTCTGTAGCCTAAGGAGGATAGCATGTTAAACACCGTAAAGGTCTCAAAAGAGTTTGAGTCGCTTTTTCAAAAGGCCCAGGAATACGTCGGTAAATACTTCAAGGAAATGAAGCAAGACGAAACCAAAGGGACGATCGAGATCTTTAGCCAGCGCTATATCCTGGTCCGGGCCGCCGCCATGTCGGTGGAGTTTTTTGAGATAATAAAAGATTTGTATAAAGAAGCCGGGGAAGATGAGGCCAACAAGATTGCCAGGAGCCTTCTCTTTGACCTGGCGCACGCTATCGGCAAGGCGGATGCCAAAAACTTTCATGAAAAGATGGGATTAAAAGATCCGATCGCGAAGCTATCCGCCGGACCGGTCCATCTCGCTTATACCGGTTGGGCATTCGTAGATATCTTCCCCGAATCAAAACCTTCCCCGGATGAAAATTATTATCTTATTTATGACCACCCTCAGGCTTTTGAGGCGGATTCCTGGAAAGCAGCCGGCAAAAAAAGTGATTTTCCGATCTGTGTAATGAACTCCGGTTATTCTTCCGGATGGTGTGAGGAAAGTTTTGGCATTACCCTGGTCGCTTCGGAGATCCTCTGCCGGGCTAAAGGGGATGATTGCTGCCGCTTTATCATGGCTCACCCTTTAAAAATTGAGGGTTATATAAAGGACTATCTGGCCCAAAACCCGGAATTATCAAAACAGGCTTCAAAGTATGAAATTCCTGGTTTTTTTGCCGAGCGCAGGCGGGCGGAGGAGAAAACAAAGGAAGCCGAACAAAAATTCAGAACCATTTTTGATGGCGCTTTCGATGGAATGCTTCTGGCGGATCTGAAGGGTAAAAAGTTTGTCGATGGCAACCGGGCGATCTGTGAAATGCTGGGTTACTCTCCGGAGGAGATAATAAGTCTGGGTGTCGAGGATATCCATCCGGAAAAGGACCTTCCGTTTGTTATCGAGCAGTTTGAAAAGCAGGCAAGGAGAGAGATAGCTGTGGCCGGCAGTTTGCCGGTTAAGCGGAAAGACGGCACCGTTTTTTATGCCGATGTCAGTTCGGCTCTTATAAATATTTCCGGAAAAGATTATTTGCTGGGCTTGTTTCACGACATCACCAAGCGCAAGCGGGCGGAATTGGAATTGGAGCGGAAAGTGAAAGAATTAAAAGAATTCTATGATCTAGCCATCGGCCGCGAAAACAAGATGATCGATCTGGAAAAAGAGATCGATTCTCTCCGAAAAGAGCTGGGGCGCTCGCCAAAGTATAAACAATAACTCATTTAACACAGATTTAACATAGAATTAATAATGATTTAACATGGCGATGCTATAATTATTTGGTATTAACAAAGGGGGGGGTCATGAAAAAATCATTAAAATCTTTCTTGTTTGTTATTCCTCTCGTCGCGCTCTCAATAATGATCTTTTTTTCCGGCTGTTCCAGGAATAGCAACAAGGCCATCCAGATCAAAGGTTCCGACACCATGGTCAATCTCGGCCAGGCGTGGGCGGAAGAGTTCATGAAAGAGCATCCCGATATCCCGATAGCTGTCACCGGCGGCGGCTCCGGCACCGGGATTGCGGCGCTGATCGGCGGTTCAACCGATATCGCCCAATCCTCGCGCCAGATGGAGAAAAAAGAAATCGAGGCCGCCGAAAAAAAGGGAATTTATCCAAAGGAATTCCACGTGGCCGATGACGGCATCGCGGTCGTGGTGAATCCCTCAAACCCCGTCAATAAACTTACAATAAAACAGCTTTCAGACATATTTACCAATAAAACAACCAATTGGAGGGATGTTGGCGGTCAGGACAAAAAGATTGTGGTCCTCTCCCGCGAGAGAAATTCCGGGACGCATGTTTTTTTCCTTGAGCATGTGGTCAAGTTTGGAGATAAAAAATCAAAGAATGAATTCGCGCCGGGTGTTTTGATGATGCCGTCTTCTCAGGCGATCGTAGAAGAGGTCTCAAACAATAAAGAGGCGATCGGATATTTTGGATTAGGCTATCTGACCAGCAAAGAAAAGGCGGTCGCAGTTGCGAAAGACGAAAAATCAGAAGGAATCGTCCCTTCAATAAAGACGGTTTCAAACAAGACCTATCCCATTTCACGGTCGCTTCAGCTATACACCAATGGTGAACCGAAGGACAAGATCAAATCATTCATCGATTTTGTAATGAGCCCTGAAGGACAAAAAATAGTGTTAAAGATGGATTTTGTACCGGTTAAATAATGAAAAGATGGTTTGAGTTCATAATAGAAAAAGCAATTTTCCTCTCTGGCGCGGCCTCGATATTATTTGTCGTGCTGATCTTCATCTTCCTGCTTAAAGAAGGCCTGACGCTTTTTGGCGAAGTCAACATCTTTTCTTTCATTTTTGGCAGGCACTGGTACCCGATATCCGATCCTCCTCAATTCGGCATTCTTCCTCTAATACTTGGATCCTTTTTTGTGACAGCGGGAGCGATTATTATCGCTGTTCCGCTGGGCATCGCGGCCGCTATTTATACCGCTGAAGTCGCTCCCCGTTCGATCAGGGGGATTCTCAAATCAGGGATAGAACTTCTAGCGGCCATTCCGAGCATTGTGCTCGGGTTTATCGGTATAATTTTCCTTGGCCCGCTGCTGAAGAATATTTTTCACCTGCCGAGCGGTTTAACCGCCCTGGCAGGCGCTATCATGCTTGCCTTTATGGCTATGCCTACGATCGTTTCGATCATCGAAGACGCGATCGTTTCGGTCCCGAAAAATTATAAGGAAGGATCATTGGCGTTGGGAGCGACACACTGGCAGACAATTTACCGGGTCATTTTACCGGCCGCATCGTCGGGCATTTTGGCGGCGATAATGCTTGGCATAGGCCGGGTGGTCGGAGAAACAATGGCCGTGCTTATGATCACGGGCAACGCGGCTGTTATTCCAACCAGTTTCCTTCAGCCAGTGCGCACTCTTACCGCAACCATCGCGGCTGAAATGGGAGAGGCGGTGGCAGGCAGTCTGCATTATTATTCTCTGTTCGCCATCGGCATAGTTCTTTTTATCATTAGTTTTATTATCAATCTATTGGCGGATATCTTTTTACACAGAGGCGCGGTTAAAAGATGAGAGACACCAGAATTTATGAAAGGATCGCTTTTTTCCTGCTGGCGCTGGCGACCTTAATCATAATCGCTCCGGTCGGGATCATCGTATTTATTGTACTTTGGAATGGACTGCCCGGTTTAAGTTTGGAATTTTTAACTGCTATGCCAAGTGACGGTATGAGAGCAGGAGGGATATTCCCCGCGATCGTGGGCACGATCGCGCTGACTCTTGGAACAGCAATATTTTCTATTCCACTTGGTATTCTGGCGGCCATTTACCTTAATGAATATGCCGGCAAAAACTGGCTGACCAGGATGGTTGAGATAGCGATCATAAACCTGGCCGGTATACCGTCGATCGTTTACGGCCTTTTTGGTTTGGGTCTTTTCGTCACATTCCTTGGATTCGGCGCTTCAATTCTGGCCGGCTCGCTTACTCTCGCCATTATGACTTTACCTGTCATTATAACCGCCACCCGGGAGGCATTGAATTCTGTTCCCCAGGCATTCCGTGAAGTTAGTTTTTCTCTTGGCGCTTCGCGCTGGCAAACTATACGCGGTGTCGTCCTGCCCAACGCTGTTCCCGGCATATTGACCGGCACAATATTAGGGCTGTCGCGCGCGGCCGGAGAAACCGCGCCAATCCTTTTTACCGTGGCTGCGTTTTATCTTCCGCGCCTTCCGGAGTCGGTATTCGACCAGGTCATGGCTTTGCCTTATCATATCTATGTGCTTTCAACCCAGGTGCCCAATGTGAGCATTAAAATCCAATACAGCACGGTATTGGTTTTGGTGGCGCTGGTTTTTATAATGAATATAATTGCCGCGTATATTCGCTCAAGGTTCAGGAAAAGGAAAACATGGTAGAAGAGGCAAATCAAAACGCCTGCCTGCCGGCAGGCAGGGCAAAAATAAAAATTCAAAACTTGAATGTGTGGTACGAAGGAAATCACGCGATAAAGAACATTTCGCTTCAGGTTGAAGAAAAGGAAATATTGGGAGTGATCGGGCCTTCGAATAGCGGCAAGACATCGTTCCTTAAAACATTGAACCGCTTAAATGAAATTTATCCGGGGTCAAAGACAGAAGGCCAGGTTCTTCTTGATGGAAAAGATGTTTTCAGGGAAGTGGACAAACATTTATTAAGGAAAAGAGTAGGAATTGTATTTGCCTTGCCGCTGCCGCTGCCGCTTTCTATTTTTGATAATATTGCTTACGGCCCCCGATTGCATGGCATAAAGGAAAAAAAGAAACTTCAGGAAATAGTTGAACGCTCTTTACAGGCGGGAGCAATATGGGACGAGGTAAAGGATCGTTTGTCCGCTTCCGCTTTTACTCTATCCGGCGGCCAGCAGCAGCGACTATGCGTCGCGAGAACGCTGGCGGTCGAGCCCGAAGTGATACTTTATGATGAGCCGTGTTCGGGACTTGACCCGATCTCAACTTTAAAGATAGAAGAAGCGATGAGAGAGCTAAAAAAAAATTACACGCAGATATTGGTGACCAATAACGTAAAGCAGGCGGCGCGCGTGTCCGACCGGACGGCTTTTTTCCTGATGGGAGAATTGATCGAAATTGGCGAAACAAAACAGATCTTTACCGCCCCCAAAGATAAGCGCACCGATGATTATATTTCTGGGAGATTTGGATAAAAATCAAAATGCAAAGCTCAAAACTTAAAATTAATGTGGAGAATTTGAATTTATATTACGGCGCTTTTCATGCCTTAAAAGATGTAACGATCGCTATTGAGGAAAAAAAGATCACATCGATAATCGGCCCGTCGGGCTGCGGCAAATCAACTCTTCTGCGGGTGTTCAACAGGATGAACGACCTGGTTGAGGGCGTAGCGATTACTGGGATTATAAAGATCGACGGGGAAGACATATATTCACCGGATGTGAATTTGATCGCGCTTCGCAAAAAAGTGGGGATGGTGTTCCAGCGGCCCAATCCTTTTCCTCTTTCAATTTATGATAACGTAACATACGGACCTAGAATTCACGGACAGAAGGATAGAAATGTTTTGGATAAGATTGCCGAAAACAGTTTGAGACAAGTTATGCTCTTTGATGAATTAAGAGACAGGTTGAATAGGTCTGCCCTGGCTTTATCATTAGAGCAGCAGCAACGGCTCTGCATCGCGCGCCTTCTGGCGGTGCAACCGGATGTAATATTGCTTGATGAACCGTGCTCGGCGCTTGATCCGATGGCCACGCTGAAGATAGAGGAGCTCCTTCAGATCTTAAAGAAAGATTACACGATCTTGATCGTGACCCATAATATGCAGCAGGCCGCGCGCGCGTCTGATAATACTTTTTACATGCTTCTTGGAGAAATGATAGAATATGGGGAAACAAACCAGATATTCACCAATCCGAAAGATAAGCGGACCGAGGATTACATAACAGGCAGGTTTGGATAGCCTCATCCCCTGACCCCTTCTCCATCAAAGATGGAGAAGGGGAACCATAGAGGAAACTCTATGTTCTCCCTCTCCCTTTGGGAGAGGGAGAGAGAGGGTGAGGGAAAAAGGAGGATAAACAATGACCGACGGAATAAGGGCTACTTTTGAGCAGGAGTTGAAAAGTTTGGCGGATCAGGTGATGGCCATGGGCATCACCGTCATAGAAATGCTTAAAAAATCCATGATTGCTTTCCAAAAAAGCGATGAAAAGCTGGCTGGAGAAGTGATTAGGATGGATGATAAAGTTGACAAATATAATAATGATATTGAGACCAAATGCCTCCAACTTATTGCCACCCAGCAGCCAATGGCAAAAGATTTAAGGATCATCGCCTCAACCATGCGGATCATTTCTGATATCGAGAGAATGGGGGATTATACAGTCGATGTGACCAAATTTGCAAGGCGCCTGATGGGTAAACCAAAACTTGCCTCCGCGGAAGATGTTCCAAAGATGGCGGAGCTGGTCCAAAAAATGCTTCAGGAGACGCTGGACGCGATATCCAAGAAAGACCTGAAATTGATCACAAAAATAATTGAAGACGATGAAAACGTTGACGCCGCCTTAAGAAATATGTTTGATACCGCTCTTCTGGAAATTGAGAAAAAGCCGCTGTCCGCCCGTGAAGCCATCTATCAGCTTTTAATGGCCAGATATCTTGAGCGCATCGCGGATCACATAACCAATGTTTGCGAACGAATTTATTATATGGAAACCGGCGAGCTTAAGGAGCTCCATGTCTAGATTTCTGCTCCTTTTGCTGGCTATGCTTCTCTTTGTGCCGGCCTCGGGGATGGATTTTTCTGAGATTTACCGGATCCAGATTTCGAATACCGTTAACGGGTCAATTGAGGTAAGCCGGAACAGCGGGGTAAGCTGGGAGGCGGCGGGTCATGTGCTTTTACCAACTGTCAAAGTAAATCCGAAAGGATTTACCGCTTCTCAATGGATAAGCTCTGGCGAGGTGGCGGCCTCAGCCGTCAATGCCATTCATATTAAAGTAGACAACGCGCAAACCATTTTTTCTATTTTGCCAAAAGATTTCTTGGATAATATTCGGAATTATAATTCCTATCTGAGCCCGGATTCTTCGATTTATACTGATATCGAAGCCGGCCGCGGGATCTTTGGCGGAGGATACGCTCCTTTTGTAGGAAATAAAGTTTATCTTTTTGACAAATTATTGGACAAACCGCCGCAGTTGGGGGATGTTATAACAATTATTGTTGCCAGGCCGGCAAAATGGCCAAAAGAGATCGTGTTTGAAAACCGTTTTGGCGGAAAAATAACGGCCGCATATTTTAACGGTTCAGAGGAAGTTATCGGTGAAGTTTTGCGGCCCGTGCTTGGGATCGGCAGGTTTGCTGGTTCCCGTTTTGTTCCCGCGGGCAGGATCCGCGCCAACCATTCCGGCGTGATCGATATTTCAACCTCGGTTGGAAATAGAGTAGGGGGCTTCCAGATAATTCCTTCTAATCATGCCCAAAGCCCGGAGATGGGCGGGGCAAGGACAGCAACGCAATGGATGGTGGTTGGGCCTCCTCAAGTTACGGGAGCTTCGCTTGAGGGCTCAAGCCCGCTTTTTAAATACTTTATAAAACCTCAATATGATGAGGATGATATTAATGCTTTTGACTGGGAAAATAAGTTCTTAGCCCGATTTCTGGTTGAAGTGAAAATAAAAGACAAAGACACCTGGCGACCGATGCCGATTTATGCTTTAAACGCCGATGAGGATTTGCCTGTTGAGGCGAATCGAGCGCTTGAAAAAGTTACCCATATCAGGATTTTATTTCCCCAATCCTCAAATTAACTGACAATTACAAAATAATGATATAATAACTATATCTATGGCGGATAAATTCTATCTAACCACCCCACTTTATTATGTAAATGACATACCCCATATCGGCCACGCCTACACCACGATCGCGGCGGATGTTTTGGCCCGCTATAAGAGGTCAAAAGGGTTTGAGGTCTTCTTTTTGACCGGCACTGACGAGCACGGGCAGAAAGTGTGGAAAGCGGCCAATGTAAAGGGCCTGTCCCCGCAACAATTCGTTGACGAAATGGTAGAGCGGTTTAAATCGGCCTGGCAAATACTTAATATTAATTATAATGATTTTATCAGGACAACCGATATACGCCATGCCAAAGCCGTCCAAAAAATATTTGGCAAGCTTTTGGCGCAGGGAGATATTTATAAAGGAGAATACGAAGGCTGGTATTGCGTCCATGATGAGGCTTTCTGGTCAGAAAATGAATTAAATGAAGACATGGAAGGCAGGAAGCTTTGCCCTGACTGCGGCCGGCCGACCGATATTTTAAAAGAAGAAACATATTATTTTAAACAATCAAAATACCAGGACCAGTTATTAAAGCATATAGAATCAAATCCGGATTTCATAAAACCCGATTCCCGCCGAAATGAGGTCATCCAGTTCATTAAACAGGGATTAAAAGACCTTTCGGTCACCCGCACCGCGTTTCCCTGGGGCATCCTGGTCCCGGAAGACCCAAAACATGTGGTTTATGTCTGGTTTGATGCTCTTATAAATTATATCTCCGCTCTTGGCTATTTAAATAATGACGCTGAATTTAAAAAATACTGGCCGGCGGATGTCCATTTGATGGGCAAGGAAATCGTCAGATTCCATGCGGTTACTTGGCCGTGCATGCTGTTGGCTTTGGGTATCCCTTTGCCCAAAAAGATCTTCGGGCACGGCTGGTGGACGGTCGAAGGCAAGAAAATGAGCAAGAGCAGAGGAAATGTTGTTGATCCGCTCGCACTGGCGGAAAAATACGGGGTCGATGTGGTCAGATATTTTATTCTTCGCGAGGTTCCTTTTGGCACGGACGGAGATTTTTCGATGAATTCATTTATTAGCCGGTATAACGCCGACCTGGCCAATGATCTTGGCAACCTCTTAAGCCGGACCCTGACTATGGTTGAGAAATATCAAAAATCCGAAATCCTAGATCCTAAATCCGAAATCCCTGATGAATTAAGCAAAGAATTAGTTGATCTGATTAAAAAAACCCCAAAAGATTTCGATGAAGCGATGGAGCGGCTGGCATTCTCTGACGCTTTAGCCGTACTTTTCCATCTTATCAGTCAGGCGAATGTCTATATTGAAAAGGAGGCGCCCTGGGCATTGGCGAAAGCGGGGGATACGGATAAGCTTTCCGCCGTACTTTATAACCTGGTCGAAGTCTTAAGAATTGTAGCATTTTTCGTCAGTCCGACGATTCCCGCTACAGCTCAAAGAATCTGGGATCAGCTAAATTTCCCGATCCCGCTTGAAAAATCATCTCCGGAGCCCTTTGGCATGAAAATTGCAGGGACTATCATCAAGAAAGGGCAGCCGCTCTTTCCACGTATCCAAAAATAGAAGGAAAAACAATGTTTATAGATACCCATGCGCATCTAACGATGCCTGAATTTAAAGAGATAGATCAATTTTTAGCCCGTGCTAAAGACGCAAAGATTGAAGCCATAATCAATGCTTCATTCGACCTTGAATCATCCCTTGGATCGATTGGGCTGGCTGATAAATATGGTCTTATCTTTGCCGCAGTAGGAATTCATCCCCATGATGCCGATAAGGTTGATGATAAAATCATGGATCAGATAAAAGTTCTTTTACAAAACAAAAAAGTTGTAGCGATAGGTGAAACAGGGCTTGATTATTACTATAAATTAAAATCTATAACATTGCAACAGGAAGATTTTAGGAGATTCCTTGTCCTGGCGCAGGAATCGAATAAACCGGTGATTATCCATTGCCGTGACGCGCAGAAGGACACAATCAGTATAATGAAAGAAGCAAATAAGGGAAGCCTTCACGGAGTGTTCCATTGCTTCGCGGGGGACGATGAGCTTATTCAATTCGCCAAAGATATCGGCTTTTATATTTCATTTACCGGCAATGTGACATTTAAAAAAGCTCATGCGGTCAGAGAAAATGTCTCAAAGGTTCCTTTGGATATGCTTCTTTTAGAAACCGATTGCCCATACCTTGCGCCTGATCCGTTCAGGGGAAAAACGAACGAACCGGCATATATCCCTTATATTGCCAAAGCAATAGCAGAGATAAAGGGCGTAAGCATTGAAGACGTGGCTGCTCGGACAACAAGGAATGCAAAGGATCTATTTAATATATGATGACCGATAAGGAATCAATTTTCTTTTTAAAACAGCTGGCCCAGCTTTTAGGCGCAGGTGTTCCATTAATTAAATCGCTTGAAATAATGAAGAAACAAAAATTGATTGAATCGCTTCAATCCGGCGAGTCATTTTCTCAATCTCTAGCCAAAAACGGCCAGCTTAAAGATTTTATTTCTTCTTTTACTATCGCGGAGCGGGATGGAATGCTTGAGGAAGCCCTTCTGAGGGCGGCCTGCCAGATGGAAAAGAAGCAAAATTTTCAGGAAAACATAAAAAAAGCCGCAACCTACCCTGTAATTATTTTATGTGTAAGTATTTTATGCCTGATTTTGATGATCTTTGTAGTTCTTCCCAATTTTAGCCGGATGTTCGCCGATTTTAACTGCAAGCTTCCGGCGATTACCTTATTTATAATATCTTTGCCAAATTACTGGCATTCTTTTTTGATCGTTTCTTTACTTTTTATCCTGTGTGTTTATTTTTTCTGGCGAAATATTGATTTCAGGTTTAAGATCCCGCTTATCGGCAAAATATTATTTAATCTAAAATTGGGAGAAATTTGCCATAATCTCGGCTCGCAGTTAAAAGCCGGAGTGCCTATCCTGGAAAGCATTGAATCAACTTTAAATTTATCCGGAAGCAGGAAGATAAAAATCGTCCTGCAGGAAATGTTTGCCGAGGTAAAAGGCGGCAGGGCTCTTTCTGAATCATTAAAAAGGCGCGGCATATTTCCTGATTTTCTGATACAAATGGCGGCGGTGGGGGAGGAGTCCGGCTCGTTGGGCAAAATGTTATTGTCAGCATCGGAAATATTTGAATCCGAAGGCGAACAAATGATAAAAAGACTGACAACATATATCGAACCTGCGGCAACGCTGACCGTTGGTCTTGCCGTCGGCTTTATCGCGCTGGCAATAATGATGCCTTTGTTCTCGATGATGAATTCATTACTATAAAAGGAGGTGATAAAAATGCAAAACTCAAAACTCTCCGCCAAAGGCGGATCCGCCTCAGGCGGAAAAACTCAAAAGGGGTTTACCCTGATCGAGATTCTGGTGGTTTTAGGAATTATCGGGTTGCTTATTGCTTTCTTAGTTCCCAATCTTTTGGGAGCGCAGGATCGCGCCAAGGAAGCCGCGGTAAAAGCAGTGATGCATTCGGTACAGTTGGCGGTCGAGGCTTATAATATGGAAAACGATTCGTATCCCGTGGCGCACAATATTACTTTAAAGAACATGTGTGATAATTATCTAGTTCCAAACAACTATCTGGCTTCGGCGCCGAAGAATCCGTTTACCGGTTTGGAATATACCGACGCGGATGTGGCGGGCAAGATAATTTATGATTATAATGATCTGGAAGGCAAATATAAAATAACAGGATATAAGAGGAATGGCATCTCGAAAATTTTGGAACTTTCTAATATGTAGTTTAATTCTGATCTCTTCTGCGCAGGCGTTCGATTACGACCCGGAAGGAAAATTGGTGTTTTCACTTGGCGGAGAAGTTTCGGTTTTGAATCCTATATTATCAACCGATACCTCCTCCGGCGCGGTGGAGGGCGTGATCTTTACAGGGATGACAAAAATAAACGAAAAACTGGAAGTCATCCCTGATTTGGCGAAATCCTGGGAAGTATCGAAAGACGGAAAGATTTGGACATTTCATTTGAGAAAAGACGTCAAATGGCATGATCAATACCCTTTTACGGCTGAAGATGTAATCTTTACTTTCAATGCCATTCTTAATCCAAAAGTAAATTCCGTCCGCCGCAGTGATTTTATAATTGATGGGGATCCGGTCAAATTCAGAAAAATTGATAATTTTACAGTCCAGGCAATGTTGCCCAAACCTTTTGCGCCTTTTCTTGTCCATTCCGGGATAGGCATTTTGCCAAAACATCTTTTGGAAGGGAAAGATATCAATACCGTTGATTTTAACCGCAAACCGATAGGCACCGGACCGTTTAAATTTTCAGAGTGGCGGACAGGGGATTTTGTAAAAGTTGTAAGAAATATGGGTTATTATGACGGATCACCGCTATTGGCCGAGATTATTTATAGAATTATTCCCGATGAAAACGCGACTCTGGTTGCGTTGGAGGCCGGAGAGATCGATACGGCCGGCATACCGGCAAAAGATTATTCAAGAGTTAAAAAATTAAAAGGCATAAATGTTTATGAATATGATCAATTGCTGTATGTTTATCTGGGATTAAATTTAGAAAAGCCGGCGTTTAAAGATAAAAGGGTACGCCAGGCTCTAGCTTATGCTACAAATAAAAACCAGTTAGTTTCGCTTATTTTAAAAGGGCTTGGGACTCCTGCTTATGCGCCATCAGCCCCCGTATCCTGGGCTTATTCAGATGATGTGCCAAAATATTCCTATGATCCAGAAAAAGCAAAGCATTTATTAAAAAAGGCAGGATATGAGGATCTTGAGTTTACCTGTCTTGTTAACCAAGGAAACAAAGAGCGAGAAAAAGCGGCGATCATCCTAAAACAGCAGTTTAAAAAGATCGGGGTAAAGATGAATATCCGGGTTTTGGAATGGTCAGCGCTGCTAAAGATCATAAACAAACCCTCCGCCCCCAAAGATTTTGACGCCGTGATCATCGGCTGGTCTTTGGGCCTTGATCCGGACGCTTATTCGATCTGGCATTCAAGCCAGTATCCGAAAGGATTTAATTTTATAAAATATAATAATCCGGAAGCCGATAAACTGCTTGAATCAGGCAGGACAACAATTGATAGGGACGCCCGCAAGAAAATTTATGCGAAACTCTGGAATATAATTGCCAGCGACCAGCCCTATGTATTTCTCTGGTATCCGAAGTCGGTGGTTGGGGTAAGGGACAGGGTGGGGGGTCTTTCAAAACCAGGGCCGGCGGGATTGTTTGTGAATATCGAGAAGGTTTTTGTTAAAAAATAATATGCGCAAATTTGTGGCTCAAAGATTGCTTCAGCTTATCCCGCTTTTGATCGGCATCTCCCTTATTTCATTTTTTGTAATGCATCTGGCTCCCGGCGATCCAACTGCTTTATTTATCGATCCAAATGTTAAACCGGAAGAACTCGCCAGGGTCAGGGCAAACTGGGGTTTGGATCAGCCGATCTATATCCAATATTTTAAATGGTTAATTAACGCCGGCAAGCTGGATTTTGGAGTAAGTTATATTACCGGCCAGCCGGTTATTTCTGAAATCGGGGAGCGCCTTCCGGCGACACTGCTTCTTATGATCTCATCGATGATCCTGACTTTTCTAATTGCCGTTCCAATCGGTGTATATTCCGCCGTCAAAAAGGGATCATGGTTTGATAATTTTTTCACTGTTTTCTCTTTTGCCGGCATGGCCATCCCTGCTTTCTGGCTGGCGCTGATGCTGATGCTCTTATTTTCCGTCCAGCTCGGCTGGCTGCCGGCAGTCGGGATGTTCAGTCCATTGATTAAAGATGCTTCAATAGTAACTAGATTATTAGATTTATTAAGGCATATGATTCTGCCCTTATTTTCTATGGCTTTGCTTTCTTTGGCGGGAATCTCGCGTTATCAGCGGGCGGCGATGCTTGAAGTGCTAAACCAGGATTTCATTAAAGTGGCGAGGGCAAAAGGATTGCCCGAGATAACCGTAATTTTCAAACACGCATTGCGCAATGCTTTAATTCCTATTGTAACGATACTTGGACTTTCATTGCCTGATCTTTTTGGCGGCGCTTTTGTCATCGAAACTGTTTTTGCCTGGCCGGGGATGGGACGGCTTGGCGTCCAATCCATTTTCCAAAGGAATTATCCGGATATCATGGGGATAGTGATGCTCTCCGCCGTGCTTATTATTTTGGGCAATTTACTGGCGGATATCGGCTACGCGCTGGTTGACCCGAGGATAAGGTATGAAAAGATTTCGAAAAAATAAGTTAGCAATATTTGGTTTAGTGGTGCTGTCGATATTATTTTTGGCGGCGATATTCGCCCAGATTATTGCTCCTTATGATCCAGATGAAATTGTTGAATCGGAAACTCTTCCGCCGTCATTTAAGCATTTATTCGGCACCGATGATCTTGGCCGCGATATCTTCAGCCGGGCGCTTTACGGGGCGCGTATTTCTTTGACCGTTGGCTTTGTTGCGGTTGCCATCGCCGTGGTCATCGGAACAATTATTGGTGCGATAACCGGATATTACGGCGGGCTCATTGATTCTTTCCTGATGCGCCTTGTGGATATCATGCTGGCTTTCCCTTCAATATTCCTGATTTTAGCCATTCAGGCGATGCTTACTCCAAATATCTATAATGTGATGGTCGTCATCGGGCTGACATCCTGGATGGGGGTGGCGCGGCTGGTGAGGGGAGAATTTCTGCGGATCCGCGAACTTCAATATGTTGAAGCGGCTAGAGCTATCGGCTGCTCAAATTTGCGCATCATCGTGAGGCACATCCTCCCCAATTCCCAGGCGCCGATAATCGTCGCCGCGACACTGGGCATGGCGGGAGCGATACTTACCGAATCTGCGCTTTCGTTTTTGGGGTTGGGAGTACAGCCCCCGATGGCTTCCTGGGGCAATATGCTGATGGATTCCCAGGCCTACATGAGGGACGCGCCCTGGATGGCGACGATTCCGGGTCTTTTGATCTTTATTACAGTTCTTTCCCTATATTTTGTCGGCGAAGGGTTTAGAGAGGCGCTCGATGTTAGAAGTTAAGAATCTATCAACCTACTTCTATTACGAGGATAATATAGTCAAAGCCGTTGATAATATCAACTTTTCCGTCAAAAGAGGAGAAATTGTCGGAGTTTTGGGCGAATCGGGTTCAGGCAAATCAACGCTTGGTTTATCTGTTCTGCGTTTGATCTCGCCGCCGGGGAAAATAATATCCGGCGAGATAAATTTTGAAGGCCGGGATCTTATGAAAATTTCTGAGAAAGAAATGATTAATATCCGCGGCGCTAAGATATCGATGGTTTTTCAAGATCCATTTACTTCACTTAATCCAGTCTTTACTGTTGGCGACCAGATTGCGGAGGCGATTAGGCTTCATCAGGGATTGCGTAGAGGGGAAGCGATCGCTAAAGCGGCTGAAATGCTCGATATTGTCCATATTAATGACCCAAAACAAAGAATAAAAGATTACCCGCATCAATTTTCCGGAGGGATGCGCCAGCGGGTAATGATCGCCATGGCGCTTGCCTGCCAGCCGGATCTTTTAATTGCTGATGAGCCGACGACCGCGTTGGATGTAACCGTCCAAGCGGAAATTTTAAAACTCTTAAAAGAGGTTCAGAATAACTTCGGCTTGGGGATAATGTATATAACTCATAATTTTGGAATTATAAAAGAGATCTGCAGTCGGGTTGTTGTGATGTATAAAGGCAGGATCGTCGAGCAAGGAGGCACGCGGGAGATCATGGAAAGCCCAAAAGATCCTTATACGAAAAAATTAATAGATTGTTTGAAAGTTTTGAAAGGGAGTTAGGTAATTAGGTTGTTAGGTAGTTAGTTAGGCCTAATAACATATGAATGAAATGATAGAACTAAATAATATATCTAAATATTTTGGCAGTGTTAAGGCCGTTGATGATGTATCTTTGGAGATCGCGGCGGGAGAAATCCTCGGGCTGGTTGGTGAATCAGGTTCGGGGAAGTCAACTCTGGCGAGATTAATCCTAAAATTGATCGAGCCCACCTCCGGGACAATAAATTATGATGGTTTAGGTGATATCCGCAGAGATTGCCAGATCGTTTTTCAGGATCCGCAAACATCGCTTAACCCCCGCATTAAAATTGGGGAAGCTATCGGCGAGCCAATCATAATCCATAAGCTTTTGCCAAAAAGTAAAATTAAAGACAGAGTAGCGGAGCTTTTAGGACTAGTAAAACTCCCGGCCGAATACGCTCTTCGTTATCCGCATGAGCTGTCGGGCGGGGAGAGGCAGAGGGTGGGGATCGCAAGGGCGCTGGCTTCGTCTCCGAAATTTTTGATCCTTGATGAACCGGTTTCCTCCCTTGATGTCTTAACCCAGGTTGAAATACTCACACTCTTAAAAGAGATCAAAAAACAACTTGGATTGACCTATTTATTTATCGCCCATGATTTATTGATAATCAGCTATATGTGTGATAAAATCGCCGTGATGAATGCCGGACGGATCCTGGAGACAGGGACAAAAGAACAAATACTAAAGAATCCTTCCAACCCTTATACCAAACTACTTCTGGCATCTTCTCCTAAATATTAAAATTAACTGTCCGCCAGAGGCGGATCCGCCTTCGGCGGAAAATTTTAAAATAACGTGAAATTGTCTCAAATATTTAAAGATAAATAAGTAGGATCAACTATGGAAGAATTTCGTTGTAAATTTTGCCGTCGGCTTCTGGCCAAGGTGGAAGCAGCCCAGAAAGTCGAGATCAAGTGCCCAAAATGCAAGACCTTGAACCTCTATACTTTAAACGAGATCGTAGTGGTTCAGGTGGACGAAGATTATCTCCGCCGCAAGTTCAATAATGACCGCCGCTTAAGCTAATTACTTTCTCGGGTTATAACCCGCCAAACCAATATACTTTGCTTTGTCCCCAAGTTCTTCTTCAATTCTTAACAACTGATTGTATTTTGCCACTCTTTCGCTCCGGCAGGGAGCCCCGGTTTTGATCTGCCCGGAATTGGTGGCCACCGCCAGATCCGCTATGGTTGAATCTTCCGTTTCTCCACTGCGGTGGGAGGTCATAAATGTATAGCCGGCTGCTTTTGCGATTTCCATAGTATAGAGAGTTTCGGAAAGGGTGCCGATCTGGTTCAACTTGATTAGAATTGAATTAGCTACTTTTTGTTTAATCCCTTTCTTTAAGAAATCAGGATTGGTAACAAAAAGATCGTCTCCCACGAGCTGTATTTTTCCTCCGAGCTTTTCAGTCAGTAATTTCCAGCCGTCCCAGTCATCTTCCGCCAGGCCGTCTTCAATAGAAATGATTGGATATTTAGCGACCCATTCCTCATAAATTGCGACCATCTCGGAGGATGAAAGCTCGCGGTTTTCACTTTTTAAATTATATTTTCCATCCTTACCTTGCCTGCCGGCAGGCAGGAAAAAACCGCTGGAGGCGGGATCAAGCGCTAAATAAACATCTTTTCCGGCCTGATAGCCCGCTTTTTCGATCGCTTCAATGATGACCTGGATGGCCTCCTCATTTTTTGTTAATTTTGGGGCAAAGCCCCCTTCATCGCCGACACCGGTTGAAAGCCCTCTATCTTTTAAGACCTTCTTTAAGGTCTGATAAACCTCGGCCCCGATCCTTAATGCATCGGAGAAGCTTTTGGCTCCGGCAGGAGATATCATGAATTCCTGAAGCTCAATGTTCCAGCCGGCATGCGCCCCGCCGTTCAAGACGTTCATATTGGGAACAGGAAGTATTTGAGCTTTTTCCCCGCCAAGATATTTAAACAATGATACGCCGTATGATTTTGCGGCGGCATGAGCGACTGCCAGCGATACGCCCAAAATCGCGTTAGCGCCCAATTTACTTTTATTATTGGTGCCGTCAAGGTCGATCATTAAATTATCGATCTTTAACTGCTGATGGACGGGCATACCGATGACTTTTTCCGCGATTATTTCATTGATATTTTTTACCGCGGTGTAGACGCCCTTTCCCTGATATCTTTTATCGTCTTTGTCCCTTAATTCAAGCGCTTCATTTATACCGGTTGAAGCGCCGGAGGGGACAGCCGCCCGGCCAAGCGTGCCATCTTTTAAAACAACATCCACTTCAACTGTTGGGTTTCCGCGGGAGTCCATTATCTGCCGGGCATGCACGCCCTCGATCCTTGCTCCGGATTTTGCCCTATCCCCAACGAAAAAATATTCTTCAGATAACCTAACCATTTTAATTTCCCCTTTTCCGCCGGAGGCGGACTCTTTATTTTAACACGGGAGCCGGGAAATATCAAAAAATGATATAATAGATGATCGTGAAAACAACTCCAGTTTATCTTTGTATCCTTGACGGCTTTGCAATCGGAGAAAAAGACAAGAAAAACGCCATCTATGACGCTATCCAGCAAGGGAAAGCTCCTTTTATAGCTGAGCTTTTCTCAAAACATCCCTATTCAAAATTGGAATGTTCCGGCCTCGCGGTTGGACTTCCCGAAGGCACGATGGGCAATTCCGAGGTAAACCATCTGAACATGGGGGCGGGGCGAATTGTTTTTCAATCGATCGAACGGATAAATGTTGCAATTGAGGATGGCAGTTTTTTTAAAAATGAGGCCTTAACAGAGGCGGCGCTAAACTGCAATAAACATGCCTCCGCGCTTCATCTGATGGGAATTCTGCAGGGGCACGGCGGAACCGTTCATGGCAGCATTAAACATATTTTTGCTTTATTGGAACTCGCCCAAAAATCAAAGCTAAACGCAGTCTATATTCATCTGTTTACTGACGGGCGCGACACCAATCCAAAAGCGGCAGGTGAGATCTATCTTAAAATGCTCGAAGACAAGATTTCTGAACTTGGTCTTTCTGATAAGGTGAAGATTGCGACCATCATGGGACGTGAGCTGGCGATGGATCGCGATACCGCTTGGGATAAGACATTATTGGCAATGCGCGCATTGGTTGACGGTATCGGCGAGTATAAAGCAAATACCGCGCGCGAAGCTATTAAGGCGTCTTATGGGCGAGGGGAAACCGATGAGTTTATCCGGCCGACAATTATCAGCGGTTACAGCGGCATGGGGCCGATGGATTCGGTTGTTTATTTTAATTTTCGCCAGGACCGCACTATCCAATTGACCATGGCCTTTTGTGAAACGGACAAGAATATTTTTAATTATAAAAAAGGGACAAAACCGATAGCCGATGATATCTATAACGAGATACAGGGCTTAAGAAATAAATTGAAAAATATTGTTTTTGTGGCGATGACGGAATATTATCCTAATCCGCATGGTTTAGTCGCTTTTCCTGAAAAAGAAATACCGGAAACAGTTGGTGAGATCGTTTCAAAAGCGGGATTAAAGCAGTTGCGTTTAGCCGGACCGGAAAAGTTCGCCCATGTCACGGCCTGGTTTTCGGGCAGAAGAACGGAGCCTTTCCCCGGCGAAGATCGTCACTTAGCCCAGGATATGGAGCTTAAAAAAAGGACACAGGAAGGAAAACGTTACGACCTCGTGCCCGAGATGACCGCTTATCTTGAAACCGATTATGCATTAAAAGCGATAGCCGAGAAAAATTATTCCCTGATTGTTCACAATTTCCAGAATGGCGACATGGTCGGCCACACCGGAAACATCGAGGCCGCGACCGCCGCAATCGGCCATCTGTCAAAATGTTTGGAAAAACTTGTTCCAGCCTGGCTGGCAAAAGGCGGGATATTTATTATTACGGCTGATCATGGCAATTCTGACGAAATGTTCCTTAAAAAAGGAGACAAAATGGTTGCCAGTACCCAGCATTCGTTAAATCCTGTTCCATTTTGGGTTTTAGGCAAGGAAGTTAAGCTTAAAGATAAGGGGATTGTGCCTGATATAGGGGTTACGGTTCTGGATCTTGTGGATTTGCCGAAGTCGAACTTAATGACTGCAAAGACTCTACTTGCTTAATTAATAATGTGAATACTTCGCCTCAAGACATTCAAGGCCGCTTCCTGCAGGCCTTCCGGATAGGTTGGATGCGCATGAAATGTTTCTGCCAACTGATCGACTTTTAAATTATGTTTAATCGCGACAGTGGCGATTCCTATTAAAGTGGTTGCTTCGAGGCCTAAAATATGAACGCCAAGAATTTTTCCTTCCCCGTCAGAAACAACTTTAATAGATCCTTCTATTTCCCCTATAGCTTGAGCAATGCCCAGTGCAGCAAAAGGGAATCTGCCAACTTTAATGTTTTCTCCGGCTTGCCCGCCGAAGCCTTGGCGCAGGCGGGCTTCTTTTTCGGTTAAGCCAACGCTGCCGATTTCCGGACTTGTATATATTCCAAATGGGACGCAATCGTAATTGAAAGTTCGATTCAGGCCCATGGCGTTTTCTGCCGCTATGACTCCCTGCTCATAGGCAACGTGCGCGAGCATCTTACGGCTTACCAGGTCTCCAACAGCATAGACTCCCGGAATGCTGGCCTCCATTTTTTCATTAACAAAAACGCTTTTCCTGTCCATTTTGAGATTCAGATTTTCAATCCCCTGGGTATTGGGTGTTCTACCTATGCAGATAAGCGTTTTTTCGTTTGCTTTTTTAGGATCAAATATTGTGCCGGTAATAATGTTTATATTTTTCCTTTTAAGGATTCTTTTAACTGTTGTAATAATTTCTTCATCAATGCCTGGAAGTATTTCCGGCATGGCTTCATAAATTGTAATTTCACAACCCAGGGAACTGTAAATTTGGGCGAAATGAATGCCTATTATTCCTCCGCCCACGATATCAAGTTTTTCAGGTAATTCGTTATAATCCAGAAGATTATCGCTGGATAGAAATCGGATGCCATCAAAATTTATTCCCGGCAGGCTGGCGGGGGAGGAACCAGTCGCCAGTATTAACTTACGACTAACAACTAACCTGCCTGCCGGCAGGCACGGCAACTTATGACTATCTGGGGTCGAAATTTCAACTTTTCCTGGTTCCAAAACTTTCCCGGTCCCGTAAATAAAATCTATTTTATTTTTTTGCAGAAGGAATTCGACCCCTTTGACTATCTTTTCCACGATTTTGTTCTTGCGGTCAATCACATGTTTTAAATCAATAGAAGCATTGCTGGTTTTAATTCCATAATTTTCCGACTGGCGGATCTTGTCATACAGATTGGTGCAGGCGATCAAAGCTTTGGTTGGAATACAGCCGCGATTCAGGCAGGTGCCGCCTAATTTGTCTTTTTCGATAAGGGCGACTTTTGCGCCCAATTGCGCCGCTCGAATAGCGGCAACGTAACCTCCGGGACCGCCGCCGAGAACTATAATGTCGTATTTATCTGACATATTCTTCCTCATAATAGTGCCTGACTCTGAATTTAACTCCCAGATCATCTGCTATTTTTTTTGATTTTTCAATATCAATCATTTGAGGCAGGCCAACCACCGTAGCTTCAACTTCGGGGATATATTTTTTTGATTCTTTAATAAAATCAATCACTGCCGGAAAAGCGGCCTTGCCGAAAAAAGAATTGCAAATCGAGTCATAAATATCGCTGTTTTGCGCGTTAAAAGAGATAGATATAACATCGATCAGTCCTTTTAGTTCAGGCAAGACATTTCTTTGATAAAAAAGATTAGCATGGCCATTGGTATCGATTCTGATCCTGGTTTGGGATGATTTTTTAATAGCTTGAGAGACTTCAATTATTATATTGAGGCGGATAAGCGGTTCGCCGTAGCCGCAAAAAACGATTTCCTTATATTGCTTCGGATCACCGATAGCTTTCAGTATTTCTTCAGTTGAGGGCTCGTAATCCAGCCAGAGATGGTATTTGCCCTGAAAGGTTCTCGCTTTATAGCGGATACAAAAGACGCAGGCGTTGGTGCACCGGTTGGTGATATTAAGATACAATGAATTGTCCAATAAATAAGAAATATTTTGCATTTAGGTAAGAGCTTCCCTTATTAGTTTCTGTACGGCATCAGGTTTTGCCCGTCCTTTTGAGGCCTTCATCACCTGGCCTACAAAAAACATTATCACAGAATCTTTACCGGCCTTAAACTCTGCCGTTTGCTTTGGATTAATACTTATAACTTCCTCTATAATCTTCCTTAATTCGTTTTCATCCGAGATCTGAGTCAAACCCTGTTCTTTTATTATATCGTGTACTGTTTTTCCGGTTTTGAGCATCTCAACAAGCACAGTTTTTGCAGTTTTTCCAGAGATCGTTCCTTTATCGATTGCTTCGAGCATTTCAATAAATTGTGCGGGGGCAAGCTCGATCTTATCAATAGTTATATTGTTTGCGTTAAGATAAGCGGCAAAGTCACCCATCAGCCAGTTGGCGACAATTTTTGGATTAGGATAGAGCTTTATGCAATTTTCAAAATAATCTGCCAGGGAAGGATAGGATATTAGAAATTTCGCATCGGATGAAGAAAGTTCCAATTCTTCTTCAAACCTTTCCTGTTTTTTTTCTGGAAGTTCCCCAATGTTTTTTTTGATCTCTTCGATCCATCTTATATCCGGCTCAACCGGGACAAGATCGGGTTCTGGAAAATAGCGATAATCATGAGCGTATTCTTTGCTCCGCATCCCGATCGTTGTCTCCGCGACATCATCAAAAAATCTGGTTTCTTGAATTATCTTGCCGCCTCCGCTTAAAACTTCTTTGTGCCTTTTTTCTTCCGCTTCAAGCGCTTTAAGCACGGCGCGGAATGAATTCATGTTCTTCACTTCGGTTTTGACTCCGAATTTTAATTCTCCCTCAGGACGGATCGAAAGGTTGGCATCGCACCTTATAGAACCTTCTTCCATCTTGGCATCACACACGCCAATAAACTGCAAAAGATGCTGGATCGTTTCCATAAAAGCTTTTGCCTCAAGCGGTGAGCGGATATCCGGTTCGGTTACGATTTCCATAAGCGGCACCCCGGTTCGATTAAAATCCACCAGCGATTCACCTGCGCCCATGATGCGTGCCGCGCCTTTATGAACAAGTTTTCCGGCATCTTCTTCAAGATGTACTCTAGTAATTCCTATTCTTTTTTTCTGCCCTTCAATTGTTATATCGATGTGGCCTTTAGTTGCCAGAGGAAGCTCATATTGCGATATCTGGTAATTTTTAGGAAGGTCCGGATAAAAGTAATTTTTTCTTGCAAAAACACATTTGTTTTCTATCCTGCAGTTCAGCGCCAGGGCGGTTTTTATCGTCAGTTCTATCGCTTTTTTGTTTGTGACCGGAAGGACTCCGGGCTGACCGGTGCAGATGGGGCAGATATTGGTATTCGGTTTTGCACCGAACTTTGTTGAACAGGAGCAAAACATCTTGCTTTCGGTTAGAAGTTGAGCATGGATCTCCAGGCCGATTACGGTCTCGTAATTCATAGTTTGGGCTTGCCCTCCGAAGCTTTAGCGAAGGAGGGCTTCCTCTTGCGCCAATCAGTGTTCTGTTCATAAGTGTAGGCAACCTGTAATAACCTCTCTTCGGCAAATGCTTCTCCAATTATCTGCAAGCCTATTGGCAAACCATTTGTGAATCCACAGGGAATAGATATTGCAGGTAATCCCGCTAAATTGATGGGAATAGTCGCTATATCGGAAATGTACATTGAAAGCGGATCCGACATCTTTTCTCCGATCTTGAAAGCGGCTGAAGGGGCAGTGGGAGAGATCAGAACATCAAATCTCTTGAACGCTTTTTCAAAATCCTGTTTGATCAAGGTTCTAACTTTTAGGGCTTTAAGATAATAAGCATCATAGTAGCCGGCGGATAACGCATAAGTGCCAAGCATAATTCTTCTTTTTACCTCCGGCCCAAAACCTTCACGGCGAGTATTGTAATACATGGATAGCAGATCAGGAGCTTCCTTGCTTCGATGCCCATATTTTACTCCATCATATCTTGCCAGGTTGGATGATGCTTCAGCCGGAGCGATGATGTAATAGGTAGAAACGGCATATTCAAAAGTTGGAAGCGACACCTCTTCAACTATCGCGCCCAGTTTTTCAAAAAGACGCGCCGCTTCTTTGACAGCTTTCTTGATATCTTCATCAATGCCGTTTCCCATCAGCTCAGAAATTAATCCAACTCTGAATCTTTTAACATCATCGATAAGTGCTTTTCTATAATCTGGAACGGGAAGATTGGCTGATGTTGAATCCAATGGATCGTGTCCGGCGATGACATTCATGAGAATAGCCGCGTCAGTTACATCTTTTGTAATCGGTCCGATCTGGTCTAGGGATGAGGCAAAAGCCACAAGACCGTATCTAGAAACCCGGCCGTAAGTCGGTTTTAGTCCAACCACTCCGCAAAAAGATGCCGGCTGTCTTATCGATCCGCCAGTATCTGAACCGAGAGCCAGAATGCATTCATCTGCTGATACCGCCGCGGCAGAACCGCCAGATGATCCGCCCGGAACATTTTCAGTATTCCAGGGGTTGCGCGTGGTGTGGAAGCCGGAATTTTCCGTAGATGAACCCATGGCAAACTCATCCAGATTGGTTTTTCCAACTGCTACCGCGCCCGCCTCCTTTAATTTTTCAACTGCGGTTGCGTTATAAGGCGGAAGATAATTTGCCAATATCTTTGAGGAGCAGGTGGTTAAAATACTTTTTGTGCACATATTATCTTTGATGGCGATGGGAATGCCGGTTAAAGGGCCGATATTTTCGCCGGAGTTTATTTTTTTATCTGCTTCCCTTGCGGCCAAAATTGCGAGTTCTTTATTGAGCGTGACATAAGATTTTATTTTATCTTCGACTGTTTCAATCTGCCGGAATACCGCCTCCGTTATTTCAACAGAGGAAATTTCTTTATTTTTTAAGCGAGCGTGTAATTCATGTGCGGTATATGAGTTCATTCCATGATCCTTGGCACAACAAACATTCCGGATTCTTCCTGCGGGGAATTAATGGTTATTGATTCGATGTCTTTGCAGGGGATTGCTTTATCCTCGCGAAAAATGTTTTTCATCGGGAGGGAATGGGTGGTTGGTTCGATGCCTTCTGTAGGCAATTTGTTTAGTGTCTCGGCATATTCCAAAATACGCGAGAGCTGTTCACCATAGAGCTTTTTTTCTTCATCAGAAAGTCCCAGGCGGGCAAGCCGCGCCACATGGTCAACATCAATTTTCATTATCAAAATTATATCTTATTTAAAGGGAAGGGTAAAGTGGAAGGTGGACCCTTTGCCCAGCCCGCCTGATTCAACCAAGATTTTTCCATTGTGCCGGTCGATTATGCTTTTACAGAGCGCCAGCCCCAGACCGGTGCCTTTTAGATGAGAATTTTCCTTTTTGGCGCGGTAGAATTTTTCAAAAATATGAGGCAGATCGTGACTTTCGATCCCGTACCCTTCGTCTTTAATGGAGACGGTCATTCCTTCATCGGATTTTTTTGCAGAGATTATTATTTTCCCGCCTTCGTTTGAAAATTTGATGGCATTCGAGAACAAGTTAATCATGACTTCAAGGATTTTAGTTTCGTCAATTTTAATGATAGGAAGATTATTTTCGATTTCCTTAAGCAGGATGATATGCTTGAGGTTAAATTGAGGCATCATTTCGGTGATAGAATTTTCAATTATCTGCGTAATGTTAACCTCATTTTTTTCAAATCCGCTGTTTCCTGATTCGATGCGGGCGATATCTAAAAGATCAGAGATCATATTTATCATTCTTTTTGCCTGCCGATCTATAATTTCCAGCGGCTCACGCTGGTTTTGCGCCATTGATCCCATGAATCCCTCTAAAAAAAGTGAGGTGTATTCTTTGATGGAGGTTAAAGGACTGCGCAGTTCATGCGCCACATTATTCATGAAGTCTATTTTTTCAGATGACATTTCTTCGATTTCCCTTTGCTTTTCCCTGAACTTATCGGCCAGATAGGAAACGGCGTATATGAGGGCTAGAGAAATAAAAAAGAAAGAAGCGGCGTATATGAAAAGAAACCGCAGATCTCCGTAGAGGATGGAAGGCGGGATCGAAATTGTATAGTGCTTGATCATATTAAGGGATTCAAGCCGGTTAAGGCCGGTAAAAAGAATAATGGAGATCCCGGCAATGAAAATGGCGAAGGATGATCCATAAAATAGGGCGGCGATAGTGCTGAAAAGCAGATATAAGATCGCAAACGGGCTTTCAAGCCCGCCGCTAAAATGCACCAGGGAAGTTACCGCAAATAAGTCGAAGAGAAATTGAAAATAAGTGCAAATATTTGATCTGCAAAAATTAGGATTGGTGCGCACGAGAAAAATGGTCAATGCGTTATAAATAAAAATAAAAACAAGCGTTCCTAGGATTGGATAAACATCAAATTTTATTTTAGTTAGGACAATTAAAACGACAATTATGGCCAGGCTTAAGAGGATAGTAGAGCGGATATTTGCTACCCAGATTACCCTGCGTACCTCTTCCGGGCGATGATTATTATTATTGATCATGGCATCTATTATACTATAATTTTAAAATTGCGGAAGGCTTAAGTGATAAATCCGAAAATTTATTGTTTATAAATTTATAATAGGCGGCGCAGCCGATCATGGCCGCATTGTCGGTTGTATATTCAAAGGGCGGGATTATTACTGATAAGCCGGCTTCTTCTCCCTGCTTTAACATTTGGCTTCTTAAAAGTGAATTTGCGGAGACGCCTCCCGCCAAACAAATAGTATTTATATTTTTATTTTTTGCCGCTTTTATTGTTTTTTCAACCAACACGTCCACCACTGCCTGCTGGAAGGAGGCAACAATGTCAGGAATGCGAGGGACGATAGACGAGGGACGATGGACGAGATTGACGACTGCGGTTTTTATGCCGCTGAAAGAAAAATCATATTTGAATTCATCTTCGATCATGGGACGCTTAAATTCCACGGCATGCGGGTTTCCCTCTTTCGCCAGCTTGTCTATAATCGGACCGCCCGGGAATCCAAGCTTTAACAATCTCGCTACTTTGTCAAAAGCTTCCCCCGCCGCATCGTCCCTTGTCTGGCCCAGAATTTTATATTTTCCATGATCTTTTACTTCGACGATCATCGTGTGCCCGCCTGATACCATAAGGCAAATGAAGGGGAAAGGCGGAGGGGTGGAAGGGGAAAGGAAATTAGCATAAATATGTCCCTCCAGGTGATTGACGCCTATCAGAGGGATATTCAGCGAATAAGCAATCGCCTTTGCCGCGCAGACGCCGACCAGGAGCGAGCCGACAAGCCCCGGTCCGCAAGTAACTGCTGCCGCATTAATATCTTCAAATCCTTTGGTGGCCTTTTCCATCGCTTCTTTGATTATCAGATTGATGACTTCTATATGCTTTCTGCTGGCAATCTCAGGCACAATGCCTCCGTATTTTTTGTGGAATTCAGTTTGCGATGCAATAACATTGGATAAAACCTCCGGCCTTGTACCGAGCGAAGTCGAGGTACCGTCGGTTACAACAGCGGCTGAGGTTTCGTCGCAGGAGGTTTCGATACTTAGTATAAGCACAGCCATGTTTCTCCTTTCATAGAATGAAATTATATCATTTTTGGTGACGATGGTTTAACAAGAGGTTTTTTTAGGGGCACCATCTTTTAGTCCCCTCCCATTTACAAACAAAACAACTTGAAATTTACTCAATTATTTAACGATTTATGATTGCCATGACACCAATTGAAGCCAAAAGGAAAGTTAGGTTTGTTGTGGAGCGATATTCGCTTCTAGCTTATCGCGACCAAACTGATACTGGCCTAAAAATGAAAGGGGAGTTTACTCGGCAATTAATGATAAATCCTTCAACCCCTAGCAGCAACCGACAACTAACAGCAATACTACAAACACGAGCTCCATCAGCAACGTCAACAAGCTTGCCTTTGGGGTTAAACATTGTTGTGGTTGAGCCACACACCGATGATGCAGCATTTCATGTTGGGAATTTAATGGCTCGCCTTATTTTAGCAGGTAATAACGTTACCATACTCAACCCAATTTCCGACCATCTTGGTGTAATGGAGACTGATTCACGGACTGGTGCAGTCATCCCAGAAGTCACCAGAAGATCAATTAGAGAAAATGAGGGGTGCTCTTATGCCAAAGCAATTGGAGCAAAATATATAGCAATGAGAATGATGTTTCCTTTTGCCGGGAATGCAGAATTATATCATGATCCGGATGGAAGTTTGGTTTCATGGAAATCAAAATTTGGCAGTCCTCAGAATGATGATTTTGAGCATTTTGCCCGCGCTTTTAGAGCTTTAAATCCGGACTGGGTATTTTTGCCATTTCCATTAGACAACCAGCAGATGCATCTAGATACAACCAGAATGACTTTGCAAGCAATAGCCGGTCATGAGAAGGAGTCATCTGGGCAATTAACAAAGTTTTTCTATTGGACAACTGGAAGTCTGGGCCAAATTGAGCATCTTTTTTTATTTTCCCAAGGAATAAGCCTATTAAATCTTTTTGGGAATGGGGAACATCAGGCAAAGTTGGATCGATTTAAAGCCTTCAAATCTCAACATGAAAGGGCAAGAAGACTTGGCAGGGTCCCATATATTAGGCAAGTTGAAACTTATGACATTATCAACGCCCATCTGGCATGGGATTTATTAAATAGAACACCAGGAATAAAACAACCCTTCAATTACGCAGAGATCTTTTATCAATTTGATGTTTATGAAAGAGACTAGGTGAACAATATGGCATCCTTTGGGGAATCGTCGGTAGATAGAATCAATGGAAGATATGGCTTTTGTGCTCAAAAAACGACAGCCGATCGGGCCAGAATGGTCAAATTACCAAATCAACCAACCTCTGCCGCAAGCGAATTGCTGATCCACCTTGATGAATTCGGCAGACACGAAACAATTATTTCTATAACTCGTGCAAATAGGCCCATATCCACAAAAAGCGCTCCTAGACTTGGCCTTGTAACATCCTTTGGGCTTTATACATTTTTCCATGCTCTAAGACTTTTTACGGTTAGACATTCCGGGAGTCCAATATTTCTGGAATATATTCTGGAAAAGATGAAAGTACCAGAAAAAGACATACTAAATAATCCTTTAAAAAAAGCGGCAGCGGACAATCCACTTTCGCCACCCGAATCAAGAAAATATGGTTGTAGTTTTTGCAATTTTGAACGTTGGGCAGAACCGAAAGGAATGTTAGAAGATGGCGTAATTGGCTTCGCTTCAAATCCTTTTCCTTTTGCAGGATACCATGACGTCCATATTATAAAAGGTCCATTTCACAACGTAACCGAAATATTGGACAATCCTATTTATGCTATCGCATTGATAAGAGCGGCATTTTTTCGGGCCAGGCATATTTATAGAGAAAACCCAGCTGTGATAAAGAGCGTGTTTTGGGGGATCAGCTATGGAATTGGCCGAATAGAAGATGGCAAAGAAGTTGCATCCGCCTGCGCCTCTTTCCAGCATATTCATTCACAATTAATAGGAATACAAGAAGGTACATTAAACCCCGCAAATTCATTAAGACCAGCTATTGCGCGATTTGAAGCAACTCATAATGATGATTTTTTTACAGCGTATATTACTGCATTAGAAAATGAGGGGCTATTGGTCAAGTCATATAACGACCATGCTTTTCTTGTTGCCCCTTGGGCGCAAAGGTCAAAGCATCATTTAAGAATTATCGGGGAAGTTCCTAGCTTTTTAGCAGAAAATCCTGGCGAGAAAACTGTAGATTCCATGGGATTGGCCTTTTATGATGCATTAAGAGTATTGGCGGCATTGGGAATTCGAAGTTTTAATTGTGTATCGTTAGATGCGGGGCTTGAAAATAAAAATCACAGATTAGTTATTGATGTTATCCCAAGAGGAGGAATTGCCCAGGCAGAGCTCGAGCAAATGTATGTTGTCGATGGATTTCCGGAAAACACAGCAAAAGAGGCAAGAACAATCATAGAACAAGGTAGTGTGAATTCTTCTGTGTAAATATGGGACAATAGGTGTATTACTGATCCCATTATGAAAACAGGGGGATTTAATATCTTGTGGACGCTGGATTTTCTGGACGACTGGTCAAGATAAAACATGCGCATAAGATATGCGGGCGGTGCCTCGCACGAGGTTTAGATGATCTCCTTTTAATGTGAAGGCCGGTTTTTATTTGCCAAATCTACTGACAAGAAGATCGCCTATGAGATTGCTTAAAAATATCACGACAACGGCTATCAGAATATGGGTCAGTATGGCTAAATAGGGGTTGCCTGCTTCATTTTTTGCGATCATATAGCTCACCGCGGCAAGAAGTAGAAGTCCCCAAATGATTGAAGATATTATGGCCGCGTTAAGCGGCAATAATAATATCAAAGCCACAAAGTTCAGAGAAACGAGAATCCTGGAAATGAAATTAAAAATGGTGGAGATCCAAACTTCCCTGGTCTCAATGTTCTCGGATTCCTGATATATATGTATGCCGAAAGAATCCGAGATGTTGTCGGCGATAGCGATCACCAGAATGCCCCCCATTATGTTTATCTTTGCGTTGGCTTCCGAATGCAGACCGGCCATTAACGCAAGATTGGTTATAATCGCGGAAGTTGAGCCGAAGCTAAACCTCGTTTGCCAGCCGCGTGCCTTTTCCATTATTTTCATTTTTATGTCCGGTGCGTAATATCGAGGTTTAGCTTTTTTAGCGAATCTTCCTGGCCAAAAAGGACGACAACATCATCTTTTTCAACTATCATGCTCCAGGCGGGGATTAAGAAATTTTCTCGACCGCGCCGAACCGCCAGGGTCGTAACCTTATACTTATTGCGAAGATCAAGATCGGTAAGCGACCGGCCGACCCAATCACTTGGGGCTTTGGCTCCGACGATGGTAAGTTTTTCTCCAATATCAAAATAATCAAGCACCCCCTGGCTGGTTAACTTGTTCACCAGTTTGATCGCCATGTCCTGCTCCGGGAAGATGACCTGATCAACCCCGATCTTTGCCAGGATTTTTCCATGAATAGTATTGTGCGCTTTGCAGATGATATTCGGGATGCCGAAATTCTTTAGTATCTGCGCGGCGATGATGTTGCTTTCCATGTTTGAGGATTCAGCTATGATGACGGAATCGCAGTTTTGAATGCCGGCTTCCATAAGGCAAATTTCATCCGCAATATCGCCGGTGAACGCGTGAGTCACAAATTCCCTGATATTATTGATGACCTCTTCATCTTTATCAACGGCGATAACTTCCTGGCCTTTGAAAAATAATTCCCTGGCGACCTTGCTGCCAAAGCGCCCGATCCCCAGAACCGCATATTGTTTTTTCATTTATCATTATATATTACTCCAATTCCGGGAAAAATCAATTGCTCCGACCGATTGCTCCGACCGATTGTCAAATCATCCGAGAGTGTGTAAAATAGCAAAAAGCCAAATCATGCGAAACTTATTAGCCCGTTTAAAATTGATCTTTATCGGCGAAGCCAGAAATCCGTTGGACCGGACGGTTTTCCATAACATCTCACTGATTGCCTTTTTTGCCTGGGTGGGGCTGGGGGCTGACGGTCTTTCCTCATCCTGTTACGGACCTTCCGAGGCTTTTATGACGCTGGGCAAACATCATTATCTGGGGTTGCTGGTGGCCCTGGCCAGCGTGATCACGATCGTGGTGATAAGCGAAAGCTATTCCCAAATTATCGAGCTTTTTCCGACCGGCGGTGGGGGTTATATCGTTGCCAGCAACCTGCTTTCGCCCATGGTAGGGATGATATCAGGATGCGCACTATTGATCGATTATGTTCTTACCATTACGCTTTCGATTGCCAGCGGAGCGGATGCTTTGTTCAGCTTTATGCCGGCCCATTGGCTGGTTTTTAAGATGCCGATCGCAATTTTTCTGCTTATTGCGCTGATCACACTTAATCTGCGCGGGGTCAAAGAATCGGTACTGGTACTGATGCCAATTTTTCTTATTTTTGTATTTACTCACATGGCGGTCATCATTTACGCTTTGGTTACTCATTTGTTCGGGCTTACCGCTGTGGTCGGGGCGGCAGCGGCAGATATCAAAAGCTCGGCTTCGGAGCTCGGAATAATAGGCATGTTCTTGCTGCTTTTGCGGGCATACAGCTTGGGAGCAGGCACTTATACCGGCATTGAAGCGGTCAGCAACGGGCTGCCCATTTTAAGAGAGCCAAAAGTAAAGACCGCCCGGCAAACCATGAAATACATGGTTATTTCTCTTGCGTCGGTGGTGCTGGGGCTGATGGTCGCGTATACGCTTTATCAGGTTGGGCCGCAGTACGGCAAAACCTTGAACGCCATACTTTTTGAAAAAATAGCCGGAGGCTGGGGTGGTGGTGGTTACCTTTTTATTCTGATAACGCTGATATCAGAGGCGGCCATTTTGTTTGTCGCGGCGCAGGCGGGATTTCTTGACGGTCCCAGAGTGCTATCAAGCATGGCGGCCGACCGTTGGGCGCCCAAACGATTCTCGCTTCTTTCTGACCGGCTGGTGACAATAAACGGAATACTTATTATGGGTGTCGCGTCAATAATATTGATGATTGCCACCGGGGGATCGGTCGGTTATCTGGTGGTTTTATACAGCATCAACGTTTTCATAACATTTTGCCTGTCACAACTTGGGATGGTCAAACACTGGTGGCAGATGCGCGGCAAGGTTAGCGGCTGGGCGGGCAAATTATTAGTGAACGGGATCGGCCTTTGCCTTACCGCTTTTATCCTGATATCGGTGGCGGTGATCAAATTCAATGAGGGCGGATGGATAACCTTGTTGATTACCGGATTACTGGCGATTTTCATGCTGATCGTGAAGAAAAACTATGAAAGAACCGACCGGCAGATAACCAACCTTGGTGAATTAACGGATGAAATTGAACAGCTCAAAACTATCCCCATTGAAGAATTTGACAGCCGGGCCAAGACCGCTGTGGTGCTGGTCAAGGACTTCACCAGTATCGGGATCAAGACGATCATTAATATTTTCCCTTCGTTCGGAGAAGATTTCAAGAATTTTGTCTTTGTCCAGGTCGGATTGATCGATGCCTCCGCGTTCCGCGGCTCAGCGGAAATGGATCATCTGAAGGGACGGGTGGAGAATGAACTTAACCGTTATGCCAGTTTAATGCGGCGGCATGGATATCACGCTGAAAACTGCGCCCTTTATGGGATTGATACCGTGGAGGAGATAGAAAAATTCATCCCGAAATTATTGGAAAAATATCCGAACGCGTTATTTTTTGGCGGCCAGATAGTATTCCCAAAGCAGGCGGTATTATCCAGACTGTTGCATAATTATACTTTATTTTCGCTTCAGCGTCAGATGTTTGAGAAAGGGCAGAGCCTGTTCGTTTTACCGATCGAGCTTTCCCCAAAAGCTTAGAAAAATATTATTTTAAGAGTAGGAAAAAGACTCCGATGGCCATAAAAAATATACCAACATAATTTTGCAGAAATAATTTTTCACCGAGCAAATAATAGGAAAGTAATGCTACAAAAATATAAGTTAAGGCGGTTAAGGGAAAAACCAGGCTTAATTTAAACCACGACAAAATGAACAGCCAGAGAAAAAAGGAAGATGCCATAAGGGTGGTGCCTATTAATATATACGGATTTTTCAATATGGCTAACGCTAAAAGGAGCATATCCTTGGTGTTTTGAACTGAAAAGCCGCCCATTCGGTTTATCCCGAGTTTCAGTAATATCTGGCTTAAAGCTAGGGCTAAAGTATAAAAAAGTATCCAGAATAAAAGATTTCGCATGGATAAAAAATTATAGCATACCTTTAGATGCTTGTTTACCCGCCTTCGCTTGTGCTGCGGCGGATAAACCCGACTGCCCCCAGTTTTCTTTTGGAATATCGCGGAGGACAACAATCACGGCTTCAGGCGGACAGCCTACTGTTTCGCAAACGGTTGCGGTCACGTTCTTTATGAGCTTTTCTTTGATCTCCGCAGATCTTCCGGCCCACAGGTCAATATTTATGATCGGCATTTAATTCTCTCCTAAAAGTGGAAGCTTTGGGCAAAGGAACCAGTAGCGTAACCATTGTATGTGGTGCTTCCGCTGTTCATGTTATTTAAATCAGGAACTATATACCTGATTTCAACTCCGGAAGAGAAACCTCCCAGAGCAAATTTTAAGCCAGTTTCAGCTTGAGCACCTGTTGTTTGACTGGATACTCCTCCGACACTGCGCGAATTGTAGCTCACGCCAGCCCCAAAATAGGGAGTTATCATTTGAGCGAATGTTTGATGATATATTAAATCGACTGTTATAGGTGTATAAGTATATTGAACATTGTTTGCGCTATAGGTGGTCGTTTCAACCGCAGCTCTGGCTGATAAATTTGGCGTTATACTGCATTCTGCTCCAACACCATACATTAGCGATGGGCTGGCGCCAGCCTGAGTCGGGGTATAAATACCCGCTCTTCCTGAAATATCAATGGTGCCTGCAAAAGAAGGCAGAACAAGAAGAATAGTGAAAACAGCCAATAATATTATTTTTTTCATAAATTCAGCTCCCTTAAAACCATTATACTAAAAGGCAGAATTAAAGGCAAACGCTTAAGATTGTAAATATCCGCTCAAAATGTTAAACTTTTAATGTAAACATGGAAGGCATAAGTTTCATTAAAGTGCAAGGTTTAGGCAATGATTTTGTCCTGATCGATTCACGATCGGAAAAACTCGAAGGCCTAAATCTTAATAAGATTGCCGTCGAGATCTGCGACCGGCACTTTGGGGTGGGGGCGGATGGAGTTTTAATCGTTTGGCCTTCGCAAAAAGCCCATTACCGGATGCAAATATTTAATCCAGACGGCTCTGAGCCCGAAATGTGCGGCAACGGTATCCGCTGTTTTGCCAGATATGTCTACGAGAAGGATAAATTAAAAGAAGAAGTAATTTCCGTTGAAACGCTGGCGGGAATAATACTGCCGGCTATTATCCTGGATTCAGCTGGAGCTGTTGCAGGGGTAGAGGTTGACATGGGCATTCCCAAAGATGAGGGAGAGGTTGTTCTTCAGGGTTTTAAATTCAGAAAGATATCGATGGGCAATCCACACGCAGTAGCTTTAGTTGATGATCTTTCTGATATTGACCTTGCAGAGATCGGGCCGATCATAGAGATGAATTCTCATTTCCCGAATAGAACAAATGTAGAATTCATTAAAGTTTTAAATGATAAGGAGATAAAAATATTGGTTTGGGAGAGAGGGGTGGGAGAGACGCTTGCTTGCGGAACCGGAGCCTGCGCTTCAATGGCAGCGGCTTCGCTTGAGGGAAAGGTTGGGAAAAGAGCGATCGTCCATCTCCCCGGAGGCGATCTGGATATCGAATGGAGCGAAGAGAACCACATTCTAATGCGCGGACCGGCGGAATCTGTATTCGAAGGGAAATATTACTTATAAATGACAAATGATTCTCCAAAGGCGAATCCGCCTCAGGCGGACAAATTAATAATGACAAATTATGGAGCTATTATATGAAAAGATCTAAAAGACTTGATTTAATGCCGCCTTATCTTTTCGTTAAAATAGAAGAGAAAAAGGCGGAGCTTGTAAAAAAGGGAATAGACATTATCGATTTTGGCATCGGTGATCCTGACCTGCCAACCCCTTTCCATATCTTTAAAAAGATGCATGAAGTATTGGAGAGCAGGGAATCCTCAAACTATCCGACCTCAAAAGGCGAATTATCTTTTAGAAGAGCTGTGGCTGACTGGTATAAGAAAAGATTTAATGTCTCTCTTGATCCGGAAAAAGAAGTTTGCGCCCTGATCGGATCAAAAGAAGGTCTTGCCCACCTTCCACTGGCCTTTATTGATACGGGAGATATTGCGCTGGTGCCGGATCCATCATATCCAGTCTATAAAATCTGCACTACGCTGGCCGGAGGAGAACCATACTTATTGCCGCTGACTGCTGAAAATAAGTTCACACCTGATTTAGACAGAATACCGGCTGATATCGCAAAGAAAGCCAAACTGCTTTTTATTAATTATCCCAACAACCCGACCGGAACTATTGCCGGAAAAGATTTCTTTGAAAAATGCGTGAGATTCGCAAAGAAAAATGATTTGCTGCTGGTTTCGGATCTGGCCTATTCAGAGATGGGATACGATGGATATAAGCCAAGCAGTATGTTGGAGATTCCCGGAGCCAAGGATGTGACCATTGAATTCCATTCTTTATCCAAAACTTATAACATGACCGGTTGGCGCATCGGAATGGCGGTGGGAAATGCCGAAGCGGTCCAGGCTTTAGCGACCATTAAATCGAATGTTGACAGCGGAGCGTTCAAGGCCATCCAGTTTGCTGCAATCGAAGCTTTATCCGGTTCACAAAATTGTGTTGAAGAAAACCGTAAGGTTTTTGAAGAAAGACGAAATGTTTTAATTGACGGATTAAATTCTCTTGGCTGGAAGCTCGAACGACCAAAGGCCACCTTCTACATGTGGGTGCCGGTGCCTGGAGGTGAGACTTCTGCTTCATTTGCAGAGAAGCTTCTGGAGAGGTGCGGTATTTTGGTCGTTCCGGGAAGCGGTTATGGCGCGGCGGGCGAAGGCTACGTGAGAATGGCAATAACCATTCCTAAAGAAAGAATTACAGAAGCCATAAAAAGGATGAAGAATGCAAGTCTTAATCGCTAAACACTCTGGTTTCTGCGAAGGGGTTGAGCGCGCTTACCGGATCGCACTTGAGCAAACTAAGTCAGGTAAAACGGTCTTTATGTTAGGCAACCTTGTTCATAACGCTCAAGTGGTTGAAAAGCTTCAGAAAGAAGGAATAAAGATCATTAAGGATCTTTCTGAAATCTCGCGAGGAATAAAAGGTATTCTTTTGATCTCCGCCCACGGTGTAGCTCCGGAAATTTATCAAGATGCTAAAAACTTGGGGCTTGAAATTGTTGATACTACCTGCCCCTGGGTAAAAAAAGCGCAGAAGATCGCAAAAGAGCTGGCGGACGAAGGCCGTCTGGTCATTATTGTGGGAGATAAGGGACATCCGGAGGTTAAAGGGCTTGTTGGCTGGAGCCGGGGAAAAGCAGTTGTTCTCGAAAAAAAGGAAGATATCGACAACCTTTCACTTTCCGCTGATAAGAAAGTCGGCATCCTCGCTCAAACTACCCAATCCGCAGAACATTTCAATCAAATGGTTTCTCAATTAAAGAATAAGACAAAAGACCTTAAAGTTTTCGATACTATTTGCGGGGCTACTTCAAAACGCCAGGACGCCGCGGTCGAGCTTGCCAAAAAAGTCGATCTGATGCTGGTCATCGGCGATAAAATGAGCGCGAATACCAAAAGATTGACCGAACTCTGTACTCAAATAGGAACCGAAACGCATCAAATACAAACGGTTAAGGAACTAAGTGCCAAATGGCTTGAAGGAAAAGAAAAGGTTGGGATAACGGCCGGCGCTTCAACGCCCGACTGGGTGATTGATGAGGTTACAGCTCTTCTTCGGGCTCGATAAGGACGCGGTAAAAACAGAAAACCGTTCTTGGTTCCCCAACGCTCGCGAGGTTTTTCCTGGTATGCTATAATCAATTTGAATAGTTATGAAACCCTCACCCACCTCTATCCAAGCAAGAGAACTAGATCTTAATCGCCCTCTCCCAGAGGGAGAGGGGCTGGATGCTGTAATTAAATCGGCCACTCCCTCTCCCTCTGGGAGAGGGAGAATTGATCTTGGTAATTTATTTAGAATCTCTTGGGTGAGGGCTATTTGGGGCTTAATCTTTTTGATTTTCACTGCGCTTTGCGCATCCTCAAATGCCGCTACTTTAACCAATGTCCGCTACGCTTCGTATCCCGACAGGGTGAGATTGGTCTTTGATTTTTCGGGGCAGGCTTATTACTGGGTTGCTTCATCAGAGAGCGCGCTGACCATTGCTCTGGTGTCGTGTGAAGTATCCCAAAATATTAAAGACAAACTGGATATCAATGACTGGGTGATTGGTGACATCGGGTTGGATTCATCAGGTGATGATATTACGGTCAATATTCCTCTCCGTTATCCGATCTCTTATAATATTTTTCCACTTGGGGCGCCCAGCCGGCTGGTTGTAGATTTTGGGAGAATTTTTACCAAGACAGAAGCGGGAGGCCGCATAACTGACGCTATCGAATATAAAAGGGTAGTAAGTGGTGGGGAGGATGGATTTATTTCGGCTCAAATATTAAAAGTAGATCCAGAAAAAGCGGATATTTTCCCAGCTCTTGCTCAACCTAGAACCTCCATTTTGGGATCAATTGTTGATTTTTTAACACCCTGGGTAAAGAAAGTTAGTAAACATTTTTATCGTGAGAAAGTAAGTGAGATCGCCGCCCAGGCCGGCGCGGCGGCCGCCGTAAATGGAACTTATTTTTCAGGTTCCGGCAATCCGCTGGGCGTTTTAATGATGAACGGCGATGCTGTTTCGTACCCTATTTCTGACCGGACCGCCCTTATTCTTACAGATGACGGCAAAAGCTACATAGATAATATAATAATGGATTCATACTTTGAGTACCGGGGAGCAAAATATGAAATCAACGGCATCAATGAACCGCGGGATCAAGCAAAAGATATCATCCTTTATACCAGACATTATGGCGAGCTCACCGAGACCGACAGAACAGGATTTGAAATTACCGTAGTGGGAGGCAAGGCAACTGATATTCGCATGGGCAACTCCCGGATCCCAGAAAATGGCTATGTCCTGTCAATGGGCTCTCTTTATGCCGAGACTTTATCTCCTGCAATCAAAGTTGGGGATGAGATAAAAACCGTGATTAATCTTATACCATATTCAGCGTCAATTACAGGGAAAGCGCTTCACTTAATCGGCGGTGGCCCCAGGTTGATTAAAGGGGGGCAAATTTATATTTCAAAGCACGAAGAAAAGTTTAGGCCCGATGTGGCTAAAGGTCGAGCGGCAAGGACAGCAGTTGGGATCACCTCGGATAACAAGCTGATATTTGTGACGGTGGACGGCAGACCGCGGCGCAAGATAAAAAAAGATGAGGGTTTCAGCATGGGCATGAGCCTGACGGAACTTGCTTACTTTTTACAATCCGCCGGCGCGGTTGAAGCGCTTAATTTAGACGGCGGAGGGTCAACAACAATGGTGATCAATGGATGTGTAATTAACCGTCCGGCAAATGGTTATGAGCAATCGGTCAGCAACGCCATAATTATCAAACCTCGAAATACTTTTTGAATTCCTCCGAAAGCGGGACTGCGCCGTCCCAGCGGGCAAGGATACTGCCTTCCTTCTCGATTATCGTGGCAGGTATTTTGGAAACCGAGTAAAAAGCCCCCTCTGCCAATCCATCAACCTGTTCCATATCGAAAAAAATAAGGGGAATTTTCGCCTGGTCAATTTTCCAGCGATCAAAAAAGGTCTCAAATTTTTTCATTGTCGTTTTGCAATATTCACATCCCGGTTTGCCGAAAACTTTTACCTCCATTGCTACACCTCTGCAACTCTGTGACGCTGTTTTAGCTCGCCGATCTTCCCTTTGTTCCAGCCCGAGATCCTTGAAAAGTACCCTGTGATACGGGTAATCCCTTCAACCTTATCGGACTGGCAAAAAGAACACCTATCTTTGAGCCCTCTTATTGTTTTTCCGCATTCGTTGCAAACTGTGAATTCAGGCGAAAAAGCGATCTGGCTGTTCTGGGTCTCCCTGAAGACCTTGATCACGAAATTGGAAATGCTTTCCGCATTCGGCTTGCTCTCGCCCAGCCATATATGAGTTAGCGCGCCGGCATCTATTAAGGGATGAAAAAGTCCTTCAAGCTTAGCGCGGTCGATGGGATTTAAGGGATGCAGAACGTTGAAGTAAGTCGAATTCGTGTAATAGAATTCTCCATTTTGCAGGTTTCCCTTGGCGACTTTTTGGGTTTGTGCAGGATAATGCTGAAGGTCCAGTTTTGCGAAACGATAGGCGGTTGATTCGGCAGGTGTCTGCTCCAAAACAAAATGGAGATCATATTTTTCTGATAGCTCCTGGCATTTTACTTTCATAAAAGAGATCACTTTAAGCCCAAATTTTAAGGCCTCCTGATTTTCATGCAGTTCTGCTCCCAGGTGGGCTTCAACCATTTCATTTAATCCCAGGATGCCGATCAAATGGGTGACCCTTCTTAATCTAAGATAAGGTTCACCGTCCCTTTTCATGGCCAGGAGTGAGAGCGGGCCTTCACTCCCTTCGGCTAAAAGTGTTTCAATAAAAATTCTTTTCTGTTTATGCGCCCGAGCGGCAAGTTCTAAATTATCCTCAAGCTTTTTAAATAAAGCGGCTTCGTTATGATTTGCCAGGTATGCAACGCGCGGAAGATTAATGGTTATGTTTTGAATCGCAGAATAGCGCATCCTCCAGGGTTCTTTGGCATCTTGTAGATCGGAATATTCAAGCTTGAAGGCCAGCCGGCAGCACTCGGAGATTTTGGCGGTCTCCCCGCGGTCAAAGACAAAATAAGTGTTGCCCTTATCAGAGGCAACCTCAGAAGCTATATTCAGGAATTTATCATGCCCGTCTTCGGCAAAAAATTTTTCGGTCAAATGAAGAAGAGGTTTTGGGAAAAAGTAGGGACGTCCCGCGCCGTCTCCTTCAGCATAAATCTCAAACATTGCATAGGCGAATGCCTGAGCTTCTTTTTTATAATCTCCGTATTTTTTGCCGGTGTATTTTCCATATCGGCCAATTGCCGGGGTTTCTTCAAAATGTTTTGGTATCTCGTAATAAACATTTAAATCTGAAAAGAGTCCCTGGCCGCCGCGGGAGACGGCAACAGTTGAAAACTCCGTGATCAGCTGGCGGGCCAGCTTTCTTAATTGTTCGCGGTTCATCCCTTCAATATAGGGAGCGATAAACATATTGACCGCGTCCCATCCGATCGCGCCGGCAAAGTGGCCGTGCAAAGCGATTGAGAATTTAACGATTTGGGAGATTAGATCTTCCGCGTCCTCGGGAGGCTTAGCAGAAATTGGCGCATCGGGAAGATCAAGTCCGAATTTTTTTATGTACTCAATTGATTGGCCGGAGCAGTAGGGGCGATCGATAAAACCAAGATCGTGCAAATGAATATCCCCGCGCATATGGGCGTCCGCGATGTCGGGAGAAAAAACATTAAGCAGAGCGAATTCTTTTTTGATGTTCTCCGCCAGAGTCAGGTTGGTCGCCTCGGGAGTGTGGGGAGTGTTCGCGTTTTCTTTGTTCTTATGGAAGATAATTTTATTTACATCGAATACCGGTGAGCCAAGACGAGTATGCTTCCTGCGCGCTTCCTCCAGGCCGTATTCTAAAAGTTTTACGTCCACCAGTTCGCGGATGAGCGGGGCGGTAATATTAGTTAGATTAAGCCCCAGAATTTCCTTTTCGACCTCAACCCCGATGATGTTAGCGATTTCTTTTTTCAATCCGGTTTCTTTTATCAGGGCTTCGCTTATGCGGTTCCTGTCCCAGGCGACAATAGTATCAGTTGAAGTCCTTACAAATAAGGAAAGATCGGTCGCTTCTTTTGTTAAAGTATCAGTTTGCATTAAAGTACTCCATGGAACGGTAGCGGTCTTTTAACTCGGCGCGCTTGCCCTTGTTCCAGCCGCTGATTTTTGAGAAATATCCGGTAATGCGGGTGATGCCGTCTACATTGGTTGACTGGCAGTAAGGGCAGGCGTCCTTTAAGCTTCGGGTGATTTTTCCGCAATCATTACAAGAAGTAAATTCCGGAGAAAAGGCGATCTGACTGTTTTGCGTTTCTCTCATGGTCTTGATCACAAAATTGGCAATGCTCTCGGGATTTGGTTTGCTCTCGCCCAGCCAAACATGGGTTAACGCTCCGGCATCAATTAAAGGATGGAAAAGTCCTTCTCTTAAAACCCGGTCGATCGGGTTCATGGGATATGAGACATTGAAATAAGTGGAATTGGTGTAATATATTTCTCCGGTGTCGTTGTTTCCTTTTAATACGCCGGCGGCCAAGCCGTTATAATGCTGGAGGTCAAGCTTGGCGAACCGGTAGGCGGTTGATTCGGCTGGCGTCTGCTCAAGCACAAAATGCATGTTGTATTTCTTTGTCATCTCTTCGCATTTTATTCTCATGTAGGATATGACTTTGAGGCCTAATTTGAGCGCCTGATTATTTTCGTGCAGTTCATGACCGAGGTGCGCCTGCGACATCTCGTTTAATCCCAAAATCCCCATAAGATAGGAGACCCTCCACATTCTAAGATAGGGCGAGCCGTCTCTCTGCATGGCAAGCATGGATAACGGGCCGTTTTTGCCGCCGGCCAAAAGCTCTTCGATGAATCTTTTTTTCTGGACATGCGCCTTGGCCGCCATCTCAAGCAATTCCCCTAATAATTCAAATAATTTTTCATCCGACCCTTTGGCGCGATAAGCTATGCGGGGAAGATTGATCGTGACATTCTGCAGGGCGGAATAGCGCATCCTCCAGGGTTCTTTCGCGTCATCCAGGTCTGACTGCTCCAGTTTAAACGACAACCTGCAGCACTCGGAAATTTTGGCGGTGTCGCCGCGGTCAAAAACATAATAAGTATTTCCCATCTCTGATGAAACCTCGGCAATATGCCTTAAGAAATCCTCGTGGCCTGGAGTTTTAAAGAATTTTTCGGTCATATGGACTAAGGGTTTTGGGAAAAAGAATGGCCGGCCTGACCCATCTCCTTCTTTGTAAACATTGAACAACTCCCAGGCGAACTTCTGGGATTCCTTTTGATATTCTCCGTAAGTCTTGCCGGTGTATTGTCCGCCGGGCCCGATGGCCGGCACATTCTCAAAATGCTTTGGAACTTCATAATAAAGATTAATGTCAGAGAAAATCGCCTGGCCTCCGCGGGCGACCGCCTGCTGGCTGTACTCATAGATCATCATCTGCGCCAGTTGATGGACTTCTTTATCCGACATGCCAACCATAAAAGGCGCAAAGAAAATATTGATCGCGTCCCAGCCGATCGCGCCGGCAAACACTCCCTGCAGGGCGGCTGAGAATTTTACCATCTGCGCCAAAAGTACTTCCGCGTGTTTGGCGGGCTTGGCAATTGAGAGCGCGTTGGGCAGGTCCAGGCCGAATTTTTTTACATACTCTATGCTTTGTCCTGAACAATAGGGCCGGTCAATAAATCCCAGATCATGGAGATGAAGGTCTCCTCTCATGTGAGCGTCGCCGATATCCTGGGAAAAAACATGGAGCAGAGCAAATTCCTTTTTGATTCCCTCGGCCAGTGAAAGATTGGTGGCTTCGGGGCCGTGGGGGACATTGGCATTTTCTTTGTTTGGAGCAAAAATCACCTGTTTGACATCATATAGGGGAGAGCCAAGCCGGGTATGCTTGCGGCGTGCTTCCTCCAGGCCATATTCTAAAAGTTTTACATCGACCAGTTCGCGGATCAGCGGGGCAGTGATGGCCTGAATCCTTAGATTTGATATCTGCCGCTCGACTTCATGGCCGATTATCTCGGCGATATCGCGGCTGATTTCGGTTTCCCTTACAAGCGC
>Ga0315291_10000071_pt1 | contig 107064 bp, 120 predicted proteins | sample YL17G12_20_MG_FD_203070 | JGI IMG/M metagenome (GOLD analysis project Ga0315291, IMG submission 203070) | Sediment microbial communities from Yellowstone Lake, YNP, Wyoming, USA - YL17G12_20 | ecosystem: Environmental > Aquatic > Freshwater > Lake > Sediment | place: USA: Wyoming | collected... | reverse complement strand
GGGATTTCATCATCGAAGAAGAAAAAGAAAATTTTCTTGATTCACTCGATGACATATACTCTAATTATATCATGCCTCTATTTAGTCAATATGTTAAAGATGACCGTAGAGCGTTAGCCCTAGAGTATCTCCAGGTCGGTATAAAATCACAAGCTAATACTTTAAAAGCTTTAGGACCGTCCTATATTAAAGACGAATATATTGAAGAAGCAACCAAAGAGTTACAGTACTATCATGCTCAGCATGAATGGGACAGATATGCTCAATGGAAAAAGACACGCAATAAAGCTAGAGCAGAAATTGAGGCTAAATTTGGGTATGACTGCAAGCATGCGATGCATTTGGTCCGTCTCATTCGTATGTGTCAAGAGATATTAGAAACCGGTAAAGTCAACGTAGACAGGACTGAGATAGATGCTGATGAATTAAAAGCTATTCGAGATGGAGCCTGGTCTTATGAACAGATTAAAGAATATTCAGACAAAATGGACAAAAAAGCTGAAGAATTATATAAAACTAGCACACTTAAAAAATCACCTGATATCAAAAAAATTAAAGAATTATGCATAAAAGTATGTGACAAGTATGCGACCAATACAATTTCAAACTATCAATTGTAAATGATATTGAAAGGAAATCAATGCATAACGCTATTAATAATATATACAGGCTGGCAGCATGACCGGCACACGAGTATTTAATGATGCTGCACTAAGCAGGCATCCAAAATTTGACATCGCCTCTGAATGCATGAAAGGTTATTACCTCAAATAGTGACTATTATGAAAAGGAATAAAAACAGCAAAGAAAAAATATGATATGCACTTTTCTGGTAGGGATGAAGATACAGAGGGAACATCCATATTTTTTGGAAAATCTAATAATGAAAACTTATAGAGAAATTACGTATGCAATGTCTACTTGTAAAGCAGTCTGTCAACATAAATTGCCAGTAGATCGTTGTCCATTAGGCAAAGATTTTGGAATATGCGTTGATTGCACTTTCACCTCATGCATGGAGTGGGTTTTGACATCTAATAAACCAAGGTGTAGAAATTGCAAAAGAATATATTATCCTAATAAAAAATGCTGTAGTAATCCTAATCCACCAGCAGGGTTATCGTTGCGATGGGACGAAAAAACAGCGTCATATATACTTGTTTCTCCGTAAATAAATAAAAGAGGCAACAACGTGTGGAGGCTATATACACCATGTTTAACAAAGGTCTGCATCAATATCGTTTCAAGCAAAATCCCATGGAGAAGAAGTTTGCGCAAGCATGGGAGCGTCAGAACGTGAGTGCTTCTACTAAAAAATTAGATGGTCGTGGTACTCTAGATTATATGCTGGCGGTGGATTCCAACTGTCCAAAGGGTGAGGTGAGGCCGCGAGACCGTATGGTCGCGGCTACGGTGGTCCAATGGCTGGGGTCGCCAGTGGGACAGAGCTTCATTAAAGAAGTACTCGATATAGACTGATAATTACCAGTACTTTATTTCAGGAAACTTTTAGGAGTAACTTTATGATGAATCTTAAAAAAAGAGCAACTCACAAAATAGTAGCATATCACACAGATCTTGTGAACTCCGATGGTTGTTACTATGACACTCCCGGACCTGTACTTTTCTACTACAGACCTAAAAACAAAAGGTCTACTATTTTCCCTGAATCAGATAAAGGAGTGTGGGTCGAAATTCACCCAAAATACAGAAACTCAAAAAAACAAGGATTCTATATAGGCGGAGATTACGGCATAATGAAAATACCACGCTACACAGTGTCTATGGTGTTACCTGGATTACAAGCGCATAAAAATACACGTGATATCTTATGGGCAGTCGTGTATAATAGAATCCATGAGCGTGCCAAAGATATGGCTTCTACATTAGTAAAAAGACTAAATAAATCCGGGTATCTTATCGTGAGCTACGGGGACTTACAATTTATCTCTATTGATAGAAAAGAAATAAAGATACAGTTCAATCTCGGCATAGTCCTAAACGTCATGTCTAATAGGAATATAGCAAGATCATATAGTCAAGACGCTTTCGTATGGAAATCAATCGATACAAAAAGCCTTTCTTAACAAAGGATCTTCATGATAATAGAAATCAGACCACGAAAACACTCAATCAGGGATGAGATCTATGAAGAAATTTTCATAGAAAACAAACCTTTAGACATGGGAGAAGGGACAGGAATGATCATAGAAGGATCCTGTGAACATCACGGTCATACGAAATTTTTAAGCGGCTACAATCAAGGCGGTCACGATAGCGTATCAGTTTGCCTGGAATGCTGCCAAGAGATAGCTAATAAACTATTACCTAAAAAATGTACGACGAATCCATGGCATATCGAACTGGGATGGATAAAAACTGCATCCCCATGATCGGAGAAACACATTACGTGAAATTCATGAAAAAAATTAATACAGACCAATAGAAGAAATAGACAAAAAACAAATGAAACGACTAATAGTAATAGATTCGGTAATGCGGGAGACTTATTGTATAGGTATTTAAAGACACTATTCCCCGATGATAAAAATAGCGACGGAGGAATAATATGTAACCATAGGTATTTTTCTTGGCCTTATACTCTCAACAGGGCCACTACTACAAAAATATGTTTCAAACTACGAGAAAGCGATGAGAGATTTATCAGTAAAGGATGTGAAGATTGAGATAAACGGAAGACTTTACAACATAAAATAAGGAGAAATAAAGTTAAGAGGTGGGCGCTAAAACAAGGAGAAATTATGGTTTGTCAGTGCAATCATTGTCAATCTTCTAATAAATGTCGTGCAGCCTCAAAAGGTAGGTGGCTATCAGAACAAGTTGAGCCTATTAAAGTGTGTAATCATTTCTACGTGGACAAGCAACGCCCACAAACACTAAAGAGGCGACAGTCAACAGCAACCAACAGTGCTATGCTAAAATAAAAACAGCACGGTAGGATTATATTTATTATAGGTTTTTACTTCAGCATAGCACGGACGTTGCACGCAATGCGGCCCTAAAGAAAGGATATTATTACATGGCAGCGCAAAGACAATATCGGTTTGATTGTTCTAATTATCGTCTGGTTGTTATTGGTCAACGGCCAAATAACATGTCATATATGAATTTGCAATGTGGTGATGATTTTGTGGATAGTATGGATACGCGGGAATTAGGTTATTTAACGCGGCGGTTGATGCGCTGCTGCCTTAACATTAAGGAAACGGGCCGCACTGTTCGCCCGCAGCGGGCCGCGCAACAACGCAAGGTTGACATTTACCCTAAGTGCAATGGCAAGGAGTTTGCCATGACACCACAAGAAGCTATTGATTTTATTGAAAAGTCTGCTATGTTAAGAATATTAGGCCCGATAGGTGATGAGGCTTGGCAAACTCTGAAAACTGCCGCACTCGCTCAACAGACAACCAACAAACAAAGTACGCCATGCCCTGCTTGCGGTCGTGACATGGAGTGTCCTAACGGTTGTCAGTCTAAGCATCGTAGCGGTATCGTTTTAATGTAGCGGCGCACGTTTGTTGGACGTTGTGTGCAAGTTTTCGCTCTTTGAATTGGCGGGAGACAGTGGGCGATCAGTCCACTTGTGGGTAAAAGGAAACTTTCCGCAACGTTCCATCGGTCGTCTAACTATGTAAGACATCTGCCAACTTTAAATGAAAAAAATAGAGTGGCAACAAAAACAGAAAGGGCAAAAAACATGAAAATACTATCAATTAAAGAACTTTGCAATTTATCAGAAAATCGATTTAAAGCATATTGCAAAAAGATTAACGGCGTCAAACACAATTTATCATCTGACAATGAATATTTAGTAAAAAAAATGTTAAAATAGCAAAAAAGATTTTGAAAAGATCCTTTATAATAGGAGTTTGCCATGACGAACGACGATGCTTTAGAGGTGTTGCGAAAATTGGTGTATGATGGATACCGACTTTTCGAATGTCAAGAGGCGTGGCAAACTCTAAATACAGCTGTATTGGGCACTACGCACAACAAGCTAATTATGCCATGCCCTATCTGTCGCGGGTCAGGCATTGGTTCACATAATAGCGATGATCTACCTAACACATGCACGGCGTGTCACGGAACAGGCACAGCATAAGTTCAACATAGCAGACAATCAAGTGCGATAGGTCAAACGCTACGAACCATACAAATCTAATGAAAACTTATAGAGAAATTACGTATGTCTACTTGTAAAGCAATCTGTCAACATAAATTGCCTGTTAAAACCCACTCCATGTATGAGGTGAAAATACAATCAATACATATTCTAAAATCTTCTAATAGACAACGACCTACTCACCAGTAGGGTTATTGTACGATGAAACATGTCATACCCAACGTTGTCAGGGTAGACATCGGTTGCGGCATACTAAAACACGCTCTCTCACATACCCGCAAATTGATTATTACTTTATCTATACGTATACTGTATGGAAACTGGAACTCAAACTACGCTAACGAACAATCCAAACACCTCAAAAAACAATACCCTAACAAATCAAAACAAATCGACGAATTAATCAACACAACTCAATCTCATGCAAAAAACATCATCAAACGTGATAACATGAACAGTGATAACCCCCGCAATACAAGAAATTAAACAATGACATCTATGACTCTAGCATGCAAATTGAAAAACTAATTGAAGACATCACTGGTGAAAAATCAACACCAACACCCAAAAAACCTACTCCAACTGACTTTGAATCTAAAGTCGATCAATACATTGAAGACGAAACATCAGGCATTGAAGGCGAACCCGGCGCTTCTGGTATAGACAACTTCTTCTACGAAGTCGGCGACGCAAAACCCGTACCCAAATCAACATTCAAAAATCTCATACCTCGCTAACAAAAACAACTACAACTATACAAAACTTTCAACGATGCACTTGAAGTCTCTGAACAACAAAATTTACAAACTCTAGCAGAAAACAATCTCAACAGACGAAACAAAAGCACTCATCAACCACCCAAAATTCCAAAAATTCTGGACAAAAACAATCAAAGACCACACGCACAACAAATACTAAACGAATACGACGACTACAAAGAAGAACTCAGCGACGAATAATAATATCACTCAAAACACAATAACAAAATAGCTACTCTCTAACAAAGTAGCTATTTTTTTCCTACTCTTTAATCTCACTACTAAAATTCAAACATAGCATTACCAAAAAAGATCTTTAAAAAATTCATTCTTAACAAACAAATACTAGTATAAATATCACTATAATCTCTCTATCACACACTCCCACCTACCACTCTCCCAAACTACACTACTCACTTAACAAACCCTATACTAAACTCACTAACTCATATAAACATCATTTTGATCATAACTCATTATAACTCATCAAAGATCAAATTTATAACCAATTTAAACTACACACTAACGACATGAACGATGTAAATGACCAAAAAAGACTTCCATGGAGTTTTGGCTAACGTCCGCTCAATGTCCGGCCCAATGTCTGCGTTACTGCCGAAGTTGATCGGCATGCGCATTATTGCCAAATCTCGGCTCAAAGCCTTCTGGATACAGAAACAGTACAAGGTAACCGAGCAGCTCCTTAAGGTGGCATGATGAAGTAAAGGCCGCCCAATATCCGGCCAATATCCAGCTAACGTCCAGCCAATATCTGGCTAATATCTGGCTAATGTCTGGCCAATATCCGGCTAATATCTGGCCAATATCTGGCTAATATCTGGCTAATATCTGGCTAATATCTGGCTAATATCTGGCCAATATCTGGCTAATATCTGGCTAATATCTGGCTAATATCTGGCCAATATCTGGCCAATATCTGGCTAATATCTGGCTAATATCTGGCTAATATCTGGCTAATATCTGGCCAATATCTGGCCAATATCTGGCTAATATCTGGCCAATATCTGGCCAATATCTGGCCAATATCTGGCCAATATCTGGCCAACGTCCGCGCTACTGCCGAAATTAATCAGCAATGTGGTAGGTATTCGAGATGTAGGCCCTCGACAAATTTCTCACGGCCCGAGGCACACGCGCTCACGACCCGCGGCTGGTGCTTCTTGGTAACTTTCACTCGTCTGCTTGTAAAAACTTGACGGCTTTTAAAATCGCGCGCGTAAAGGATCTTGACGAACGAAATTGTTCATGTCCCCATTATATCGCGCGCGTAAAGGAACTTGATACGAGTGGTTTACTTGTGATAATTTATTAGAGACAAGTGAGGGCCGTTAAGATGTTAAGCGTGATTATGAGATTTGAGTGAGTGTTAGATACAGCCACATTTTGAGATAGTTGTGAGAGGGCAATATTGTTTTTAAGGTTAGATTCTGCGAGCAGTTTACAAATGTGTAATTAGAGGTGGCTTGGGTAAGATTACCATTAGCACGAGTAAAACTCGAGCAGAGGGTAATATAAATTTAGAGGCTATCTCGCGCTAGTGTGGCCGATAATGTTTTCGTGTTTTAGAAGTCACGATAAGATGAGTACAAAAGATAGTCGGTGTTTACGAGTAGTAATAGGTGTTTGAGTGAGTGATAGAACTGCGATGACCGATAGATTGAGTAGAGAGGTAAAAATGTAAAGCGTTGAGAGAGAAGGAGTTTAGTTTACTTTGTGAGAATGTTATAAGAGAGTAGAGAGGTAAAAATGTGAAATTGAGAGAGGTTTATTGTCGAGTATTAAGGTCAATCTGCTCTCGCAGGATCCTCATTAGGTAATCTCTTTTGGTACACGGCAGCACCTGGATATAAATGGGAATCCAGACCAGCAATTTCCTGATCTGGAATCGTTCTAAAAGTACCGCGCTGAATAAGATATGGCTTCATTTTAAGCTCCTAAAATCGTAGTTTGTTCCATTGATGTCGAATTAGTATTGTTTTTTCAGATGTGAGTATCTCACAAAAATTAATGGCGATTTACAACCTCCGTGAATAAATCCACGGTTGAGCAATGCCGAAGTGCTGCTATGCACTACACTGAAGCCAATCACCATAACAGGACTTACAAAGCGCAGCATAGCCCTCTTTGCCACACGAGCATTTTGGCATGGCGCTGTTAGTAAATTTTTCTACTTTAGTTTCGAGCCATTTAACATACACTAAAGTATGGTAATCGGAACTATTCATTCGATACATAGCATCATTGCCCGTTTCGGCTTAACAAGCAGGCAATGTAATTTTACCCTTTGCCTGTGCGGCCCGCTGCGGGCGAACTGTAGGCCGCGACTCCAAAGATTCCAGTCGCTTGACCAACTTATTAAACCGAGTATTCCCGCCCTTAGATGTAGTAAAAACACTTTTACGATACCACTCATTGAACTCATTGGCAAGCGACATATAAAATCCTTTCAATCGGCTTATTGCGTGCAACGTCTACGCAACCGGGTGAAGCTACATTGCCGACGCAATGGCTGGTAATTCGTGCTCTATTGATGTCGAATAGCATGTTTTTTCTTTTCAGATGTGAGTTTTGATAAAGTCAGCACCGTCGTAGAGGCCAAATTTGATAGCTAATTGGTGGAGGTAACGGATAGTTGGTGGTGGTAAGACAGGTAAATCAGTCGGTAAGTTATCGATAATATTTTCAATGACCGTATCTCTTTCGTATTCTTGTATGTCGTTTGGAGGAATAATTTGGATAGCATCGAAGAAGTTGAGTTTAGTAGCTATTTGTTTGAGGTAGTAGAGTTGAGCAGCTGTCGAGTATTGTACTTGGTGTAGTGGATTTTTGATGAGAGCGTCTATTTCAATATTTAATTTATAGACGTCTGGTAGAACGTCGTCGCTGCTTTCTTCTATTTCTATGAGTATGAAATTGTAAATATCGAATCTAGAGATTCGACGATTTTTTTGGGTCGATTGTTGTCGGGCATTGTGTGTTAAAAAGTTAGAGAAGAAGATGATGTCTTTGAACGATTTTGTTAGTGTGATGTTGAACGTTTTTTTAAAGTATTCGATCGTTTTGAGTTGGACGGGAAAGAGACCAAAATAGTAATGTTGGTAATAGTGGTCATGCACATAGTCTAAGATAGCATTGAGTATGCGATTAGTCGAGCAAGCTAAGAGTGAGAGGTCTTTTAGTTCTTTTGGTGTGGGATTGATTTTCTGTAAGAGGTAATAGACCGGATTGTTATTGTTCACGAATGAGAGCGTGCTATGCAAGCTCTGGATGACTGATTTGTGGTTGTTGAAAAATTCATGGTCAGTGGCCGAAATCTCACCACGATAATTGTGATCCCAGGGAACTTCAGTGGGAGACGTGCGGTTTAAGAACCAGTCATAATATTTTTCGTTGCATGTAACATCCTTATCGATCTTACACAAATAGTAGAGGACTGTATTTTGTTCATGTTCAGGCAATGTCAATATCGTAGTCATAAAAACTCCTTTACCACTCATTAATAATAATCATATTGAAACACGTAGACATTGATAATTTAGTATATAAAAAGTTGGTAAAAGTTAAGAGAATATAGGAAGGGTGTCGAGAGTTTAAGGAAGATAAAGTAAAAGGTAAATAGAAGGATTTTATATTGAGAAGATTTAAGAATGAATTTCGTTTAGAATAGATGACTTATGAGTTTAACGCGTGCGAGCGCGCGTTCTCTATTGCTTGTTAAGAATAGAAAACATAGAGAAATAGCGAAGCCATTTAAAGAGTCTATAGAGTCTAATTACAAGAGATTTAACGGCCGCGCGCGTAAGCATGTATTTTGGTTGATAGAATGAAGACAGCCACATTTTGAATACTGCATTTATTAAACGGTTAAATTAAAGGAGGTGGTAAATATGATAAACGCATTGAAAGAAATGGTCGAGGGAAAAGATGGCGGGATATCAACAATCAGAGTAGCAACAATTACTACAGTTGTTGTAATATTAGGGATATATGTAGCTCAGAATGTGATTAGTATGTTGCATAATGCAGGTTATGTAGATTTCCCGTCAAATAGCGTGATGGTGTTGTTGATAGTGTTGGGAGCGAAAGTGGGGCAACATGTTTCAGAGTCAATAACAAAGCCGACTGAATAAGAGAAAAGCCGTTAAGTAATGATCAGTTACTACGGCTTTTCGATTAACTTTTTAGATTATGTAATCTAAATTTTTAAATCGGATAGGTTTTCCCTAAATCCCTTAACGCCGTTTTAAATGAGGTATAATTACAAGGCCTCGAAGGCGTCCTACTCTTAAGTCTTTTTAATTCATCGCTCTTAAGTCTTTTTACTCTTTAGTCTTTTTAGCTTTTTTGTTTTTGTCCTCCTTACTTTCTTTGTTTTCTTTTGACTTGGCCACTTCTTTCTCTTTGAGTTTGGCCTGTTTTTCTGCGTATTGTTCCGTTTTGTGTTCGATGGCTGTATCGGCGAGTTGTTTGAGAGTTGCTAAGACTTTGTCGACGTCCTGGTTAAAGATTTCTGTGAAGGTGACTTTGTCCAGGATGAGCTCCAAGGGCTTGTCGGATTGGACTGAGCATTTTCCGAATTTCGATACTTTGACGCCTTTGAGGTCTTTGATAGTTTTGCTGGTTTCCTTGGAGAGGCCGAAGTAGAAGATACATCGAGATTTTCCGGCTACTGATTTGGATTTCTTACGCGCCTTGTAAGCTACGACGCGGAAGTCTTTGCCTTCGGGATTGGCAAGGCCGAAGATGATTTTGCCGCATTTGTAGCCGAGTTTGATGATCTTGTTGTTTTCGATAGAGAGTGTCGTCAAGTAATTTTCGAAATCGGTTACAACTTGTTCCAAAGGTGGCCGGCGAAGTTTTTGCTCGACATTGGCTTCGGATTTTTCGACTTTCTCTTTGGATTTCTTCGCTTTCTTCTCTTTCTTGGGAAGAGGTGTTTCTGCTGGCGAAGTCGATGCTGTTTCTGCCGGTGCGAGTGTCGACTCTGGAGCCTCATTTGGTTCTACGACAGTTGCATCGACGACTTTTGGAGTGTCGTCAGTCGGTTTGGTGATGACATCATTGAGTTCAGGCATTAGATTATAACCTCCTATTAAGATTGGTTTGTTATAGCTTTTAATCGTGTTGAATGGCGTAGAGTCATTGAAAAAATGTTATTTAGTAGAGTATTGATCTTGCCTTTGGCCCGGTGTTCAAAGTATTCTCTATGTTTAATTGCACGTGCTACAGATCGTAATAGTTTGACTTCTTTTTTTACGAAGAATTTTCGAAGTGGATTGGGCATTTGTTCTCGTTCGAATTCTAAGAGTTGTTGTTCTCTCCTGGGTAAGACACTGTTTTTGAGATAATTTAGTTTGCACCGGTTAATGGCTCGGTTATAAATCTGTTTGCCGTTTGGAATCTCTATCATGATCTTGAGCAGTTCAGATAAGATGGCAGTCTGTTGCGATATATTATCGTTGGCAGATTCGAGCTCATCTATTTTAGCTTCTAATTCGCTAATTTTATTTAAAACATCTGTTGTTATGTGTTTGTTCATAATAGTTTCCTCGTTAATGATATCTTTTTCCGCAATCCTCCCTTCGTTTATTTATATTATAATCATGTTCGCAGTCATAGATTTACCATTTTTCTTTGATAATCGAAGTTTTACCGGTTAACAAGCGCATGGTCGTCGATTTTTTTGATTTTGAACCAGTCTAGAATGTCAATACTTCGTTTTGGATTGTGTTTGTAAGTTGACGATAGATTTTTGATGACGATGCCTTCTTCGAGGGGATCGTTACGAGTGATAGTTTGGTTATATAGGTTGAGGAAATCGTCGTTGAATTGTTGACTTTTAAAGATTTGGGCTGTTGGTTTTTGGACAAATGTTAAAGGTGCAATAGGGAACTTTAAATACTGCTTGCGTTCTTTGAGTGGTTTTCGACGGACATCGAGGCCGTTATAAAAGCACGTGTCCCAGAATACCATGACATTTTTGAGTGTCTTCGTCCGTTTATCGAGGAGCTCGCCGTCGAAGACTGTGTTGGCAGGAAAGCGCTCAAAATGTGGCCGAAAAATTTCGTGGTCGATGTCGATGACGGAGCCATTGCTGTTGTAGATTTGAATCGAATCGGCGAGTATGAAAAGCAAGATGCGCCAGCCGTTGAGTTTGATTTCAGCAATCCAGTCTAAAGAGTCGGCAAAGCTCACGACGAGCGGTGAATCGGGCCAGATTCGAGTCGGTTTGGGTGGATAAAAGTATTGTATCTGGTTAGTCGTCATGTTTATAATATCTATCTTCTTTTACATTACGAACACATGTATAGCAACGAGACCCGCCACCAACACATCCAACACATGATAATGGTATAATTGGTTTGTAACGTGAAGGTTTTTGAACTTTTTTGATGTAAATGCAAATATTTTTCCATGCTCGTTTAAAAGTCGAACCACCATTTGCGTTTACAAGACTAAGTATTAATTGTAAATCTTTAGCTGTCATTTGTACCACTTTTCGACGGCATTTTTAATTGTTCCTGTTTGGTGGCGTAGTCAGCACATGATGAGCCAGAGCATCTGATAAGATGTCGTGCATTGTTGATTCCATCGATGCTAGTTCTCGCTGGTGCTCTTCCCAATCGTTCAGGGTCTCGTCGGTCGGTTTGTAATCTTTTTCATAGGTGTGGCCGGTACGACCGTCCGTGTTGACCCAAATATGAAAGCCGTTCGCTTCTGCCAGCTCAGCCAGCTCTTTGAGCTTGCCGCATGCGAGCTCATATTGTGGCAGTGCTTCTTCGCCCGCCTGTTTAGCTTCACCAGCTCGTTTGTTTGCCAGTCGAAAAGCTTTGATAATTGCCAGTTTTGGGTCATTCTTGATGTCATCTTTTTTCACGAGAGTCTTCGGCATATTGCCTCCTAGTTTACGTTTATAAACTGTTTGTGCTCTCAACCGAAAGCCAGGTGCATTTATTTAGGATACTTGACTGACGGTTTTGCCTGACAAGCGTCCAAAATCTTCTGGATCGAATCTGTCTGCTGCTGCTTCAAATTCTTCCGCAGCATGAAATACGTCTGCTGGAAATCTTTCGACGGCTGGATATTCTCTTCAGTCGCGAAGAATTCTGCCCAGCGAGTGCCGAGTATCGATTTGAGATCGGCTTTCTTTTCGTCCCGGAGAGAATCGATGACGTTGTGCCGGAACATGACCGGATAATTGGAACCAAAAACGGTCTTGAGCGGCTCTTCCATGGAAGATTCCATTTTCGAATAAGAATCTTTGAACTGGATCTGAAGCTTATGGGTGGAACCAGCGACATTGACGGTTTTAACGAAATTACCGGCGTTGAATTCATTTTCACGACCGCAAGCTGCGATGTGGATGATTTGGCTTTCGTGGGTCCCGAGCTCAGCTTTGAGATTTTCGATTGCGTGATCAAGCTCGATGCATTTGTCGACAATTGCTTGGTGTTTCGTGTCATCGATCAAAAGTTGGTCGGGTTTCGCTGCTTTGGATTTTCCAGAAGCCAGTTTGATGTCGAGATCAACGACGACAGTTGCTGCTTTTTTTGCCATAAAAGGCCCCTTTGTTGAAGTTGTTATTCACAATGATCACTCAAGATACAGAGCAAATGATCATAGTCATTTTTCATGCATTCATCAAGGACGACATCAATTTCTGTTTTTGTCCATCCTTGTTTGTGAGCTTCTTTCTGAAATGCCCCCATAAGAGAGAAAGCGTTTCCATCTAGCCCGACTAACTCTAATTTTACAGTTTTGTCAACCAGCTTAGGCATTAGATACCTCTAAGTTAAGATTATAATCACATTATCTTTGAATCTTGGTCCATTGTTCTATGCATTAAGAAAGATTTTCATGTTAGTATAATAATCAAGTAGAATGTGCGTGCGAGCTCAAAATATGGCAGTCAATTAATGAGACATCGCTTTTATCTACGTCAATTTTGAAATAGCGATAGAGGTAAATTTTAAGAAGGTATATTACCATTAACTTAGGCTAAATTCATTATCTGAATTAATCTGATACGTTGGTACAATCGATCATAGGTCTCTATAAGTCTATAGAAATCAACTACTTAGATGACCACATTTTGGGCGCACATTGCTCTACAATAGTGATTATAGTAATAAGAAGGTAAGAAGGAGGATAAAAAAATGAACCGTAAGAAGACAGAAAAGGCTTATAACGTTCGTATTTCAGATAAGGACCAGGGAGATTTTACAGTCGGTTATTGGGTAGTAGGAACGAAATCCGAAGCAATTCAAGAAGCAAAAAGGCAGTATCCCGGTCACGGTAAATACAAGGCAATTGAATTTTAGGTTCGTTTTTCATCAGTGACATGATTATTGTATAGGCACTTATACCGCTCATGGAGGATATATGCCATTGACATTGGGATGTGATCCTGAATTTATGGTGGTCGGTCCAGAAAATCGAAGTATTTTATGTAATATCAGTTATCAGAGTCGGTATGGTGAAGTTGGGTCGGATCACGGTAACCGTGTCGGTGAGATGCGGCCAGCGCCGGGAACGCCTACTCAAGTGGTCGAAAACCTCAGGCACCTTTTCCATCATGTAAAAACTCATCATCCCCAGATAAAGATTGTATGCGGCGGCGGTGAACAATATCACGAGGCTACTGGTGGGCACATCCATTTTGGAATGTCTTGGGATTCTTTTTGGAGTAGCCATGATCATGGTCGACGCCGTCGGCAAACAAATTTTGGTAACAATCATCAAGGCCGACTAATCACGACTCTCGATTATTTTCTAGGTTTACGATTGAAAAAAGTGCCCGGTGCGAAAAGGAGCGGACAATCTTATGGAAAACCGGGCGATGTGCGAATGCAACCTCATGGTTTCGAATATCGGACGCCGCCGTCGTGGATCACTGATCCCGTCTTAGCAGAATCGGTGCTGGCAATCGCATACCAGATCGCTAAGATGTGGCAAGTAAAACCGACTGCGTTCGATCACCTCATTACTGCGAAACGAGTCGCGAGGAAGCGCGAATATGCGATGCTCGTACCGGAATCAGGACCGGAACAATCCTATTATGCGACTCAGATCGCGAATTTCAAGCGAATCGTATTTTCGAAAACATACCGATTGGACAATCCTAATTGTATAGAATTGTGGACTAATCCTAATCCCAATTTAATCCAATCGGATGTGACTGCAACTAGCCGTCGCAGTCGTCGGGGATCGGAGAGGATTCAATTACAGATTTGCCAGTTAAAGATAATTCATCGGGAGAACGAATTCGAACAGGAGACAGTTTTCAAAGTCTGCCGGTTTGCAGTATCAGAAGTTCGAATCTATCCCCTTGGCGATTACACACCGTGGCAATTACAGCTTTCACGGGATATCCGATTAAGACCGAACACGATTTATTTCAGTAAAGAATTGCGGCCATTTTTGAAAATTCCTCGAAGCAGTCAATACCGGGCGCGCTTCATCGAAATCCATCGTAGGAATTTGGTGTCGACTACAAGCCAAGATTCACGCGTGCAATCGAATCCATTAAACAATTCAGTGTTTTACAACTCGAGAGCGTCGAATCCCAATATGTCAGAAGATATCGCGAGAATCTTCGAAACGTGCGTGCGTAAAAAAATGCGTAGAGAAGTAGAAGCTTAAGAAAAAATGGACCAAAAATCACAGATTAACTGATTACACATACATAACCAATAGGAGGCAAACATGCAGGAAGTAACGCTTCAATTCAATACGGATGATGAGGGTCTCAACCTCACCGGTACCGTAAATTTCCCGGACACGAAACGCGTCGATGTTTCGACGTTGTCGATTCGTGGATTGGCCGAGTGGCGCCATGCGCCGTCCAACATCATACATGTCAGCGAACCATCGATTGCCGCTCTCAAGTTGGTCGAAAAGTCGAAGTTCTTGTCGAAGATCGGTATGAATTGGATCGGCATCAAGGCGCAATCAAACATCCTTCTGTCCCATGCGGTTCGCCACGGCAAGAACGGGACCAAAAAGGTGCAAGAACAATTGACGAAGTTTTTCAAGGCCATCGGCGCTTCATCGGTGAAATTCAGTATTCTCGATGTCGCTCGTGAAGAGGCTCATCAGCGACAGGACGAAGCATCCAGCGGTGATTGATCACACGACAGAGCTTTCACTGCTATTTAAATCTGTCTTTAATCTATAACTCAAGGAGGTGTATGAATGGCAACAGGAAAACGTGAACGGAAGCCGAAATCTCTGAAAATCGATCGCAAGAAAAAGCGGCATTCCAAAGCGAAAAAAGCCAAAAAACGGCTGGTCATCAAAGTCGCAAAACTCAATCGCACTCTCAAACGCGCTCGGTCGATGACGAAGAAAGCAGTCAAGCTCGCCGTCAAAGGCCTAAAGATCAATCGTGTTCCGGAAAAGCTCTACAAGCGCATCGATGCCGCAATCGCCAAAAGCGCAGAACTCAATGTAGCTGTGCAGGCTGCTGTTACAGCGGCCATCAATAATGTTATGGGCGACATTTCCAAGGCAAAGCGGACTCGCAAGACAGAAGTTGCGGCAGCTTAATTCTCCAGAAAAGGTGTTCAAAAAGGGGCTATATATTTTAGCCCTTTTTTATGAGGTCCTCGATGAAAAAAAATGACAAAGTCTTAATCTTCGTTTATGGTACTCTTAGGAAAGCTGACAGTCGTTCTAATCTTTTAAGCGGCGCAACATTCATCTGCTATGATTCAATTCGAGGCAAGCTTTTTAGTGCTAACTGGGCTTATCCTTATATCAGTTTTTCTCAATCGAATAAAGACCGGGTTGTTGGTGAAGTTTATGAGACTACTTACAGTCATGTCATTGGCACTCTCGACCATTTTGAAGGATATCATTTGAGATACGATCATACGAACGATTTGTTTTTAAGGAAGAAAGCGACGACGAAATCTGGAAAACGAGTTTGGGTTTATATTGGTGGAAAACATTTCCAAAACGGACATTACGAACGAATTGTGAGCGGCGACTGGTGTAAGGCACGTAAAGAGCGTACTGACTTGCAAGTTCAAAATAAGACCGTTTAACCCCCATCGAATTTAAAACGTATCTAAAGCACTCCGATTAGTTTAAAATCTTTAGTAATGGTTTTATACCTCTTGTCATAAACCTAATCTGAGATAATCTCATAAGGCTCTGAAATCATTGACTGCTCAAAATATGTCCGTTGTCGTTTGACGATATTCTATGTGTTTGAATAGTAAGTTTTATAAGTCTATAGAAATCAACTACTTAAACGGTCATATTTTGAGCTCGCACATGCAGATTACTTGATTATATTATTAAGAAGGAGGATAAGAAAATGATGCATTTAGCCGATGATTTTGCGAGGAAGGGTTCAACGTCGTTTGACCATTGCTATACTCCAGAGCAGATCGATGTCCTTGATACGGCAAAGGACTTGATGGAGCAGCGATTGGCCGATGTAAATCTGGACGAACAGGCCCAAATTGAAGAGACGATGTCATTGTACGAGCGCGGTTGCTTGGAAAGTGGTGACTTATGACAAAACAAAAGGCACACGAACAAGGACTCAGCTTCACCGGCATCTACAGCTGGGACAAAGAAGCTGTTAAACGGCAACTAGCAGAGATTCGGATCAAATATTCCAGCGCACATTTTACGCTGGTGAGAGAACCTCCGGACCCGCTCAGTCGGGGACAATCATCCGGCGGCTACTCGGTCTACGCTGACTCAAGATATTCAGCGCTGCGAGAAGTCGAAGAATGCACACAGAAAATCGCGAACCATCCAAACCGACTGGCTTCTCTCAAGATTGAATACGACAAAAAAGTCGCCGAAGAAATGAATTGTCAACAGTCATATATTGAGCGGCATGCAAACGCGAGATCTGTACTTAATGCATAGAAACCTGGTTATCATGAAAACTATCGATGAACTCAGACAGTATGCGGCCTTTTTAAGGGCGGAATTAGTCTTCGACCAACCGCGTATAACGGTCAACATGCCGTTGACGAAATATCAAGAAAAGCACGGTGTTGGTGCTGACTTTATCGCTTTATCAGAGCAGTCATCATGGCAAGATAATATCGATGACGCGTTCAATTTCATGAAAGATTGGGAAGAATATTGGGACCTCTTCCACACGATCAAACAAGATGAAATCAAGGAGTTCATTAAGAAAAAGCTCCGCACTGATCCCCGGTGGATTACGAAAGCGCTTGTGCTTATTTTCAACCACCAAACAATTGCTGAACAACAGACCGAAATGACGACGATTCGAAACAATGTCGGTTTTACTGGCCACGACGGTCACATTTTGTGCAGCTTTGCCAAATGGTTTTTGACCGGTAAGCCGATAACGGAAAAGATGATGAACGTGTTGAAGAAGTCAATGCCTAAGTATTGGAAACAAGTCTGGGAAAATTCAGATAAAAAGAAAATGCTCAAACTAATTCGAGCAGCGAATCCTGTGAAGCAGATGAAATTACGGTTGGACGGGACTGCAACAGTTCGTTGTGACTCTGAAGAATAAGCAATGAGAATGGTCCATCTATGCAAAATAGTTTGATTAAATATATAGGAGGCGCGGATGTGTGGAATATTTGGTTGGATAAAACCGACCATTAAGACAGAAACCAATCTTGATCTCGTTAAAATCTTCGAAAAAGGTCTCATAGAGACTCAGATTCGTGGGACCGATGCTACAGGTTATTACGCACCCAATCTCGGTATCGTAAAAGAAGCAATTACGGCAACAGAATTCGTCAAGCGAGGTCGAGTCATCGCTGAACTCGCTAATGAACGATTTGTGCTAGGTCATGATCGTGCAGCTTCGTCTAACACCACTCCCGAGAGTCGAACAAAAGACATCAATGCTCACCCATTTGAATCCAAAGATTGGATCATAATCCATAACGGAACAGTCCGCATGCCGAAAATCGCTAATTATAAATATACGAGCGAAGATGTCGACTCAGAAGTTATCCTTTCGTATATCCAACGACAGGGCATTAAGAATGCCATCAAAAATATGAATGGTAGCGCGACAATAGTTCTTTACAATAAGACGATAAAGAAGATTTATTTTTGGACCGACGACAATCGACCGTTAGCAATAGGTTATTGCCACAATATGATATTCTTCGCATCGACGAAAAGCTTGCTTAAGAAAGCACTAGACATCAAAAGCGATTTTGGACTTTTCCCTCAAGTGAGCTTCGGTACAATTTATGAATTCGAGCTGCTTGAATTCGATTTAGCAAAAAACAAATTTATTCGGAAAGGCGAAATCAAACCCAAAGAAGACGACGTTGATTGGGCAGCAGCACCGACGAAAGTCGTATCGACGAAAGTGACATCATTGCAACGCGGATGTACAGTAAATCCCACTGGAAAAGTCGTTCGCATTTCTGCGAACAATCCATATAGTCAGTATGACGGATCGGAACCCGAAACGCACTTGTCACATAATATAATACCGGCACAACGGTCACTTTTTGACATGAATTCATGAACTTGACAAGGTATTTGATCAAATCGTGACCACCAAAGGAAGAAGTGATGGAGAATAGAAAATTGCAAAAACGATTATTGAGTCTTCTTGGTAAAGAAAAGGATAAAGATCAGAACGCTAAAGAGAGGAATGAGATTGGTCAGTTCCGCGCGGCTATAATTCATCACCTTGCTGGCGAAGACTATGAACTAAACCAAGTATTTCCGGAATACTTCGCTCACACTGAAAGGGAGGCACACAATGGTGCCATAGTGTACGAAATGCAGCAACTGAGGGAAACAGTTCGAGCGCTTGTACAACAATCACATTCCGAAATTTGCACCGATTGTCACAAACCTGTTGGCTTTATTGAGCATGTAGATATAGTATCTGGTAAGTTACAGTGTCACGATTGTTGGTGTAAACTTCGGGCAGGTCGGTAAATACTGTGCAAAAGTTAAGAGTAAGAGCGAATGTAGATGTCCACGCCTCCTATTCGTAGATGCTATATTCTAACTCTTACTCTTTTCAAAAGAACATTATGATAAAATTTCTCAAAGAATTTATTCGTTGTCTCATTCACGAATTAAAACACGAATTCGGTTGCCCAAAAGACGACTTATGGTTCAAGCTTTGTGAAGCTAACGAGATTGATTTAATTTGTCTATTGCGTCGAGCTGAAAAACATGAAGTCGGTTACACGACTATCATAATTCCTAAAAACGGTTTTGTAAAAGATAAAGAACTCAATAATCTCATTATTAAATGGTTACGTAACAAAACAAAATTAATATATAATCCCGAACAAGAAATTCAAGCATTAAAGAATTCTCTACAAATTAAATCTATGATAGGAGGTTGCCATGAATATTAAAGAAGCAGTTGAATACATTGATAACAAAGGATGTCCGTATGTGTATGGTGATTGTGGTGAAGAAGCATGGGAAACTCTGAAGTCCGCAGTACTCGCTCAACAGACACCTACCGCGCTATGGTGCCATGCCAGCACAAGTTTATCGTTTATTGCGACTGTGTGATATGTGTCAAATGTCGTGCCAAGTATGAAATCTCTTAAAAATTGTTTACCCAGTTCCGGTGTGAATTAACAGCCACATTTGGGGAGGGCTTATGTTCGATCTACTTTGCCGGAGCGATAAGAAATTTTTTCAAGCAATTCGACTTTACAACAATGCTTCAAATCCTGCGGCTTTACGGACTGAACACCAACACTCGCTTTACGATAAAGTCGCTCGGAAAGTGCGTCGATTTCTAGACGCTTATTATGAAGGATGTTTCCACGAGACTGAGAACGGAAAGCTAATTCCCGATTAATTCGATTTGATCCAAGTTCGCATCGTAGTTTTGACTTTGCGAGCAGTTTCACCTCGCCACGAAGCCATGTTACTAAGTGTATATAAAATTTGAGTTTTGAAACCTTCTAATCCGAACAACTCTATCGACTTGGGAATGCCATGCAAATAAGCTTGAGCATTCAAATCTTTGACTTCTCGTTTGGCGGTCTTTATCGCTTCGTCAATAGTCATGTTGCACCTTCTCTATAATAGAATTCTCTTTTCAAAGCGGTTTATATTTCAATTGCGAAATCGTACATTCATCGACTGAGACATCATCACGCGGTTCTTTGAAACTAGACTGATAAAGGCAACCGCCCGGATATGCATACAAATATTTGATTTCTACGACGCTTCCAATCGGTGGGTGACGATTACATGAACAATATCCCACGAATTCGCGTCCGTTTTGACCAATCAATTCCATTCCGATGCTCGCTTTTCCCGGACGACCTGCAGCTACTATCACAGAACACTCTGTATAAAATTTGAATTTCAATTGGTCTAAACCTTTTCCCGGACTAAATATCCCCACTAGTTTCTTGAATACGATTCCTTCTTTGTTCGCATTTTTTAGCTCGTTGTAGAATCGAGTTTTTGCATCTGTCCCTGTCACTAACTTAAGCACTTGAATCTCGGGTCCGAAATTTATTCCAGACAATTTAAGATACCTCGAATAATACGACTCACTACGAAGATCTTGTCCTGCATATTCGAGCACGTCCCACGCCCAAAATGTGGTACCGATTTGTTCGCCATCGATGAGCAAATCAAGGCCGACTGACCGTATTGCAGGTTCAAATTCCGGCATACAACTCGATGCGATTCCTTTTTTATTTCGCACGATAAATTGGCCGTCGAGTATCTGTAACGTCAAATGCTTGCCGTCTTTTTTCTCTTGGCATGCGAAATTATCATCGGATAAATACGTCGCTAATTCAGACTCTTCGATCTCAGTGAGCAGTTGTGGGACAATAAGCTCCGATTGGACTGTCGGGCCGTGCATATTTTGGGCCCTCGATGAGCGAGTATGGTTCGACGTGCCTCGCATGTTTTTAATGGTCTCGTAAGCAGTCGTGATTTCTTCAAACTTGTTTCGATTGCCACCCTTATCGGGATGATAGCGTTTTGCTAGTTTACGAAAGGCATTGCGCACGGCATCGTCGCTGGCTGAGGGTTTGAGGTCGAGTATCGAATAAGCAGTCATTCCCATGATCGATTTCACCGAGTTGGAGTTTTCGAAGGTGAAGCCGAATGATGATGACCATTGTCCAGGATTTCCCTTCTCGCCCTCGTAAGTGCCGTAACGCGATTGCGATGTCCAAAAGCTTTTCTTAGGCATTTTTACGACCCCCATTTTACAAACGTTTCATATTCGAGTTCACTCCACTCTCTTTCAATATCCGGTTCATTTAACTTGTCTTGCACGATTTCGACCAGCAATTCATGATTTTCTCGATCGTGTTCGACGCCGTATGCAGCCAAGCAACCCCATAAACCCTGGACGAGGACTGGACGAGAGATTACATACTCGATCTTGTGTCTGGGAATGTCCAGTTCATTTAACATGAGTTTCTTGATCTGGCGCGCATTCATGAATTTGCGACCTCCACTTTTTGCATCGACTGTGACCGACGCGTTTTCACCCTGTCTTCTTTGAACCACCGGTAGGCCGTAGATTTACTGACGGGTTTTGCTTCGTCCGGATAAGTTCCATACTGCGATTGTGACGTCCAAATGTTTTTACGCATGTGACAAAACTCCTCCGTTGATGTACTGTGAAAGGCTTTGCCGTCCGTAAGCGCGACCCTTGAGCCCGCAAGCACTCAGATGCTTGCACTGACCGTGACGAATATTTCCGCGGCACGAACACGTCCAGTACTGCGCACCGGGAGCATTGTCGTAAGAGACCAAGTACAATTGGTTCGACGACTGTGAGCGGACTTTGAAGCGTACTTTGTAGCGGTCCGAATCGGGTAGGACTTCGACCGCAGTTTCTTTGATCCTCGCCAGTAAGTTACTCATGACTCGCTCCTTTTTGAGAGTTAAAAAATGCTTATGCTTTTTTCGGTGCCGTCTTGCAAAAGTCGATCATCGCGTTTACGTCGATTGCTTCGAGATTCATCGACCGGAAGTTTGCCTTGAGTTGGCCGTTAGAATCTGTGCCGGGCGTGTAAATGACTTTGAAACTATTGGGAAAAGTTACAATGACGACTTGCACATCGTGGCCGCCATCTGGAAATCGACGACCGCGACGGTAAGAATAGCCACTTTCCCAATGTGAACCTTTTTCGATTTTCGCAGCATCCGGATATTTTGCTTTAAGGACTTCGACCAGTTGATCTTGCAAAGAAAGCGTCCGCTTTTGGAGGTCAGATATCCGGCGCTTCTGTTCGAAATGATCATGGATTTTCTCGGCGACTGTCGAAGCTTTCTTGTAGAATTTCTCAGAAGTCGGGTAGCCGAGGCCGCAATGAATCCGATATCGCCATTCGCCATCGTGGAACTCAACAACGATTTCGAATTCGGGATGTGCGATGTGGACGATGTTGAAAGATTCGTAAGCGACATCCTGTGATGCCAGGATTTCCGGACCACCATCCTCTTGGCAGCGATAATTCTCGGCGGTGAACTTACGGGTCTTTGGTTCGACTTTCAGCGAGTAGCAGTTCGGTGCTTCGTAATTGAGATTGTCGAACATTTGCCGATAAGCGATTTTTTCGCGACCTTTTTGCTCGGTGAAGGTGCGAGCTTGCACGGCTATTGCTTCGATCTTCTTTGCATCACTAACTTTTTTCCGGGCAGCCATTTCAGCTGCTTCGGCTTCTTTGCGTTTCCGTTCGGCCTCAATAAGTTGCCGTTCGGATTCGGTTACTGTTAATGTGATCTGGTTCTGCTCCATGGGTCCTCCTTGTTAATATTATAATCATGCTGTATGCACAAACCGTCCCAAAATATGACCGTCTAAGTAGTTGATTTCTAATACTTTAAAAGACATTAAAATGCTTAGGTCAACCTATAGAATGGCTTCAGATTAAAGAAAACCCATCGGTCTATGGTTTTATACCTTCCTTTTTTTACCCTAATCTGAGAAGTCTATGACTTCAAGAAACTACGCCAAATGTTGTGGCCACATTTTGGGCCCGCACGCACATTTTACATGATTATATCACTAAGAAGGAGGATATGATATTAACAAGGTTGAAAAAAGGTAAAAACGCATTTGCAGTGAACTTGACCCTCGGCAAATTGATGGCTATTCAGCGCGCATTGGAGACTTGCCAAAAACACAATGTGCTCTCTCCCATCGAAGAAGAAACCCTTAATGAAATGAAAGTCTGGAATCTCAACGCGATCGATAGTTTCGGCGACACGCATGTGTACAACAAAAGCGTCTACGGAGTTTAACTGGACCGGTCATCAAGGAGAAAACATGTCAAAATTATTCTTAAAAAATTGTCACATTCTCCGTGATATCGACGGCGAAGAACACGAAATCGATGTCGAAATCGAATTTGATTACACCCCGGCTGAACGCGGTTCTAGGGAATTCGGCTTACAAATGGAACCTGACTTACCCGAAGACGTCGACATCGTGTCAGTGAAAGACGAAAAAGGCACTGAATATTCGCTCACTAAAGACGAAACTGAAACTTTCGCTCTAAAATGTCTGGAACACGTTCACGATCTAGGAGATATGTTATGAAGCTAAAAAAGAGTGATCATGTAAAAAAGGGTGATCATGTAGTTTGTGTGCATTACAAAAATGAACCGAAATGCAGGGTTACTGGTATTTTTGAAAATCAATTACCACTCACGAAACAACTCGATACTCGATCGATCCTCGGAATCTTACCTGGCCAACCCTGTAACTCGACGAGCGACTTGACAATCGAAGAATTACAACGACGATATCGAGAACAGTGTAAAGAACAACACGCTCTCCGAGTCTCAGAGTCGCTCAAAGCAACAGGCATCACAAATGTGTGGGACGAAGGCTCCATTACTATGGTCGAACAACATGGCTATGTGCGAGTCATAGAAGACCACGAATATTCTATCTTAAACAAAGGATAAAAAATGACACTACGAGAAGAAATCATTAAACACATCGACGACGGACAAAACGATATCGAAATCTACTCGTCGCTGCTATCTAACGATCACTTAGTCTTACCCTCGGACCTCATCGGCGTCATCCGCGAGATCTTAACAGAACGAGCAAAGGGATAACAATTTCGTTCGTCAAAATCCTTTACGCGCGCGATATATTATAGAGTGAGAAATACTTCCAACGAGGTGATCGAGGGCGAAGGGGGAAAGGTCGCGAACTCCCAAAATGTGGCTGTTAGTCTCCTACAAGGAAAACTTGCTCACTACTCCATGCACAACCTGGATCGTTATGGCGAGATAGAAGGTTCGTTTGGTTTTGGTGGCGGAGATGCAATGCTTGTAATGGATGCGAATGGTGAAATTTCAAATGTAGATTATGATGCATCAATTAATGATCCTGATGAAGAAGATGAAGACCAATAACTGATGATGAGAAAAGCAATTTTGAAGAAAATGTAAAAGGACACATTCAGAAATTATTTCATGGATCGAGAAGTCAAGAATAGAAACTTTGTGAACGATGAATAATTCTCAATTCAACAACTAACTCATTCTAAAATAGTCACCCCACAAAGGTGGCTATTTTTTGTCTATCATCTTCATTCATCTTCAAATGCGACATCAAAACCGACTCAACCCTTTGAAGAATAAAGAAATTTCACTCGTCAAGATCTTTATGCGCGATAGAGCGAGAAATCTTCTAACGACGACTCAAAATGGTATCTGACCATAAACTGCTGTTCACGCTATATACTCAGTCCGCTAACTGAATTATCACAATCGCTATCACTCGCCACTCCTTACTTAATTTACAAATGACACTAGCAATCTTTTCTTATAGCACTAAAATCGAGCCGAATTCGAAACTAAACATCTCTACTTCACTATCTCGCGTCCACTGTTCTAGACTGCTTTATCTCACTACACTTTACTCCGTCACACTAATCTCACAGACTGTTCTTGATTTTTTTCTCGACCAATACTAGACAACAAAAGGCTCGCTGAAATCACTGTCGCACAGCACACCATCGCGTCTACCACGACACAGAATGCGCTATTTACAGACGGCAATTGCAGGCCGATACTTGCTCCGTAGACGAGTAAAAATTTGTGTGACTTCATTCGCGAATCACGAAAACAGTCTTCATCAGTCTCGTAAAGTGCGAAAAAAAGTGAGCGACTTTGTGAGCCTTCACAAACGGCAATCGACCCATGAGAAAGTATACGCGCGTAAATCGTGCGATTGTTGCAAATTATAGAAGTATGGTGTACCGTGTGGTGGTGCTCGAGCCTAGTTAACATCGTTTTGAGGTCCCTTCCCGCGAGCCCGCGCGGTACATGCATGTGTTTTGTTTTATAGAGTGGTAGAGAGAGAGAGTAAATAGTAGAGGTTTTCTTAGTCAGGTTGATGTTCTTCCCGCAAGCTCGCGCAGTTATAAGTACGCGATAGAGTCTCAGCGAGCACGCGCAGTATAGTTAGGGCCGATGTAGAGTTTTTCTTCGCGAGCACGCGCAGTGTATTTGTGTAGTTTGTTTTATAGGGTGTGGTGGGGAGATTAGTGACAGCGTAGCGCTCTAACCAATTGTGAGCTATGTCCTTGTAAATCTATCCAATCGATCTTTTCATTTTTGTCATCAGACATCCTGCTACGATCATTGAGAAATACTCTAAAGAGATATTCTCATTTATCTCTGTCCTATCCAGGGCGTCTATCATTTTTTCAATTTGTGTTTGATCTGGAATCAATTAGAAACGATAATTTGTTGTTCTTCATAATAATAATCTGGAAAAGCAATTTTTGCTTTTTCTTTGCATTCTTGTTTAGGACAAACATGTGCTAAAATAGATACAAAACGTGAGTTCTTCCCAACCTTTTCAGGTAATCTAACAGATCCTATCATTGGTGGATACTATAATGATATTGTCTTTGCAAATATCACAAGTGTATGTCCAATTAAGAAAGGGTTGTTCTTTAGTTCTCATTTTTTGGGTAGAGAAGAGATTAGTTTTTTTGTGTGTGAGTCTAGTTATTGATCAAAATGAGGCATGCCAAAAATATGTCCTGCTTTAGCTTGTTCGAGCCAAGCATTTGCCATTTTATTTACTATCCCGACCTGCCAGACATTCTCTCGAATATTCCAAATTTTTCAGTATGAAGTCTGTGGGCCATTTTCCATGTAGATAAATGTTCATAGGCTTTGAGATGTTCTACACTGTAGGGATTGAAAAATTCAACGATATCCATTGAGCGCTCCTATACCGTTTAGGATCCAAAAAGAAAAAATTCTTTCGCACAACGGTTGCGCAACGGTAGATTGTAAGATGTGACAATTTTCTACCATATTTTATGGAGGATCATTATTCGGCAAACAATAAAACCTAACCAATGTAGTAACCATCCATGTAAACGTGTACTTACGAAACATTGAGATCTTCTTATGATTCAAAAGAAAATTGACATTTTAGAGTGTTATCATCAATTATTTGTGACATTGTTTAAATCAAGTTGAAAGTCGTTGAGTGAGAGTGCAATGTTCGTCGTCGATGTTACGTAATTGTTTATTTTATTGTTTCTGATGCAATCATAAGAGCGTTTCTGATTTCGTCAGCTGTTGTTTTAGCTCCGCCTGCTGAATAGGGAATTAAGATCGCTTTGCTTCCGATTCCGACTTCTTTGAGCATGTCGAAGTATTGTGTTATTAGGACGAGGTTCATTACGTCTTGGGACGAGCTGCCTTCTACGGCCAGTTTGAAGTCATTTACAGATGATTTTAGTCCGTCTATAGCTTTTCTTTGGTCTGCGATGCCTTTGCCTTGTAGTGCTTTGCTTTGTGCTTCTGCTTCTGCTTGTTTTACTTTTAAGATTCTTTCTGCTTCACCTTTTTCTGTTGCGGCCATTCGTAACCTTTGAGCAGCGTTGATTTCGTTCATTGCGTCTTTGACTTTTGAATCAGGGTCAATGTCTGTGATGAGTGCTTTTGTAATGCCGTAGCCAAAATCGTCCATTGTTTCTGTTAATTCGCTTTTTACAGCGTTTGCAATTTCATCTTTTAGCAAATACATCATCTAAATTGAGAGATGGTACTTTTGCTCGTACTACATCGAAGACGTAAGAAGTAATTTGTTTGTGAGGTTCACGTAATTTGTAAAAAGCATTGTAGGCGCTCTTTTCATCAATGAAGTATTGTACAGATACTAAGACTGTTGCGAATACATTATCAAGAGTTTTTGTTTCAACTTTAACATCGAGTTGTTGGATGCGCAGTTCGACTGTTCCAGCTTTGTTGTCTATGAATGGTGCTTTGAACGACATTCCGGCAGTAGCGATCCTTTTAAATTTGCCAAGGCGTTCTAATACTACTAGTGATTGCTGTTTCACAAATACAATGCTATTGCATAATGTAATGAATAGGAATAGACCGATAAATGACCAGATAATTAATGAAATCATTGAGTCTACTTTTGTTAAGATTTGTAATCAAGTCGAGAGTTGAAGTGATTTTTTAGCATCCTGTTTGTTCAGAAATTTCTGGTTTTACTCCGGCAATAGGAAAAAGATTGTCGAGAGACATGTATCTATCGGACCATTTAAATGCCATTCCTGCCATGAGTTGTCCGTCGGGTTCGCCATGAGCGTTTTGAATCTCAGTGACAACATGGTCAAAACCTTCTTTAGCAGCCATGTACATATATTTTTCAACCGATCTTTTATGAAGTTTGATGTCTTTATAAATTGGTAAAGTGACTTTATCATTAAGTTCGACGACGATGCATAAAAGGGGTTTAGAGTGTCGAAGATCTTGTAAGAGTGTGCCGAAGTCTTTATCTGAGAAAAGAGATGCCGATTGAATCATGATTACAATATCGAGTTGTTTGAATAAGTGTTCGTCAAGTAATTTTTGTGATGTGTAGGGGCATATTTTCAAATTGCATACTTCGGGATAGAGTGTTTGTATTTTATTTACTTCTTCTTGAGCTTCTTTTATATGATCTTTCAAAGCCGGATCAACAAGATAAAAATTGAAAGGTTTTGGTATCTCATTGAGACTATTAAGAGCCATATTGAGATATGGCATAGTAAAGCCGCATCCAATATCAGCTACTTCAATAGTAGCAAGAGTATTTCTTTGATAAGGTATTAGGGCTTTGAGTGCAGTGTGAAGACATTTCAAAATAGCAGTATCATGTCGATTGTCTCTCTCAAACATAATGATTCCTTTGTTATGACGCATTATTATAGTCAAGTTAAAAATCATTGAATGTGTCATTCATGATTGTTCTTAATATTTGATAATTGAAGTATTTTATATAGGTTTTGTTTACAATTAAGAGTCGAGGAGTGATATGAAGTATATAGCTCAAATACAAGTCGAGTTTTTGAAGATAGCTCGTAAGTGGAGCGATTTATCTGACGAGGAGCAACGAGGATATTTGAAACGGCATCCTAAGTCAAAGAGGAAGTTAACTGGTACGATTAGCGATAGAGATGAAAGTAGTAAAGATAAAGAGATGACAAGCGTTCAGCAAAAGATTGTCGACATATGTGAGCCGATGATCGAGAGGTTGTGTGATCAGGCCGAGAGAGAGATAAATGGAAGTGTGAAGAGGATTGAGGGCAGTAAGAGCGACGATCGAAATTTGAATGTGCGAGGGTCGTTATATGATGGAGTGAGTAATATATTTGGTAAAGAGTCAATGGAGACTGAGTTGTTATTTCGAGTGTACGACGTACCGAGTGTATGGCCGTTTCAAAATGTTAAATTGAGCGAGTTTAGGATTAATAGGAAAAAGAGAGATTTGTATGTAGAGAGAGTGAAGCAAGGGATCAGGGAGAATAATTTGATGAAGTTGAAGCAGGCGATAGCGAAATATGTGACAGCTGATTTTGTTAATGTGTCTGGTAGAGTGAGGCAAGGGTCAAAGGGTTTTGAGTTTGAGGGAAAGTTAGTAGATGATAAGAAGAGGGACTGGGACTTTCATGCTCGAGCAATTGGAGCAGGTGGATATAATATACAAGAGTATCATTATCGATATATAATAAATTTGAGTTCGCAAGAAGTGCCAAGGGAAGAAGTGAGGAAGAGAGTGTCTGATGAAGCTAGAGCTGAGAAAGAACGACGCAGGAATGTGCGGTTAGATGAGCGAAAGAAGAGAGATGACGAACGTAGAGTTAAGAGAGTAGTTAGTATAGTGAGGCAAGTCAGTAGTGATTATAAGAATGCTCAAAGGCTGTTAGAGCATGATGAGCCTTTTTTGAGTATGAGTGATGATAGTATACGTGAGTGGATACGGACTAGCGAGTGGGGTAGGACACATGTAGTCGCAGACGATGACGAGAATATGAGTAAGAGTGTTGCGGGAGTAAGAAAGTTTTTTAAGGATCGAATTGAGCGAGGAAGGGAGCGGATGAGAGAGTTAGAGGGCGAATATAGAAAGTATTTTGATGAGCAAGGTAAGATGAAGTATTCGAAGGACGAATTGAGAGAGATGATGAGGCGCGGAGAGATTGTAGACAGTAAAGTTATTTAACTGAATGAAATGGCATTAACTCATAACTTCTTAGACTCATTTGTGTTTTATTTTAGCATGACACTGTTGTAAGATGTGCAGTTTATTTTCCCGCAGCCGCTGTCTCTATTAAAATGTTATCCTCTTTTGCATCTAGATCGTAACCTTCTACATCTTCTCCGCGTAGTAAGCATTCATGTATATCGTAAATTTCTTGACCAGACATCTTTTTCGTGCTTTTACCTTTTGAGAATATGGTGACAAAGCAATCTTTGCCTGTGCTTATTTTATCTTCTCCTGCAAATAGCACCCATCCCTTTGGACTATCTCCATAAGTACCTTTCCAATCTCTTGTAATAACTTTGTATTTCATAACTTTCTCCTTATAATTTTTTGAATTATGTGTTGAGTAATTTTAACAAAATTGTTGTTTAGTGCTACTAGATTATATGAAATAATAAGCAACACACAAAATATGAGAAAAAGTAGAATTGCAAAGACGATGTTCATGATCTGTGTTCCTGCTACATAATCGATAGTTTATAAAGTTCGTTTAGCCGGTTAGTGAGTCTTTTTATTTTTTTTATCATTAATTTTTTCTATTATTTTTGTACCAATTATAATCATTAAACAAGCAATAGTAAGCACACAGATAAAATATAAACTATCGTGCTTACAGTTATAAATTATGTTCAAATAATGTTGCATAGATTTTATTGATAGCTTTACGTAAAGTGTCAATGTCGAGTTCATGAGGATCAATAGATTCACAAATACTTTTAATAGCTATTATGGTGCTTGATGTGTTTGATATTGTAAGTGCAATACGGAGGTCAATGTCTGCTAGTTTACAATCTTGCGGTTCAAGATCTTCTGCCATACAATTAGACGTTTCTGGTTCACGGGTCCAGCATGCACATATTATGTTCCAGCAATCTTTTGTTCCGCGCATTGAATTTTTTTCTATTTTAAGTGTATTTTTATAATTGTTTCAGGTCGTAATGTTATACGGCAACCGCTTGTTAATTGTTGAATTGTGCCGCAATTTGATGCGAACAAATATAATGTCGTCGTTAGTTTTGACCATTTTATTACGGTTAACGTTGTTTTAAGTGGTAAACTAGTATCACATATGAAAGAGACATCGATGGTATCATCAATTGTTAAATTTTCTGGGACTAACAGTCGTTCAGGTTTGAGATCGTATCGTGTTAATTCTTTGACAGGAATAGATAAATCGTCAAGTGATTTAATGACGTAATAGTCATGTATTGTCAATGATGCTGTATTTAGAAGTTTGTAAAATATTTCATTTTGGTCGCCTGAATAAATTTCAGGAGTGATAGTGCGTTCACGAATATAAGAGATTATTTGACCGTTTTTGGTAATTGAGAATACAGGATAGCTTGGGTTCGTTTGTTTTACAATTGGCGAATCTTTAGATTTTTTAACACGTAATAAATTAGATATCATCATGTTATTGTATGGTTTCAGATATTGTAGTTAATTTAGGTTTAACTCTAAGTGTGCAGGTGTGCAAGTGTTGAAGCCATCGATTTAATGACGTGAATGGCTTCTTACATCGATTGCAAGTGTATGAGTCTTTACAATTATTGATATGACGAAACCACCAAATAATAGATGAATAAAATTTATTACAATGTTGACAAGTATATTTTTTTTTCATAAGTTTATTATTTATTTTTATGATTTGCTATGAGAAACCATAAGTCGTCGCATTGTTTAGGAGTAAGCGTTATTTGATTTTTACAATTATTACATATTCCAAAAGTTTTATCGCAATCTTTTAAGGGTATGTTACCACACGTTACACACATATTATTACTTAAATTTTTTTGGAATTCATGAAAATTTTTGGGATGAGCTTTGAGATAATTTAGACCATTACTCATGTTAGCTTTCTTTACAAAATGCACAATTATCATCACATCGAGGACAGCCGAAAATTTCAGGGTAGTTATTTGATGAAGGACAATTATGCATAAATTTTATGAGTTTTTGACCGCAGCTACATTTAGTTTCTCGCTTAAGTTGTTTATGTAATAATTTAAGCTGTTTTTGCTGTTCAGTGACACTGACATCAATTGATTTAAGGTCACTAATTTCGTTTTCAAGTGATATAATTGTTGAACAAAGCTCATTATTCATTTAGGGCCTTTAAATTGATTACATTGTATAGCTATTAAACTTAGTTTTTTAGAACAATTAAATTCGCTGCAAATTTCATTATTTATTTGTGTTACGTATTCACAACTACAACAGCGACCACAAGCTAATTGAGCTAAACGCTGAGTGATGTCCATGTTTGAATCGTCAAATTTTTCACAAATTACAGGACGATTTTCTTTATAAATTTCGCAAATATAAGTATTGAATAAGCAATAATGTGTACATTGACCACATCTAATAGAGATATTATTAAGTTGATCTTCATCTGCACAAGTTATGAGATATTCAATTTGTCCGTTTACTGATTCAAGGTACGTTGTAGAATTAATACCGATTGATAAAAGCTTTAGATGGTAATTCTTAATGATTTCTTTTTCTTTGTCAATTATTGCAGGCGGTGCTTCAATTTTGATAAGTCGATGGAGTCTATAAGTCGCTCTTAAAAAACGATGTAATAGGTCGTCGTTCATACTAATATAGTCAATTTAAAAATCAATGATTTATTAGATTCTAATAGCTTAATAATTTTCAGATAAATATAATCATTAAATTAATTTTACTGTCTGAATAGGAGCAAAGGAGTTTGAACAATGTCTACAATTTATGTTAATGCCGGATCAAGTGTTGAGGATGGATTGACACCGACACCGGATACCATACTCTTAAAAACGCCTATGATCTATCGTCATTAAATCCGGGAGATTTTATTGATGTGGTGGATAATGGAATCGTTATGGAGGAATTCAGCTTAAACGTACTTATTTCTAACATAACGATAAGGTCATGGGCAGGAAACACAAACAAACCGACAATAAGATGTAGCCATTCTATTACTTCTACTATAATAAGTTTAGGTGCTACTGCTTCCGGATTAGTAATACAAAATATCATGTTTATTGTTATTAATAACATAGATAAAGGGCTACAACTATTGGGACAAAATGGTGTAATTTCAGGGTGTGAAATAGAGTATCCTGGAACTGATTACACTAATTTGGGTGTTGTTTATTGTACTGGAAATAATTCAAAAGTCGAAAATTGTATCTTGACAAATACTCCAAAATATGGAATGTTTTTTAAAGTAGGAACGGCAATTAAAGCGATAAATAACATAATACATAGTGTTGGTACAGTAAGTTCAACAACTGGAATTTCAGTAAGTCCTCCAAATTCTCCGGGAGACTACTTTGTTATTAATAATATCGTTTATGGATCAAATGCAACAGGAACTGTTGGCATCAATGTATTGCACCCTGAACGTGGTGGGACATTCGATTACAATTGCGTATATAATGTAGCAACCAATTATTCTGGATATTCTGGTGGAGCACATGATGTTTTGTCAGATCCTCTCTTTACAACACTTGGTACGGACTTTTCTTTACAGGCAAGTAGCCCTTGTCTTGATGCAGGTATAGGTCCATCTGCTAATCCTTATGTCTCTACAACATCTTATAACGGTGTGACTCGTTCGGGAACTACTACTGATATAGGTGCCTATCAGTCAGCAGCTGCACCAACACGTGCTCCTAACATTGATGTTCAGCCTGAACCATTTCAAACACTTGAAATTGATGATCCTGCTGAAATTAGTGTTACTGCTGATGGTACACCACCATTATTATATCAATGGAAGAAAAACGGGCACAATATCAGTGGAGCAACATCATCAGAGTTCGAAATAGCACATACTGTTAAAAGTGACCAAGCCACATATACTGTAGTTGTATCAAATGATTATGGATCTGTAACTAGTGATGATGCTATTTTAATAATAAATAGTGCTCCTCATATTGAAGTCCAACCGATACCTGCGACTGTATATGCCGGTGAAGATGTATCATTTATTGTCGTCGCTGTCGGTGATCCAATACCGACTTATCAATGGTTTAAAAACGGTGCACCTATTAGTGGAGCAACATCAAGTACATATGCAATATCAAGAGCGTCAGCTGCTGATATGGGATCTTATAGGGTCGATGTTAGCAATAGTATTGCTACTGTCGCAAGTGATACTGTAGCATTAATTGTAAGTTCAGGACCAATCGTAATCACGCAACCTGCAGATCAGGCTGCTGAAAAGGGACAGACTGTGATATTTAATGTCGTTTTTGCAGGTTATCCGGCGATGACATATCAATGGTACAAGTCGCACGGTCATAGTTCGAATTTAGTAGCATTACAGAACAATAGTAGGATGAGCGGTGTCACGACGACAACATTAACATTGAGCAATATAAACAATGATTTAGTTGGTTATTACATATGTGTTGCTACAAATGCTTTGGGCTCAGAAAGTAGTGAACAAGCATCGTTAATCATCAGTAAACGAAATAAAATCGTTAATATTTGAGGTCAACAATTTGGCGCAGGTTTTAATGCCGGATGGGATTATTTTAATCCATCTTTTTAGGGATTAAATATGGATATTCGTGAAAGTAACAATAGTACGTATATACTATTAGAAGTTAGTGGCATGTTACTTGCGACAAATATCAGTCATTTATTAATACGAATAAAGAAATTAATGGGTGAAGGTTGGTCAAATATTGCACTCGACATGTCTGAAGTGAGCACAGTCGACAGTACAGCGATTAGCTATTTAGTTGAAGCAGATTCAAAATTAAACATATGTATCTATGGGTTAAAAGAAGACATCTTAAACACATTTAAATTAACCGGATTGACAAGCGTACTTAGCATTTATAAAGACGAGCAGGCTTTTCTTAATAATTTAGATGAGGCTTTTTGTTGATTATGAATGTCCAAACATTATTTTTTAATAAATGGTTATCACTTAAAAATTTAGTAGCGCCCGAAGAAGGGGTTGAGGGTTATGTTTTTTCTCATGAGACGCGATGTGATGGTAAAATAATTTCAATATTGCCATATAGATTTTCAAATTACAAAATAGAATATTTATTGCGAAATGAAGTGACACCTTGTTGGGGATTTAAACCAGTAATAAGTTCTATAACTGGTGGTTATGAAGGTGGCGATCCAAGAGACACTGCTATTTTAGAATTGAAAGAAGAAGCAGGATACGAAGTCCAATCTAAATATTTATTAAGTCTTGGCACTTGTTTTGCGACAAAATCATCTGATACTGTTTATTATTTGTATTCAATAAATTTGACAGATTTCGAAATGCAAAATGCGACCGGTGATGGATCAGAATTAGAAAAGAAAGCTAAGTGTATGTGGTTTGAAAGTGATATAATACCCACAGTGAAAGATCCGCTTGTGTCAGTTTTATTTATTAGACTTAAATCTAGTAGGCTTCTTTAAATTTGCTATGAAATAAATCAATCATTACTTTCATTGCTTCTATTTCATTTTCTCCATCAATGACAATTTCAACTTCAAATCCTTTTTGAGCAATTAATGATAATAAAGACAATACGCTTTTTGCATCTGCTTCGACTTTGTTGCAAGTGATTTTGACATTACATTTAAATGGCAATATTTTTTCAACAATTAGTGCAGACGGTCTAGCATGCAGTCCTCGATCATTTTCAATTATTAGTTTCTTTGTTAACATGTTGTAGTTCTGGATCAGGTGAAAAATCGTTACATTTAGAAACATTTTTATATCTGCAATATTCATTTTTACATTTTTTGCATCTTGATCTGTTCCATGCTTGTTTAAAATCTTTTGCGTATGCATGTATCCAAAATAGTATATAGCGCGTGCCGGGATCAGATTTAATACGTTCACCTTCTATCCATTTTGACACTTCAATTGCTTTTTTCTGTGCGTTAATGAAGACTTTATAATTAATATTATTCTGCACTTCAAACACACGTACCTCCAAATGCTAGATTATCGATTATCAACTAAACTTTTAATGACGATTAAAGAATTTTTCTTCGCATCTTTAAGAGTGTCAAAGCGAGCACGCTCTTTTGATGTGGGCGAAAATAGAGAGTAGTAATAATTTAATCCACCATATTGGTTATACGCATCTTGACGTTCAATGTACCATGATGTATTATGAGCATAATAGCGACATTTGTTGTCGATTTTTATAGGTCGTTTCCACTTAATAGTATTTGGAATAGTCAGCGATGGTGGTGATATTTTATCAACATGTAGCGGTATTTTATTATTGACGGCCGCTTGTACAACTGCATTGAGTTCTGCGCTTTTGGCGATTGTTGTGGCATCGATGCGCTTGTAGAGCTTTTCCGGAACACGATTAACAAGAGGTTGGATACCTATTAATTTAAAAATATCATCGACTGTATTGCAATTATTAAGTTCAGTTGATAGTTTTATAACATCGTCGGTCGAAATTAATGATTTATCATTTTCGACTGTTTGAATGTTACATTGTTGCTTGAATGATTCTAATATCTGAGTTGCATAGTTTATCTCATCTTCATTATCAGAATTTTGAATCACATAGTTGAGGAATTCCATCCATTTATTAAGGTTCAATACATTTATGACGCTATTATTTAATTGTATTTCTATGTTACCGATTTTTACACGTGGTTGTAAAAGATTGATTAAGCCTTTTTCAACAGCGTCATGTAATAATTCATTAGCATTGTTATATAACGACATTTCAATCTCCTATTACTTATTTAAGAAATAATAAGACAATTATTTACTTTGTGAATCATTGTGATTACGATCAAATCATCGTAAAACATATTGATTAATTAATTATCTTTATAGGAGGATTTTATGAATTGCAAAGATGTTGTCAAGAATATTCGGCAAGAACTTGAAGACTATATAATTGAGCATAAACTTCAAAGTCTTATTATCGGTATTTCTGGCGGAATTGATAGCACGCTTTGCGCAGCATTAGCACGACCAGTTTGCGATTGTTTACATATTTCGCTTATAGGTCGTAGCATACCTATTGCGACAAATTCAGAAGTCGAAATACAGCGGGCAGCTTTGACAGGAGTAGCTTTTTGCCATGATTTTAAAGAAATTGATTTATCACATACTTATCGTCAAATTGCTCCTATAATAGTAGATGACTATGATACAGCTGATCATAGTGATGTAGCTTTTAAGATTCGATTAGGTAATTTGAAAGCTCGAATGCGAATGATTAAATTGTATGATCTTGCGGCTCAAAATAAAGGTATGGTTCTTAGCACGGATAATTATACGGAGTTTTTACTAGGATTTAGTACAATCATGGGTGATTGGGGCGATTATGGTATGATTCAACATCTTTGGAAAACTGAAGTTTATGAAATTTCTAAATTTATATTAAAAAATATGTTGCTAGACGAGAAACAAATTGAATCTCTTAAATTATGTATTGAAGCTGTTCCAACTGACGGATTAGGAGTAAGCAATAGCGATTTAGATCAATTAGGCGCTCCGACTTATGATGATGTTGATAAAATATTAAAATGCTGGATTATGACGGAAAATAATTACTTAACAAATATTGATGCTATAACTGAACAACGAGATCGCTTAAAAGATCATCCGGTTGTTCAACGATATTTAAAGGCAAATTTTAAACGACATTGGCCGATAAGTATTTCACGGACAGCGCTGTTTAAAAAAATAAATTTTAAACGACATTGGCCGATAAGTAAATGATTGAAATTATTAAAGTCGATAATGCCGTGACAATTGCTACAGTTAATGACTTGAGGCAGTATTATGTTAGTGTAGAATCTGCGATTCAAAAACGATTGAATGAATTTCAAGTTATAGGTAAAGGTTCATCTAAACAATTATTTCAAGAATTAATCTTTTGTATTTTGACAGCTAACGCTAGCGCTAAAATGGCGATGAAAGCTGTTAGTGTTATAGATGACGACACGTTGTTTTTAGGCAATGAAAAAGATATATCGACGTGCTTAAAAGGCGTGTATAGATTTCCGAGGTCAAGGGCTAATTACATTGTTAGAACACGACATTTTTTAAAAGGTTATTGTGATCTTGATGTACGAAAAATATTTGATCAATACGATGGTCTTGCTTTACGCGAATTTCTTGCTAAATTTTTATGTGGTATTGGTTACAAAGAAAGTAGTCATTTTCTTAGAAACATCGGGTTCAAGGGCTTTGCGATTCTTGATAAGCACATAATTTCGATGCTTAATTTATTAGGTTGTAACGTGCAAAAACCATGTAATAAAAAAGAATATTGCAAAGTTGAACTCATTATGAAAGATTTTGCAAAACGATACGAATTAGATTTTGATGAGCTAGATTTATTATTTTGGTCGTATAAAACGGGAGAAATAATTAAATGATGTGGAACGTTAACAAGGCTATGATAATTGGTCGCGATCATGTATTGTTTAAAACAAATAAACAAGATTTTTGTGCGACATTAATAGATAAACAACATGTTTATGGTATAATTTGTGACGGTTGTGGCAGTGGACAATTTACTGAGGTTGGTGCGTGTTTATTTGGTAATCTTATTCTTAATAATTTATCTTTAGGGGCGTTGGACGATTATTATTCACCGTTTAAAGAAGACGTTGATGCGTTCACAGCTAATACGTCTCAACAGATCATTAGTAATGTCGTTAAAGGAATCATTGAACCAACAAGCTATAAATTTATTAATGATTTATTACGTGGTCTGCGAATTGACGACATTCAAGACCAAATTAAATTTATCGATGAATATTTATTGACGACGTTTATTTTCGGTATTGTTTTGAGCGATTATATTATTATTGGTCATTGCGGAGATGGCGTGATAATTATTGATGACAATGCGACAATAATTCATCAAGACGGTGGCCCGCATTATTTAATGTATGACAATGTTCCAAGACAAGCGTTAGTAAATCAACCGACAAAGTTACAAGGCTTACAAATATCAATGTATGATATAAAAGTTGTAAATAAGATTGCCATTGGTTCTGATGGTTTAATACCTTTAGTCGAGCGACAATTAACGAGCGAACTTTACGGGACTAAGAAACGCGGATTGCAGAGGAAATTTAACGTTTGGTCAGACAGAAAAATATTTTATGATGATGCATCTTGCATCGTTTTTGAAAAGGTGATTGAAAATGCGAATAGTTTACCAGAACAAAATAATTGACATTGATACGAAACATGTGCTTGGCAGTGGTGGCGAGGCTAATGTTGTTAAATATAATAACAATATTGCATTTAAAATTTATCATGATCCAACTCTTGAGCGAGCGCAAAAGTTGCAAGCTTTTTTAAAGTGCGGCTTTAGTTTACCGCCGAATGTTTTAGCGCCGATAGATGTCGTGACCGATACAGCGGGTAAAATTAATGGTTTTGCGATGGCTATAGCACCAAGGACTGTGTCGTTTATCGATTTATCTAATATTAAATATCGAAATCAACATCAAATTACGACTAATGACGTAATACAAATCTTTTCTAACTCTAAATTGCTGCTTGACGCTATTAATAGTAGTAATGTCATTGTCGGCGATTTGAACGATGTCAATAAATTATTTGTCGAAAATGATTCATCAGTTTATTACATCGATGTGGATTCGTTTCAATTTGGTCGGTATCCGTGTTTTGTAGGCACAGATTCATTTATTGATCCGACATTATACGGTGTAGATTTAACAAGAAAGCCGTCTTTTACGATAGAGTCTGATTGGTACGCTTTTGCTGTCATGCTTTTTAAAAGCTTGTTGTTTGTGCATCCTTATGGTGGGACTCATAAGACGTTCAATACTATGATACGACGAGCTCAGAAAAAAGTTTGGGTTTTAGAAAAAGAAGTCGTATATCCAAAAATAGCATTGCATCCTGAAACGTTAAGCGACGATTTGTTGCATTATTTTTCGAACATTTTTTGTAAGGGTGAGAGAAGCAATTTACCGGTGCAGTCTTTGCAAGAACTAATAGGGACATTTAATAAATGTGCTTCTTGTAATACTTATTTCTCTAAGACAAGATCGAAATGTCCACAGTGTCAAAAAACTGCGCCACAACAAGTCGTAGATTTAACTAGTATTATATCACCAAAACATATAGATAGAGAAAAATGTGATATCATTATGATATACGAAACTAAAGGCGTAATTTTATTTTCAAAAGTTATCAATGATAAAATTATCATAATAAGTTATGAGGATGGCGAGACAAGGTTCGTTTCAATTACTGAAAAATTTAAGCAGTCATTTCTTTTGTGGAAAGGGATTGAACCACAATTTAAGTACGATTATTTTTTACCGTCTTGTTTAGTGATCAATCAAGATAGTGATTTACTTATTATGGATGTAAAAGACAGCAATGTTGTTTTAATAGCAAAGTTGACCACGTTGAGTTTTCATAATGAACCAGTGTTTTCTTGTAGTAGTAATTATTTGTATCGATTAACAACTAATATGATTATGAAGGGACAATATACTAATGGGCAAGTCATTGAAGAAGAAGTCACGGCTGCGATGGAAAATCAAACGTGGTTGCAGGTCGGCAAAAATGATTTTGGTTTAGGTATGTTCCAGATATTTAATCAACATAAATATTTCGTATTTTCTGCGATTGGTCGGTATGAAATTGAAATGGATGAACTTAAAGGTCAAATCATTGATATTGATGTGTGCATGTCAATTGACAACGTAATACTTTTACGAAAAAGTTTATATAATGGTCGTACTTATTCACACTGGCATATAATTAACGATAAAGCAAAAATACTTGAGAAAAAAACTGAAGAATCTATCAATTCTGATTTGTTAAAAAATATTCATGGTAAACAGTTAGTTGGATCGGCTATAATTCATCCCACTGATGCAGGTATTGTTATTGAGCGGCATGGTTCATTGTCATTAAAGTCATCGACGGCTGAATTTGTTAATAGCGATCAAAGTTTGCAGATTTATAAGCAAGGCTTATTAGCAATTTCTACAAATAAAATTTGCTATTTAACACTTACACAATCAAAATAAGGAGGTCGAGATGAAGCCATCGTTTTATGATTCAAATAAGGTCGGAACATTGTATTTGCCGAGGCTTGCTGATGTCGAGAAAGAGGCTGATGGGCTACAAATACCGGCATCTGCGAATGACAAGGCGGGGTCAAGAGTGGCATTGCTACTTATTGATATGCAAATTGATTTTTGTCACGAAAATGGTTCATTATCTGTGCCTGGATCATTGGACGACATTCGACGAGTCGTTGATTTCATCTTTAATAATTTGGAAAAAATAACTGCGATTTTTGGATCTTTGGATTCGCATTTATTGTTCCAGATTTTCTTTCGGTCATGGTGGCAATTACAGACAGGTGAAAAACCGGCATATTTTACAGAAGTGTATAAGGACACACCGAAAAATAGACATGCATTAACGAAGAGTATTAACGATGGTGAAATTCGACCGACGATCGATCCAATAGCTAGCATTGATTACACAGAAAAATTATTACAGCAAGCAAATAAGCCGCTTTGTATATGGACGTACCATACGCTCCTTGGCACTCTTGGGCAAGCTATGGATCCGGCGCTGTTTGAAGTTTTAGCATTTCATGCATTCGCAAGAAAGTCGCAGTTGAATTTTTTACAAAAGGGTCAAATTCCTCAAACAGAAATGTATGGTATCTTGAGTCCGGAAGTCAAGATACCTACGCATAAGCAAGGCGGGTTTAATACTGACTTTTTAAATATGCTTATGAAGTATGATAAAGTTATAATTGCCGGCGAAGCAAAAAGTCACTGTGTTCTTGCATCAATTATACAAATTCATAATTTCTTTATAAACACTGACAAAGCAATTCTTAAGAAGATTTATGTTCTTGAAGATTGCATGAGTTCAGTTAAACATCCGGCAATTGATTTTGAAGCTATAACTCTAGCGGAGTTTGATAAATTTAGATCGTCTGGCATTAACATCGTAAAAAGCACTGATTTAAAACTATAACAAGGAGATAGACATGAGTTCAACGAATCCCGTTAATGTTGGCAGTATCAAGAGTTTGTTTGCTAATGCAGTGCAGGACGGAGATATAAACGCAGATGCTGCTAATATCATGATTAATGGTTTAAATGATACGAACATCTTAGGTTGTACAGGTGTGGCTGTCGATGATCTTGAAACAGATAGCGTGACATTATCATCGATTCTTTTGGATGATTCTTTTTCAATGAAATCTAATGAAATGGTTGTTCGTGAAGCGTATGATGAACTTGTCATCAACGCAATGAAGGCGACAAAACAAGCAGGGTCAATGCTTGTTAGTGCAAGAACGTTTTCAACAGCTCAAAAAATTCTTTATGATTTCAAAAAGGTAGCAGACGTTGGTAAAATCGGGAGCCAATATGTGGCTAGAGGTGATTCGACACGGTTTTACGATGCAGTCGTTGATGCTATAATAGGCATCAGGGCTTATGCTAAAACATTGAAGGACGGCGGCATTCAGACGAAGTGTATCATAGCGGCCTTTTCTGACGGTGAAGACAATGATTCACAGAATTATAAAGCGCCTGATTTGGTCAAAAAATTGGCTGATGATTGTCATACATCAGAAATGTTTTATTTGGTTTACGTTGGTTTTGATAATGACCAAAATGACGATCAGCGGCGCAAAGCAAAGTTTGAAGCCATTGCTAGTTTAATTGGTTTTCCGAACGTGTTGACTGCGAAGAATTCGCCAAGTGAAGTTCGAAAAGCTATGGGTCTCGTAAGTCAATCAATTATACGGAAAAGTCAAACTCAAATCGGACCCAGCAATTCATTCTTTCAGTAAATCAAAGGAAAGCAGGCATTGTTTTAATGTCTGCTTTTTCTTTGTAAAGGAATAATTATGATACATTATTTAGTCGGTGATGCGACGACACCTGTCAAAGATAAATCACTTATATGTCACGTTTGCAACGATAAAGGCGCCTGGGGTGCGGGATTTGTGCTGGCATTATCTGATAAGTGGACAAATCCTGAAATAGCTTATCGAGATTGGCGAAAAGGTAGGATTGATAGAATAGTTCAAGAGAATTATGATAAAGTATTTGCTTTAGGTAATGTTCAATTTATACCTGTATCTTTAATACAAGGTAAAGAAATATGGGTGGCAAATATGATCGCCCAGCAAGGTTATCGCAAACAGCATTTAAATACAAAAACTTATTTGCAATACGACATGCTAAATATAGCTTTAATTAAGTCATTTAAATTTGCAACGGCAAAAGGTTTGACGATTCATATGCCACGAATTGGTTGCGGTTTAGCTGGCGGTGATTGGAATAAAATTGAACCATTAATTGAGACACATTCACACGATAGCGGTATAGATGTATATGTGTATGATTTGCAATAACATTTGAGTAGAATTTCAAGAGAGAATTTTAATGAAGAAGATTGTTTTAAAACCTATAAACTTTAAAACTAAAGAAGAATGTGAACGTAATTTAATTAATAATCCCAAACAAATCTTATTATTTAAAGGTGCGGTTACTGAATTACGACCTATTATATTTACTATGAATGATTATGATAGCGATCCTGGACATTTAGAAACATTGCACACAGTTAAAGGTTTTGATGAAATCATTCTTACTTTTGATGATAATGATTCGCTTATAGTGAGATATAATGACAAAACGAAATCTTTTATCTCGACTGCGATTACGATTAATAAGTACGATTTCATCGTGAATAATGATTTAAATAATGACACGCACGAGGTTGTAAAACAGCCAAAAACAAAAATTAATTTAGATACTATTTTAAAACCGTTTAAATTTTTCTAATTATGTCATCATATACTTTTAATAACGATTCATTTATTTCGTGGATTACATCGCTTATTAAAAACAAAAATTCATTACGGCAGATATTGTTGGCTTATAGAATGGCTAAATATTCACAATTATTACGATCGATGAATGTAGAAGAACCGAAAATTGCTGTTAAGTTTTTAACAGTAGAACTGAATCATTACATTAAAAAAGTCTTACCATCATTTCAAATTGATAAGCAGCTCTTAGCAATAAATATCACGGCGTTATTATTAGACTATGTTATTAATGGTTCTAAACTATTAACGATGGATGATGTTTATTTCATTTTTGGTAAAATGGTTTTTGAAAAAGTACGATCATTTAATTCGATTGAAACAATAGTATCTTCGAATGCTAAAATAACCAATGCTAAACGAAAACAATATGTTAGTCAGTTTACACACGATGACATGTTTATTAAAGCTTGCATTATAATTACTAAATTAAAATTATTAGATTTAAGCAAATGCAAGACGTTTCCAATAAAAGTTCATAGCAGGTACGTACCAATATTTGACGCCTATATTGAAATAGGAAATAAAGTAGCGACTGAATTACGGCGATGGTTATTGCATGAAATCAGACAGTCGCAGCAGAATGATCAATACAATTTAACTGTCGGTGATTTGTTCTCATACTTCTCGATTGTCAGTGATAAGCGCTTGAAAGTCAAGTCTATTTCTTCATTAAAGTCTTCTTCAAATTAAATTATCAACAGTTTTTGAAATTGCTCAGATTGTGAATTGTAAATTGATTGATAAAATCCGTAAATTATAATTTGGAGATAGAAATTAAACAAGAAAGGAGATAAACGAGATTAAATTTAATTAGGGAAATGTGACCGAAAATAAAGGTCACAAAGTATTAAACGTCATACTAAATAAGTATGGCACGAACTGAATTAAAGTTCACAAAACAAAAGGGAGTCGATCATGTTTACAAAACCTACGATTGTATCTCGCATTAAAGAAGCCGCAATTGTAATTCAACCGTTTTTAAAAAATAATTTAGATGAGCTTGTTGACGCTGAGGCAACAATCACTAGTGCACTACATGATGTCGGTGTTATTGATGATTCTGATTTAAGTATTAAAATTCTTGAGTCAAATGTCAATGTTGCAGAGCTTGATGTCGCGTTAAAAAGTAAGGGTCATTCTGTGCCGGGACCGCGAGTAAAAGTTGCCACATTAATATTACAAGGTCGTGATCCATTCAAACAAACTGAGGTACCGATAGATGATTTACAGATTACTAATATGTCTGATTCATATACTACGACTAATGATGCAGTGACGCTTAAAATGCTATTGTCAAGTATTCAACAAAACAAACCAATAGGTCAATGGTCAGATTTTGAACTACTTGCCAAATATAATAAAGATTGTTCTTCAGAAGTTGAATGTGAACTGCTTAAAAGATCTAAGGGACGACCAGTTATCATTTTTAAAGATAATGACACTGTTGACATTGATATGTCTCTTATTCTGTTGCGGCAAGCTCGACACCGTGAAATGCCGAATACATATGCTGTGGACTCTTCTATTAAACCCGTTTACAAGGTCGGCGATTATCCAATGAATGTTTTATACGAATGTCCAGTTCATTCAAACATTCTTTTAGTTGATGGATATTGTGAAGAATGTGGTTTAAAATGGCTCGACTTTGATACAAACAAGGATAAATATATTTTCTTACGGTTAATTTCTGAAAGTCACAAAATAGAGCCGAGTAATTTAAGATCTTATTTGCAACAGTCATTTGATAATTTGGTGGCGCTTTATCCAAAATTGTATCTGACATATACGGAGTTAAAAGAAGAAGATAAACTGCCAACTTTAAAGCGCCGACTATCAAAAACAAAAAACGGTGATCCTTTCCGAGTAGTTCATACGCAATATTAATCAAAGGGAGGATGTTGCCTCCCTTTAATAGAAGAGGCTTGCTATGTTATCATCAAGAAATATTTTAGGATTTTCAATGACTAGTAATATGCATCGTGTTATGGAATCAAATGGATTTTACGCGGCAATAATGCGGTCTGATAAAAAGAAAGATGATGACAATTCATCATTGCCGCCCGGCATTCCTATACCGTGTTTACCGGTAGATTATTTGAAAAATCGACCTAATTTTTGGATTGGCGGTCAAGGATCATATGTCTGTCCGATTGAGGCTGATTGGGCGTTGTGGTTTAACTGGACGATGAATAATAACAATATTTCAATTTTACCATCAGTAAAGGGAATGAATCCTATAACGGGCGCTAGAATTAATGGTTTATGTCTTGAACAATATAAAGAACGTTGTCCAATACATAATGTCAAATTTTTACATGGTCGATTATGTCCAGAGTGCAATTTTAAATGGCCGGAACAAAATTATATAGCAGATCCGATGCCATTTTATTGGGATGGATTTAAGTCGGCTGACGGAACTGTTCGACAATTTTATTTTACTGAAGATATGACAAAATCAATACCTGAACTTGTAATTGGTAAAGAAGATACAGTTCCCGCTTTTGGTTTTTGTTTTTATCAATTGAAAGATTGTAAGACAGATTACGAGAATGGTAATAGATTGAAAAATAAATTTCCAAAAATATTTAGACAAACAACACTTCGTGATTCTTTATCAATGTCTGATTCTAGAGGTAGACTTAGTGACTCTTCAATGTCTGATTCTAGCTCTTTATCAATGTCTGATTATAGAGGTATAACTGGATGTCAGGGATGTACAGGATTTAGAGGTGTAGTTAGAAGACATTCATATGTTTCACCTGAAAGTTTTACATCTAGTTTGAAGATTGAAGAATACACTAAATCAACTACTAAATCAACTGATTCAAATGATTTTGCGATTAATGTTTGTTTGGCCGCGCCTGCGCCCGTGTTTTATGAAGATTCTATAATGAATGAATCTGTAGTGACGAATGCTACACATGTTTCAATGCGATTAATGAATGCTGAAGTTGGAATAGGTGCAGGTGCTAAAATATCTCAAGATGTAATTGGCGACAGACATTCGATCGATGAATGGCAAAACAAACCGGCAAGTATTATGAGAATTTATTTTGTATTTCGTGAGCAGTTCGAACGATATGTTGAAGATGGTTTACGAGATTTATCAGGCGCGACTAATGGATATCTTGAAAATCTACCAATCGGAGGTGTAAAATGAGTAAAGTAGATTTATTATTTATTGTAGATATAACAGGTTCAATGTCGGGTTTTATACAAAGCGCTAAAGATAAAATGCAATCAATTTTATCAGATTTAATTGAAAAATTTGAGGTTGATTTAAAAGTAGGTTTAAGTTTATATCGTGATCATCCATCACAAGGAGATCCATTTGTTACTATAACATTTGATTTGATGGATGTTAATGAAATTACGGACAAAATAAAAGAGATCTCTGTTGATGGCGGTGGTGATAATGCTGAAGCAGTCATTGATGGCATAATTGATGGTGCTGCTAGCATGAAGTGGCGAGATGATAGTAGAAAAATAGCATTTTTGATAGGAGACGCACCGGCTCACGGAATGATACCGGACGAAAATTGTTGCACGTGTGGGCAAACATGGGGAAAAGCAGTAGCAGTCATGCAACAAAAGAAAGTCGTAGTTTATTCAATACTATTAAGTACTGACGACAATGCTAGATTAAATTTTAAAACTATTGCTAATTTTACAGGCGGAATGTTGATTGAGAATGATGATGCTATGGACGCTATATTAAGCACATTGAAAACTGAATTTGATAACATTAACCTCGATTCTAAAGTATTGAATATGCTGTCTAATAAATATGATGTTGATAAAATTTGTGAAATGCTTAATATTAATAGAGATGATCTCACGTTATCAAAATCAAGAATCGTACAATATTCGATGTAATTATAGAAGAACTATACACTGTAAAAGCTAGACGGAAACGTCTAGCTTTTTTTATTTTGTGTTGATATTATGATACTTTATAGATAAGTTTGCAATAATTGTTCGAAATAATGTGCAGGAGATAACATGAAGTATTTAGCATTAATTCATAATGAGTTCTTAAAATTTGCTATTGATCCAGATTGGTGGAAAAAACTCACTCCACAACAACAAAATGATTATCTCAAAACTCATAGAAAAACAAAATTGCGACAGACTGTCAGGCCACTAAGTGAAGTCTCTGATCAAATGAAGTATATTTTACGATCTTTACCGAAGAATTGGAGAAAACAAAGTATTCTTGATGGTGCAGGTAGCAATTCTGAAGCAATACAATTGTCTGACATGATAAGACCTAGAATGTTAAAAGAATCATTTGATGATGCTGATGTTGCACTGATTGTCGGATTTGAAAGTGGTGGCCCTATCACAAGTAAAAAGCCAGCTTTTTACATAAGACGCACATATCGAGATGATAAATTTAATTGTAGAGTGCCTGTGCTTGATGATAAAAATAAAATGATTATTGAACCAGACGGTAAAATGAAAGATACGTATTTGTACAAAATAAAAGAACGATATAGTCACCGTCGAGGTTCATATACTGATAGAGAGCCTGATATAAGAATGTCGACAATTGTTGAAAAGCTACCAGATAAACCATACACTGTATTTGCGATAAAAGTTGATCCTAAACGGCAAGAACTTAGACAAATAAGATCATCTAGTGATCGACGTGATAAAGTTCGTGCAGTTGAAAATAAAATAATTACAAGAACTGCAAAACCTATTTATGACTATTATACTGATATGATAAATGAAAATATTGATAAAGTCAGGAATTTTTCTATTCCTACTTTTAATGATGTACTTAATGATAAAGTATCGTCAGGTGCAACTGTTGAAGCTTTTAGTCTGATTCAAAATGCACAATCAAAGATTAGATCATTAAGTTCAGCAGTTGGTTATGTAAAATGGAATCATTTGCCAAGTGTTGATGATAAACTATTTGTTGTTGAACGTCCCGAATATAGCAAAGAAAAAATTCATAAATTCTTTGAAAAAGTTAATGAGATAAAACAGCAATTTGCAGAAGAATATAAAATGGCGATTAAAAGTAAATCTCGAGAAATTGGGAAAAATTTGTTGAATGGTAATTTTGATGATGCCATTGACATTATAAAAGACCTGGATCTTAAAAAAGTAATGCCTACAGTTTTGGATTTGAAAAAATCAATAGATGAAGGTCAATTACAACTAGATTCTGAATCTTATAAAACAAAAGTTGTTGAAATGATGACGCAAAATTAAACAATAAATTTAAAATTTATATACATTAAATAAATCAAGAAATTCAAAATAACAGTTGTTATATAATGGTTAACACAGGAGGCTAATATGTCAGTATCTAGTCAAACAGTAGTTCTTTCTGCCGGTGTATCGTCAAAAGTCGGAATAACAAATAATGATCCGAAGTTCGCAATGAGCGAAATCAATGTCGGGTCGTTGGCAAAAGGTTTTCTCGCAGCTCAGCCTTGGGCGAACGGTACAGGTGGTTATGAAGGTGTAACATATATCGCAACAGCGACTGCAGGTAACTGGACAATTAATAACGTCGAACGGTATCATTCAGCTGCTTGGGTCAGCACAGCACCCGTAACAGGTCAAACTGTTTGGGTCGAAAATCTCGGTAAAAATTACGTATGGTCTGGAACTGCATGGGTCGCATCTGCATCAATGAAAATTGCAAGCAGTACGTTTTTGATGACTGCTGGTGTTTCGTCAACTGCTGCAAATCGTTCTAGAGAGGGTCACAATACTGGTGGTTATGATAAACATTTCAGTGTTTATTAATCGCTAACATTAACTTAATAGGAGGATATTATGGTAACAGGACCGACAATTGTTTCAGTTTCTGGTACTTCGTCAAAAATTGAGACGCCGAATTTCAGCGATCCGAAATTTGTAACTGGCGATCCTATAATCGGACCTGTCATTAAAAGCATGGTCGCACCGGTTTCTACAGTGACAGTGATTACGGATAATGCAGGCACATATACTGTAGGTGCAGTGTCGTTGAAGATTAATGGTAATGCTGCAACTACTGCGTATGCCGTAAATAAAGATACGACGTTGACAAATCTCGCTGCGGCTATTGCGGCTGCTGATGCAGTAAATGTTGCATCAGCCGTGTATTCAAATGTCACACATACAATAACTATCACTGCGAACACAAATAAACTCGTTGTTGTTTCACTTCTAAATTTGTCAGCGATTACTGGAACGATGACGATGGTCGTATCACAGTTTGGTGCAAATGGTGACAGCTACATTGCGCCGGCAACAGCTAATGGTTGGACGGTAAATCGTAAGTATGTATGGCAAGCTGCAGCTTGGGTTGAATCATTACCAGTCACAGGTGAAATTGTTTGGGTAAAAAGTCAAAACAGAGACTACGTGTGGAGTGGATCAGCATGGGTAGCATCAACACAAGCAAGAATGCCGAGCTCACTTATCACAAATTCTGTCGGTGTTTCATCACCGATGTATAATCGTACAGTAGAAGGTTTGACAAGCGGATATGATCCTAAATTTAATGTATATTAATTATGAATGTCTTACGACCATTAATAGAACGAATTGATTATGGAGTGATGGATCAACTCGAACATCAGTTCGTTCATTTACCCAAGAAAGACCGGCAGTTAGTTAAAGACCAATTTAAAAATCGAATAAAAGATGAAGATATTATTAATGAAGTGTTAGCGTCTTATGAGTAAAATTCAAATAAATTGTCAATGGTGCAATAAACCATTTTTGACGTGGCGATATAGAAAACGTAAATTTTGTAGCAATTCCTGCGGTGCAAATTCACGAATGTCTGATCCAGAGTATAAAAAGAAACTTTATACTGAAGAACGAAATAAAAAAGTAGGTGACAGTCAAAGAACAAGAATATTACATAAAAAGCAATGTCCATGGTGTAAAGAATGGTTTTCAACTTATAGTAAACGAGATGATAAAACTTGTAGTTTGTCTTGCGCTGCAAAATTAAGAATGTCAGACGAGAAAAATAGACAAAGAATAAGTGAAACGTTAACAGGAAGACCTGGTGTAAAACACACTGAAGAAACAAAAAGACAAATTAGTGAGACTTTAAAAGCAAAGCCACAATTTAGCGAAGAAAGAATACAACACATTTCAGATGGGTTATTCAAATCTTTTATTGACGGCACATGGAAACCATATACAGGATTTTTTCAAGGATGTTATTACGGACATTTTTATGATAGTTCTTACGAATTAGCTAGATTTATGCAATTAGATGATTTAAAGCAATGTTATACTAAAAGGCATAGCATTAGAATTAAATATACAATAAATGAACAAAATCGATGGTATTATCCTGATATTTTAGTAGGAAGTGTTTTAGAAGAAATTAAACCATTAAGCAGAGTAGCTAGTAAAGAAAATCAAGCAAAATTTTTAGCTGCACAAGAATATTGTAGACAAAACAATTTAACATTTAAAATAATCACGGAAAAAGATTTAAGTGAATACATAGAAAAAGCTAGAAATTATCATAAATCTCATCATACAATGAATAAAGAGGAGGTGACATGTTAGGATCAAATATTAATAAAATTGCAGATTTGATATTAAAAGAAGCAGTGTCGCCCAAAAATTGGTCTGGGACAACACGTGCTATGAAAAAACATAAGAATATTACAAACCCGTGGGCCTTGTCATGGTGGCTAGCTAAGCAGAAACCAGGTGCAAAGTGGGGACCGGGCGGTAAGTTGAAAAAGTCGCCGCAACCTCATTATAAACCAGAAAAGAAAAAATCATCTGATGATGACGAATGTAAAATTGCGCAAGTCGTCGATGAGGTGATTGATGTGATGACGGGACCAGCTCTTCAAATTGTACCAATTATTCAATCGACAAAAAAATATTTGACAGAAGATTCTGTCAAGACAGATGATGGTTACATCACTATTAAAACAAATTATGATGAAAAAGATGGCGAACCTGTTCTTGAAGAGTACACTGTCGATAAAGATGGTGACATTCAAACGTATACTAATAGAGAAGCTTTTATGAACAGGCTAATGGACGAAGGTTTATTGTAACAGTTTACAGATATTTTTAGTTTTTAGAAAAGCTTGCATTATCGCCGCATAGTGCGAGCTTTTTTCTTATAAAGGACAATTATGATTTATCTTACGCAAAGGACTAAAAGACACATTGTAAAAAGTTTAAGTGCTTCATCATCACCTGCGACTTATATAGGTCATTTTGGTGTGTTTAAAACTAAAGGTACGGATAATACACATTTGTCTAATCCTCGAGGTGTTGTGAAAGATACGTCGAATAATATTTACGTTTGTGATTTTAGTAATCAAAGAATAATAAAATTAAGTTCAGGATTAGCATACATTAGCGAATATAGCACAAGATCAACGATTGGTAGTCCGTGTGCAATTTTATTTGATACAGATTTATATATAGTGGGTGTTTATAATAACGCATTTGTTAGAATTGAGCGATTGACGACGGCATTTGCTAGTGTTAGGGTTAGTGGTAATTTAAATAGCACAGGCAGTTTGTGGTTTAGGCCTACAGGTATATGTAAAGGATTTGCTGCTGGCAGTTTTATCGTCTCAGGATCTGCACTTAATTTATTTCAAACTATTGAAACATCGTCATTCTCTGCATTTACTACAATAGCAGTTGTCGGTGAGACAACGACGTGGCCGAAATTATTTACGACAACGACATATAATTCTATTATAAAGCATTCAAACGGCGATTTGTATGTTAATAATGGAAAACAAATATTACGAATAAATTTACAGGGTTCTGATTTTGTTAATATTGGTGATTCAAATGTTGTTGCAAAAACTATAACAGGTTTAAAAGAAAGTCTTGATGGATCATTACTTATCTATTTGAACGATAACCAAAAATTAGTCAGGTATGATGAGCATCTATATTTTATTGCTGATATTTATTGGACCACTGGAGCGACAGTCCAACTTGATGCTTATGATATAGCAGATTTCATTGAAGTTTAACAAAGAGGTTTTATGGCTGAAAAAATTTATTTGACGCAACGTACTAATCGACACGTGGTCAAGAGATTAAGTTCTGTATCAGCTCCCGCTACATATGATGTCGGTATTGAATTTGGTACGTGGGGAATACCTGGTTTAACAGTTACTACATTAAATTTTCCGTGGGGTATTACTAGAGATTCTGGTGGAAGTATTTACGTTTGCGATTCTCAAAATAGACGGATTGTCAAATTAGATTCTAATTTAGCTTATCTTACGTCATACGACACGTCGTCGACTGTGGGAACGCCGTATGCGATTCATTGGGATGCTAATGGAGATTTATATGTTGTCGGTGTCGAATTGATTTATGGTGTCGCTATTAGAATCGAACGACTAACAACAGTTCTTACTAGTGTTAGAGTCAGTGGCAATTTAGGTGTTGTAAAAGATTTAGCATTTAAACCCGTGACGATTTGTCGTGGCATCGTTTCTCCGTCGGATACATTTTTTGTTGGAGGAGCTGATTTAAATATTTTTGAGACGACTGAGACTACTAGTTTTTCTAGTTTTGTTACAAGGACAATTTATGGCGAGTATTCGTTATATCCTGAATTATTTGCAAATAACAGATATAATGGTATGATAAAGCATTCAACTAACGGGCATTTTTATGTAAATAATGGTGAACGAATCATTAAGGCTACAGCATCATTAATAAATATTGGTGATTCGGATTTTATATCAAAGACGATTTATGGTCTTAAAGAGGGCAAAAGTGCGACAATGTTGATTTATAATGCCGATGATCAGAAAATAATGAGATTTGATGAGAATTTGAATTTTGTAGAAGACGTTTATATTGATAGTGGTAGTGTTATAGCGACTGATGCGTATGAGATAATGGACTTCGTTGAAGCAAATGTATAAATAATACTATGCATAATGATAAAATAAGTAAAAATGAATGATAATAGAAACAGGAACCAACAAAAGGTTAAAAAAGTAAATGAATCTAAATGTTTTAATGATAGATCTTTTTATCAAAGCATATCCTGATCCTGCACGGGATAAAAGGGTAGAGTGTATAAGCAGGGCTCGTGAACTAGCAGCTGCTGGTGGTCATACATTTACATTAATGACCAATTCTGATGTTCAGAAATATTTTGATACACCTGTGGAGGATCTGGATTTTGGCCCATCGACATTTATGAATATAACAGATCCCATACGATTTAATAAAGCAGTTTCAATTCCTAATCTACTGTACCTGGATACAGATGTGTATCTAAAGTACATACCAGAGATGGAGTCTGGTTTCCCATATTTTACTGAAACCTGCATGGATTGTATGATAGGGTCTAATAATTGTTGTGATACCATAAAGAAAATACTGGAAGTTGGTTTTGATCAGGGATTGCAAAAGGTATTTGATCCTAATAGCTATGAGCATTATATGCTTAGTAGTAAAAGGCTCTATGATTCAGAAGGTAATCCAATAAAATTTGAAGAAAAGAGATACGAGGTTCCAGAGTTTCACTTTGAGGATTAAAAATGGCCTTTTTAAAATTATATAGCACAACATCTATTCCTTTCGGTAATGCAACAATAGATAATTCAGGTTATCTTATTATTAATGATAGCACAGGTATGCATGCTTATCAGTGGACGGGTTCTACACTGAATCTTGTTGCAGAATATCTAGTTCCGGGTGGTTCAACAATTTTTTATAATGGGAGTTACCTCTTCCGTATTGAGGGATCATATTTCAAGGCGTATACATTCAACGGGTCTTTATTTGCAGAGGTTGGGTCGATTGCCCGCTCTGTAGTTGGTAGTGCCAACTATTTTGCAGTTACTAATCCTGGCGACAGAATATTATTTCTATCCGCTGTTTCTGGTGGTGGCGGACCTGGAACCGGAACTGCATATTTACTAACATTCGATGGATCTTCTTTTACTTACCGAGGAAGTAGATCTATAGATGTTAGAGGAAACACCCCCAATCTTTTACCGCAGCCATATGCCATAAATGCGTTTTATTATGGTAATTTATCATATTTATATTATCAATCGGTATCAGATGGCCCTCCACCAGCTTTAGGAAGTAATGGAAGTTCGTATCCCTCTTCTAATAATGGATTACGAGGTGGTTATGGCCATTTATTTATTTCACGATATCCCGGAACTGGTAATTTAGGACTTATAGATCGATCGAATGGGCATAAAGCTCCTGGTACTGATTATAGATCGATTAGTTCGAATCAAATGTGGTTTGATGGCACTTTATTGTATGCAACCTCCCCAAGGTATGGACCTTGGACAATATCACTTCTTGACCCATCGACGGATCCATTTGCTATTGTTAGTTCTGCACCTTATCCTGAAGCTCTTGGTATATCAAGAATATTGGGTTATAATGGTGTTGCCTTTGTAATGGCAGGTGAGGTGGGTGGCGATACTTTGTCTGTTTGGGGATCTACAACAGTCAATATGCTATATGTAGCACAACGAACAAAGAGACACGTCGTAAAGCAGTTGCAATCAAATGTTATACCCGCTATATACACGGGTATTGAATTCGGATTGTATGGCGAAGCAGGCTCGGATAATACAATGTTAAAATTTCCACAAGGTATTACTGTTAATTCAAATAATGTTTATATTTGTGACTCGTTGAATAGTCGTATTATTAAGTTGGTTAATTCGAGTTTACTATACGTGTCTGAATATAGTACTGTTACAACAATTGGTCGGCCTTATAGAATAATGATTCATGATTCTGGAGCAGGCGATTGTCTTTATGTTGTTGGCGTGTTTAATAACGATTATACTAGAATTCAGAAATTAGATTTCAATTTGGTTAATATTATAACAAGTGATAATTTACACACTATAGGTGGTTTAAAGGGACAACCGATTGCTATTTGTAGAGGATTTGATGTAAATAAAATATTAGTTGTGGGTGCCGGTTTAGATGTTTATGAGACCACTGAGTCAGCAAATTTTTCAATGTTTATAAATAGATCAATTATAGGTGAATTACCACAAATATATTATGGAATGGTTTATCATTCTAACGGATATTTGTATCTTAATAATGGTCAACGAATTATAAAAGTTAATTCATCGTATGAAAGTGTTGGCGCTTCTAATAAAATATCAAAGGTTGTTAGATGGCTTAAAGAAGATTATAATGGTGATTTGTTAACGTATAATGTAGATAGGAAAAAGATATCAAAATATGATGTAAATTTAAATTTTGTAACAGATGTATACATTGATGCGGGTACCAGTATTGATGTCGATGCGTATGATATTAGCGACATTGTAACAAATTGAATTCTAGTTAAGATTTCTAACGAATCATTGAAAATAATATGTACAGATTTCCTATTACAATCGATAAAACCAAAGTACAAAGCGTTAATAATAGCACGAGCTTTATTGACGTATCAGGCAAAGTTTGGACTGCCGCTGGTAATGCCAAGCTGAGTACAGGAGATTATGAATTTGCTCCTGCCTCTGGTGTTTTTGATGGAGTCTCTGGAACTTATATATTAACACCAGATCATGCAGATTTTGCTACGGGTACAGGCGATTATACCATTGATTTGTGGTTTAAAACAACACAAGTTGGTTTTGGCATGTTGTTTTATCAAGGAGATAATGATGGCAATCCAGGTAACATAGCTCATCTTCTTTATGTTTCTAGTAGTAAATTGTATTGGTTTCCAGATTATAAATCGTATCCCTCACACACCACACTTAGTTCAATTAACAATGTTAATGATAATATTTGGCATCATGTGGCCTGTGTAAGATATGGGGATGTCTTTACTTTATACGTCGATGGTATTTATCAAGCATCTGTCACCTTAACAGGATATTTTGCTCTAGATTCTACTTATCCTGTAACTATTGGGAACATGAATACTGGTACTCTAGGTTCTTTTAATGGTAATATTGATGAATTTAGATTTTCAAAAGGAATAGCTCGTTGGACATCAGGATTTATTCCTCCAACATCTAAATATTCCAGTGATTCTTACACAAAGATATTGTTACATTTTGGAGATGATCTTACTAATTTTTCGTACTTGTTCAATGAACTCTGCTCTTCTATTCCTTCCGGATTCTGGTCACATGTTGTTGATACAACTACAGGGCTGGATATTCGATTTTTTGATACGGATGGTGTAACTGAATTGAAGAGAGAGATAGTTCTATATAATCCTGGAACGAGTAAAGTTGAGGCATGGGTACAAATCCTATCACTAGGTACTGCTGCTAATAAAGTCATTTACTGCCAGTACGGTGGAGTCACAAGATCTAATGATACAACGGTATGGTCTGATTTATCAGCAAAGGAGAATTGGCATTTTCAGGACAGTTATAATGGTGCTTTAGGTTTAGTGAATGGTACCAATTACGGCACTACATTTGGCTTAGGTAAGATCAATAGGGCCATTTCGTTGAATGGGTCGGCTTATGTTGATATGGGCGCTAATATCTCTTTTTTGTCATCGGATAGTTTTGTTCTTTCTGCTTGGATAAAAACAAGTAGCACTGGATATACTGAAATAATGCGAAGAGGGGCATCAGCAGGTCCTTATTATATACTCGATGTTACAGACACTAATGTAGCAAGATTTATAATTAAAGATAATAGTGGAAATTCCTCTCAAGCTCTAGGTCTAACAAATATTGTTGATGGTAATTGGCATTTAGTGGTAGGAGTTCGAAATGTTGTAACAGATAAACTTTTTATATATGTTGATGGAGTCGAGGATTCTGGTGGCGGATCATCAGACACTACAACAGACAATTTTACTAGTTTTGCAAATAATCTAAATATTGGTAGAAATCCTTTCCCAGCTGAATATTTTACTGGATTTATTGATGACGTTCGGATATTTAAGTCCTCTTTTTTATCTGATTGGATAAAAACTGAATACAACAATCAAAATGATCCTGCTACGTTTTCATTATGTAGTGCAGAAGAAGATGTTACAAGAATATACAAATTTCCTATTACAATAGATAAGACTAAAGTTCAAGGTACAAATTCCAATTTTGTGTATTTGTTTTCTGAATTCTGCTCATCTATCCCTGCCGGTTTCTGGGCTCATGTTATAGATACAACTGGTCTTGATATAAGATTTTTCGATACAGATAGTGTGACTGAATTGAAAAGAGAGATAGTCTTATACAATCCAGGAACGAGTAAGGTAGAGGCATGGGTGCAAATCCCGTCACTCGGTACTGCTATTAATAAAATTATTTACTGCCTATATGGTGGATCTACTAAAGCTAATGATTATGATTTATGGGACAGTTTAGTACCGAAAGGCATTTATCACTTACAGAGTTTATCTGATTCTTCTACACAGAACGTCAGCCTGACTAATGCCGGAGCTTCTTCTACTATAGGACAGATTGAAAATGGGTATAATTTTAATGGCAGTAGTTATGCTTACAGAACTGATACAGATGATAAGCAAGACATAACAGGCTCATTTACTTTATCGGCTTGGATAAATCTAAGTAGCTATGGATACGCTACTATTATAGCAAAAAGGCAAAACGGTTCTGGAACACATAATTACATTTTTGATGTAGATCCTTCGGGGTATATTGTCTTATTTAACAATGGTTTGTCACCAAGTTCATTAACTTCATCTGTGACTGTTCCTACTGGGTTATGGTCTTATGTAACTGCTATTTACAATGGCTCTACTGTAAAACTATATATCAACGGAATTGAACGAGGGTCTCAATCTGTAACAGGAACTCCTATAGCTGATTCTGGACCCTTTGGGATAGGGGCAGATTATCCAGGCTCATGGACGGATTTCTTTTCTGGAAAAATAGACGAAGCACGAGTTTTTGCATCGGCTTTATCTGCTGACTGGATTAAAACAGAATATAACAATCAAAATAGTCCTGTTACATTTGCTGTATGCGGTGTAGAACAAATAGCTGCTATTGCTGCAGATTTTTCAGCAGTGCCATTGACCGGTGATGCAAGTCTCCTTGTTAATTTTACAGATCTTTCTACAGGAATGCCGATATCTTGGGATTGGGACTTTGGTGATGGATCGCCTCATTCTACAACACAAAATCCATCACATGATTATCAAAATGCAGGCATATATACTATAATATTAATTGCATCAAATTTAACATCGACTGACATTGAAACAAAAGTCGATTATATCACTATTAATATGGTCGCAGATTTTTCAGCAACGCCCATTATAGGACCTGCGCCGTTAACAGTCAATTTCGCAGATTTGTCTGTAGGTAATCCGACAAGTTGGGATTGGGATTTTGGTGACAGTACTCTTCATTCAACAATGCAAAATCCAAGTCATATTTATACTGCGCTCGGTGCATTTACTGTTACTTTAATTTCATCTAGAGGAACGACAGACACAGAAATTAAAAGCAATTATATTACTACTAGTATTTTTCAGAGAACATTAAACACATTAACATCTGACACTGATTCAGAACGTCAAAATTATAACACTGCTGTAATTGTTGAACCCGATGGAAAACGCGTTGTTTTTTATGAAAAACAATTAAAATCTGGTCTAACTAATTATTCGCCAATAACTGCTTTTTTAACATGGGACATGCCATTTACAATTCACGTTCCTGCTGGTTCAGGTTCTATAAATGCAATATCTGTTTCATGGTCTGCTGTTGATGTTTATGCTACGCACGACACGTATCAATTATTGTATGTATCTAATACAGGTACAGTCACTATTACAGATGTATGGGACTCAGATTTAGTTAAAGATGTAATAATTTTAGCTTTTGTTTATTCTGGAAGTAGTGAAATAACATTGCTTGAAAGATGGGAAAAAGTTGGAAATTATATTTCTGTTAAATCACAAACCTCTCCGGGAGTATGGGATAGTAAAGAATATACGCTCAATGTAGGGGAACAACCAAAAGCGTTTATTGATGTTACTGGTAAGATTTATTTATCTTATTTAAAAGACAGTGCTGTATTTGTAAGAATTATTGATTTTTCTGATCCTTTGACATTAAGTTACCTACCTCATACTATTGTTAGTGCGAATATGCTCCAGATAAATATGAATCCCTATCCGCAAAGTTCATTGCCTGTGTCTCTGGGAAGTGGATACGAGGGAGTTGTTACTGCTCCGCAGGGAGTCGATCTGTATCCATTTGCTTATTATGGAGTAGGTTATAGAAAAGTACTGGGAGTTTATCAGCCATTCATGTATTTACCATATTTAACTGGAAGTTATTTGTCTTATATTAACTATCCATATTATGTAGAATTTTTTAGATACACAGGTGGAAGTTATGTATTAGTGACTTCAATTGCAGTATATGATTTACTTGCTGATTTGAGTAGTTTAAATAGATGGTTTCAATGGACGTATGGAACTGATACATTTTATGTAGGTGTCAGGGTGAATAATAAGTTGATTAATACGCCATATACTACGTTACCAGCAAATTATGGAATATTAAAAGTTTTTGATCCATTTGAGTTACAAACATTTCCTGATCCAACTCATATTACTGATGAGATCATTGAACGACCAACAAGTGTTGGGTTGGGATCAGGACACGAAGGAATTATTTCAAAAACTTTTGAATATGAAACTATCCGAGACTATAAAACAGACAACAAAGATACTGGTCTTAGTCAAGGATACCAAGGAATAATTGAAAAAACATCTGAATTTGAAACAATTCGAGACTATGAATCTGATAGCAAGGATACCGGTCTTAGTACAGGATATGTTGGAATAATCACAGTTTCATCGTAAGGGAGAATATATGCTAAAATTAAAAGGTCGGTACGACTGGCAGCTTATCAACAAGGATACAGGAAACGTTGATCAAGAGGGATCACAATGGAATACTGTAAACGATTACATGCTTATTCCACTCCTACAATTATCTAGTGCTTTTACATTTCAGGCACCAAATAGTGGTTATGGTCCATATTTTCATATTCTTTTGTCAGACACTGTGCCATCATCAGGAGACTACAGAAGAGCCGGTGCTACTTCGTATTTCAATATTCTCGCTAGTGGTGTTACTACTGAGGTTCTTGATACGACGTTAAATTTTCGTAGATCAGAACATAATTTTTCTCCACCTGTTGGTTCTCCAAGAACAATTCAGTTAATCGGTATTGATTTCTATCGTCAGTTTGTAGGTCAGTTAAATTGGATTTCTTTTATTCAGTTATCAACACCTATCACACAGAACACAAATCAATATCTTTATGTTAAGTACACGATTTATGTTTCATATACATCAAATACGAATGATTTAAATTCTCCATCAAATAGGTATATTGACTACTATATCAACAAAGGTGCTTTGATATATGGTCCCTATAACAACAATACTACGTTAGACATATTGATAGGCAAATACAGTGATGCATATCCTGCTAGTACATGGAGGTATTTTTCTGTTACTCCATTCATTGAACCAGAAGATAAAAATAATTTGGCAAGGTCAGTTTATATCATAGCGAATTGCGTGCCTTCTGAAATAACAAACTATGGGGCGGTTTTTGCGGCGAATTATACTTACGATTTTGTAGTTGCTGATATACCTGGTCCATTAGGATGTATTGCTTTTCCTAGAGGTCCAATGTCGTATAAGGAAGGTGGAACTTCTCCACCAACAACATTCTTTGACGTAACTTTCGGATACAACAAAGTGAAAGATAATCTTCCATCATTTTCTCGTGTTTTCGTTCATCCTGAAAGTCGAATAGGGCAGATATTCAGTGATCCTTCATATCCACCGGAATCCTTTGGTACAGTCACTCCATCAGGTACTCCAACTAACAAATATCCGATTGTCACACGTATCAAGATAACAAAGACAGGTGATGCTAGTGATGTTATTGATGATACATTTACAGTTTCTGGGCCGCCAACTGATACATTAACTACAAATTCCAGCCAGGATCATTTGGTCGATGAGTTGGTTAGATTCACAACGACAAATACATTACCTAGTCCACTACTTGCTGATACTAGCTATTACATTGTATACAAGAGTGGAACGAGCATGAAGGTAGCCACATCTCAAGGTGGGACACCAATAACTCTCAATGATGCAGGAACAGGAACGCACACCATTATACGGTGGAATACCGGAAAGTATCAGTTGGAGTTGGAACCTTGGTACTTGAACGGAGCTCTCAGGCAGATGGTCATGGCAATTGATGCTGATAATAAAGTACAGCCTGCAGTTTATGATGACAGTTATGATACAGGAGAGGGTGGTTCAGTTTGGTCGGCATCGAATCCTGACTTGGTAGAGGGATGGATCAAGATAGGAAATTATCTCTGGACAGTTCAAAAGAGCAGGGTAAACAATGTTTTGAATATATGCCGGTGGTATTTCTGGAGTATTGAGACATCTAAATCTTTTAAAAAATTCGGTACTTCTTCGACAGTATTTTGCAAAATGGTCGCAATAGGAACAGACATCTACATAGGAACTAGTGATGGGATTTATAAATATGATACGACGAATCCAACAGTAGCACCTGCATTGATAACTGTTGCTGGTATTATTGATACCAACATTCAAGATTTGGCACTTGATCCGGTAACAGGTAAATTGTGGTCAGGACATACTACCGGCTTGTCCAAAATAGATGCAGGAGCACTTACTGCAACACAGTATATTTCCGGAACAGGAAATGCGTTGGAAGGAATGTCTGCCAATGACTGTAACATTCAAGCAGGACAGATTGATGTTTACAATGGAAGAGTCTTGCGGGCAGGTCTTAATGGTACTGATTATGATGCTAGTAGTGATATCCATTTAGCAGTATGGGTTATGGATGATGGTATAGGTTGGTTCATAATAAACGTGGCAGCTGATGCCCAATATGGGGGACGCATAAGAAAAGGAACCGACAATATTGTGATACGATCTCCATCTGCTTGGTATCAATATTCAGTTACTGTTACAGGTAAAGGGACTGGATCAAAAACACAATTGCATACTATTGCTGGGGTTACTTACTATAGTTACAAACTTAACTGCCAGATGCAACAGCTTTCTGATACCTGCTATTTAATGCCTAATATCCATGTTTATGTTGGAGGATATAAGTTCTATATTGAGCTCTATTACATAGGATCATCTGTTGTAGATATTAATAGAGGAGATACAGTTTATACTCCCACACAATATCCATCATATTTCTTTGCATCTGGAGCTATTCCTATCGATGTTAATGGCAATGGTGTATTTATAGGTATGACTGGTCCAATCATAAGTTCTATCGGTAGTAGATTAGGTACACAATTCAAATTTGGGTGGAATGGAGCAGCTTGGGTAAAAGATAATTCAGGAGAGAGATACATTCCAAAAACAGGAACGCACACTTTGCTTGATGGGACTTCCGTAGCTTTTAATAATGCGACCTTGAAACCATGGGATACACAGTTTGTAGTGTCGGAAAGATTCACTTATTGCTATGGACCCTATAAGTTCAAGGATAATTTGCAAACTGTTAATATGAAAGCAAGGCAATACGCCTGCTCAGCAAGATTAGTTGATTCTGCTGCGGTCTCTGTTCCTGGCGCTGCTGCCTACACATATCATATTCCTGCAACATCAGATCCTGATTTCAGGGAGCTCGATACCATTGATTTTCTGACGGAGGTATACGAGGGCGCAACAAGATATACAAGGCATGTCATACCTTCTCAAGTTGCTTTCTCTTCAGATTATACAACGGATATTCTGACCGTTGGTGTTGATATCGCTACAGGCACACCCTGTATGGTATATTCGCCGTCTGGTTATCTCCCTAGATTTTTAGTTGATCAGGCAATCTATTATGCTATTCGTGTAGATGCAACAAGAATAAAATTGGCATTGACCTATGCAGATGCGTTGCTGGGTACTGCTATCGATATAGTTGACAATGGTTCAGGAACATGTTATTTACAGCAACCCGTTCCTACCACTGGTACTTACTATGCAGGAACAAACGGTGTTTTTGTGTTTGCTGCTGCTGACGCGGGAAAGAATTTGACATTGACATATACGTACACACTTTTTAACTAAGGGAGATAACTATGGACAAGCCCATGATTATTGGTGAACTTGCCAAGATTAATTACAGGATTGATCTGTCAGAAACAGAAATTAAAAAAGACAGTCCTGACAGAGAAGTTATCAAGGCGAACATTGAAGAAATAAACAATTCAAATTTTAAAATACTCGGTGATTTATTTGGAACACCAACAGGTATTCCACTCGTTTTTAGATAACAGAAAAATATGAGTATTCCTGTAGTAGATCGAACAGAATATCCTATTAGTAGCTTAGGATTAGAGTCTATCCCGAGTAGCGTTATTGTGGGATCGACTCTGTGGACCATGTTTTCCTCTTTTGGAAATCTATTCCTCAAAGAATATGAGGGCAGTCTGACTAGGCGAGTCCGTATTAATATTTCTCACTTCAATCTCTCGATAGCTCTCAATTCTGATAATTCAGTTAATCCAGATAGGTTTTGGTTATGGGAAATTACTCCGGCAAATGTCCTTAATTTAGTGGAGATCGAACCACATTCTAATGCAGATCCAATAATTGTAGATGTCGTACAACTTAAAACAAATGTATTGCGCGTAAAGTCAGTAGTTATTGCAGATCAATATGTTAATGTTTTTTGTTTAAACAACACGTCGCCAAAAACACTCGATTTGTTGGTGTATCAAAATGTAAAATCGACGGTAATTGATTACACAGCGTCTAATTTTTATTGGAACACGACAAGATTAGAAGATTTAGGCGCTGATTTAATATCATCACCGGCACAATTTTTTATTTCTACAATAAATGTTGCATCACCGTCTAATGTAGAAGAAGATGAATACACATTTGAAATTCCACAAATAACGACGATTGAACAAGTGCCGTCGACGATGACTGTTCATTTAATATGGGATACTATTACAGGTGTCGATACGTATATTTTACAACGGTCAAAAGAAGATCCTCTTTTTCTCACACCGACAGAAGTTTATAGGGGATCATTGACTGATATAAATGATACGATAACTGATGGAAATTTTACTTATTATTACAGAGTAAAAGCTAGAATTGATGATGCAGCATTAGAATCTGATTGGTCTGCAACTCAAAGTTTGTTTGTCATCGAAGTCGTTGCTGCAGATTTTAGTGCAGTGCCCATGTCGGGTGATGCAAGTCTCCTTGTTAATTTTACAGATCTTTCTACAGGAACGCCGATATCTTGGGATTGGGACTTTGGTGATGGATCACTTCATTCTACAATACAAAGTCCAAGTCACACGTACACTATAGCTGATAATTATACTGTTAGTTTAACGGCAGCTAACGGTTTTAGTTTTGATACTGAAACAAAAACAGATTACATTACCGTTAATATTTTGGCTAATTTTTCTGCAAGTACAACTATTGGTAATACGCCATTGATAGTTAATTTTACGGATTTATCATCAGGCGTGCCGACGAGTTGGGATTGGGATTTTGGTGATGGGTCGCCCCATGATACTACTCAAAATCCGAGCCATACATATACAGAAGCTGGAATCTATACAGTCATTTTAATAGCAACTAGAGGATTATTTTCTGATATTGAAACGAAAACTAATTATATCACTTCAAATATAGTCGCAGATTTTATTGGATCGCCGCTTGTCGGTACTGTTCCATTAATTGTTAATTTTACAGACACATCTGTCGGTGTGCCAACGAGTTGGGATTGGGATTTCGGTGATGGATCGCCTCATGATACTACTCAGAATCCTACTCATGTATACAATTCTCAGGGATCTATAACTGTTACGTTAATAGCATCTAAAGGTTTATTAAGTGACACTGAGGTCAAAACTAATTATTTAACTATTACTAATATTGACATTAGTTATAAGAAAATATTTGCGACATTAAGAACTAATAGACATGTTGTAAAACAATTAGATGCTGAAATAGTGCCCGTAATATATGATAATAATTATTTTGGTATGTTTACTGTTCCAGGTGGTGGATCAACAGGTTTGAATTATCCTTCTGGTATAACTGTAGATTTTTTAAATAATGTGTATATTTGCGATTTTGAAAATATGAGAATCGTGAAATTAAATAAGAATTTACTTTATATCGGGCAACTCAGTACGGCAACAACTATCGGTAAACCTTGCGCCATAATGTTTGATTATGATACTAGATGTCTATATTTTACAGGTGTCAGATATCATTCAATTGAGGGCGATGATTTGTATATGTATCTCGGCGTCGAAAAATGTTCGACAGATTTAACTGACGTAAAATATTCAAGCGACGTATTAGGCATTAATAGACGATTAATTCGAAATGATTTAACTTATAAACCAAATGGTATTTGTAAAGGCTATTTACCTAATGAAATTTTGATTACAGGAATTAGACATGTTATTTATAGTACTATTGAGTCATTGACGACTTTTACGTCTGCGACAGAAAAGTATATAATCGGTGAAGATATCCAATATTTTAGGGGAATTATAAAACATTCAAATGGCGACTTATATTTAAATATTGGCACACAGATTATAAGATCAAACTCTACGTTTGTAAATATTGGTGATTCAAATTACGTATCGAAAGTTTTATACGGACTAAAAGAAGATCATCGCACGGGTGAAATATTAACATATAATGCTGATATACAGGCATTAATAGCTCTTGATTCTGACATGAATTTTGCAAACGAACTTTATAAAGATTCTGGCAATACAATTGCTACATCTTTTTATGATGTATTTGATGTTACTGCTAATTATATAGGATTACCTCGTGATATAGAAAGCATTTTAAATAATTATATTAGTCGTGGTACTTTTCCATTCTGGGCAACATTTGATGAACCAGCTCATTCGACGGGATTTTCACCAAATTTTGCAACTCAAGTTTATAGCGCAATTAATAGAATACAATTAATCAATTTTTCAGGTCTTGAATTAGTTGGTGATAGTTCTTTATTATTGATTACAGGCGAAACTGGAAGAGTTGAGGCAGCGCCTATACACGTTTATGATTTAAGAATTACGGGAGATTTAACCGTTATCATTTGGCACAAATGGGATGGTGTTCCCAGTTCGAACGGCTGGATGCTAGACTGTTCAGGCAATCTTTCAAGCGGATTAGAAGCCGATAATATCTTGTATGGGATCCAGACGACTAATCCCGGTAATATCACGATAATGCACGAAAATGGTTCGGGAATTTTAACATCGCAAACTACGCCTGTCGTATTTCCCCGTGATAGTTTGACACACATGCTAATGGTTCGTCGTAATGCGACATTAAAACAATATGACATTAGAGTCGATAATGGTTCTGTTTATTCGTTTACGTATTCAGACAATCCGACAGGTGGAAGTAATGCGACGTTATCGATTGGTGGCAAGACAGCACCTCGAGCTGAAGGTAAATATTATGATGCATATGTATTTGCAGACCTTTTAAGCGACAGTGAAATTGATACGTTTTATGCTTATGGATACTCAGATAAAACATGGTTTGACACGACGGCTTGGAATAGTATTTCTGGTTCCGGTCATATTTCATGGAAAGTAGTATAGCATGTTATATTATGTCAACTTTGACATAGATAGTAATACATTTCTCCCAAATGATGTTAATAATCCAATGGGATGGTTAGATTTTGTTAATGGTCCTGCCGGAACATATTATTGTCGAGGTATTAGAGATGATAGTACTAGAGTGCTATATTTAGCTGATAAAATATTATTACCGTGGAGTTTAAGCGCATTCGGTGCTTGGCGCATGAATGTGTTGACGATAACAGGAACTATTGCGGCATTTTCAAATTCATGGTCACTTTCTGGTGGTATTGTATCAGCTACTAATATAATTATTCAAGGCGCGGGCTCTGTTAGAAGTTATAATTTTTATGATGTACATTTTATTGTCGACCAACAAATAATTATTAGTAGTACATTAGGTAATGCTATTAACATTTATTTCAAAGGTTGTATTGCCAGGTGTGATTCAATCGATGTTGATGGTTCAACACCACAAACTATCCTCAATGGATTAAATTTTAGGGATAGCATGTTAGAAGTTAATTCAAATGTTAATAGAGGAAACGAATTTAGAAATTCTGTATTTAATAGACCATTATCGGCTTGGAGCAGCGTGAGTAGTATTGTTAATTGTCAGTTTAGTTGGATACCGCCGACGTGGCCATTATGGAGTGCAGTTAAAGATTCTTGGAAATATTCTGATTTAGGGACGGGAATAACAATTACTGCTACAGGGTCTTTTACAAATTATGAATTTGATTTATTTGGAAATTTAAGATCGACAGCTGCGGGCATCGGTGCGTTTTATTTTGACGTCAGTAATTATCGATTATTTTTAGTCCAACGAATAAATAGGCACGTTATTAAGAGGTTAGACTCTAATGTGGCGCCCGCAATATTTGATGGAGAATATTATGGTATTTACGGTGAGGCTGGAAGGTTAAGATTTCCATCGAGTGTAACGACTGACGGTGCAAACATATTTGTTTGCGATTATAAAAATAACAAAGTGATTAGATTCGATAAACAACTTAATTTTATATATAGCTATGATACCGCATTGACGATGAATGATAGACCGTATTTGATTTATTATGATAGTGCAACGACTGATTTATATGTTTTAAGGGTAACTGCAAATTTTTGGGACATGAAACTTGAACGTTTAGGATACGATAATGATGGATTTACCAGTAAAAAAGTTAGTGATTATTTGGGAAAAATGATAAATGGATTAATGCCAACTGCAATATGTAGAGGGTTTAATAGTAATGAATTTTTAGTGTGTGGTCTTGGCAATGACATTTATAAAACGACTGAAACAGTAAATTCATTTTCGTCGTTTACTAATCAATCAATTACAGGTCAAGATTCAGTAAGATATTTTGGAATGATTAAACATTCAAATGGATATATTTATTTAAATACTGGTTCACAATTAATAAAAGTAGATTCTACATTTGAAAATGTCGGTGATTCAGATATTATTGCGAAAGCCATATCGGGATTAAAGGAGACAATTAATTCTAAGTTATTGATATATAATAATGATTTATTGACAATTTTACGATATGATGTTAATTTAAATTTTGTTGAAGAAGTATTTAAACATAGTGGTAGCGCTATTGCAGTAGATGCTTTTGATATTGTTGATTTTATAGAAATTGATTTAATGTGAATTTAAGACCATGATAATAAATCAGGGTCTTTTTTTGTGAACATGACGATTTTTTCAGTAAAAGATGTAATTGAGGCATAATAATGTTATTGATAATTGAAGGAATCCACAATACTGGTAAAACAACACTAGTTGAAGCATTACAATCTTATTTTAAGACTTTTACATGCCGAAGATCATTTCCAGAACTAATAAGCGCTAAGAATTCTCAAGTAACAGATTTTTCTTTTGGTGTAAATTGTTGCGTGACATGGTTTGCAAAGACCGTGACAGACAATATTTTATTTGATAGATTACATGTGTCAGAGTATGCTTATAGTGTTGCCATTAGACAGGCTAGCGAAGTAGAAGCTTTTAAAAATTTTAGAATGATTGATACTGCGTTATCAAAATGCAATGTTAAAATGGTATTTTTAACATGTGATTACGATATTATTTGTGGTAGATTAAGCGAAAAAAATCAAGTTTACAATAAAGAAGATTTTGAATTATTAACAACATTGTTTGATAAAGCACAAAATGCTACTTTAATAAAATCAATTATTATTGACACGGGTAAATTTAATCAATCAGCAGTAATTGATGTTGTAATGGGCTTTTGCAACAAGGATGAATAATGAAATTAGCAGCTGAACAAAAACTGAGAGCTTATGCTGATAGAATTAAGATAGCTAATCAATGTCTAATGACATTGCAAATTGATCTCACTGATTATTGTGTCTGTAAGTGTAAAGGTTGCGACCACTGGAAATGGCCGGTTAAAACAAAAATTGATAAAAATATTTTGTTAAAGAATGTATTACCTTATTTAGAATACTTTGATTCTCTACAATCTATTGTTTTCTCAGGCGGTGAACCATTGCTTTATCCTGAAATCGAAAGTGTCGTTCGTGAACTAAAACAAGTGCATGGTCTTAATATAGGTATAATAACATCTGGATTAGCATGCGCATCATTAGACTGGGAGTCATTATCAGGAGATTGCAGTTGGATAAGATTTTCAACTGATGGATTTACGGCAGAAAATTATGCTAAAACTCGCGGTGTCGATATGTTTGAGCAGTGGACAAATAATTTAAAAACATTATTAAAAGAGAACGAGAAAACGCAATGTAAAACACGACTAAATGTAACAATACATGATTATAATAAGTGTAATTTTGCTGATAATTTAGTAGATTTTTTAATTGAGAACGATATTGACACTGAGATATATTTTTGGCTTTCGAGAGATATTATAAATAAATTACATTCTTTTTATGGTCCTAATGAGGATTATAAAACTAATTTGATGATCATTATTTCGTTAGAAATGTCAAAGATTTTTGGTCATCCTAAAAGTGCGACATTACAACTTGATAAGAAAATAAACTTAGATAATGTGTATAAACATTACGATACTTTAATCAATTATGAATATCATTCATGCTATATTCCAAAAATATTCGGATTAATAGCGTCTGATGGAAATGTGTTTCCATGTTGTTACATGTACGAGCCCGTATTTTCAATAGACAATCAACAGACTAAATTCGTAATTGGAAATATTAATGAAAATAATTTACGGCAAATATATGAAAGCGATAAATACCTCGAAGTTTTAGACGCGTTTATGAACTGCGATAAAAAGTTTTCTCAATGTAAATTTTGTGATAGGTTCGATCATATTAACGCTTATTTAAATCATTATCAGGTCGTTGATGCAGCTAACAATCCAATTTTTCTATGAAATTTTCATTATTACAGCAAAAAGTTCATGATATTGAACAGCAGATATTTAATTGTGATAAATGTCAAGAATTGTATGATTTAAGAATCAAAAAAATACACAATTGTCCGGTTTTAGGATTTGATTCAAGACATTACGCTAAAGCTACAGTCTGTTCGATTTGTGAGGCGCCAGGGATTTATAAACCACAAAAAGGCGAAATTTTTATTAATAAGCTTGAAGATTTTCATAAAATGTATGATGATAGAATCCAGAATGTAGCATTAATTGGCAAACGCTTATTTGAAATATTTCAAAGGGCCGGTTTGACGTGGAATGACATACAGCACTTTAATGTAGTTTGCTGCAGTCCACCAAATTATCGTAAACCACAAATAGATGAAATTGAGAATTGCTTGCAATTTTTATCAGCGCGTATTAACTTATTACAAAAAGTAAAAGTAATTATTGCATTTGGTACTGTTGCAAAGAGTACTGTAAAGAGATTAAATTTGAAAAAACCAATGGTTTTTTCGTACCATCCAAGTTACATAAGCACATACATGCTAGAAAACGAAAGAGACAATTATATAAATGAGATAGCAAAAAACATTAAAAAATATTTATGAACAGTCAACACGTGATTCAATTGATAAATGGATTTGCTATTATTGTTAATGAGAGAGAATTTAAACGTGCTAGAAGACGATTTATTAGTTTATTTAATTTTAATACATTTTTGACTATAACGGACATTCATCGTCACAAAATAACAGTTCCAAAAGCACATATTTTAATGTTTGAGCATTATAATGAAGATGAAATCAAGATCCAAAAAGATAATTAAGAAAAATTTTATAAATAGCGTTCCATTACCGGCGACATTTGATAAGACTTGTCAGCTTTTAAAATTAAAATTTTCTGTTAAACATATAAATTATATCACTAATAACGGTATTATACAGTATGGTTGGTTAATATCAAATGAACAGGCAATTGATGAGGCGATTTATTTATTAAAAGTACAGGCTGCTCCAGTATACATTCTCGGTGAATTTGCAAATGCAATAGTGAGATGGGATGTAACAAAAGTAAATATGACCGGTGGTTTGTGGAAGAACGGTAAAGAAATAGATACGATTAGAACTGACGATTTTAACGTTGTTAAAAATAAATTGGTTGAATGGTATAAGATGTCAAAGGAGTGACTATGATATATGATTACCAGTGTGAATGCGGAAATACACAAGAAGAAATTCATGGTATGAATGAAAATCCAATCATAAATTGCAATAAGTGTTCTAAAACAATGCAACGTGTTATTACTGGTGGAACAGGCGTAATTTTTAAAGGTGGTGGATGGCCGTCAGCTGATGCAAGATTTAAAGATTCTATGACAAAGAAAAGCGCTCATAAAGGTCAAAAAGCTAAAAATCATAATAAGTCAATAACAAAATTAAGTGATCTACAGTAATCTTCAACGTAAAATGCTTAAGTAATTTTGATGAATTTACATACAAATTTAAATTCTTATAGTCAATAAGTATATTATTGATTGTAGATAGGTTTTTGATGCTTTCTGTGTCAATCTAAATGATTATAGTACTATAGATGGAGAAAAAGGATGGCAAGTCAAAGAGGAAAATACGATGAAAGTTCAATTCAACAGCTTGACGATCGTTCACATGTAAGACTACGGCCGGCGATGTATATTGGTGATACAGGTGCATTTGGATTGCACCATCTTGTATATGAAGTCGTAGATAATAGTATCGATGAAATTACAAATGGTTATGGCAATAAGATTTCGTGTGTCATTCATAAAGATGGATTTGTTACTATAGTAGATAATGGTCGAGGCATTCCTGTCGGTATTCATTCAGACACAGGTAAGCCCGCAGCAGAAATGGTTATGACATCTCTTCGATCTGGTGGTAAATTTGATAGTACATCTTATAAGACAGCTTCAGGTTTACATGGAATTGGCGTTTCAGCAGTGAACTTTCTATCAGATACTTTAGATCTTACGATTTGTCGTGAAGGTTTTTATTGGCATCAAACTTACAAAAAGGGCCAAATTGCTACGCAATTTACTAAAGGTATTGCAACCGACAAGACGGGAACTGTCGTTAAATTTAAACCTGATCGTACAATTTTTCAAACTGTAGAATTTGAATATAAAATTTTACATGATAGATTGAAAGAATTAGCATATTTAAATAGAGGCGTCAGGATTGAGATAGTTGACGAGAGGACAGGCGAAAAAGATGAATTTTATTCTGATGGTGGTATTGTTGCTTTTATCGAAGAGTTAAATAAAGACAAAGAAATTCTCAGTCCGATTATCCATCTTGATGATGAAGTTAAAGTTAAGAATGATGTGTTGGGACGGTATGATATTAGAATTGAAATAGCTTTTCAATATAATAAAGCATATTCAGATGTAGTTTTTTCATTTGCGAATAATGTTCATACAAGAGATGGTGGGTCGCATTTATCAGGTTTTAAATCGGCATTGCTTGAGGCAATTATTAAATATGCTGAAAAACAAAAGTTATTTAAAGGTCTAGATATTAGACCTACTCCACGAGATGTTCTTGAAGGACTGGTTGCAATCGTTTCTATTAAACTTCCTAATCCTGAATTTGAAGGCCAAACAAAATCTACACTTGGCAATCCTGAAATCAAAGAAATTGTTTACAATCAGGTACTTGATGCAATTACATCGTATTTTTCAAGTAATGATGATACGGCGATGTTGATTGCTAGTAAAGTTTCGCAAGCCTGTATAGCAAGGGAAGAAGCAAGGAAGGCTCGTGATGCAGTTCGGAGAAAAAATGTTTTGTCATCAACAATCTTGCCTGGCAAGTTGGCTGATTGCTCAAGCAAGAATGTTGATATTTGCGAAGTTTTTGTGGTCGAAGGTGACTGCTTTAAGGGCGATACATTGATTCATACGAAAGAAGGACTTAAGCGGCTTGATGAAATTAAGACTGGCGATATGATTTATACGCATATGCATAGATACAGACCTGCCTTAGAACGAAAACCAAAAGTAAAAAGAAAGAAATGTCGAATTACTATACAAGGGAAAACTTTTGTTTGTTCAGAAGATCATCTTTGGGGAGTACTTCGAGCTAATAGTGAAGTTTGTGAGTGGGTGCCGGCTCGTGAATTAACAACAACTGATTTGTTAGTTAAGACTGTGTTACCGGGCGATGAATATTGTAAGGTTGTTGATATTCGAGAGTTTATTGAATGAAATACTTAGGGTATGCTCTTGATTTAATTAACATTGACCGAGAAGGAAAACTCAAATGGCTCAACGTGTAACAATCTGTGTTTCATGTGGTGGCCGCAATCTTGAGACTATCAATGAGATTAATCCGGATACCTACGAGGCTAATATGGATGTAATTCTTAAGTGCAAAGACTGTTTCCATGAAGCCCAGTATCAAGTCACTTCTCATCATTTTAAGAACCTACGCCGTCGTGGTTTTGTTCGATAGTTTTTCGTATTTCATTTTATGAAAATAATCCCCAGAAAGTAGTTAGGGAGGATCAGTTGAATAAATTGATAGCAGTAAACTATACGTATTGTCATCCAGAAAAAATTGAGTTTTTTGAAGATGATGAAGAGTTGCACGATATTGACGTCGAAGAAGACCATTCATTTTTGATAGATGGTGGTTTTGTTGTTCATAATTCTGCAGGTGGCTCTGCAAAGATGGGACGCAACAGAGTTTTTCAAGCAGTTTTGCCATTACGAGGGAAAATATTGAATGTCGAAAAGAGCGAGCTGTCTGAGATACTTGAGAATAAAGAAGTAAAAGCATTGATTGCTGCAATCGGCATAAACATTCAAACTGGTGATATTTCAAAACTTCGATATGGTAAGATTATCATCAGTTGTGATGCTGATGTCGACGGCGCTCATATTTCTTCGTTGCTATTGACAGTATTTTATAGGTTTATGAAGCCGTTATTGATGAATGGTCATGTTTATATAGCTCAACCACCATTGTATAAAGTCAAGTATGGTACAAATGATTTTTATTTGGCTGACGATGAAGCCTTGGCAGCTTGGAAAAAATCAGTGAAGAATCCAGATAAAGCAGTGATTACTCGATTTAAGGGTTTAGGAGAAATGAATCCTGAACAACTTGGTGAGACAACAATGAATCCTGAGACACGAAGATTAGCTAAAGTTATCGTTACAGACGAAGCTGAAACAGATCGAATATTTACTATATTGATGGGAAATGATGTTGATAGTCGAAGAGAATACATCGTGCAAAATGCGTTAATGATAGATGAAGATGCAATTGACGCTTAAGGAGTGAACAGATGGCAGATGAGATCGAAGATCGAGAAGAAGATCGAGAAGAAGAAATCAATATTGGTCAAGAAATTGGTCAATTTGATGTGAAATCACATGAAGTATTACCAAAGATGTATTTGGCTTATGCTTTGAGTGTCATCAAAGATCGTTCATTGCCTGATATTCGTGATGGTCTTAAGCCAGTTGCACGACGTATACTTTTTAGCATGAATGAAATGGGACTTGCACATAATAAGCCGACTAGAAAATCTGCTAGAGTCGTCGGTGATGTTATGGGGAAATTGCATCCTCATGGAGATGGATGTTGTCGAGGAAATACACTTGCAGCAGGTCTTGACGGTAATACATATCAGTGGAAAGATTTAGTAGGAAAAAGACTATGGGTATTAGCTTATGACAAACAGACTAATAGTATTATTCCTGCTGAAGCTCATTCATTCAGAGTTACAAAGCAAGTTGACAAGCTTTATAGAGTGACATTTTGGAATGATGAAGTAATCGAATTGACTGATAATCATGAATTATGTGAAATAATTGATGATTGGAAAAGAACAGATGAAATTAAAGTTGGTGATACTATTGCAAATGGTATTATAGCATCACATGAGTATGCGAAGTTTAGATCTGCTAATGATTTCTTGTCATTTAGTAAGAAAATCCATCATATTGTTGGTGAGGCAATTTATGGTGAATCGGAAATTTATCATCATATTGATGAGGATACAAAAAACAATGTTCCAAGTAATTTGCGACCGATAACAAAAGCTGAACATGAGAAGCTGCATAAGAATTATGAAATAGGGTTTGATAAAGGTCGAGAGACAATGTTTCATGGAACGACTGAATTTCGAGAAGCTACAAGAAAAAAGAATTCAGAAATAATCAAGGCTGTAAATCAAAAACACTATCTGTTTAAGGCAATAAAAATTGTAAAGTTGATTATTGAAGATGGTTTAGAGCCTACTCAGGAACTTTATGAGCAATATCGAACAAAACTTTACAATGGAACAAAGATTACAAGACTAATTGAAAATGGTCATACATTTAGTGAAGTTGTTGAATATGCAAGATCAAAAGACAAATTGAAACTCATCGACACATTAGCAGCAAAAGGTCATACTGTAGGACTACAACGGCAGCAATTTGACGATGACGATGAAATCATTCATGATAGAACGGGACAAATTGATGGTCATGTATTGAGAAATGCTTCACATGTTGTAGTTCAATGTTTGAAAGAATACGGATTGAACTTTTCAATTGAAGATTATGAAGATACTAGAGTTGATATTTGCAAAATGGACGGTGAAGGTTATGGCAATATAAATAATAGATGTTATCCTAAATTTGAAACATTGAGTGCTCGATTTAATATTACGACGACAAAAGAATTACTTGACGCATTGTCAAATAGAAATTTGATGATTGTCAAAAACATAGAAGTAATTACTGTAGACAATGAACCAGTATATGATTTTACTGTAGATAACTATGAAAACATGCTTGTTCCAGTAGGCAAAAATGAAAATGGCGAACTAAAACTAATACTCGTTCATAATTCCATATATAGTACTGCTGTCCGAATCGCGCAACCATTTACAACAAGATATCCGCTAATTATTGGTCAAGGCAATTTCGGGTCATTAGAAGATCCTCCGGCAGCAATGCGATACACAGAAATGAAGATGGCTGAAATCACGCAGGAAGTTATAGCTGACATTGACAAAGAGACTGTTGATTTTATGCCTAATTTCGATGGTACATTACAAGAACCTAAAGTACTGCCTACACGATTACCATTATTTTTACTGAATGGTTCTATTGGCATCGCTGTCGGAATGGCTACTGCAGCACCGCCACATAATTTGACTGAAGTTGTTAACGCGTTATTGGCATTTATAGACAATGAAGATGTCACTATCACTGAATTAACAAAGTTTATTAAAGGTCCTGATTTTCCATCAGGCGCATATATGTTTGATACTAATGTTGAAAGTATATATGAAACAGGAAAGGGTTCAGTGACTCTTAGGGCAAAAGCCGAAATTATCGATTCTGGAAAAAAGCAATGTATTATCATCACGGAAGTGCCTTATCAAGTAGATAAATCTAAATTGATTGCTCGTATTGCTCAATTATATCAAGATAAAGAAACAAAGTTAGAAGGTATTGATGGCATAGTCGATGTTCGGGATGAATCTGATAAGACGGGAGTTCGAATTGTAATCGAATTACGCAAGGGTGTCAAAGCAAAAATGGTTTTAAATACATTGTATCGAAGAACTGAATTACAATGTAAATATTCAATATCGATGAGAGCATTGATTAATAACATACCAAAAATGGTTGGATTAAAAGAAGTATTTTGGCATTTTCTTGATCATCGAAAAAATGTCGTTATAAGACGGGCAGAATTTGAATTAAAAAATGCTGAAAAGAAAGATCATATATTGCAAGGTTTTTTGATCGCATTTGATAATTTAGACGAATTAATTGCTAATGTTAAATCATCACGTTCAAACGAAGAAACAATTAAAAAGTTAAAAAGGTACAAGCTGTCAGATGAGCAAATAAAAGCAATTTTAGAATTGAGAATTCAACGTCTTGCACAGTTTGAACGCGATACGATTTTAAATGAACATAACACATTACTTACTAAAATTGCACAGTTAAAGCAACTTTTAGATTCTGAAGATTTGGTATTAAAAGAGATTAAAAGAGAACTTGCAGAAATTAAACAAAATTACGGAGATGCAAGACGGACGAAGATTATTAAAACTAGCCCTGATGATAATGATGAAGTCCAGATAAAAGAAATTGAAGAAATTCAAGAAGATGATGTGATTGTAACAGTCACTCATAAAGGGTTAGTAAAACGTACTCCGATTAACGAGTATAGGTTACAAAATGTAAAAGGTAAAGGACTAATAGGAGTCGACATAAAAGATGAAGATTATGTCGCAAACATTTTTCAATTATCAACTCGTGATGCTACGCTTGTTTTTACTAATATGGGTAATTGTTATAAAATGAATGTTTATGATATACCATCATTGGGACGAACTGCTTCAGGTAGTTCAATTCTTAATGTAATTGGTATGGATGAAAATGAAAAAGTAGTCAGAGTAATTCCAGTGAAAGATTTAATAGGAAAAACATTTTTGATGGTTAGTAAAAAGGGTCAAATTAAGAAATTAAAAGCTGAGAAATTACGACGACCACGATCAACTGGTACTAGAGTTATGGGATTGAATGACGATGATTCTTTAGTCGATGTAGCGTTTATTGAAAAGCCAAATATTAATGTCTTAATTATTACTAGAGACGGAGTTGCAATTAGATTTGATGAGCAGACAATTCGCACATCAGGTAAAAGTAGTGCCGGTGTTAGATCGATAAAATTACGAGATGAAAATTATATTATAACGATGAATATATTTGAAAGTGAGAAACACGAAGAACAATTCATAATGATGGTGACTGAAAAAGGTTATTCAAAAAAGACTATTTTGAGAAAATTTCGAGTTCAAAAGAGAGGTGGACGCGGAGTTATATGCATGGATTTAAATGATACTACTGGGAAAATTGTTTCGGCTGGTATTATTAAAGACGATAAAGAACAATTTATCGTTATAACGGCTAAAGGCATTTTAATACGATTACGATCTAGCCAAATTAGAAAACTCGGTCGAAATACTCAAGGCAGTAGAATTCAAAACGTGCAAAAGAGTGACCATGTTGCAGCAGTTGCTTATCTTGGTATTGTAGCGGACGATGTTAGATTTGATAATGTCCAAGATGCAGAAACAGACATGACTGAAGTCATTGACGACAAGGATGATGATAGTGAATTTATAAATGATGATGGAGAAGAAGATGACAAAGTCGATAATCGAAGAATGCCTTTCATGGATTACAAAGATTCTTGAGAATAACGGTTTTTTTATAAAACAAAATCGGCGGGAGCTTTCGCCGTTTGCGCGGAAACCATGGGCAAAATGGCGGCATTAGAAACGCCGCATATTTGCCTTGAGGAGGAAAAATGAAACGTCTTATTTGTCTTGTAGTAATCGGTGTCGCCTCTTGTAATATGCAGTATGATGGCGAGATCGTAGTCTTGAGAAACGGGAAAGTTGTGCAGCTTAAGCATCATATTGGTGAAACTTATATCATTGAGGAGCTGGATTCTGCTCAAGTAACACGGGCGGCGGCAGAATTAATGCGGAGCACGACCAAATAAAACTTTGAAAGGGGCGCACAATGGAAAAAACGGAACTGTATGAAAAAGCTATTTATTGTTGAAAGCCCAGGGAAAGTAAAGACAATTCAAAATTTTTTAGGGCCTGACTATGTAATTGTGGCATCTATAGGTCATTGTTACCAAATTGAACCAAAAGACGGAGCAATTGACATTGATAATGGATACAAACCTCATTACATACCCGTTCCTAAAAAAGAAGCAGTTATAGCTAATTTAAAGAAATTGTCAAGAGAGCATAAAGAAGTTATAATTGCGACAGATGATGATAGAGAAGGCGCAGCAATAGGTTATCATATTGCTAAGTTTGCTTTAGATAAAAAATGCGAAGTGAAAAGGATTCGATTTCAAGAAATAACAAAATCTGCAATATTAGCAGCTTTAAAATCACCGACACAAATTAATATGGATTTATATTATGCTCAACAAGCAAGATCGGTTCTTGATATGTTGGTTGGATTTAAAGTGTCTCCAATTTTATGGAGAAAAGTATGTAATGGCACGTCTGCTGGTCGAGTACAATCTATCGGTTTAATGCTTATCGTAGAAAGACAAAAGGAGATCGATAAATTTGTTTCTGAAGAATATTGGGATATTACTGGTTGGTTTTTAACCAAGAAAGACGAAGAATTAAAAGCTACGTATAAGAGTAACGAGAAATTGACTACAGAAGATCAAGTAACTAGTATTATTGATTCTATAAGTAAGGTAATTGGTTGGTCTGTGAAGTCAATCTCTAAATCAAGAAAGAACAGAGCGCCTCAACCAGTATTTAATACTTCATCATTACAGCAATTTTGTTCTGCGTGTTTCAATTGGGATGGTAAAAAGACGATGAAACTCGCTCAAGATTTATACGAAGGGTTTTCAATTAATGGTCGTGATAGTACAGGTTTAATAACATATCATAGAACTGATTCAGTAAATATTAGTGTAGATGCTATAGCAAATGTAAGAGATTTTATAAAGACATCGTTTGGTGATAAATATCTTCCTGGTCAACTAATCGTTTATAAGTCAAAGAATAAAAATGCGCAAGAAGCTCATGAAGGTATTAGACCGTCACATTTGGAAATCCCATTAAATGAAATACGAGCTAGTATTGATGAAGACCAATATAAGTTGTATGAAGCTATTTTTAATAAGTTTGTTTCGTGTCAAATGACTGATGCAGTATTTGATGTTACTAAAATTGAAATAATATCTAACGACAATAAACATTTATTTACTGCTAATGGTCAAACATTAGTATTTGACGGTTTCTTAAAATGTTGGCCGTATTCGACTACTAAAGAAGAAATTTTACCACTTGTAGTTGAGAATGAAAACGTTAAGTTAAAAGACGTAAAGGGAGAACAACATTTTACAAAACCACCAGCGATGTATAATACAGCATCAGTGGTTAAAAAACTTGAAGAAGAAGGCATCGGCAGACCGTCAACGTATGCTACAATCATTGATACGCTATTAAAACGACAATATATTGAGAAGCAAGGTAAAGCTTTTATTCCGACTGATTTAGGAAAAAAAGTTTGTGATTATTTAATGAAAGCATTTCCTGAATTGATGAATATGAATTTTACAGCGAGGATTGAAGATCAACTAGATGATGTAGCTGATGCAACTAAAGTGTGGTATAATGTTGTTGATTCGTTTTTTATTGAATTAAAAAAGAGATTAAGTGCTGCGAGAGACTCTGAAAGTATGAAAAGCAAAGACGTGACAGACATTACATGTCCTACTTGTGGTAAATTTAAATTAGTAAAACGATTTAGTAGATTTGGTTCATTTTATGGATGCGACGGATTTCGTGACAAAGAAAATAAGTGCTCAGCAACATTCAAGATCGGGCCTGACGGTGAACCTATTGTCAAGGAAGTAAAAGAAAAACGATATCTTGAGGGTGTAACATGCGACAGATGCGGATCTAAAATTGTAATTCGTACAGGTCATAAGTCAGGAAAAGAATTTTGCGGTTGTGAATCATTTCCTAAATGTAGAAGAATGTTTAATATGAATGGTGAACCATTTGAATTCAAATCTAAAAAAGATAAATATAAAAAGACGAAGAAATCTGATGAATCTAATTAAACCACATATTAATCCAAAAAATAATAAAATTCATAAATTCAAAGAGATTAGAGTTTGTAGAGTTTGCAAAATAAACGAAAAAGTTTGTTATAAAAGAAGTACAAAGGAATACATCTGCTGGTCCTGTGCAAATAAACAACGAACGTTTATTAAAAAACCGATTGGTTATAATTACGGCCCTAATCAAGGATATAGTCTTTTACTCTTTATAGGTTTCGTGCCAGACTCTATTCTGCCAGAAGAACTTCGCTGGACTGCTACATAATTCAAATCTGCAGTGTTTTTCTACAATTCTAATTGCAGTAATCTAACTGCTGTTTACATCTTTTGATATTTTGTGCATTTAATATGTCATCATATTAAAGGAGATGAACTGTTATGTATGCAAAAACTGGTCTCAGATGTCCAGATTGTAAAGATATCAAAGACGCAATGATTCGAATTGTAATTGAGATTCTTGATAAAAAGTCAAAAGAAATTATTGAAGTTACGTATGGTGAGATAGTTTGTACAGACTGTTTTCAAGTTAGATATAAAGGTCGAACAAAATTACGAATATACGTTTAAGGAAGGCAGAAATGAATACTACAAGCGTCACAACAATATGGGGATTTTTTGATCACGTTGGTCCGTTACAAATAATGTTAATGTTAATAGTTATTACTGTCATTTTAATGATCTTTATTTTGATAACAAGACCGACATTAAAATTAGGTTCTAATAGTATTTCATTTGGTAAAAAACAAATAGATGATGACAGTGATAAACAATTACCGCCGCATGCATCATGTCCATATAATATTGATTTTTATCATGTTGTCACAAAGACAGTAGAAATTGTAACGAAAATATGTTATATAGATAATGTCGATTTAGTTGCAAAGCAAATGTTATATTTTGAGGAAAAAGTTGCGACTGTAAAGTCAATGTTATTAGATAATTATTCGAAAATGCTTAAGAATAAATTAAAAGATTCAACATCCATTACTGCTCATGAAGATTATATAACATATCATAGATTAGTTGAATCAATGTTGCGAGAAGATGTTAAAATATTTATAAAACGATCTCTTACAGAAGAACAATTTGAAGATTTAACTGACACAGAATTTAAAGTGTTTGTAAATGAAAAATTTGAATATGTTTATCAGCTTGCTAGCGAGTTTATGGATATTTGGTACATTAGTAACAAAATGTTGATAGCAAGAGAAGAAGTAAGACAGACTGTGATTTCATTAAGACCAAAATTTTTAGACATCTGTTTTGATGTGTATTCTAAGGCAATTAGATTAAAACAAGATCATCGAAAAATTAAAAATACGTTAAATCAGGAACTTGATAGTTTCTATGAGAAGATTGTCGGGACTGTAAATGAGACTCGAACTATTAAAATAAATTAAAATGAAAGGAGCTATGTATGCCGATTTATGAATTTGCCTGCAAAAAATGCGGCCAGCAATTCGAAGAAATGAAGAAAGTTGGTGATTTTAATGCCGGCTGTCCAGTTTGCGGAGGAGACGCTGAGAAATTAATGTCAGCTAGTGGTTTTGTCGTTAAGGGTAGTACAAATTCATCAATAGATACAATTATCGGTGCTGATGCTGAAAAGCGTTGGAAATTAATTGAAGAACGAAAAAATAAACGAAATAAAGAACAATATGGTTCAATTTCGCAAGACGATATAAAATCGAAAGATCAAGCACGAGTATCAAAGTTATTAAATAGACAAAAAGATGCTTATAATATTATTAATAAAGCGAAAGCAGATGCAGGTGTAACAAAAAGAGATGAACTAAATCATGCATTGAAAGGATAAAAATATGTTTAAAGTTTTAATTTCATCGACATTAGCGAAAATTTTAAAATATGATTTTACAAAAATTGCTGCCAATGATGACTGGCGTGATAGATATGTGACTCATATTACGCCAGGTGGTAAAACGACAAAAGTTAAAATACGGTCATTACCACCTGAAGAACAGGCAAAGTACGCGCCAAAAAAGACGCAACCACATCAACTTATGACTATACCTCAAATTCAATCAGAAGTTAAAACTTTTCAACAGACACAGTCTAGAGGATCGTTTAAAAAGCTTTATAATCAATTCTTGCCGATGATAATGGGTCCACGAGGTATTGTTAATAAAGTTGTAGGTGAACGCAGATACATTGCTACAGCGCAAGACATTGAAGATTTAAAGCAGAATGCATCATATATATTTGTTAAAGCGCTTAAGAACGCTGATCCAAGTAATCAAGGTATTGTTGCATACATATATACGACAGTTTTAAAGCAATTACAAAGTAAGGCTCGTGAGATATTTAGGTCGCTCGTGTCTATTGATCCAAAAGATCGACGACTTCTTAGAGCGATTCATGCATATATTCATGATTATCGGAAAAAGCATGGTACTGATCCTATTGATTATGAACAAATGGCAAAAGAACTTAACGATCCTAAGAATGAGAAATATGAGAGATATGGCATTTCTCATGCTACGCCGAATATTATTTCCGATTTATTGCAAAGCGGTGCTGTTTCTATGGAGGAACAAATTGATGAAGGTGAAGATGACAGAAGCGTGCATGACGTATTAGGGCCGGAACAAGTTTCGCCAGACGCTACTGGATTTATGCCGACACCAGAAGATGTGACGACTGAGTCTGAGTTGAAAAAAGTTATTTCTGATAGCATCAGTGCTATTAATGATCCAGTAAAAGAAAAAATATTAAAAATGCGTTACGGATTGATGTCCCAAGAACAATTGCCGAAAGAAATTCGCGAGGGTGACGAGATGAGCGTTAGAGAAATTGCAGACGCATTAAGTATGCCGAAGTCGACAGTTAAACGCGAACTTGATCGTGCAGAATCAAGAATGCGACAAATGAAGAATGTCAAAAAATTAAAGGCGTCGAGAGCTATTTCAAGAATAATTAAATCGTATAATAAACATATAAGGTTTGCATATGTGCCTGATACAGTGACTAAAATTTCAAAGAATGCAGTATTAATTGATGATAGATTTTTAGTAAAAAAGTTTGCTAATCAATTAGTTTGCGATTGTGGAAAAGATTGTTTTCATAAAAGCGCAGCAAAACAATGGCTACGTTAAAATCAAAATTAGTTCAGATTGAGTCTAAAGAACCATCAGCAGCGTCTTCGTTTGAAGAGATTTTTAGTGATTTTATTACTACGATGATTAAAGAAGATACATTAGTTGACATAATGACGTTTGTTGAATCACCGTATTATTTAAATATAAAAACGTTAACTCCACCACAAAAATTTATACTAAAAGTTTTTTATGGATTATCGCTAGATGATAAAGAAAAATGTATCCAATTAAGATCATTTCCAAATAATGATGTAGGGAAATTATTAACTGAGAGAGAATATGCATTATATTTAATGAACCAAAAACGATGTAGCTTGTCAAATCTTGAAGACATTGTAAATGCTACTGCTGGAGAATTAGTATTAGCTTGTGGTCGGAGAGGCGGTAAAACATTTTTAGCATCAATTATCTCTGCATATGAATCATATAAGCTAATCATTAAAGACAATCCTCAAGCTTATTATAATATGGCTGAAGATGAAGTAATTAAAATAGTTAATATTGCTTCCAGTGGTGATCAGGCTCTTGAATTGGCGACACAAATTCAGAATAGAATATTTAATTCAGAGTGGTTTTTACCATATATAGCAAGCTTTAATGATTCTGAAATAAATTTACGGACAAAGCATGATATAAAGAAGATGCAAGATGAAGAGAAACGATATGGTAAACCATTAAAGAAACGAGCAACAATAAGGATTGAATCATTATTATGTTCTGCTAGAGGATCTAGAGGTGGTTCTGTCATAGTCGCATTATTTGATGAATTAGCACATTTTGTCGATAATGAAGGTAACCGTGGTGGTAAGAAAGTTTATGAGAGCTTGACGCCATCTGGAGCGACGTTTGGTAAAGATAGTAAAATCATTTGCATATCTAGTCCGTATACTAAAAGTGGTGTGTTTTATGAGCTGTTTGTTACATCGTTTGAAGATAACAATACTAGAATGTTGCAAATGCCGACTTGGGAGATGAATCCAAATATTGAATTTGTTTTTCTTAAAAATAGATACAAGAAAGATCCCGAATCATTTTGGACAGAATATGGAGCACAGTTTTCTACAACTATTACAGGTTTCTTTAAATTTCCAGAAAAAATTCATGAATGTATTAGCATTTTAGGATACACAGATTATGTTGATGAAAATGGTGAAACTAAAAAGGTACCCACTTATAGATTAGAGACTGAGAATCCATTAGGACGATATAGACATTATATAGCACTTGACCCAGCTGTTGAAGAAAATGGATATGCGTTAGCTATGGTTCATTGCGAACGCGATTCGATTGGTAGATTAATAGTCGTAGTCGATAAGTGGATGAAGTGGTCAGTCAACGACCCTGAATTTTCCGAATACGAATTTATTGATATTGAGTTAATCGACGAATATGTTATGGATTTGACTAAACGGTTTAGAGTAGAAAAAATAGTTTATGACCAATTTGAGTCAGCATCTTCTATACAAAAATTTATAAAAGCGGGTGTTGACGCTATTAAGACTCATTTTTCTCGTCAATATAATATGAAAATTTATAAGAATTTACGATCTATAATATATGATAAGCGGTTATCTCTTTTATACAATGAAGATGGAATTAAAGAATTAATATATTTACAAGAAAAGAAAGTCGGTAAGAAACAATTTATAGTTGAAGCACCAAAATCGGGCGATATCACTACTGATGACTTAGCTGACGTGTTAGCTAACGCTGTATCGATAGCGATTGAAAATGAAATGGATTCATCAGCTGCTCATATTTCGTCAGTATCAGTCAGGTCAAATAATAATGCTCAAATGGCGTCAGTCAATCTTAGTGGTAGAAGAACAAGTTATACGACATCGATGTCGTCTATGGATAAATTAATATTGGCTAGACGATTAGGAATTCATAGATGAATTATCGCGAAATGGTTAAAGAATATCAAGCACATCGACGTCAAGCGACGAACTTTGCAAGTTTGTTACCATCAAGCGCAGCATCATTTTTTCAGCAATTATTAAATATTGATCAATTTACAAAATTATTACCGGATGATATAACATATCGCAAAAAAAGATTACAACGGATGATTGCAAATGTAGTGCAATGTGTAGATCAAATTAAATACGAATTACAATCATTAGTTAATGATTGTGGTATACAAATACATGGTCTAATTGCATCAAGCGCTATTGAAAAATTAGAACAGGAGCGAAAAAATGCGAAACGAACAAATGCCCGGCTGGCTAGACGATCTTATAACAAAAGAAAGTCATGAGATTGTAAAAGCAGCTCAAGACAACAAGTTGAAAGCGTTAGAGAAGAAAATAGAGAGCGCAACGACGCCTGAAGAACTAGACGCGCTTGAAAAGGAACTTAATGAGTTAGAAAGTAGCGCAAAGCCAGACGCAAAGCCAGAAAAAGATGATAAATCAGCAAAAGATGCAGATGATGAAAGTGATGTAAGTAATGATGAGGCTGAAGATAGTGACGCAAGTGATTCTGATGCAGATGATGAAGATAGTGACGCAAGTGGTTCTGATAGTTCTGACGTTATGAAAGAATTAAAAGACATAAAAAAAGATGTTACTAATAAAAAAGATGAAATGCAACAAAAATTATTAACAGAAATACAGAAATTAAATGATCAATTAGGGTTAAATAAGATTGTTGATTTGAATTCAACTATTGATACTATGTGAGGACATTACAAATGAACAAGATTCCGCGAATTAAATTTGTTAAATCAGCAGTAGCACCAGTTCGATCTACTCCACAAAGAACAATGAGAATTATTAAAAATGGTGCTATTAAAGAATCACAACCGTCGTTACAGTCTGAGACGTATCAAGGTCCGCTTAGAAAACATAATGTTAAAGCAATGAAAATCGTAAATCATTTTGCTAAAACTGCTGCCGCTGATATTAAGCAAGGTGTGCCGTTATTTTACCATCCTGATTTTGAACCGTCTTCATTAATACTACCAAAAGATAGAATTGAAATTAATAGCTGGTGCAATTATTTTTATAAATATGATGCATTGGTTGCAACAGCTGTTGATATGCATGCAGAATTGCCACTTTCAAAAATACGATTAGACTTGCCGAAAATGGTTAATAAAAAATTAGCAAATAGAATTCTTGAGCATTATGTTAATATGATTGGTAATACGGGAATTGATTTGTTTAATAAACTGTTAATGATTGGTGTTGAATATTATAAGTTAGGTAATGTTTTTCCATGGGCTCAAATGAATAATGATGGCACTAGATGGGTAAGATTAACGTGTCTTAATCCTGATTATACACATATTGAAAAATTAGCATTAACAAATGCTATAAAGGTCATGCTAGTTCCTGATGATAGACTGCGACACATTGTTCATGCCGGACCAGATGATGAGAAAACTGGAGAATTATTTCAGACATTATCTGACGATGTTATTGAATACGTTAGAAATGGAAAAGAAATACCTCTTTCTACAGATCCAAATGAAGGATCACATGTTGCTCATTTAGCGAGAAAAGTTGCTGACTATTCTGACTGGGGCACATCGATCATAGAAAGAAATTTTAAAACATTAGTTTATAAAGATAGATTGAGGCAAGCGCAAGATGCAATTGCCACTAGACATTTAACGCCTAAACATTTAATACATGCGGAATATGCAAGTAGAGCCGATGTAAATGAAATTCGTGAGCAAGTCGAAGATGCGATGATGAATCCTGATTCTGCAATTATTACTAATTATGAATTACATTGGGAGCTTGTCGGTACAAGCAGTGGATTGATGCAATTAGCGACTGAGCGCGAATGGATCACTGAAGATTTACTCGTCGGTTTAATGATAAATAAAAATGTATTACTTGGTGAAGGCAATTTTGCTGCAGGCCAGACTGTATTAGAAGTTTTAAACCAACGATATGCTATATTTAGAGAACAATTAGAAGCGTATATTGAAAAGAATTTATTTCTGCCTATTGCTCGAAATGCAGGATATATTGAATATGAACCCGGCACAGTTAAAAAAGAAAAACGTGAAGTTTATTTATATCCAAAAGTCAGGTGGAATAGATTAAATTTAACTGATGACACACAGCATAAACAAATGCTTGCACAGGCTGTATCTGAGGGTAAAGTCGACGTAGGAACGTGGTTAGAATATTTTGGTTTAAATAGTGATTCTATTGCTGAACGTTTAAAACAAAATGAAGATACAGTTTTAGATCCTACTTATAATGAATTAAGACGATCGATAATGATGGAAGTTGGTCGTACTTTAGGACCAGCAGTTGCTAAAGTATATGCTGATGCTTATGGTCTTGAACTTGAGGATCAAGGTGGTGGCATGGGGATGTTTGCATCAAGTAAAGTACCCATCACTAAATTTGGAAAAGATTTTGATATCGAATATACGAAAGACGGCACATTAAGCATTAAACCAAAAATGATAGTCGAAGAATACGATGTCGACAAAATTGCTGAAACTAGAGATGAACGAGAACAAGATCGAGAACAAAATAAATCTGATAAAGGTATTGAACAATCGAAAAAAAACTTTGAGGTAACTAATATTGATAGCGATAAATTGAAGCCGCCCCGAAAAGATTTATCAAAAAAGAAAGTACCAAAAATATTTAAAGCAGCTGAAAATTTAAATAGACAATTCACGATTGCAAGTGCGCAACGTGAAAAAGAATCTAATGATCAAATCGATACAAATGTCGCTATGGTCACTGCTAGTGAGTTAAATTATGACTACGACAATATGCCGTTTCAATCGCTAGAAAAAGTCGCATTAATGAGACAGAAAAGTGATGCAATTAATGGTGATCAACAACAAATGTCGCAGACATTATTTAAGCAAGGTATTGATCAGTATACTAGAAAATTAGTTAAGACTGCAGAAAATGATATTACTGGAAATTATTATAAATTAATAAAGCACGTTAAAGATAATGAATTGCAAAATATAATTCAAAAGAAAATGCATCAAATTTATACAGGTGTGTATCATTCATTAGTTAATCCTCGAGAACCAATATTTAAATCGGCACAAATGATAAAAGAAGTCTTTAATGAAGATGTTAGAAAGAGAACAGCTAGATTAATTCAAAAAATTGAATTAATTTCAACAGCTAATAGAAAAATTGCGCAATGCTCAAACGATGTCCCTAATAAATCACAAGAGATATTTATACAAAACGAGCAAAGTATTAGAAAAGCTTTTAGAGAAGCTGTGAATGATGTTATTACTGAAATAAAAGGCACAATGCTATCATGAATAAACAGGCTATAAATATAGGTGAGTTAATAAGTCAAACACCCATTAATATAAAAAACAAGTCTAAAAATTATCGGCCTCGACTGCTTAAGTCACTTAATAATATATGGATTTATAATGTAGGTGACTATACAGTAAGAATAAAATATCCAAAGATTCAAAAACGATTACGAGCATTACTAACAGAAAAACAGTATAACAAATTAAGACAGATTAAGAATAGAGATGTTTTAATTAGTTGTACTTGTAATTATTGGAAGTGGAACGGACCAGATTTTAATGCTGCAAATAATGGTTATAGTGAACGATCATTTTCTGATTTAAGTGATCCCGTCGTTAGAGATCCCGAGCATAAAAATTTAATTTGTAAACACGTATATGCCGCATTAGTGAAATTTAAACGAGACGTCAAAGATGCGCAATAAGTTTCTTTTGCTTTTATCTTCTTACCTATATTGATGAATTGAACACAAACAGGAGTTTAATATGTTCATAAAACATGGAACAGTATTTGCAATTTGCGATAGTAATAAAATTAAGACTGCTAATGATTGGTCAGACATTGTAAATAAGAAATCGACGGCGGATGGCATAGTTATACATAAAAATTTAAAACCAGACAATGATCAACACGTAGTCTGTCAAATTGATGTCAACAATTATATATACATTCACACTACGATAATGGCGTCTGTTGATCTTGAACCAGAATCAGATTATTATATTACTAGAGCTACAGAAAAATATATTAATACTAATGGTGATTCGTGGATTCGTGATGTATTACTTAAAGATTATCGTACATTTGTTGATAGTGGGATAGTTTATGTTGAACACGATCAAAATCCTGAGAATGCAAAAGGTAAAGTATTAGACGCAATTGCTCGCGACATGGGCGATACAATATTAGTTGATTTGTTATTCTGCGTTGACAAGCGACATGCAGATTTGGTGCATAACATTGAGACGGGATTAGCAAACGCAGTCTCAATGGGCTGTACGACAAAATACACAATTTGTTCAATCTGTGGTAATGTCGCACACGATGAAAAAGAATATTGCAATCATATTAAGAATCAAAAGAATCAGATGGTTAAGTGTGCAGACGGTATTTATCGTAAAGTTTGTGAGCTCTGTTTTGAAAATACGTTTTATGATTGTTCGATAGTTGCAAATCCTGCTTTTGCAGGAGCTGTTTTTAGAAAATTAGTAGCATCTGATAAAGTGTCATTACAACTATTATCAAACATGTTATGTAGGAAGATTAGTTCATCTGAATTTCAAAATGAAATGTCTAAATTTGATGTAATAGCTAAATTTGCATCAAAAGATTCAAAGATTCAATCAGATCATCCAATGGAAAGGTCAAACGATGAAAAAAATTCTAAATCTTACGAACCCGGTGAAGAAGGCAGGTATAGTGATATTCCTTATCGCGATCCTCATAATACTTTGGAAACTTTTGATGAACAGCAATTTGAGAGTGTTATTAATGCTGGCAAAAGCAAGAAGAAAACTGCAAAAGTTGAACGATGCAGCGATTATGGCTCATTAGTGATTTTAAAAGATCAATATAATATACCGCCTCATGATAGGGTTGCTAAAAGTATATTAAATTTTATTGGTAAAGATACTGTTGGTCGTTTAGTTGGTCGTGAGAGTAATACTTGTGCTGTATATTTTGCTAAGTTTGGCATGATTAGAAATATTCCCGCTGATATTGTTTCTAAATATTCATTTAAAGCACCAGAATTTGAAAAGAAAGCTAAAAAGATTGATAAAGAAGAATTATCAGTTCAAAGAAGAGGAACTTTTTTACCAACAAATTCTAGATTTCAAATTTTAAGAGTCGATGATGATAATGTAGAAGTTAGATGGCTTGATGGTGAAAAAATGGGATTAAAAGAAAAATTGTTTAAACGAGATTATAAGCAAGACAATATTAAGTGGGCAAGCACTAATGATTTAGTCTCTTTTGATGCAAAGTGGAATGGTAAATATTATCAAGTTAAAAAGGCAGTATGGAATGAAAAAGTGGCAGCTATTTTAAATGAATTTGAGCGTCATATTGATAATGTCCAACATGACATTACTTGCGTGATGCCGCAGACTAAAGGATTAAAATATGCAAAATCATTTAAAGTTATGACAAAATTTAGTAATACTAATTTAAAATTTAATACGACGGTTAATAATGATGATTTACATATCGATGTAACAGCTTTAAGATATTAAGATGGTCCCTACAGTTTTACTAGCTACATTATATTCAACATATTAAAATAGATTCATGAGTTGATGGTTGCTACAGCTAACAGTAGCTTATGTCTATTGTTGATTGTTTCAGATGTCTTAATTTTAAGTTAGATCTTGAATGTTAAGGTAAAGTTACATTGTTTTTACACCAAAGATACCAAAATGATTTACAGCAAAGACAACTTAAGGAGGACGGCATGATTTGGACAGCAAAGGTACATACTTCAGGTAGCCGCATTCAGCTACTGAAAAATGGGAGTGTAACAAAAATTATTCGTGCAAGTGCTGAAACGTTTAAACCCATTGAAGCTAAAGCATTTGCTGAGAATTTAGTTAAAACATTAAATGACAAACAAGCAAAACAGATGACAAATCCCGGCGCAAAACCTTCTATTGACTCAAAAGCTGAAGAGCAAGACAAGACTATGAAGGCCGTGTCACGCGATGCAAAAGGTATTTCTGTAAAAGAAGCATCTGCAGTGATAGATGAAAATAATGTATTGAAAAAGAAGATTGCTCATCTTGAGAAAGAAGCGATGATTGAGAGAAAAGCACGTCGTGGTCTTGCAATTGCAAAAGCTCTGGTAGAACAGAAGAAAATAGCAAATAATGAAGCGGACATCAAAAATCAAGTAATGAAAATTGTCGCAATGTCGAATGATGAAATTAATCTTTTGGAAAAGAAAGTTGCCGGACAAGATCTTTACAATTCAGTCGATGAAGCATTGATAGCAAGTAGACGTTATGCACGTATGTCAAGGCTTCACAAACAAGCTGCTGAAGATGCGGAATCTGTTGACAATACAGCAGTTGCAGATGATGAAGATGAAAAGGCTGCAAGATATGAATCATTGGCAAAAGAAGCTGCATCAGCTGCTGATAAATTCTATGCACAAATGGAATCAGCAAAAGTTGATTCAGTAAAATCTGACGATGCTGTGAAACAGGTCGAATCTGAAGCTAAAGGTGTTGATGCACAAGGCAAAAAAGTTGCTTCTGATGATGACGACGATGATGATGACGATGATGCCGGCAAAAAATGCGGTAGTGACGATAAAGATATTGACGAAGAAGATGAATTAATTGAAGACATTGATGACGACGATGAAGGCATTGATGAAGATGAAGATATGCAAGTTGAAGCTGCTGCTGCTATTTATCGTAAAATTGCTTCAGATCACAAAGCAAAAGCTGAAGAATTAAAGAAAACTGGAAATGAAACTGCAGCTGCGACAGAACTTGAAATTGCGAAAGAGGCAGATGAACTAGCTGAAAACATTGAAGAAGAAGATGAAGATTTTGAAGATGACGATGAAGAAGAACTTGGCAAAGAAGCTGCTTCTATTTATCGAAAAATTGCAGCCGAACATCGCAAAAAGGCAGATGAATTAGAAGCTGAAGGCAAAACACCAGAAGCTGATGAAGAAGATGAAATAGCGGATGAAGCTGAACAGCTTGCTGCAAGTGTTGAATCTTCAGTGACGAAAACTGCTGATAAAAAAGATGAAGATGCAATGAAAGCTGAAATGGGCGGAAAAGCAAAAACAGCTGAAGCTACAGACGCTGATGATTGCAAGAAAAAAGATGAAGCTGCAGCTGCACTTGATATGACAGAAAAAGAAGCGACTGATGATGGTAAGAAGAAAGATAAAACTATTGTTGATGACGCCGCCACAACTGCTGATTTAGCTACAAAAGAAGCTGAAGCGAAGAAACCAGACGCGACTGAAGATGATGATGCATTGGCAGCGCTATTAACAGAAGATGAAGTAAAAGCAGCTAGCGCAGAAGATGATTCAGATGATGGCAAGGCTGATGATGCAATGCCAACAGATGATGAAATTGATGCAGCTGTAGCTGGAGATTCAGATGAAGTCGAAGAAGAAGTAGGCGACGCTGTAGAAGTTGAAGAAAAAGAAGCCACTTCAAAGGGCACTAAGAAAATTGCCAATGAAGGTTATAACAAAGGCCGAAAAGAAGCTTATGACAGGATTGAACAAAATCAATTCGCAACAGATCCTCAGGTCCGCGAACTTGAAGGTCTATGGCGTCATGACGAACAATAATTAGATACTGTGCTTACAGAAATTAAACAACAACAATATCTCTGGAGGATTAAACATGCTAGTAATTAAAAATCCTGGTAACAGGAACACACTTTACAGCCTCAATGCTACGGGTTTCACACGCCCGAATACAGCAGCTGAAGCTGGTCGCCCGCTTGGTCGTATTCCGGCAAACGCGCCCAACGGTGCTATGGGTGGAATGGCTGCAATGATGAGTGCAAGCTATGAAACAAGCATCTGCACGAACGACAAGCCCATTGGCTTCTTCCTCAATGATGCAGCTGGTTCGGCTTATGAAAATACGCCGACAATCGCTTCTGGTAAATTAACGGTCATGACAGCTCCAGGCTCATATGAAACAGACATCTATGAAACAGTCAAAGAATCAGGTGCGGCGCTTGACACTGCGTGGACAGCTTCACTTGGCTTGCCGCTGTATGTTTCAAATTTTGGCTTGCTGACAACAGAGAGCACGGGTTCGATCATTGTCGGTTATGTCACGAAGGCTCCTGCGGCTGACAATCCGTTCCTTGGATTCAATACGATCATCTAAATTAAAATTGATTGCAAACTGTGACTGTAATTTAATTTACATCAATGATACGATAAACAATTATAAGGAGTCTCTAAAATGAAACTTACACCTGCACAGAGAGAAGCTGTTGTTAATAAGCTTCTCCAAACAGCCGAAGGCAAAATGAAACTTGCCGCTTCGATGCAGAATCCTCTGCGCGAAAGACTGGACTACGAAGGCGTATTTCGTAGGGCTATCGTAGTAGATGCTCTCCCGCAAGGTGCTCTGCCCTATTACGATAAGGATATCAACGTTCCCGCTATCGTAATCGCAGAAGAAGGCAAAACGCCAGAAACGATCGTAAAAGGAAAACGTATCTTGATTCCGCTCTTTGAACTCGGCTCAACTCCCAAGATCCCGTTCACACAGGTAAAAGAAAGACGCTACAATCTCATTGATCGTGCACAAGAAAAAGCCAAACAGGAAATTCAGGCTGCTGAAGATGAACTCGGATTTGCTGCCTTTGATGTTGCTATTGCACAGGTTGATCCGATTACAGGTGTTCCTTTCAATGCTACAATCAATGCTGCAGGTTCTTTGGATCGTGATGCTCTTGCTGATGCTTTTGCAGAAGTCGAAAAACATGACCTTCGCGTTGCACGCATGTTCATGAATGCTCGTGACTACTCAGACATCAGAAAATGGGGTCGCGACCAGCTCGATCCGATCACTCAGAAAAGCTTGCTCAACACAGGCCTCATGGGAATGATCTGGGGTGCAGAAATCATCGTCAGCCGTATCGTTCCGATCGGCACAGTGTACGTATGCACGGAAGAAAAATTCCTCGGGATTATGCCTCAACGTATTGATATCACAGTACTACCTTCAGATGATCCTGATTCAAGGTTAATTGGCTGGTCGATCTTCGAGCAAATCGGCATTGGCATCTGGAACCCAAGAGGAGTGGCCCCGATTGTTATAACAAGGTAAGTTATAGAACATTTTTGTAAATGTCGATTAAGAGAGTGATGTCAGTCACTCTCTTTTTTTGTTTAATTTATGACGATGTTAGAAAAGAAAGACGCTACATTAGAAAAAATGACACTATAGTATAAAAAAAGTAACTTTAATTTAGAACTATTTATTGAGTAGTTGTTAATTTGTAAAGTCGATGGGTTAATAATACGATTATATATGTTGAAAAAGTAGGTGATAATTTCTTTATATGCAAGTAAATAGCATGAAGAAGGATAATCATTCATTAACTAATCGCGAGATGGATGCAGATGGTATGGTTGACAAGTATGAAGAATTTACTAATAGCGATTTTAGTAATGAGTTTGAACCATTAGAAAAGCCAGATTACGAAATAAGAGCATCACAAAACAACAATTGTAAGGAGGAATGTATGAAGGATACCCGTAAAGCCAGTTACATTGGTGAATTATCATCTGGGTATGATGCTACCGTGCAAGATGATTATGATGCAGGCAAAGGTGATAAAGGGCAGATTGGTAAAGGTCACGAGGAAGAAGTCGCGGCTAAGAATAATTGGGATGCTGATAAAAGAGATGCAGTGGGTCGTGCTGCTTCAGCTAAACTTTTACGTAAGATGGCAATTAAGTTGAATAAAGTCGCTGATATTATGGAAGATGAAGAAGAAGATTTTGATGACGTTGATGACGTTGATGATGAAGTGGCAGAGTTAGAGAATGTCGAAGGCGACGTCGATGACGAAGAGCTCGAAGATGTCGTTGCTTCTGTAGTGAGTGAGAGTAAGAAAACAGCTGTTAAGAAGGAAGCTGTGCATCCTGAAGAGCATGATGTTAAGAAAGATGATCCTGAGGCTGATATGTCGTCCCAGACTGGTGATGAAGAATGGATCGATATTGGTCCTGGTGAGTTTGATGATAAGAGAGATGAGGTTGGCAGAGCAGCTGAGGGAAAGTAATATAAATGTTTGGGTAGATTAAACAAATTAAATTAAATGAAGGAGGATTAAGATGAAGTATTTAACTGTCGAAAGATGTAGGCTTGTCGATCGCGGTGTTTGTTTGGCCGAGAGTGATGTATATGATCCTCAAGATGTAACATATGAAAAAACTTCAAAGTCTTTAGCGGCAGCAATTAGAGCTGGTTGGGTTAAGGTGATAACAGATAAAGAAGCTGATAGACTTGAAGTTGAGCGAGTAGATAAGCTTACGAAGGGAGTTAAAGAAGAGATACCGAATGCGCGTGTAGATCAAAATCAGCCGAAGGCGATTAGTAGGAAGATAAATAAAGATGTAGAAGTTGCAACTCCTGATAAGGGATTGGGAGAAGTGACAGACGAAGATATGGCTGATGAAGTATTACATCAAGAACCGATAATAGCTGCGAGAGATAATAGACGGAATTCGACACAACGAAAAGTCGATATTAAGAAGACAGCTGACAGCATTAAGAGTGAGATTAAAGAAAAGATGAAGAAAAGTTTGAGGATTGGAAAACGAAAGAAGTGAAAAAATGATTAGTAATAAAATTCAAGTAGTTTATAGATTGCCGAGTCGGATCACATTGATGTGGCCGTCGAGGCCTAATGCTGGAAATGTTACTTCGCCGACTTCTTATAATGTGTATTGGGATACATCGTTAGTTGGAGTGTTTAATAAGTTGTTAGTGTCAGTCGAGAATCAGCCGTCACCGGGTTATAATGGTAATCGGTCTTATTTTGGTAAAGTTGTAGTGCATGTTATTCCTGAAAACGTTCCTGGTTGGGTTAACGACATCGTGAATTATGTTAGGTTGAGGCCGGTTATAGGTGGTGCTGAGCAGTTACCTGAAGATATTGTCGAGATTCCGCCGTATACTATTGATGGTATGAGATTAAGATATCCTGAGATTCAAACAACAGCAATTGTCGGATATAATAAAGACCAAAATCGGTTTATACCCGTGTCAGTAAATGCTGATGGAAAAGTAAAAACTGTTTAACAACAAACCGTATAAGGAGGATTGTTATGAAGATTACGAATCTAACAGCCAATGTGTTGGAGTTCAATGATCTTGGTACTGTCATTAAAGGCGTCTCACCCATTCTTCGCAGTATTCGTTTGGATCCAGCAGGTTCGGCAGGCGCGTCGATGTATTTAGTCGAGACGTCAGAGGTTTTACTGAGCGCGCAGTCTGGTGACATTCATCGTTTTGCTACTGCTACTGTTCCAAAGATTACTATGAATGATGTGACTGGTGTCGTTGCTCCTGGTGGTAGTGTAACATTGACTCACAATTTTGGTTTCCCGCCGATTGTGACATGCATTATTGCGGCATCGGGTGTCAAGTCGCTCGATTCAGATCTCACGATCACTCATAATGCTACATTTACGGCAGTGACAATCGCATCAGCTGCCGGAGCTGCTTCATTCATTATTCGTCTTAGTTAAGTATCGGGTTAATGATAAGGGTGGAAGAGAGCTCTTAAAAGGAGCTCTCTTTTTTGATCGATTTAAACAAATTAAGGAGAGATAGAATATGTTGATGATTAAAATGATATTAAAAAAAATATTATCATTGTTAATGTTTAAGATGGGCAATTCTAATAAGATAGATTTTGAAATTGAGATTAAGTTATTACGATTAGAACTTGATAGTAAGATAGAACAACATATTAGCGCGTTTGAAATTGATTTTATTCACAAAGTGAATAGTTTGATTGATGGCATTTATTCAGATGACGAGTTTAAATTGTTAAAAGCGACAGTGGCTGAATGTAAACAGACTATAAATTCTTGCTGTTCTTCTATAGCTACTATAATTAATGAAGTTGAAGAAAAAGCTAGTAAAAGTCTTGTTGAAAAACTTGCAGAAAATAATATTAAACTTTCGAAAGCAGTGCTTGATATAAAATATCAAGTTGAAAATGAATCTGAAGTCGATTTGACACAGATTGAGTCAGCAGTTAAAAAGACGAGATCAGATGCAGCAATATTAATAGCTAAAATTAAGAATGATATTGAACAAATAGATATTAAGTTAGACGCATTTATAGATACTGTAAGTGAAAAAATAGCTGAATTAAAAGATAAGTAACAAATTAATATATTTAAGATGGAGATGAACTACATGCCGGATAAAAATGCTACAATAATTACTCCAGACTTGTATTTTGCTGCATATCTAAAGGCTAAGAATTGTCAAATTATCAATATACAACGTGAAGGTACGAAGACAACGTTTTCATTCGATATCACTGATTCCAAATTATCTATAACTGATTTGAAACATGGTTATTTTAATAATGACGATGATTTGAAATATGCAGTTTGTGCTATAAATTTTGCAGATGCTATTAGATCATTGAAGACGCTATGTCACATTGAAGATAGCGATAAGATCGTGACACCAGATTTATATTTTGCTGCTTATTTAAAGACTAAAAAATGCGCAGTCGAAACGATTCAACATAGAGATTCAAAGACGGTATTTGTATTTGATGCTACACTTTCAGGTTTATCAGCCCTTGAATTAAAATTAGGATACTTTAATAGTATTTTAGATAAAAAATGTGTTGTTAACGCTTCATCGTATACAGACGCAGTTAGATCGCTGAAAACAATGTGTCATATAACGGGTGATATTTAATTTAGATAAGATTTGAAATTTAAAAATTAAAACCGTATAGGATAATCTGTACGGTTTTTTTATGTCGAAAAAAAGGACGATGAATGGCTAGACAAAGACGTGATTATTATGAAGTGCTAGGTGTTAATAAGAATGCATCTGAAGAGGATATTAAAAGTGCTTATCGTAAATTAGCTGTACAATATCATCCGGATAAAAATGCTGGTAGTAAAACAGCTGCTGATAAGTTTAGAGAAGCCACAGAAGCTTATGAAGTACTAAGAGATTCAAAAAAACGGTCACAATATGATAATTTTAGTCCATTTGCAGAATTCAATCCATTCACGGATTTTGCAAACGCTTTTGGTTATACATTTACATCATCAAATGTTAGACATACGTCCGGATCTGATTATAGAGGTCAAAAGGGACAAGACATTATCGTGACCTTGGAATTAATGTTGCACGAAGTATTGACAGGTATAACAAAGACGATTAAATATAGACGGTACGAAAAATGCAATATGTGCTCAGGCCAAGGAGCGTTAGATGCTAAAAAAGAAATATGCAGTAAATGCAGTGGAGCAGGTAGGATTAATTCTACTAATAGAGTCGGAAATATGATCATTAACAATATATCAATTTGTGATAAATGCTGTGGTCGTGGATTTGATATAAAATTTAATTGTAAAGATTGTTCGGGTACAGGCAGGATTTTGCAAGACACAATACTGCCTGTGAACATTGTTTGTGGCATCACTGATCACAATGAAGTCGTCATGAGACAATATGGTCATCACGGAGAACATAACGGAGTAGCGGGTAATTTGATTATTAGATTTAAAATAAAACAACATGAATATTTAACTAGATGCGATCAAGACGTCTTATGTGATGCGAATCTATCAATTACGCAAGCAGTTTTAGGTTGTGAATTGACAATTAAAACATTGCACGATGACAAAAAAATTATTGTTAAATCTGGAACAAGACACGGTGATACATATGCAATTGATGGCTATGGATTGCCCGTCTTTGATAATAAAGCTGTTATCGGCGATCAAATCGTTAGGTTTATAATCGATATACCAAATAATTTAACTGACAAACAATTAGAATTGTTTAACAAATTGAAAGATGAGGGTCTATGAGTAACCAAGCTGAAATCGAATATCAGTTGAGCTTAAATGACAGAAAGAGAGATGCCAAGATAAGAATGCAACAGACTGCAAAGATTATGAACGGCGAGATTAGAGTCGGTCAGGGCAATGAAGTTGTCGGCAAATGTAAGACGCTAAAGAAAAAGTAATGTTCCAGAATTCAGTATTAATAATTGGTGATGGCGGCTTTGTCAGTTTACATTTTATAGATTTTTTATTCGATAAAAAAATAAATGACAGGATATTTGTCGTCGATAATGTTTTTTATAATAATGATGCCATTGTTTGTGAGAATTGTAATAATCAAGATGATTTTGATCGTATTTTTAAGCTATACAAATTTAATTACGTGATAAGTTTTAAAGAATCATTATTGGTGAATAATTGCTGTGAACGTTATACAATTGATAGATTTATACAAGTGACGCAAGATGAATTATATAAAGCTCATACTATAATTAGACCATCATTTTGTTACGGACCCCATCAAGGCATCGATAAATTTTTACCACATGCGATAGTTAATGTAATTAATGAAGAACCGATTATTGTTAGTAATGAATTTGCGTATAATGATATGTTGTTTGTAAAAGATTTTTGCGATGCAATTTATCGAATTACATATTTTGGAAATAATGATGTATATAATGTTTGTAGTCAGTTCGTCATAAAAGAAGTTGATGTTGCAAAAATGATATTAAAAATATTCCAGTTACCATTATCATTTATTGAGTATGACGATAATGAATCACAAATTGCTGAAAAGATGGACGTTAAAAAAGTTAGTGGCTTAGGATGGAAACATAAAACAGATTTTGATATGGGACTAGAACTAACAATAAAATGGTATAAGAAAAACATTCATCTATTTTCTCCAAAATAATCTCGCTCTACTATCTGCTTATTTTTATCACGCAATTCTATTTTTTTAATTTTTAGCACCATGCACGCTTCATGCGCTAATGTTGCATGAAGTCTTAGAATATGAAAATTGCTTTATAAAGCTAATAATTTAAAGGCTGAACTAAGTTATAGTTTTGTGTGTTCTAAACAATATAAAAAGGATGAGAGCTAGATGCCCACTGGAGATATTGGCATACAGACTGGCATTACTGGATCACAAGGTTTGACGGGTGTCCAGGGTGAAACAGGCTTGCAAGGAATCACTGGCGTTCAAGGTGTTACTGGATTACGAGGCATTCAAGGTGCTACCGGTATTCAAGGATCGCAAGGCATTACTGGATATAGAGGTGAGACGGGTCTTCAAGGCTTTACAGGTTTACAAGGACCAACTGGTTTACAAGGAACATCGGGCTTTCGAGGATCTCAAGGCATTACGGGCATTCAAGGATTAACAGGTACACTAGGCATTCAAGGTATAACGGGCAATCAAGGCTACACGGGACCTAGAGGTTATGTCGGTTCTACTGGCATACAAGGTTTAACTGGTACGAGAGGCCCGACGGGCACACAAGGTGCTAGTGGTATTCAAGGACTTAGAGGTCTTACGGGTTCAAAAGGTGATCAAGGTGTTTCTGGATTACAAGGACAGACTGGTTCACAAGGCGTCACCGGCGTACGTGGTTCACAAGGTATAATGGGATTAACAGGTGGACAAGGACTGACGGGCGAACAAGGTGAGACAGGAGTACAAGGCACTACAGGCATACAAGGACCATTAGGTTCTACGGGATTGCGAGGAGCAACGGGCTTACCAGGAATGATTGGATTTCAAGGCGACACTGGATTACAAGGTATACAAGGCATTACAGGAATTGATGGCACAATTGGTGTGCGAGGTGTTACAGGATTGCAAGGTCTAGGAAGTACGGGTTTACAAGGCGTGACGGGATTTAGAGGCGATACAGGTGCTAGAGGTACGACTGGAGCGTCAGGTTTACAGGGTGATACTGGATTGCAAGGTTTACAAGGACGTACAGGATCACAGGGCGTTACAGGATTAAGAGGCTTGATTGGTGTGCAAGGCGTGACTGGTTTACAAGGTTCACAAGGTGAAACTGGTGTTCAAGGACAGCAAGGTAATATTGGATTAAGAGGATTTACAGGATTGCAAGGTGTCGGCTTGCAAGGCGAAACAGGTATCGCTGGAAGTAACGGTTTACAAGGTACTACAGGTCTTCGTGGCATAACTGGTTTTCAAGGTATCACAGGCGACCAAGGTTTAACTGGTTTACAAGGGCGCACTGGTGTTGGTATACAAGGTGTCACTGGTTTAATTGGATTACAAGGCTTTACAGGCGCTCAAGGTCTGACTGGTAATCAAGGTATTACAGGTTTACAAGGTCTCACTGGTTTGAGAGGGATACAAGGCGTAACAGGTATACAGGGCGATGTAGGAATGCAGGGTGATACGGGCGCAATAGGACAGACAGGACCAAGAGGATATGTTGGTTCTACTGGTATACAAGGTATTTCTGGTATACAAGGTATTTCTGGATTACAAGGTTCTACAGGTGTTGGTATTACTGGTTTAGACGGACAACGAGGATATACAGGAGTACGAGGTATACAAGGATTTACTGGTGTGCAAGGTGTACAAGGCGATACTGGAATTCAAGGTTTGACGGGTGTTCAAGGCATCAAAGGCATTACGGGATTGCAAGGTATTACGGGAATTCAAGGCGTTACGGGAATTCAAGGTGTTACGGGAATTCAAGGTGTTACAGGAATACAAGGAACGACAGGTATTATTGGTTTGCAAGGTATTACTGGAATTCAAGGTATTCAAGGTTTACAAGGTATCACTGGCAACCAAGGATTTACTGGCGTACAAGGTATGACAGGACTTGACGGTGTACAAGGAGAAACTGGTGATCAAGGCGTTACAGGAATTCAAGGTAACACGGGTGTGCAAGGATTTACTGGTTTGCAAGGCATACAAGGCAATACTGGAATACAAGGTTTAACAGGTATTCAAGGTGATATTGGTATAACAGGTCTCCAAGGTTTAACTGGCTTGCAAGGCGAGACTGGCTCACAAGGTGATACAGGAGCAATAGGCATAACTGGATTACAAGGCGCAGTTGGCTCTCAGGGTTTGACAGGAGTACAAGGTCATACAGGTGCTTTAGGAGCAACTGGTTTAAGAGGACTTACTGGTTCACAAGGTGTGACGGGTTATCAAGGTTTAACGGGTGCTCAGGGTCAAACTGGTGCTATGGGAATTACAGGTATTACTGGTGTGACGGGACTAGGATTCACGGGATTGCAAGGTCTAACTGGTAGACAAGGATTTACTGGACCTCAAGGTTTAGGGCTTACAGGACTTCGGGGATTAACAGGATCACAAGGAGTAACTGGAGTTCAAGGATATGGTGTTACTGGTTTGCAAGGTGACACAGGGATACAAGGTGTTACAGGAATTCAAGGTGAGACTGGAATTCAGGGATTAACAGGTGCCGGTTTGCGGGGAACGACCGGTGTTCAAGGCATTACTGGCGATCAAGGTATTACAGGAATTCAAGGTGAGACCGGAATCCAAGGATTACAAGGCACGACGGGCGTTCAAGGTCATACTGGTTTTGGTTTGCCGGGACCTCTTGGTCTTACAGGTCTACGAGGTCTTACTGGAGTTCAAGGATCGACTGGTGCACAAGGCGAAACCGGTGTGCTAGGTCAAACAGGTGCTGTAGGTACAACAGGATTACAAGGAGCTCAAGGATTAACGGGAATTCAAGGTGAAACGGGTATACAGGGACAAACAGGTGAGATAGGTATAACGGGATCGCAAGGCATTCAAGGTTTAACGGGAGCTCAGGGTGAAACAGGTATACAAGGACAAACAGGGATAGGTGTTTCAGGTATAACGGGATTGCAAGGCATTCAAGGTATTACTGGAATTCAAGGCGAAACGGGAATACAAGGTTTAACAGGAGGACAAGGCACAACTGGCGTACAAGGATTAACAGGTGAAGGTTTTACAGGTTTGCAAGGTCTTACTGGTATTCAAGGTGACACTGGTTTAGGTATAACAGGAATTCAAGGTGAGACTGGAATCCAGGGATTAACAGGTATTATAGGTTCGACGGGGGCATTTGGCGGACCACAAGGCGATACAGGCATTCAAGGTGTCACAGGACCAGCAGGCGCACCCCAAGGTGATACTGGCATACAAGGCACGACAGGTGCTAATGGATTTCAAGGTGCTACTGGTTTGCAAGGTCAAACTGGATTACAAGGGTTAACAGGTTTACAAGGTATAACGGGTATCGCAGGTTTGCAAGGTGAAACTGGGTTACAAGGATTAACAGGTTTACAGGGCATTACTGGAATTAATGGATTACAAGGTGAAACTGGTATACAAGGCGTTACTGGAACAATAGGAAATCAAGGCACGACAGGATTACAAGGTATTACTGGATTAAGTATTACAGGATTACAAGGAATAACTGGAATTTCTGGTATAAACGGTGAAACCGGTATACAAGGTGTAACAGGATTTGGAGTGACTGGCTTGCAAGGTATTGTAGGAATGACTGGTGTTATTGGCATTCAAGGTCTTACGGGAATTCAAGGTTTGACGGGGTTAAGTCTTGCAGGTGATACTGGAATTCAAGGTGTGACAGGTAACGATGGTATAATGGGACCTGCGGGTAATCAAGGCTTAACTGGTATACAAGGTGCTACAGGTGTTAGTGGATTAACAGGAATTCAGGGCGTGACGGGTTTTGGTAGCCAAGGTGTCACTGGTATAAAGGGTGACACTGGAATGCAGGGTTTAACAGGTATCCAAGGTATAGGATATACGGGATTGCAAGGTATAACAGGTATTGAAGGTGTGACGGGTCCATTTGGTGGGCCACAAGGTGCAACAGGATTGCAAGGGCCGACGGGAATTGAAGGCGCTGTAGGTTCTCAAGGACCGACTGGTTTTGGCATTCCGGGACCCCAAGGTGCTACGGGTCCTGCGGGTGGACTTCAAGGTGTGACAGGTTTTCGTGGATTAACAGGTGTTCAAGGTGATACTGGTGTACAAGGTATTCAAGGTGTGACAGGTTTTCGTGGATTAACGGGTGTTCAAGGTGATACTGGTATACAAGGTATTCAAGGTGTGACGGGCAATCAAGGTATAACAGGTAATCAAGGTATAACAGGCATTAATGGCATTGGTTTTACAGGTCTTCAAGGCATTACTGGCATAAGCATGCAAGGTGTTACGGGCATTCAAGGATTAACAGGCATATCGGGTGCAGGTGGTGGCGATAGCATAGGTTCAGTTATTAGTAGATATGCTGTTGTTTCGACATCTGGTGAAGAAGTTTTGACAGTATCGAGCTCTACAAATTTTATTGTTAGTTGGAGTCGATCAACGACAACGTTAACAATTAATCGTACTGCTCACGGTCATACTGCAGGCAATTTAGTAATAATTCGTAATACAAATGTAGATTATCAAGTAGTTACTATAGCTACGACCGCTTTAGATTCATTTACTGTCACTGTATCTGATACTGGTGCTTTTTTAGGGTCAAACGGTCAATATAGTCTTGGCTTTACCTATGCGCACATAGGAGCTCCTAAAACTGGTGGTACATTATATGCTCCTACAGGATTACTTGCGAATGTGCAATTATTGACATTGCGTATACGTACGGGTAGTAGATCGAGCACGACGTATGATGTAGTAGTACCTGCAAATGCAATTAATGGTGCAGGTGCAAATACGAGTTTAGCTGATTGTTTTATACCAGATTATAATGTGAGGTCTGATGCTGATAATTTATCAGCTACATCAGCCACAATCGCTACAAATATAAGTGGTTCATATTCGACATTCCAAATTGGAAATCTCGGAACATTATCGAGAATAATTATATTACACTTTTAAGGATATGTAATGAATAGGATAATAAACGGCACTCTTTACGTCACTGCCTATGTACCAACTGTAAATCCAGGTGAGTACACGTTTGTTAATGCTGTGTTCGACAACCAGGCAGATGCAACAGGAAATGGATCATTAGATATCACAACTGGTTTTTTAGTCATAGTACCAGCAATGGATATCAATACATCTTCGCCTGTTCCGGGCGTAGCACACCGTTATAAAATAACGTCAATACAGAGTGCTGACGGTATTCATCTTTCTGCAACAATACTTTGGGATGAAGATGGTTCAGAAATTGATGCTCCGTTAAGTGGTTCTTATGCTGTTGTCACTGAATTTACGATTAATCATAAATTTTCATTGCCATCGTCTGTTGAGGTTTATGCTAATTTGCCGGGCGGTATAGTTGAAGCGACTTATAATACTGATATTAGATCGATTACTGATGACTTGTGTATAACGGGTTTTTCAGGAATAACAGGTATACAAGGTGTGACCGGTATTCAAGGAATTGGTGTGACGGGTTTGCAAGGTGTTACAGGAATCGGTGCAACAGGTTTGCAAGGTGCTACTGGCATACCGGGTTTTTCAGGATTAACAGGAGCTAGTGGTATTACAGGTTTGGCAGGACTAACTGGTGTTCAAGGTATTACTGGATTTGGATTTCAAGGTGTACAAGGGATAACAGGTTTTGCAGGAATTACAGGCGCACAAGGTTTTATCATGTTGTTAGTTACGGGTACACCAGGTGCGCAGGGAATAACAGGAATTCAGGGAATAACAGGAATTCAGGGAATAACAGGTTCACAGGGAATTCAGGGAATAACAGGAATTCAGGGAATAACAGGTCAGCAGGCTATAACAGGTTCACAGGGAATTCAGGGAATAACAGGAATTCAGGGAATAACAGGTCAGCAGGCTATAACAGGTTCACAGGGAATTCAGGGAATAACAGGTCAGCAGGCTATAACAGGTTCGCAAGGTGTACAAGGAATAACAGGAATTCAGGGAATAACAGGTGTTGATGGAATTACAGGAATTCAGGGAATAACAGGTGTTGATGGAATTACAGGAATTCAGGGTGTTACGGGTATACAGGGAATAACAGGTTGGCAAGCAATTACAGGAATTCAGGGAATAACGGGCATTGCTGGTGTTGATGGAATTACAGGAATTCAGGGTGTTACGGGTATACAGGGAATAACAGGTTGGCAAGCAATTACAGGAATTCAGGGAATAACGGGCATTGCTGGTGTTAATGGAATAACAGGAATACAGG